>Ga0172371_10001325_pt1 | contig 39272 bp, 39 predicted proteins | sample Lak12m_FD_114543 | JGI IMG/M metagenome (GOLD analysis project Ga0172371, IMG submission 114543) | Freshwater microbial communities from Kabuno Bay, South-Kivu, Congo - kab_022012_12m | ecosystem: Environmental > Aquatic > Freshwater > Lake | place: Democratic Republic of the Congo: South-Kivu... | reverse complement strand
GCATCCTGGGGCTGAAGTCGGTCCCAAGGGTTTGGCTGTTCGCCAATTAAAGCGGTACGCGAGCTGGGTTTAGAACGTCGTGAGACAGTTCGGTCCCTATCTTCCACGGGCGTAGGATATCTGAGAGGATCTGTCCCTAGTACGAGAGGACCGGGATGGACGGACCCCTGGTGTTCCGGTTGTCGCGCCAGCGGCACAGCCGGGTAGCTACGTCCGGATCGGATAACCGCTGAAAGCATCTAAGCGGGAAACCGACCTCAAGATTAGATATCCCGGGCTTCGGCCCCTAAAGACCCCTCGGAGATGACGAGGTTGATAGGCCGGGTGTGGAAGTGTGGTAACACATGGAGCTTACCGGTACTAATAGGTCGTGAGGCTTGATTCCCAAAAAAAAATGAGATTTTCCTCGATCCTCCTATTTGGTTGATATACACGAGACCGAAACTTCGGTCTCGTGACGCACTTATAAATAGGTAATTCGCTTTCCCGGCGATTACAGCGGAGGGGTCACACCTGTTCCCATTCCGAACACAGAAGTTAAGCCCTCCAGCGCTGATGGTACTGCGTGGGTGACTGCGTGGGAGAGTAAGTCGTCGCCGGGACAAAAACATAACCCCTGTTCCACGTGGAACGGGGGTTTTTATTATGTTATATATAGGTCTGAATGGCATAGATCACGAACTCAAATTGACATTGACAAAAGAATTGGGGAACTTTTACATGACTACCAAAAGCTTGGATCCAGGGGATGATGTCGAGGCTTGGTGTACGCGGTGTCGTAGGAATTTGAATCACCGAGTGGTGGCCGTGCTAGGAACAAATGTTCAGAAGGTCCAATGCCTCACCTGTGGAGGCGAGCACAAATATTATCCACCGAAAGATGTTGGCCCCAAATCCAGAAGTACCAAGGTCAAAGAAGCCGCCAAGACTGGGTCTATCACCAAGCAAAGTAGGTCCGCTGGGGTTAACAAGAGTGCGGCCAAGGCTGAAAGCGAATGGTCAACTTTTATGACAGAAATGGTCCCCGACTCTGTCGCGCTTTCGTACGCTACTTCCGCGACCTATTCGAAAGGGGAATACATAGATCATCCAGTGTTCGGAATCGGCCGAGTCTTGAATATCGTAGGTGTCGAAAAGATAGAGGTGATCTTCAAAGAGGGACGCAAAATCCTGCTCTTTAACCGAAGCAAATAGCAGATTGCGGAGGCGCACTTTGAGAAGCGATGTAATGAAGACAGGTCTGTCCCGGGCGCCGTCCCGCGCCTTGCTCAAGGCGATGGGCGTCACTGATGAAGAAATGGAACGCCCCCTCATAGGCATTGCCAATTCAGCTAATGAATTGGTGCCGGGCCACATTCATCTGGACATAATCGTCCAAGCTATCAAGGCCGGTATACGAATGTCCGGAGGCACTCCGCTGGAATTTTCCACAATAGGTGTTTGCGACGGATTGGCCATGGGTCATGCAGGGATGAATTATTCTCTGGCCAGCCGTGAGCTAATAGCAGACTCAGTGGAGATCATGGCCATGGCTCACCCGTTTGACGGTTTGGTCTTGGTCCCCAATTGTGACAAAGTTGTTCCCGGCATGTTGATGGCGTCTTTGCGATTGAATATACCGGCGATCGTGATCAGCGGTGGCCCCATGATGTCCGGCCGGTTCAAAGGAGCGAAAGCCGACGTCATAAGCGTGTTCGAAGCAGTGGGCAAAGTCACGGCCGGCACAATCAGCATGCAGGAACTAGCGGAGCTTGAAGAAATGGCCTGTCCTGGCTGCGGATCTTGCGCGGGCATGTTTACGGCCAATTCCATGAATTGTCTAACCGAAGCCTTGGGACTTGGGCTTCCTGGAAACGGGACAATTCCCGCGGTTGAGGCCGCTCGCGTGCGGCTGGCCAAGAAGGCTGGCATGAAAATCATGGAACTTGTGTCCGCTGATGTTCGCCCCAGGCAAATTGCCAAGATCGATGCTTTCAGAAACGCCATAGCTGTGGACATGGCGCTGGGTTGCTCGACCAATACGGTCCTTCACGTCCCGGCCATCGCAGCAGAGGCAGGAATTGATATCAATATGAATTTGTTCGATGAAATCAGCTCTCGGACACCCCACCTGTGTTCTCTCTCGCCTGCGGGACCGAACCATCTGGAAGATCTTGATCGCGCAGGCGGAGTTCAGGCGGTGCTTAAGGAATTGGTGGAAGCCGGACTGGCTGACCCGGAGGTCCTCACTGTGACCGGGAAGAAACTGGGTGAGAATATTGCCAACGCTGTTATTCTGGACCAAGAAGTTATCCGGCCAATCGAGAAAGCTCACAGCCCTGTTGGGGGAATAGCCATCCTTCGAGGAAGCCTCGCGCCTGACGGAGCGGTGGTCAAACAGTCCGCAGTGAACCGGAAGATGTTGAAAAATATGGGAATTGCGCGTGTTTTCAATTCAGAAGAAGAAGCGGTGGAGGCGATACTGGGTTCCGGAATCAAATCGGGAGATGTAGTGGTCATCCGGTATGAAGGCCCTCGCGGAGGGCCGGGAATGCGGGAAATGCTGAACCCCACCTCGACTTTAGCGGGCATGGGCTTGGATCAATCGGTTGCTCTTATCACGGATGGGCGCTTCAGTGGCGGAACCCGAGGCGCTGCCATAGGCCATGTTTCTCCTGAGGCCGCGCACGGGGGGCCCATAGCTTTGGTCAAAGACGGCGATGAAATCAGCATCGATATCCCTGCCAAGAGGGTAGACCTTAATGTTACTCAAGACGAGCTTGAGCGGCGCCGCTCTGCATGGAAAGCTCCAACTCCAAAAATAACGGAAGGTTACCTGGCCCGATACGCAGCTATGGTAAGCTCCGCAGCCCAAGGGGCGGTGCTGGTGGCCGATAGGCGAAAATGATGGCTGAGGGATGGCGGACAGAAGATCTTTCCGAAAGTGGATAACCAGGGAAGAGACTCTTTTGCAAAAGAGTTTCCTCCCTGGAACCCTCTTTCAGAAAACTCCCATTTGATGCGCTGGAATCGGACGGCAGCGAGTGGCTTGGGTACCCGCACCCGAGCATAATTCTATGGGTGGGGGAGTAGATAAGGCAGCTTGGGTCTATCGACGATTGTAACTCACCTCCAGTTCGTGTGCGGACGACCAAATCTCTTGTAAATTCCATAATTGTCCGCGGTCATATAGGAGTTTTTGAAGAGGGGGCCGGGGAGGGACTGTCCCTCCCCGGTAAGTCGCTCATTAAAAAGGCTTTATTATGACACTCTTAGAAGACGACGTCGCCTTTTCTCAGATTGATAATGTCGCTCTGAAATTGCCGGGGCTTGATCAATGTGGCGCTTTAATGGCGTTTTCGCTGCGTGGTGGTGGAGTGTCTCCGCGGCCGTTTGATTCTCTCAATTCCTCGGCTGAAGAGGGTGATTCGGTTGAAAATGTTAAGGAAAACTTGCGGATTTTAAGTGAACGACTGGTTATCGACTCTCACCGAATCGTGACACCTCGCCAAGTGCACGGGGATGAAGTTGTAATCATAGACGATATACCGAAACAACCGCCGGAAGCAGACGCCATTGTGACGACTACGCCGGGCATCTATCCTGCTGTCAGAACAGCAGATTGCGTGCCGATTTTGCTCATTGATCCGGTTCGTAGGATCTCGGCCGCGGTGCACGTCGGGTGGCGAGGCGCTGTTCTGCGGATCGCCCGCAAGGTCCTGCGCCATATGAATGATAAATTTGAGTGTAGTCCCGAGGACTTGATTGCGGGCTTGGGCCCGGCGATAGGAAGATGCTGCTACGCAGTCGATGAACAAGTTTTGAAGCCGTTCCGGCAAAATATTCCAGGGGCCGAACGATTCATACATATCCCGGTGGGGCCGGCGTCCCTGTCGGCCACTGGTTTGGGCAAGCAGCCGCGTGATTCCACAAACCCGAAAAAAGCTTTCCTCGACCTTCCGGGAATGGCTCGCTTTGAGTTGATCTCTGGCGGCATCCCTGAGCGAAACATCCACGCAGTAGACCTTTGCACTTCATGCCAACCGGACCTGTTTTTTTCGCACAGACGAGACAGCGGCAGGACAGGAAGACACATCGCAGTGGCGGGATTTAGATCGGCATTAGGAGAGGCCATATGAAAAGAGCCAAGATCGGAAAACTTCCTCCACGATTCACCTTCATTCTGAACCCCCATGAGCATATCCGGGTGAGCAAATGTCCGATCTGCCGACGCCTGACTCATATGCGCAAGTTCGCTTTATTAATCCACATCGACGAATGGGGCTTCCTGGCCCTTGGCAAGACCTGCCGCTACTGTTCGCCTTGTGAGTTGATCGTCTTGCACCAGAACGAATTGGACGATGAGCTGGTCGGCACGTTCGAGCGGGTCGCCCCGGATGTCATTGGCAATCAATATCTGGTACTCGGAACGGTCGACAAGAAATGGTGGAAGGAAGGCTTGGGCAGAGTCAGAGACCAACAGCGCGAGGCTTTGGAACATTTGGCCGAGTTCAAGAAAGTGCTGGGCCTGGATCCTGGAGGTTGGCGACCACCTGGTTACCAGTGATCGCGACTCCATACCGATAGTGCCGGCGTCCTTGCCGGCCGAGGATTTGGGACACAGACCGGCCTCGCGATGTCGAAGCCACCAGGTTGTGCACCTTGGTGAATCAGAGAGATCTGGCGCTTGCGAGTGGCCCCTTGGTGTTCAAAAACCCCGTGGGGTTCTGCAACGATATCTTAGTGGCCTCTTCTCCTCAAATAAACAAAAATCTCCCGATTTCCCTTGGGGCCTTGTATTGGACTCTCGAACTCCCCATGCACCCCAAAACCGCATTGGGTAGCCGATGTCTTAACTTTTTCAATAACAGCCCTTACCTTGGACATGTCTCTGACCACTCCGCCTTTGCCGACATCTTTGGGGCCGACCTCAAATTGCGGCTTCACCAGAGCCAGCAGCCATCCTTTGGCAGGAACTATTTCCGCCAATTTGGGGAGCACTAAGGTCAGAGAAATAAAGGATAAATCCGCGACCGCCGCATGAACGGAAAAAGGCAAAGCGCTGGTTTCGAGGAATCGGATATTGGTACGTTCCAGGACAATGACACGCGGATCATTTCGGAGCTTCCAATCCAACTGGCCGTAGCCCACATCCACCGCAATCACATGAGCAGCCCCACGCTGTAAAAGACAGTCGGTGAACCCTCCGGTGGAAGCTCCCGCGTCGAGAAGAGAGAGATTTGACGGATTTACATTAAAGTGATCTATGGCCGCGCACAGCTTGATACCACCTCTGCTCACAAACGGAAGATCTTCCGGAATGGACAGTTCCACATCAAAATTGACTTCCTTGCCGGGTTTTTCAATCCTTAATCCGTCAACTAGCACCTTTCCCGCCATGATAAGGGCTTGGGCTTTGTGCCGCGACGTGGCCAGCCCCCGCTCAAGCAGCAGAGAATCAAGACGCTTTTTTGAAGGTTTGTTCCCCATGTGGACGAGGGCTGCTAGGAATCCGGGAGACTCTTTCTTGCAAGAAAACCCTGCCCCGGACCCCCCGCAAAGAACTCCTAATAATGTGGTCCCCTTGTTGCGTGACGGCGCGGAGGCGAAAGGGAGTGCTACACCTGTGAGGGCGCACGGCAGTGCGCCCCTACTCATGCACCATTATGCACGGGTGCGGGTAGCCAAACCTTTCGCCGGCACTCAGTTTCGTCGCAACAATTGGGAGTTTTCTGAAAGGAGGTTTCAGGAGGAAAACTCTTTTGCAGAAGAGTTTGCCTCCTGACCATCTGCTTTCGGAAAGTCATTTCCCCCACCACAACGGACCTTACGGAATAATCCATCCAGTCAATCACAAATCAGGCGCCAGGAATAATAGTAAAATCCAGGACATCCACCATACTAAATCCGTAATAAACATAAACGGAACCACTGCCCATGAAGTCTTCAGGATTTTGGATAGTGAATTTGTAAGTATACTGACCCTCTTGCTTGGGTAAGCGCACGGTTTCTTCGTACTGTCTTGCGCCCGGAAGTCTTATGATAAATTTAAGAGGAATGTCCGACTTTGACCCCTTGTAAGAAAAGCGAACCATTAAAGTCAGGCGACCGGCAAATTTTCCTGCATCGAACGTGCGAGTACTGTCCAGGAAATTCCATTCATTGTTCTTGAGAACCGCGGGACCGAACTGCAAATCATATATGGACACTCTGCCCGGCATCTCCCACGAAAATTCGCCACCGGCCTCTTTCTTGGCAGAATTCTTGGATACACTTTTCTGAGCAGACACCTCTCCGACAACCGCGACAAATAGCCAGAGCGCTGTGAAAGTCAAAATAAGAGCGCCTTTGCGGCTTAATCGTGAAAAATTCTGGGGTTGCGGGGCGCTCATGCTCCCCACATCTTTGGCTTAATAGGGCTAGCCGTCACGGGAGGAGGAGTGGGCCCGCGTTGTGGCGCCCATGTGGTTGCATCCGCTGGAAGCGGCGGCAAATTTTCCATTCCAGGCTGCGGGGCGGCTGGCTGCTCATCGGAACGGGCGGCGAAAATGTCAAAGAGATCTCCCCCTTCTTCGCGACGTGTTGTCGAATTGCCGGCCGACGCGGCCTGTTTTTTCATGCGTGACCCTAACATACCGAATAGCCAGGAGAAAACTATGATCAAAACAAGAGGGAGAAGGCTGTATAGTATGTTCTCTAAATTATCCATGGCGATTCCCTCCAAGTCGAGATCTGTTTTGTTAAGACAATCATTACATAAAAGAGCGGCGCCTTCAACGCCGTTTTCAAGGTAGCTGAATAGGCGAGGACAAATCAGCGAGAAAACTGGGAATTTATTCCCGAGGATAATCGCAAAAGGTATAATCGCTCAGCCCTCTCAGCGGTGAAAGTGCTTTTGAATACATCCGCAAAGCAGGTGATTTGTGTTGAAAAAGGGCTACTCGGTGATGTATTCTATAACGCTTTTTGACGACCGTGGGTAATTCGCGAAGAGGAGGCCCCTAGATATGACAGTTCGCATCCACAATTTCAATCCGGGCCCGGCGGCCCTACCCCTGCCGGTGCTGGAACAAGTGAGAGAAGAATTCACCGATTTCAAAGGCTCCGGAATGTCGATCACCGAAGTGAGCCATCGTTCCGCGGCTTTTGAAGGAGTGCTCAATGATGCGGTGGCGAGGATTAAGCGCCTGCTGAAAGTTCCTGATAATTATAGGGTACTGTTTTTACAGGGGGGCGCGAGCACCCAATTTTGTATGGTACCTATGAATCTGATTCCGCCAAACTCCTCGGCGGATTACGTCAATACGGGATCTTGGTCCAAAAAGGCTATTAAAGAGGCCCAAATCCTTAACAAACCGCATAAGGTAGTGGCTTCCAGCGAGGACAGGAATTTCCGTTACATTCCCAAAGAGTCGCCGGTCACTCCAGGGGCAGCATACCTGCATTTCACCTCGAACAATACCATTGAAGGAACTCAGTGGTTTACTTTCCCCGACACAGGGAACGCGCCGCTGGTTTCGGACATGTCATCGGATATACTGTCCCGGCCGATCGACGTACGCCCGTTTGGGCTTATTTACGCCGGAGCGCAAAAGAATCTTGGCCCCGCGGGGGTAACTCTGGTCATAATTCGTGACGATCTGCTGGAGCGAGTGCCACAAGATGTGCCTACCATGCTCCGATATAGCACTCATGCGGAAAAGAATTCGCTTTACAACACACCGGCATGTTTTGCGATCTACATGGTGCAACTCGTTTTGAAATGGCTCGAGGAAACCGCCGGTGGATTGGAAACCATCGAAAAAGCGAACCGTGAAAAAGCGGCGTTGCTCTACAGCGTTATCGACGGAGGTGAGTTTTATTCGGGAACGGCAGAGGCCGATAGTCGATCTTTCATGAATGTAACGTTTCGTCTTCCCGATGAAGATCTGGAAAAGAAATTTGTGGCTGAAGCGCTTGAGAATGGTCTCGGCGGACTGAAAGGGCATCGCTCTGTGGGTGGATGCAGAGCTTCAATTTACAATGCGGTAGATATGGCTGCGGTGCAAAGTCTGGCGGATTTTATGCGGACATTTGCCCGGAAGAACGGCTAAATTGGTTTCGGCGAAAAACGCTCCTTTGTTCGCGCCTTGGTCGCCCCCCCGGCGGCTTTGAGGATTTTCGTGATCGAGAGCGCTCTTCGTAATATCAATTGGCACAAATTCACGTTCGTAGAGACGGCGGGTGATTGGCCTGGAGAGACGGCGCCCGACGAGGAATCGCTGAATTTTCAAACCGGAGAGGTATAGCAATTTGAATACTCTTGTAATTGTTGGCGGCCAATGGGGTGATGAAGGCAAAGGGAAAATAGTAGACCTGCTGACCAGCCGTGCAGAAGTGGTGGTCCGGTTTCAGGGCGGGGCCAACGCGGGTCATACTCTGAAGGTAGGCGGGGAGCAGATTATTGTTCATTTGATTCCGTCAGGAATTCTCTATCCGGAAGCACTTAATATCATTGGCAACGGCATGGTGGTGGACCCGGAGGTGCTACTGGAAGAGAAGAGAGCATTGCGGTCAAGAAAGTACTTTACTAAAGATAAGCAGCTACTTGTATCTGACAGGGCACACACGATAATGCCGTATCACAAGGTGATTGATCAATGCAGAGAAGAAGCGCTCGGGAAAGCCAAAATCGGCACCACTGGGCGTGGAATCGGTCCTGCGTACGAGGATAAAGCTGCCAGGATAGGAATCCGCGTAGGAGATCTATTACGACCTGAAACGTTGAGGAAAAGGGTTCATGCCGCGTTGCAGGAAAAGAATTTCCTCATTGAAAATCTCTTCAAGAAAGAACGCCTGAATCCTGACGAGATTGTTGAGCAGTATTTGGGATTCGGAAAAAAAATGGCTCCGCATATCGCGGACACCGCTGTCGTGGTGCAGCAGAAAATCGCGGCCGGCAATCGAGTGCTGTTCGAGGGGGCTCAGGGGACGCTTCTCGACATAGACCACGGAACTTATCCTTTTGTAACATCCTCGAATGTGGTTGCAGGGAACGTCTGCTCCGGAGCGGGAGTGAGCCCCACATCCATAAAGAAAATATGGGGCGTATTAAAGGCTTATTCCACACGCGTGGGATCTGGGGGGTTTCCGACTGAGTTGAAGGATGAATTGGGAGACGAACTGAGAAGGATCGGGGGAGAGTACGGAGCGACTACGGGAAGACCTCGGAGGTGTGGCTGGTTGGACCTGGTGGTGGTCAATCATAGTATCGGCCTCAATGGGCTCGCGGGCATCGCGTTGACCAAACTGGACGTGCTGACCGGAATCTCGCCTCTGAAGATATGCACAGGGTACAAAATAGGAGGGAAAACCGTCCGTACCGTACCCTCTGATATTGACGATTTAGAAAATGCGACGCCCATTTACCGCGAGATGAAAGGGTGGGACAAACCCATCGACGGGTGCCGCACGTTTGAAGATCTCCCGAAGAATGCCAGGGACTATGTGGAAACCGTCCAACATTTGACGGGCGTTCCGGTTACTCTTGTGTCCATAGGCCCGTCAAGAGAACAAAGTATTTTGCGCGAGCCACCGTTTTAAACTCGCGGGTCCCATCGGACCGGCGACTCATCAGAGCGGTTTCGCCAGGATCTGTTTGACGCGCAAGTCGAAGAATCGGTCCGAAGGACGGGCTTCGATGATGGCCACCGTGTCAGCGCCCTTGCCGCTGCCGGCGACAGCGATAACATCAACCGCTTCAGGTATCAAACCTGCATCACAGGCTTCTGCGACTATTTCCACCGAAACTTTGATGCCCTGGCCGAGTAGCCGTAGGGACTGCGCCACAATGTAAGCAGGATATACTCCCTGGTGCTTCTGCATTAGCGCGGCTTCTATGCCTCTGGTCAAAATCGTGCCTGTAAAGATTTTGACCCCGAGCGTATTGAGTTCTTTCCTGGTTTGTTCGGAACATTCGTCCGCATTGGCAGCCTGATAACCGACATTATGGGTGACTGCGACCAGATTTACATTTTGCCCCTGTAATTTCCTGGCAATAGCGAGGCCGGTGTCGCCACTGGTAGTGGCCACCACCACGTGCGAAAATCCTTCCAGGACGGCCGCTTGCACAATTTCAACGCATCTCGAAGAGTTTGCTTTTCCAGGTTTTTCAAAGTATTCGACCGGTCTGATCATATTGCCTCCAAGTTTATGCTGCCCAAAGCCTCGCGGCTTAGCAGATGTTGATAAGGGCGTCAACGGGAGATGAACCCCAACTCATCCTCAAAAGGTTTGATCGTATACGCGTCCTTGATAGCTAAAATCGCCATAGCGCTTCAATACATATAGGCCGGACGGATCTTCGCGCAACCCCTTCGGTATCAGTTTCAAGATTCTTAAAATTGGAAGGCTATCGAGAAGAAGGTTTACCACGCATGAATTGTGTTGGTTGAAAAAAACAGATTGAGAAACGAATCGGGGGTTGCGCGACAATAACACAATATTTTACATCATCGCGCACTGATGAGCGGTCGCTTGGCAATCTCCTTGTTATGGTTTGAAAGGGCTTGCTCCAATGCTGCCGGCAGCGCGGGCAATAGATCGGCTATTGAGGAAGCTGGTGTCGGGTTTTTCAGGGCGCCCATGATACGATTTGCCTTGGCCGCAATTATTGCCGCTTGAGGGATGGGGAAACCGCCGGCGATCAACGCTGACACGACGCCGGTCAAGCTGTCCCCGGTTCCTCCTATTGGTTCCATATTTTCCACGCATGGTTCGGAGATTTCTTTTATAATGCCGTCTTCGGTCACTACGAAATCGATGCGACCCTTTACCAGGAGACAGCGCGCAGCATTTTCATGTCTATATGCCCGCTCGATCAATTCCGGAACTCGTTCGTCTTCATGAAGCAGAAACCCCCTCGTATAAAACGGGTGTGGCGCCATCTCATCCGCCAGGAATGCCATCTCTCCGGCGTCAGGGGTAAAAAGGTCATAGGATGCTGCGAAGCCGCTCATCTTTGCCACGTACATGTAGCCGGCATCCGCGATTAAAACCGGCCTTTCTGAGAGATCGTCGAGCTTTATCAATATCCGGTTGTGCCAATCGATCTCAGGCAAAAGATAGTGAAAAGTAATTGTTTTTATTCCGTCATCATCACTTAAAGTTCGGATCACATGCTCATAAACTAACGCGCTGCCATCACCGATACCGATATCGCCGGCCAGTATTACCCTAGGCGCCCCGAAGCCAAGGGCTCTGGCTGTAGCGCATGCGGCGGCCATCAATGCCGTGGTTCCCCTGACAACGGGAATGGTCTGGTCTCCAATACGCAATTCCCCGTTGACGAGTTCGCATTCGGCGTCGACGAGGGGAAAGTCCTTGTAGGGAAGCGTTCCAACTATCATCCAATACATCTGCGCCTCGATTCCTCATATGCCAATTGTAGAGCGTATCCGCATAAAGTACTGCCCAGGGTTCGAGGTTCAGGCGCGTCATCCAAGTTCTTTCCTATCAACTGTTCCGCCAAGAAAGGAACATCGGGGCAACCGCCACCTGATATATTCACGATGCGACGCCCCTTTTTTTCAATCGTGATCTTCATATTGGCGGCCCTGACCATGAGATAATCTCCAAAATCCTTCACGTTAAAGAGATCTACCGGTTTCAGCAACAGATCATACAAAGGTAGGATCTGCAAAGGCTCCAATTTCGCTTCCTTGAGAACGCGAGACACCTTTAGCTCTGAAACAATTGGAAATTCAATGGCCAGATCGCAACCAGTGCGCACTTCAGGTGGAGGACCCTTGACGGAGACCTTCACACCCGCGTCTTTGAGCAAGGACTCAGCTCTAATTACTTCGCTGGTATGCTCAAAAATTAGTAGGCCGAATCCTGAAACCGCAGCTTCGCCCTGCCGATCGCCGGCTTTCCTATTGAAGGTTCTTAGGAGGTTTTTGAGCAAACCCATTAGCGTTTCAAAAGGAGATGATACTCCTCATCCTCTTGTGTGATCTCTGATATTCCCCAGCCTTGTTTTGTAGCCGCCCGACTCACGTTCTCCCGGCTGACCTCGTTATCTACGAGCACCTCGATTTCGCCTGTTCCAAGTTCCTTCATTTTTGACAGAGCCATCAGTACAGGTTGCGGGCATGATAGGCCCCTTGCATCTACTTTTTCCGACATGTCTATCTCTCCTTACGCTCCGACTCTTCTTATATTCGTAAATCCAATGTACAGACAAATTAATAATGACACCACCACCGCGGCAATACCGTAAGGTCCGATACCGGCCGGTGAACTGGCAAGACCAAAGTTGTGAGCGAACGCGGCCCCAACGATCATGCCAAAAACGAAAATCGCGGCGTCGCCATCTCCTTCTCCGGACATGAACAATTGCCTGCCCGGGCAACCCCCGGCCAAGGCAAAGGCCAAACCAGCCACGAGCATGCCGGAGAAATTCCAGAAACTCTGAGTATGGGCCACAGGTTGGCCGGCAAATCCCGGATGGAATTGACCAACAACCAAATTAGTAACCCATGCGGCAATGAGAAGGGCCAGCAATCCTGAAAAAAGATGCCAGTGTTTGAAGAGGATCAGGTCCCTCAGAGCCCCCATGGTGCAAAAACGACTGCGTTGCGCAACAAAGCCCACGAGCAAGCCAATGGCCAAAGACAGCGCCAGAGGCGCATACTGAGAACCAGGTCCTTTCAAGCTGTAAAAAAGGACCCCGCTTTTGGCTTCATTCGGTATCGGGGAATCGATCAGCCGCAAGGCCAACAACCCCAAAATCACCAGTGGCATAAGAAATCCGAGTCCGTAATTCTGCTTTGAAGTACGTCCAAGGCTATACCCTTGCCGGAAGAATACTGTTCCAACGCCCACCCCGACGGCTAACCCCGCGAATCCGAAAAGGGCGTTCCCATCGCCTCCGGCAAGACGCAGCATTGTTCTCCAGGGGCAACCCAGAAACACCAAGGCTCCTATCATCGCGCACATGCCTAGTAGGAATCGAGCCATTGGCGCGGAGCCTGACCTGGGCTTGAATTCTCCAAAGCTAAGGGCAGCGACCAGCGCTCCAAGCACAAAGCCGAAAATCTCAGGCCTTAAATACTGGACTACTTCCGCCCTATGCAGACCCAATCCTCCGGCGACGTCTCGCTCGAAGCATGCCACGCATATACCCATGTTGCCGGGATTTCCCCATTTCTGGAGCAGAGCCGCGAGCACGCCTATGACTGCTCCGACGGCAATTATACCTCCCGAAGTTGCAAAAAAGTTTCTATTGGCTTCCAATCTGCGCCTCCTGTCTCGTTGTTAATGTGATCTACAAATCTTGAGCGCCCTGCGATTGACGATCATCGAGAGCGCCGTGATGAACTGGCCTTTGATCAAATTATCTTTTGCCGAGTTTTGTAATGTCGATTCGCTCGTCCGTGGGTCTAGGGAATAAGAAATACATCGGAAACAATGATTCGTCAAGAAGCTATTACCTATGTCAGATGGTGTCTCGGAATCAGACTTCATCTCCAGTAAAAAACGGTGGTTGAATGCCAACTTCCTAAGATCGCCGGAGGCTAGGCCCCCAAAGTGAGCCACTCACAGAGGACGGTCTGCCTGTTGCTGATGCAGAGAAACCAGTATGATTGGCCGCCAAAGTTATCTCCAAAACTCTCCGTCCCTGTCCAGTCGATTCTGCCAGGTTCCTTCTTGACAGGATGGTCGGATAGCGATAGGTAATAGGAATACACATGATCACCAAAAACGATGAAGCAGCCTCGGCTCCGTGGAGGCCCACGGCAATCTCAAAAAACAAAAGGGAGAGATTATGAGCGGCGATTACAGACAAATGTGGAACGACCTGGGCCTGGATCTGACAGCCCATGACGCTTTGCTGCAGGTCTTGGGCAAGGGGTATCAAGACATCTTCATGAGTCAGTCCGACCGACCGCAGGGCATGGATTATTTCAATTTTGTCATGAGCGAAGTCCATGGGCTCAGGATCAAGGAACTTGTTGACGGCAAGAAAGAGGGTCACAAAGTCATAGGGACTTATTGCGTCTTTGTGCCGGAAGAAATCGTCAGGGCCGCGGATGCGACCATGGTGGGTCTGTGCGCGGGCGCGGAATTCGCCGCGGAGGAAGTGGAAGAACTCCTTCCCCGCAACACGTGCGCTCTGATCAAGTCCGCATTCGGGTTCAAGCTCGGCAAGGTCTGCCCTTACGTCGAATCCTCGGACATGATCGTGGGAGAGAACACCTGTGATGGAAAGAAGAAAGCTTACGAGGTTTTGGACACCTTGGTCCCGAACCTGTACGTGATGGACCTCCCGCAGACCAAATCAACCGAAGGCCGGGCCCTATTGAGGGCTGAATACCAGAAGTTCAAGAAGGCCATAGAAGAACTGACCGGGGTAACGATTGACGCTCCTCGTCTCAAGAGAGGCATACAGATAGTCAACGACAAGCGCAAAGCGATCCACAGGCTTTCCGAGCTGAGGAAAGCCGATCCCGTTCCCATTTCCGGTTTGGATGCGCTCTTGATCAATCAGGTGTTCTTCTACGACGATCCTATTCGCTTCACTGATTCAGTCCACAAGATTTGTGACGAGCTGGAAGTCAGGGTCCGCGAGGGAAAGGGCGTTCGACCGAAAGGAAGTCCCCGAATGCTCTTGTCCGGATGTCCTATGGCTATGCCCAACTGGAAGCTGCCTTGGGTTGTGGAAACGTCAGGGGCCGTTATTGTGGGTGAAGAATCTTGCGTGGGTGAAAGGGGGACTCGGAACTTGACCGATGGTTCGGGCGTCTCTATGGATGAGCTGATGGAAGCCATTGTGGACAGGTCCTTCCAAATCGACTGCGCTGTCTTCACGCCAAACGCTGACCGACTTGAGCACGTCAAGCAAATGTCCAATGATTACAAAGCAAACGGGGTAATTCATTACGGGTTACAATTCTGTCAGCCGTATCAGATAGAATCATTGCCCGTTGAAAAATCCCTTGAGCAAACGGGTATCCCGACGCTCAGAATTGATACCGATTACAGCATGGAAGATGTCGAGCAGATAAAGACACGCGTGGAAGCCTTTGTCGAGCGAATCAAGATGTCCGGGTGCAGCGCATGCCGTTGTTCGTAGGATTACGGCGGTCACTCGGGAGGGAGAGGGGGGCACGCGGGCGTATGAGTCCCTCGCTTCTCGCGGCCGGGGGACAGATGGTTTGATAAAAAAGACGACGCAGTGGTGTTTATGACGGCGGTTTGTGGAATAGATGTGGGATCCAGGACGATCAAAGTCGTCCTGCTGGACGCTGACACAAGGCGGATAATGGAATTCCGGAAGGTCGAGACCACGTACGCCCCCGTAGATCAGTGCGTGAAGATCCTGAACGGGTTGTCCGCCGAACGAACCGTCTCCACCGGGTACGGAAGAAAGCTTCTCATGGATCATATGGACAGCGAGAGCATCACGGAGATTCTCGCCCACGCCCTCGGGGCCCGACACGAATTTTCTGCGTGCCGTTCGGTCCTGGACATCGGTGGACAAGATACCAAAGCGATCTCATTGGACTCCTCGGGGCGGGTGGCGAAGTTCGAGATGAACGACCGCTGTGCGGCAGGAACAGGCAAGTTCCTAGAATTCATGGCTGCAAGCTTTCAAATCCCGATTGAAAAATTTGGAGATTTTGCCTTGGAGGGGCAGCCGGGCCTTTCGATCAACAGTATGTGCACGGTCTTTGCCGAGTCAGAGGCGACATCCTTGATGGCGCGGGGACACAGCCCCCAGGATATAGCGCTTGCTCTTCATCAGTCCGTGGTCAAACGTTCGATGTCCATGCTCAAAAGGGTTTCAGTTAATGGCGCGCTGGTTTTTTCCGGCGGGGTGGCGCGCAACCGATGCGTGACCAAACTCATAGGGCAAGAGACGGCATCGCAAATTCTTGTGGGGTCTGAGCCTGACATGCTCGGAGCGTTGGGGGCCGCTCTCTACGCCGTTCAGCAAGAACTGCGCTAGCTAGAAGGACTTCGAAAAGCGAATCATGAATGGAGACGGTGAAAAGGGGATGTTAATTGGGCGATTATGAAATCAAGTTGACCTCGCTGTCCAAAACGTCCGGTTGAGCGGCCAAGATAGGTCCAGGGGACCTTGACAAGGCTCTGTGCGGGTTGGACATTCCTATCGATCCAAATGTGATTACAGGCATCGAAGGATCTGAAGATGCAGGTGTGTATAAGCTGTCACCCGATCTTGCGCTTGTTCAGACCATAGACTTCTTCACTCCCATTGTTGACGATCCGCGCGTCTTCGGTCGAGCTGCCGCCGCAAATTCCTTGAGCGACGCGTACGCCATGGGCGGCAGGCCGCTGACGGCCATGAACGTCGTGTGCTTTCCCATTAGGAAACTCGGTCTGGATATGCTTCGAGCCATACTTGAAGGAGGTCTGGAGATTCTTCGTGAAGCAGGCGTCGCGCTTATCGGCGGTCACAGTGTGGAAGACGACGAGCCGAAATACGGACTCTCAGTTACTGGGCTCGTCCATCCCGACAAGATCATGACAAACTCGGGCCTACGGCCGGGTGACAAACTGATTCTTACCAAGGCAATCGGGACAGGCATCATAGCGACAGCCGTCAAGGGAGGTTTGGCATCAGCAGAGTCCGCTGAGGCTATGGTAACATCCATGTGTACCCTCAACAAGCAGGCTTCCGAGGTCGCTGTTTCACTGGGAGCAAGGGCTTGCACCGATGTGACCGGGTTCGGTCTTGCCGGCCACCTTGTCGAAATGGCTCGCGCGAGCAAATGCAGGGTGAGAATACTAGCGGACGCGGTCCCTGATCTTCAAGGGGCACTGGAGGCAGCTTCTATGGGGCTCATACCTGGGGGAGCCCATGGCAACAGGAAGTATTTCTCGGCCTGGACCAAGGTTGATCCGGGCGTGGCACTGGAGCGCGGGGACCTGATGTTCGATCCGCAGACTTCCGGTGGCTTGCTGATCGGCATTCGCGCCGATCAAGCCAATCAGCTTATCCAGCAGCTGAAGGCTCAGGGGGTTCAGCCTGTGGCCTTGATCGGGGAAGTGATCGACCATGAGTCCGAGGGTTCTTTGGAAATAATATGAAGGCTACTTTGGGGGCAAATGAGGGGCTCGATTTCGAATTGCTTTGCACGGTCAAGTAATACCTCATTGATTTCCCGATGTGAGCACCCGTTCGTCGCCGATGCGGCGTGTAACGCCCAGAGTGTCCAGATACTCGAGCACCGGAATGCCCCGGCTCCTCCCGTAGCCGAGAATCGCTGCGCCGTCCTGCAATGTAAGGCTGCCCTTTCTCCGGATCAGTTCACTGACTTTTTGTGTGATCTCCTGCAAGGCTTCGACCGTCAAGTAACGCCCATCTTTCAGTCGGACCAGTTTCTTCTGAGCATGAAGGTGGTCGAGGACCTTCTCTACGTCTCTGTGCGAGACGCCATCGCCGTGGAGCTTCCAGAATGTTCCGGCAGAGAAAGTGCCGTAACCCTGCTTCTTGGAGAATTCAACCAACTGTTCGATGAGTTTTTCCTGGTAATCGGGCCGTTTGACCACAAGGTTCGGTATCCGGTACCCCTTCTCGGTCCACGTGAGTTTCCCCTCCTTGCATAGCTCCGCGAGCATTCGGTCAAACGTTGCTGCATCAAGATTCGGGTCCAGCCGGAACCGGATTTCGTCACCGCTCGCTGCCGCCTTGAACGCGTCCTGCAAGAGAACGTTTCTAGTAATTTCCATCAGTTGTCTCTTCAGGACCTCGTAGCGGCCTCTATCAAAATATCCCCGTCCATCTGGACAGAGCAATTTTCCCTTCCGCATCCTTGATTTCATTTCCGCTTCAACACGTTCGGCCGGCAAACCGGAGGCTGAGACTACCTCCTCCACAGTTACGGGGCGACTGGGGAATTTCAAGAAATACAAACCGACCGTGCCTTTCACATCGCCTTTCTGCAAAGGCTGTAAATAACCCAGGGTTTTTCCCGCGTTGACGGCTCTGAACTTCTCCTCAGCGGCCTCAAGAACCCGCCCGCCCCCTATGACGGAGTACTGGTTCATGGGAGAAATCGCAAAAGGATCTCGCGGTAAAACAGCCAATGGCTCTCGGAGCCGGAGCTGTACCAGGCCGTTTTCGCCTGCATAAAGCCGCTCGTTATCCATCATCACCAATCGGGCTGTCGCACAGCACGTACCGATGTATAGTTTGACCCGCTGACGGTTCACAATCGGCCGGAGCGCGGTCGGAAGAAGCAACAGTTCAGTATTGAGGAAACTCGTGGGACGAAGGACTCCCGGAGCAGCTAATAAGGTTCCCAAGGTGACTTTTTCGAGTGAGATATTGTGCAAATTGAGGCCAACCCTTTGTCCCGCCACGGCCTGCTCGACTCGTTGATGATGGACCTCGATGAACCTCACCTTCGCTTCTTTGCCCGAGGGTAAGAGCTCAACAATTCCGTCTCGCCGGATGCTTCCTGAAAGGACCGTGCCGCTCACCACTGTGCCAAAACCGGGAAAGCTCCTGACTTGATCAATCCAGAGGCGAAAAGGGGCATGAACTAACTTGCTGTCTACTCTTTCAGCCTCGTTTTCCATTGCCAGTAGGATTTCATGGAGACCCCGGCCGTCCAGCGCAGAGAAGAGGATAACCGGTTTTCGTTCGAGAAACGAGCCGGTCACAAGTTCCCCAATTTCCATTTCAGCGAGTTCCAGAGTCTCATGGTCCACGGCGTCAGCTTTGCTGAGCACTATGAGACCACCTTTGGCCTGAAGGAATTTCAGAAGTTCAAAGTGATCCCGTGTTTGGGGCATAACTCCATCATCCGCTGCCACTACCAGGATGGCCAAATCCACAGCGCTCAAGCCACGAATTGTGTTCTTGAGAAAATCTCTGTGGCCTGGCACGTCCACGAGAGCAACGCGGGGGCCTGAGGGGAGCTGCAAAGGGGCAACGCTCGGTTCGATGGAAAGTCCCCGCCGCTTTTCTTCTTTGAGTCGGTCGGTGTCGATCCCGGTAAGGCAACGAACCAAACTGGTTTTGCCGTGGTCCACGTGCCCTGCAACACCTACGGTAATAAATTTGTTCATAGCTCTCAGTTTCCGGTTTGTGTGTTCAAGTCCCCCCTCGGAGCCGCTTCCTTGAATAGCGCTCTGCTGTGGAAACAGGCTTCGTTACAAGAAGGAATCGGTGTATGTTCGCGCCATCTCCAGACAAGGGCGTTCCGGATTGGAGGGGGCAAGGGGAATCGAACCTCCTCCCGGTTTACTAGACCGGGCCAACGGGTTTGCAGCCCGCGGGGCGCCCAGCGCCATTGCCCCCGGATACACCCTGAGGATGGTCTGTGAGCTAGGTTGAAAGAGATTTTCGTGTGTTGCTATTCGGAGAAACGGACGGAAAGAGAAGAAGTCTTTCGGCCTAGCTCTGAGCCAACCGAGCACGGGTAGCTTGTTGCGAGCTACTTCAGGTAAAGCCGAAAAACCGGTGCATAAATGAACTCCTGGTCATGGATGAGGGATACCCCTGAAAACAAATACCAAGGAACCGCCGATATGTCAAATCAAACATGCCTATCAAATGGGCCATTCTTGCAGCGGATCTTGTCGCTCAACAGAACTTTGAACTCTGTCGGTGTTGAGATATGGAGTCAGGTGAATCGGGCGCCAAGCGCCTCGTAATCGGCCGGCGTGTCAAGGTCGGAAAGAATCATCTCATCGGCTACTTCGATTTGAATCCACTGGTCTTCATGGCTTCTGAGAACAGCCCGAAGCCCTCCGTCTCCCGAATACGAGAGAATCTCATTTCGGTAGAGTGCGTCTATCAAAGGAGGGTGTCCTCTTCGTCCACGAAACGCCGGGAAGACTATCTTGCCCTGTCCGCTGCAGTAAGCCTCGAGCAGTTTCTTTATCGTCTGCGGACGGACCAGGGGGGTATCTACGGGTAACATGAAAAAGGCATGGGATTCCGGATCTAATTCCCTGACTCCTGTTTGGACTGAGGAAAACATGCCTCGCTCAAACTGCCTGTTTAAAATCGCCCGGGCTCCGCACTCATGTATGATTGGAGTAATGTGCCCCGCTGCGTGACCGGTGACGACAATGACATCTTTTATGCCCGAGTCGCGAAATAGTCCTATGGTGCGCTCCAGAACGGTCCTGTCTCCAAGCTTGAGAATTGGTTTCAGGGCTCCCATGCGGCTGGAATACCCGGCTGCCAGAATAATGGCCGAAATTCGTCTCGTCACGTGCGGCTTTCTCCGATAATCTGCGAAAGGAATGGCGCCATAATATAGATGATAGCCAATATGTCAAATTGTGATGGATTCTTTCTTTTGCTCCGCAGTGAGTCCGGGGGGCTCTTTCTTGCAAGAAAACCGCCCCCCGGCCCCCCGCAAAGAACTCCTAAATATGCTTCTTAAGCTCGTGTGCGGGTGAGCGAACCCGCCGTCAAACCAAAGCGTCGCTGCAATCATTTGGGAGTTTTCGGAAAGGGGGTCCAGGGGGAAAACCCTTTTGCAAAAGGGTGTTTCCCCCTGGCGGTCCGCTTTCTGAAAGTCGTTTCTCCGCCCACAAACTGAGCTAATGCAATAATCGAATCGTAATGAGACGCTATTGAAGCAGGGCTCGGGCATCGAGCCACCAAAAGCCTGGCACTCTCGTACTCGCAGTGGACGAGGCTCTATTACAGTTGAGAACAAGCCCAATCGTCAGAAGCTAGTTGACTTATCGGGGAAAACGATGTAATATGCGTTCGAATATGACTTGCGCAGGAGAACGCCCTTCATGAACGGCCCCAAGCTCGCGTGCCCCAATTTCTATCCGGACGTTCTTAACCTGAAATCATTTGCCCGTGATTATGGATTCCACGGAATCGATTGGACTTTGCGGCCGGAGGACCTGCCGAAGAGTCCCTTGGAAGAAAGGCGGTTAGTAAACTCTCTGTCAAGACTCGCTCCCCTGGAAGTTCGGTTTCATCTCTTTTTTCCAGGCAACGAAGTCGGCCACGCAGACGCCCGGAAGGCCCTGTCCGCCAGGAACACTTTCTGCGCCGCCTTAGATTTGATCTCCAAAGTATCCGGGCGGTTTGCGACCGTGCACCTTGGCCTTGGGAGGAATTCCATGGAAGGAATCTCCTGGGATGGCTCTATGGCCGGCCTGAGAGATGTTGCAACTAAGGCTCGTCAGTCGGGTATTCGGGTTTGCCTGGAGAATTTGGCTACAGGCTGGACCGGCAGGCCGGATCTGTTCGAGGAGTTGATCCGCAAGACCGGCAGCTGGGGAACTTTGGATATAGGCCACGCGCGCGTGTGTCGATCTGTCAGGAATGGGTCCCACGATGTGGCGGACTTTGCCCTTCCTCATCCTGAGAGGATTCTGAGCGCTCACGTCTATCATGAAGAGACGAAGGCCGGCCACACGCCCCCCGAATGCTCTTTCGATCTCGAAGACAGACTGCTTTTGCTTCAAAGACTCCCTCTATGCGACTGGTGGGTCCTGGAACTGCGAGATGAGACTGCTCTCTTGCAAACGCTGGATTACGTCAGAGAGTTCTTGAGCGAACGCACTGCTTGTCCCGCGGTTTGAGAAGCCGGATCGACCGCATGTATGAATGCCCCACTCGATCCGTTTCAGTTCCAAAATTGCTAATTGAATTCTAACCAATCCGCAGGTGGTTTTGCTTGACCGGCAGGTTATCGTACACTATATTAGTGCCCTCGTTTCGAACATAACTAGAAATACAATAACCTAATTATTTCTGAAAACAGCGCGAGCTTCCATAAGCTGTCGAACAGCCTTTTCTTCGCTTTGGCGCTGATCCTCTGGGCCGGCGCGGCAAGAGCCGATATGAGTCACGATCAACAGCTCATACCGACCGCGGATCGAGGCGACCTGGAGCGGGTCCAAATACTTCTGCACAAAGGGGCTGATGTCAACGCGACACGCGCGTATGGCAGAACAGCCTTAATGGAAGCGGCCCTGGCCGGACACCTCCCTGTGGTTAGCCTCCTCCTGGATCACGGAGCGGAAGTCAACGCTCAGGATCGCGAGGGTCAGACCGCGGTGAGCCTCGCCGCAAGCGCGCGTCATTCTGAAGTCGTTCGAGCGCTCAAAAATCGAGGCGCGGTATTCACGTTGATTGACGCGGTCAGGGTAGCGGACATGGAGCAAGTCGAGCTTCTTTTAAAGCAAGGGCATGATCCGCGTGCAAAAGAAGCTGATAGCGGTCGGACCGCTCTCGCGGAAGCCGCTCTCACGGGCAGATTGGAACTGGTGAGGTTGCTGCTCGAAAAAGGGGCTGAAATCCACACAACTGACTGCGCGGGTTACACTCCGATTAGCCTTGCCGCCCTGAGAGGTCATTTGGATGTGGTAAGATTGCTCAGAGAAAACGAAGTTCAACAAACAGCTCGGGTAGAACAAGTTGGCTACGCGCACGAGATCCCGAACCATTAAAGAACCAATTCTCACCACAGAGGCGCGGAGCACACAGAGAAGAAAAGAAATGATTTTCTTTCTTGCGACAACATGAAAAAGGTTTTCTCTGAGACCTCTGTGGTCTCGGAGCCTGCCCCGGACCACGATCCGGGGGTGAATAAGAAAGGATTTACCGCAGAGTGCGCAGAGAACCCAGAGAAGAAAATGGCTTCAATAAACCACATGAAATTTGGTTTCTCGGAGCCTGCGCCGGCCGGCGATCAGGGCATCTGTACCGAGAGGCATTTAGCACGAACCTGAGATTTTCAGGAAGACTCGACGCATCGACGAAATTATGAGGCATGGTTGACGCTCGATTCGGTTTTGCTGTTCCTTCGCTGTGTCAGGGACCCAGATCGCGCCATTTCCATTGTCTTTTCAAGGTGGTGAATACGGTCAATGATGATCGGCTGAGGCACATGAAGAGAATACTGAACATATTACGCAACACTGATCAGCCAGTCCTGAGCTATGTCTGGCGGGCCTGGATCATAGCGTTCGTGCCCTCGTTGTTGATCTCCGTGCTAGTCACGCAATTACTCGGATTGATGAGCAACAAAGGCCCTTCCCCAATTGGAGCGTACCAAGGATTGTTCAGCTATCTGGAGCCGTCACTGTCCTGGAAACACCTCTCCTGGGTCGTGGGGACAATTCTCGTGTGTCCGTGGCTGGAGACCCTTTTAATGTGGCCAGCGCTGTCTTTTCTCAGGGCGGTTTTGCATGAGACATTATGGGTGACGGCAGCTTCTGCGCTCCTCTGGGGTTACATCCACTCTAAATTTGCCATCAGCTGGGGCCTGACGGTTGTGTGGTCGTTCTTCGTTTTCTCTCTGTGTTTCCTCGAATGGCAGAAGAAGTCCACACTCAAGGCTGTAACTGTCACAGCGTTGGTCCACACGTGCCAGAATCTGGCGCCGGTACTACTCCTTGATGTGATCCTGTGGCGGTGAAACTGGAGATCTAGGGGAACACAACATTGCGGTCTCGAGATTAATCAAATGCCTTCAGGAGGGCCTGTGTTAAGCCCAATATCGAGCGGGACGATGGATAGACAAGTCACTCAACGAAGGCAAGCGCGCCAATGGAACCGTGAGGAGCCATTGTTTGTCTTGAGGTACCAAAGACGTAGGATGATCTTACCCATAATGTTTTCTCTTATCATTATTCCTATCTGCGTTTTCGGGCCCTTCCTGGCTGCTGAATCTGCTTTTGGATTCATTATGGGGATGGCTGGCGCAGTGATCACTCTTTTGTCTTTTCTCCCGGGCGTGGCGGACATGCTGCTCCTTAAAGAGATACGTTTTTACAGGGATAAGATTGTCAAGGAATGGAAATTCACACGGCTACGAGAGTTGGAATTGGCGGAAGCGGGCCTCAGCTCCAAGGTCTCCTCAGCATGGGGACTGGGGAAGAAATGGTTTTTTGAACATGGCAAGAATTCAGCTTGGGAGCGCATTCTGTCCGCCTTTTTTTTCACCACGGGAATCTCGTACCAGGAGCACTTTGCTGACCGCAGGCAGGTGAAGCAGCTAAATAGCTTGCTGGCCGAATTGTCAGGGCGAAAGATCGAAGAGTTTGAAAAGTCAGGCATAATGGAAAGGCTCATTAGGAAGGAGACATAGCAATGCCATGTTCTTTTCCAAGAAAAGGGGTCAAGTCTACTCTTGACTCATCTTCCTTCCAGTCTCCCGATCCTGTGTGCCCTGTCGCGGCCTTTACCCATAGGATATATGAGCCAGGAGTAGAGCTGGCCCCGGGTCTTCATATAGCTCACATGCAGGAAGCCAATGGCTAAAGCCCATTCGGTCAGCCCGGTCTTGCGATTCACCCTGTAGGCGCGGGTTTCAGCGGCGCCTCCTCAATTTCCGGTGTCTTCTCGATCCGCTGCAGACCTTTTTCCCAATTCTCTAAAGAGAGCAGACCTTTTTATGAGGTCGGAGATTTCGATGTCCTTCGGAAATCGGCCTTGCTTGCCTCCTGTGGCAGTCGCGAATTGTTCCTAGATGGAGGGGGGAGTCCAGGCGCAAATGAATCACAAAAAAGCTTGCCGGGCCACGCTGTTGAGCGTAGGATGCGGTGATTCCTCCACCTGGCAATGGTTCCCAATTGGGTGGCGGTTAGATCCCCTTCGACAGAGGAGGACCCCGATGAAAAAGATCCTGATATTTCTGACGTTGCTTTCGTTTGTTGTTGCCGCGCCTTTTGCCGTAGCCAAGGAAACGGGGAAGAAGGAGCCGAAAATCAATTGTTGTGTCAAAGGCGACTGCAAGCAAAAGACGGAAGCCAAATGCGCCAAAGTGAAGGGCAAAGTAGTCGCGCAATGCGCAGACTGCAAAGTGAACTGCTGTATTAAAGGTGAATGCAAGGAAATGGCCAAAGCCGAATGCAGAAAATCGAAGGGCAAGACCGTTGCGGATTGCGATAGATGCAAGCCGCCCAAGACCTCCAAACGAAAATAGGCGTAAGAGTCAAAAGTATATGGGGGCGGCCTGTGAAGGCCGTCCTTACCAACATCTCTGAAATGAAATATTGCTTTGGGGTCCGGTAATTTCCTGTGGCCGTCGCTTGTGACAGGGTGGCGAATAGCGGAAGGCGCAAGGTCCCTTCTGCAAGCAAGCTAACTCATCAAAACTTATAGCAATTGTCACAATTTCTGTCTTTTTCGATTTGGCATCCGATAGTTCGGAATCATCATTATTTGGGCGCCACTGCTGGCTCGTCCAGCAGTGTTTCTCGTAGAGTTCCCTGAGCTTGCACTGCTGGACGAGCCAGCAGTGGCGCCCGTTAACATGAACTGTCTGGTGCTGGTCAATTGCGGTCAGAGGCCCCCAGCCTTTGCTACAGGCAATCGGACAAAACTTTTGGAATTTGCTATAACTGTTACCGCTCAGGCTCATGAGCGCCATGTTCCCCCGTGCTCACACGCGTGTTCGTGGGTTGCTGTGGTTCCCCAGGCCACGTAGAACTCTTATCCAAAAAAGTCTCACAGGGACAGCGGTCAAGAAGATGGCGGTGATTCACGAAGCGTAGCGCGACCATATAGGCGCGGGCGCCGGTCACCCTTGCGTGTATCATCAATAGTGAGGACCATCGCTGGATCGGGGGTTCAGTTCAGCGCCTCGGACGAGCAGAAGCTTGGTCACAGTAGTGCAACCCGCTTTGGAAGCGACAAGAAGGGGAGTATAGCCCTTGGAGTTTCTGCCATTAACCTCTACTCCCCCGTCAAGCAGCATTTCCACTATTTCAATTTGATCCGAAGCGCAAGCGCACAAAATCGCGGTATGCCCGTCGGGTGTCTCGGCATTTGGATCCGCGCCGTGCCTCAGCAATGTCTGAACGACGTGAGCATGACCCCTGAAGCAGGCTATCATCATTGGAGTTCTCTCGAGGGAGTCTCGGGAGTTGGAGTCGACTCCTCTTTCCAGGAGCAGGCGAACTGCTTCCCTTTTTCCCGAAGACGCCGCCAGAAATAGCGGTGTTCGCCCGCGCATGTCTCGAACTTCAGCGTCGGCTCCGTTGGACAACAAGAGTTCCACAAGCTGGGCATTTCCCGATCGACACGCCAACAACAATGGCGTTCTGCCCGACTGATCCTTAGAATCCGGCTCTGCGCCATTGTCAATAAGCAACTTGGCAATGTCCGCGTGGCCTTCGAAAACCGCCCAGGCAAGAGCAGTCCAGCCCATGCGGTCTCTGGAGTTTACTGGCGCCCGGTTCTTCAGTAGTAGCTCCACGAGTTCACGATGGCCTTCAATGGAAGAGAGAATAAGGGCCGTACGACCCACCTCGTCATGAGTTTGAAGCTGGGCGCCTGCCTGAATAAGGAGTTCCGCGATTACCGGGTGATTACCCCGGCAAGCCTCGATCAGAGGCGTTTTAGCAAATTTGTCAGCGGTATTAACGTCAGCCCCCTTGTCCAGGAGGAGATTCACCATTTCAGTGTGGCCTCTAAAGGAGGCCCCTGTCAATGCAGTCCTGCCTCTATTGTTGCGCGCTTCGACATCAGCTCCATGTTCCAAGAGCAGAGCCACTACTTGAGTATATCCGGCAAAGGAGGCAAAGAACAGAGCTGTGGCCGCAAAAACATCTTCTTTGGCGTCGATATCCACTCCGCGCCCGAGAAGGCGTCGGGCCTCTTCAAGATTTCCGGACCTGGCGGCTTCAATTAATTCAAATTCCATTATTTCCGGCGCCAATTAATCATTAAAGTGAAATGTCCGACATGGCGAAAGCCGATGAGCTTGGCGTTGTTTGTTTCCGTTCCTCAGGAACGTTTCGGCGGTTTGATTTGTCCGAATCATTAATAAGGTGACCGATCACGTCACGTAGCGGGAGCATATGCGGGCAGCGCAATGTTGAATTAGAGCGCTACCAATCGTGATCAAAACGTTTCTACGTATCTGGTTTAGAATCAAGGCCGTCCAAAATCCTGGAAAGTCGTGATCACGGTCCCTGACCGGGCATTATATCAAAACAGTAGAGTTCGGACAAGATTGGCATTCGAGCGTGGGTGAATGAACCATCGCACGAATGGACGTAGGAATTGGTCTTGGCGCAAAGTCCGGCGCCTTTTTAGCGAGGAGCTTTAGCGGGCTCGTACCGCGCATGACAGGGCGGTGACACATTCGGCGCCTCCGGCGCAATTAGATAGACAACAATATTAAGGTTATGCTATCATTAGCGGCGATAGCTGTCTGCTATAAGGGAGTTTTTCGGATGTTTACAAGCAAATGGGCAGCAGTGATTCTCGGAACGCTTGTTCTGCTGATTCAACAGGCGCAGGTATTCGCGGATTCCGTCGAAGAACGCCTGGAAAAGGCTAAAATCGCTCAGATAGCGGGTGATCATACGAAAGCCGTCCAGGAGTTGACCCGGGCGATTAGATTGGGAAACAGCAATGCGGATCTATATTTGAAACGTGCGCTCTCGTATGAAAAGCTCGGCAATTATGGGGAGGCCATTAATGATTACAATCGGGCGATCCAATTGGACCCGCGTTTGGGAATGGCCTACAACAATCGCGGAAGCGTCTATTACCATCAGGGGAATTTTGATAAGGCCATAGCCGACTTGACGAAAGCAATCGAGATAAATCCTTCATACGGGCTGGCTTATTATAACAGAGGAAACGCATATCAAAGGAAAGGGGATTTCGACAGAGCAATTGCGGACTTTACGCGCGCCATCGATATCAATCCCAGTGATCCGGATACGTACAATAACCGCGGCTGGGCATTGCTGCAAAAAAATGATGCTGAAGCCTCGATATCAGACTTCGACCGGGCGCTTGAACTCGACCCCAAGTACGCGCTCGCATATTACAATCGGGGGAGCGCCCGGTTGAAAAGAGGCGACCCGGATGGATCGATTGTGGATTTGAGCAAAGCCATCGAATTGAATCCCGAATATTCGCTCGCCTATTTCCAGCGAGGAAACGCTCGCTTCAATAAGGACCAATTCGAGCAAGCGATTGAAGATTACAGTCATGCAGTCGGTATTACCCCTAATCATGCGGACGTGTATAACAATCGCGGGTGGGCTTTTTTCAAAAAAGGAAATAACGCCCTGGCCATGCGAGACATATCCAAAGCGATCTATTTGAACCCGGAACTCATGAGGGCTTACATTAATAGAGGTTGGGTACACAAAAGCATCGGAGAATACCCGAAAGCCATAGCCGATTTTTCACATGCATTGGAGCTGGATAATAGGAGCGGCGCGGCATATGCATACCGCGGGTTTTGCTACAGTGAGACGAATCGGTTCGAGAAAGCTATGGCAGATCTCGAGCAAGCAGTGAGTTTTGGTTTTCGAGAGCCGGAGGCATTTATACAACTCGGCATACTAAAGGAAAAGGCCGGAGATTACGCGGCCGCAGTCAAGGTGTTCAAGACATTGATTTCTCTTAAACCGAAAGATGCTGCGGCTCATCTTAATTTGGGTGTGGCCTTGGGAAAGAATGGACAAATCCGGGAAGCGATCAGAGAGTTGAACAACAGCCTGGAACTCAATCCAAAAGATCGTGAAGCTTTGCTTCACAGAGCGGTAGCCTTCGAATTCCTCGGGGATAGACAAAGGGCCAGAGAAGATCTTACGGCGGCTATGGCTATGCCGGAAATCAAAGAAGGGGCTGCAAAGCTCAGAGAGCCCATTGTAATTTCCCGTCTGAAGGATATGCTTACTGCTAAGTGAAGTGACGATCAGTTAGTTCGGTAGGAGTTTCACTGAGCGGTTGAAATAATCGGCCCTGTTTTGTGAAGTCTGCGGGAATTGGAATCCAAATTTGTTCGCCGAAGGTTCAGGACATAAGTGTCCATGAAGCAATATCTGTGTAATTATAGGATCCCGACCGTTTACATTGCGGCATATCTGGCAGCGGTTCTTGCTGGCGCCGTGCTATCATTTCCGCGATTGGCCACCGCGCGAGAAAGCGCTGAGAGTGTGTATGCCCAGGCGGTAGAAGCGCACTGGAAATGGGACTTGGACAAGGCAATTCAGCTCTATAACCGAGCTTTGACGTTGGACCCTGAAAATGCCAGGGCCTATTTCAATAGAGGCGTCGCTTTCAGGTCTAAAGGCGAGGAGGAGCGGGCATTACATGATTTCGATAAGGCGATTGGAAAGGATGCCGAATTTGTAGACGCTATCTATGGTCGTGGCTTGATATACTTGCACGAGAAGAAATACGATCAGGCCTTAAAGGATATGAACAGCGTCATCAAACTTGATTCGAGCCATTCAGGCGCTTTTCGGGTGAGAGCGGAAGCAGCTATGGCGTTAGGTAATCTTGATGCGGCGGAGAAAGATCTCGCCAGCGCGATTAAGCTTTATCCGATGGATACCGAGGCCTATTTTCTTCGAGGGGTGATGTACCAGAAGAAGAATGATCCGGAAAAGGCGCTTCCGGACCTGGATAAGGCGCTGGAGTTGAATCCCAAGCACTCCTGGGCATGGTGGAAGCGAGGCAATCTTCTTTTCGCCCAAGGCAATATAAAGGAAGCTATAAACGATTACGATCGCGCCATCACCCTTGAGCCCAAGAATTCGGAGATCTTGAACAACCGTGGGTGGGCAAGATTTGCCGTCGGCAATTTGGCTGAGGCCGAGGCAGACTTGAACAGGGCCGTGGAATTGAATTCCAATTTCGAAGTGGCGCTCCGTAACCGAGCTTTGGTGCGTCAAAAAATGGATCGCAACGAGCTTGCGATTGAGGATTACGCTCGCTTGATCAGCATTGACCCGTCGGACTTGTCTGCCTATGAGGCGAGAGGCAAGCTTCTTCTCCATTCAGGCAAGACTTCAGACGCCGTCCGAGATTTTAACCGAGCGCTCGAAATTAGACCCCAATATGCGCCGGTCCTCGTCCTGCGAGGCCAGGCGCTAGTGATGCTAGGGCGGAACAAAGAGGCCCTCAAGGACCTTAATTTAGCTCTGGCGCACGAGCCGCGTGACGTGGGAGCCTTGATTTACCGTGGAAAGGCTAATGAAAATCTTAAATTATACGACAAGGCGGCGGATGATTTTAGCGAGGCGCTAAAGCGAGCTTCGGGTTCCGCCACAGCCGATATGTATTATGACCTGGGAAAGGTTCGATTGCAGGCCGGGAAGGTCAAAGAGGCGATTGAAAGTTTTGACAAGGTAATACAAATGAAGCCCGATCACGGTTTGGCCTATGCTAATCGCGGTGTTGCGTACAAAAGCTTGGGTGAGTACAAACGCGCGGCAGCGGACTTTCAAAATGCGTTGTCGATTCTGAAAGATCGTAACCGTGTCTCTCAGGTGAAACGTCATCTTGAAGAGACGGAAGCTCGCATCAAGGCATCGCGCTTGGGCGATCCCCAATACGTTCTGGAACAAAGCCAACCAACACAGGCCGATTGGCCGGTGCAGGGCCCATATTGGTAAGAGCTGAAGCGAAGGAACCTGGGGGGCTTAATGCGATTGCACGCGAGATGTGATGCGTTTGGATGTGCATGCATGAGGCATTCTCTAGGAGTTTTATGGAGGTCAGATGATCATAGGTGTGCCCAAAGAGATCAAGGAATTTGAATATCGAGTGGGAGTAGTTCCTGCAGGGGTGCGCGCTCTGACCGAATACGGTCATAACGTCTTGATTCAGAAAGGCGCGGGAGATGGTTGCCGAATAGCGGATGAAGAATTCGCCGCCGCCGGGGCGGTATTGATTGAGGGGAATGAGGAAATCTATCGCCAGGCCGAAATGGTAATGAAAGTGAAAGAACCTCTGGAAGAAGAGTATGATCTGATGCGAGAAAACCAAATTCTGTATTGCTATTTACATCTCGCGCCCGCTCCTCGGCTCACGGAGATTTTGTTGGAACGTAAAGTGGTGGCCATTGCATATGAGACTATACAACTGGATGACGGTTCGTTGCCTCTGTTGATTCCCATGAGTGAGGTGGCGGGGCGCATGGCGATTCAGGTCGGCGCGCATTTCTTGGAGAAGACCCAGGGGGGAAGGGGCGTGCTCCTGGGGGGAGTGCCGGGAGTGAGCCGTGGCCGAGTCACCATCATAGGAGCAGGCACTGTAGGTCGAGCGGCCGCGAAAATTGCCGTTGGTATGGAGGCGGAAGTTCATATCATTGATATTGATCAACGTCGTCTTGCTCACATGGATGATCTGTTCGGGAATCGCATAACCACGCTCATGTCCAACTACGATAATATTTCAACTTCAGTTGTCAATTCACACCTTGTTATTGGATCGGTCCTGATTCCGGGCGCAAGAGCGCCCAGGCTGGTTCCTCGCGACCTGGTCAAAGCTATGGAGGCGGGGGCCGTCATTGTGGACGTGGCTATCGATCAGGGCGGGTGTTTTGAGACTTCACGACCAACTACGCACATAAATCCCACTTACATAACCGAAGATGTGATTCACTACTGCGTTCCAAATATGCCCGGAGCAGTAGCTCGGACGTCTACTTATGCCTTAACGAATGTCACTCTTCCTTATGCCGTAAAATTAGCCAACCAAGGTCTGCAAAGAGCCGTCTCGGAGGATTCTCATCTTGCGCAAGGCATTAATATTTATAAGGGTCATGTCACTCACCAAAAAGTCGCGCAGGCTCTAGGATACCAATACTCAGACCTGAGTGACGTTCTGTCTGATTAGGGAGTTATTAGCAATCCTTGGGGGGACGAAGCGCCAGCCATCTCAGGCTTGTATGTGTAAGACCGGCAGGCCGCCGGTCTTTGGAGCCTCCACGCTTGGGCGTTCCATTCTGACCAATCTATTCGTCGCGTTTCTTGATCCGTATGCCTTTCACGTCCTGAAGTTGGGCGCCTCTCATATTTGTGCCGCCGTGTTTGATTCCGGTAAAATCGGACGAGGTAATAAAAGCCCAAGAAAAATCGGCGTTTGTAACGTCGGCGCCAGCAAGAGAAATTTCGGTAATTTTGATGCCGCTCAAATTTGCGCGTGAAAGGTTGCATTGAGAAAGGTTGGAACGGCTTAAGGTCATATTTTGGAGATCAGCGCCTGAAAAGTCGGCCGAGGAGGCGTCCGCGTCCGACATTTCAGATTCTGAGAGGATCGCTCGCGCCAAGCGCGCTAAGCCAAGATTTGTCCCTGCTAATCTGGCTCGCTGCAAGTTGGCTTCTTCGAGATCGGCCCCGGTCATGATGGCTCCGGACAAGTCGGCTTTTTCCATAACGGCTTGCCGCAAGTCAGCGTTCTGCAGGCCCGCATTCGATAGATTGGCCTGTCCCATATTTGCCTTCTGGCAAATGGCGCCTTTCATTTGCGCATTGCTGAGATTTGTTCCGATAAGGACCGATTTCGAGAGCTGCGCCTCGCGGAAAAGGGCATTGGAAAGATTGGCTGCCGTCATGTCCGCTTCCGTCAGATCAGCCTGTGAAAAGTCGCACCCCGAGGCATCTATTCTTTGCATTTTGGCGCTCGCAAGCGTCGCGTTGCTGAGCGCCGCTTTTTCCATTCTAGCCCCGGCTAAGTTAGCGCTGCTGAGGTCTGCATTTTTCAGAATGGAGCCGGAAAGGTCTGCCCCTTCCAGGTTGGCGTGAGTCAGTTTCGCTCCGGACAGATTGCTTCCGGAGAGTTTGGCATAGGACAGGTCGGCTCGTTCGAGGTTGGCCTCTGACAGGTCGGTTTTCTCGAGCTTGATCTGTGAGGCAACGCTCCAGGACATATCTGCTTTGGCAAATAAATTCCCGCTAAGCTGGGCTTTGGACAGATCCGACGAAGAAAGAATGGAGTTCGAAAAATTAGCCTTCGTGAAGACTGCCTTGGTAAGCCGGGTCCCCGAGATAATGGCTCCGGACAGATCGGCTTCAGCGAAAATGGCCCCTTCCATAACCGATTTTCTTAGGTCAGCGCCGACGAGGTGGGCCTCGGTGAAATCCGTTTCCACGAGGGTAGTCCTGGAGAGGTTGGTCTTGGAAAGATCAGCCCTTGCCAATAGCGCCTTTCTGAGGCATGATCCCTCAAGATTAGCTCCGGACAGATCCGCTCCCGCAAAATCCCCTTCCGTAAGGTCTATTTCCGACAGGTCGGCTCCTGCCAAGTCGGCCCCGTAGAATTTGACCTTAGCGGCTTTTCTTATTCCGAGCTTAGAAATCATCAGCCCGCCGACAGAACCGTCCGTCCCTGACTTGACAGCGGACTGCAGCAATTCCTTCAGGGACGCTGCCCTCCCTGAAAAGAGGACTTCGCCCGTTCTCTTGTGCTTGATATCGAATTTGGGCAAATCGAGGGCGCTCCTGAACGCAAAATAACGTGCATGATAACACAATTGGCGGAGAACGTTATCATTAAAATTGCTGGAACCGGTAACGCCCTGGTTATGAATACATCATCAATTTATTGAATCAGAAGGAAGAACGTAGTATATAAAAGGATTGTATAATCATTAGGAAGGGCGCGGAAATGGGAATCCTGGATCTGATTGGAAATACACCCCTGGTAAGAATCCGTAATGACAACGGCTCTGATAAGGTGCGCATCTGCGGCAAGTTGGAGGGGAATAATCCCGGTGGGTCCGTAAAAGACCGAATCGCATATTACATGATCCAAAAAGCCGAAACCGATGGAGTCCTGACAAAAGACAAAATCATTTTAGAGCCGACGTCCGGGAATACCGGAATCGGATTATCTATGGTCGCGGCGTGCAAGGGATACCGCTGTCTTTTGACATTGCCCGAATGCGTGAGCGTCGAAAGACGAAATACGCTCAGGGCCTACGGCGCGGACCTGGACATCACGCCACCCAACGAATCTACAGACGGAGCAATACGGCGGGCCCAAGAAATCTACGATGCCGATCCGGAAACGTACTTTATGCCGAATCAATTCGTAAATTCCGCAAACGTCGAAGCTCATTACATGACTACAGGAGTGGAAATTCTGAGAGACACGAGCGGAGAGATAGACGTTTTTGTCGCGGGGATGGGTACCACAGGGACCCTTATGGGTGTTTCTCGGAGATTGAAAGACCATAATCCGGCCATCGAGGTCGTGGGTATAGAACCGGTGGAGGGACACACGATTCAGGGTCTGAAAAACATGACGGAATCTATCGTGCCCGAGATATATGACCCTCGGAAAATTGATCGGATCGTCCAAGTCAACGACAATCAGGCCTATGATACTACTCGCTGGCTCGCGTTGACCCAGGGAATTTTCGTTGGTATGAGTTCAGGGGCTGCAGTTTACGGGGCCATGCAGGTCGCCAAGGACATGAGCGGAGGGACAATTGTTTGTATTTTGCCTGATCGGGGCGACAGATACCTTAGCACGACTCTTTTCAAATCCATTTGCGCCAAATGTCCTCCATGATCCATACGCCGCTATCACTCCGGTGGCCGAGCGACTTAGCTCTTCCAGGAAAGCGACCGCCCTGCGCTGATAAGAGCTGTTTTGCTGGTGGTTGTTATCCGGAGGGTTTAAAAGAACTCGTAACAATCCCCGGGAGCAGGCGTGGACTGGTCCAGGAAAAAGACCTTTGAAGAGGTTTGATCCGGTAACGAGAACTTCACGGTGTTTTTGGCGCCGACCTTAAGATGGGACCCTGCGTTTATGAGCTGAAAAAGAACTAACCGTCCGTGCTGGTAGATCGGCTGAGCGTCAACCACAATACCGTTGACGGTCCAAACGGGACGGGGAATAAAAAACGTATAAACAGGGTAATTGCCGGTTACCTCTATGGTGGGGGTGAGAACACTGGCGGATGAACGGCACACTTTCACGGTATTGACTTTCCACTTGGTGGATGAAGAAGGACCATCAGCAGCTTTCAATGGGGAAAACCCGGCGAGAGCTGCCGAGATCACTAGGCCGAGAAGGAAGACACGGACAGAAGTCATCAGATCCGGATCTCCGCCCGCCGGTCCTTAAGTTAAAGACTTGTGAGACAATTTCATTGTGAAACAAGGTCGGCCCGCAAGGCTTGAGTCGCGGGGATTCCGTGACCGACGGTTGTTTTCGTATATCTGAGATTTGTTAGAAACACAAGAGAAGAAATCGTCTGTCATTGACGCGGTATGGGGAACTGGTTATGTTTAAGGCGATTTATTAAGTTGGCTTCGGAGGAACTATCAAGTCCGTGAGAATAGCGATTAATGGATTCGGCCGCATCGGCAGGAATGTGATGCGAAATGCGTTGGGGCACAAAGAAGTTGAAGTAATAGCGATTAACGATAGAACTGATCCTAAATTGATGTCTTTCTTATTCAAGCATGATACGGTTCACGGACCATATCCTGAGGACGTTTCCTTTGATCAAGACTCCATAATTGTTGGAGGGAAAAAGGTCCGCGCTCTTGCGATCACCGATGATCTGCTGAATCTCCCATGGTCGGAACTGAAAGTCGATGTTGTCATGGAATGCACCGGGATTTTCAGGGAGCGGGATAAGGCCGCTAAACATATCCAGGCTGGCGCAAGGAAGGTCATTATTTCTGCTCCCGGGAAAAAAGTCGACGGTACTTTTGCTCTTGGTGTAAATGAGGAAACATATGATCCTTTGAATCATCATGTAATATCAAACGCCTCGTGCACTACCAACTGCCTTGCGCCGTTGGCGAAAGTCCTATTTGACGAATTTGGGATCGAAAAGGGTCTCATGACGACGGTCCATTCATACACAATGGACCAGAGTCTACTTGACACGGTTCATAAGGATTACCGCAGGGCCAGGGCTGCGGCGGTCAACATGATACCGACCACTACAGGCGCCGCCACTGCAGTAGGGCTTGTTATTCCCGAATTAGCCGGTAAGTTGGACGGAATGGCGATTCGAGTTCCGACCCCAAACGTGTCATTCATGGACCTTACGGCGACTATAAAGCGGAACGCGACAGTGGAAGAGGTGAATGCAGCCATGAAAAGGGCGGCTGAGGGCAGGATGAAAGGCATTCTGGAGTATGTCGATGAACCGCTGGTCAGCACGGATTTCGTGAACAGCTCATACTCTGCAATCTTCGATGCCCTATCCACTTTGGTAATCGATGGCAACATGGTGAAGGTTTGCGGTTGGTATGATAATGAATCGGGCTATTCGGCCCGGATGGTGGACTTGGCTGTTTATGTGGGGGAGCGATTGGTTTGATATCGTTGTGAACTTAGGCTTAACCACGAATCCCGGAGTTCGATTTAATACACTGAGGGGAATGGAATGGCAATCAAGAGCATTCGTGAAATTAATATCAAAGGCAAGCGCGTGTTCTTTCGTTTTGATTTCAATGTGCCGTTGGACTCGACAGGGATTATAAAAGACGATACCAGAATTCGCAGGGCCTTGCCGACGATCAACTACGCGATAGCTCAAGGGGCAAAGTCGGTCCTCACGTCACATCTCGGACGCCCCAAAGGAGAAAGAAAGCCTGAGATGAGTCTCAGACCGGTGGCCTTGCGTCTGAGCGAGTTGTTGGGTCGGGAGGTCGGATTTGTTGACGATTGTATAGGGTCACAGGTTAAGGAAGCCGTGGCCGCAATTCCTGATGGGGGATTGGTAATGCTCGAAAATCTGAGATTCCACCCCGGTGAGACGAAGAATGACCCGGAATTTGCGAGGGCGCTGGCTTCCATATCGGATGTGTATGTGAATGACGCTTTTGGAACAGCCCATCGGGCCCATGCGTCGACAGTTGGAATCGCTGAACTGGTCAAGGAGAAGGCGGCAGGTCTATTGCTGACAGAAGAATTGGAAAATCTGGCCAAGGCCTTTTCGAATCCCTCGCGGCCGGTGGTTGCTGTCTTCGGAGGGGCCAAGGTTTCCGACAAACTGAGCGTCCTCACAAACATTTTCGACCGGATGGACGTGATGCTTATTGGCGGAGGCATGGCTAACACGTTTCTAAAAGCTAAGGGCGATCCGATTGGGGCTTCAAAAGTCGAAGAAGACATGTTAGGGACTGCGTGCGAAATGCTGGCGTCCGGCAAGACCGGGCGGTGTGAAGTGCGCTTGCCGGTGGATGTGCTCGTGGCGGAAAACATGGACGAGGGCTCGCAGGTGAAAATCGTTGATATTAAGTCGGTTCCTACCGAGGCAATGGCTCTGGATATTGGCCCTCAAACTATTGAACTGTTTAAGCAAGAGATTAAAAAGGCCAAAACTATTATTTGGAATGGTCCCATGGGAGTTTTCGAAATAGTTGAGTTCAGTCGCGGAACAATGGAGATCGCTAAGGCTGTGGCAGAATCCGCCGCGTTTTCCGTCGTAGGCGGAGGTGATACAATACGCGCTGTCCAGCAGGCAGGGGTGGCTGAGGGAATATCCTATATATCGACCGGCGGGGGGGCCTTCATGGAGTTTATGGAAGGCAAGACTCTGCCGGGGGTGGCTGCGCTGGAAAGCTGATCCAGGATGTATTAGACCTAACCTAGTCCTAGATACATAGCTACAAGAAGGTCGGAAGATGAATGAGCGAACGCCAATTATTGCGGGCAATTGGAAAATGCATAAAACTCGGACGGAAACACGGGGTCTGATGCGAGAGCTGGTGGAAGGCCTGCGAATCAGCCGGGCTGCGTGTGAAATAATTGTCGCTCCTCCTTTTGTTTCCATCGTGGACGCAATTGAAGAAGCGGAAGGGGCCGCAATTTCAGTGAGTGGTCAAAATATGCACTGGGAAGAGCGCGGAGCGTTTACGGGCGAAATTTCCGCTGCTATGCTGAAGGAGGCCGGTTGCAGCCATGTAATCATCGGGCATTCGGAGCGCCGGCAGTTTTTCGGTGAAACGGACGAAGCGGTGAATCTTAAGATAAAAGCCGCGATAAGAACCGATCTGATACCCATTTTTTGTCTGGGTGAGAGCTTGACGGAACGTGAAGCAGGCGGTACCTTCGAGGTGGTGAGGACGCAGCTGACGCGTGGACTAGATGGCATACGGATATCGGATGCGTCGCGATTTGTGATCGCGTATGAACCTGTGTGGGCGATTGGGACCGGCCGGACGGCCAGCCCTGAGCAGGCCCAAGAGGTTCACGAATTTCTGCGGGCGGAATTGGCTTCCCTGGTCGGGAGGGATCGCGCGAGCGAAGTCAGGATCCTTTACGGGGGAAGTGTTAAACCTGATGATACACGAAGCCTCATGGCTTGCGACGATATTGATGGTTGCCTTGTAGGGGGTGCGTCTCTGAAATCCGGAGATTTTCTCGGCATCATTAGAGAAGCGGCCTAGGGCCGCGGAGGTAAAGACAATAATGTTTACTACCGTTATTCTGGCTGTTCACATCTTGGTCTGCGTGGCGCTGATCATGATCATACTCCTACAATCCGGCAAGGGGGCCGATATCGGCGCCGTATTCGGTGGAGGGTCCAGCAATACAGTGTTCGGCAGCACCGGAGCGACCCCTTTCTTGAGCAAGTTGACGATCGCTGCCGCCGTCATCTTCATGGTGACCTCAATCATTCTCAGCTATTTTGCCGGGAAAGGTGTGCCCAAGGAATATTCGGTTGTAGGGGGCCCGGAAGCGCCGGTGACAGCGCCAATTTCGGGACCCAGCGCTCAGCCCGGACCGGAAGGGGCTGCCAAGCCTGAAGGCGCTCCGGTGGAAAAAGGCGCAGCTCCTGCAAGCGCGGATCCGTCAGCTCCTGCCACGAAGGCTGAACCGGCGCCGGGGGGAGCGCCTGCGCCGCCTCCGGAGAGCACAGGGACTTCGAATAAATAGATCGAGCGAGCAACCTGTAATGGCTTGAAATAACGTTACAATAAAGCCCAATGTTTCACGTGGAACATTGGGCTTTATGTTCTTATGACCAAGAGTTTTCTCGTAAGAACGACATTGTTTCAGGTAGACACCCCGCGGGATCATCTCATTGGCCCCGCAGGCCTCCCAATCAGTAGCGACCGGCCTCCGCGCCGGTCGGACCTGTTCACAAGAGCCCACCCGCAGTTTGAGCTAATTGTCAGTTTGTAATGTCGTATAGAGGTCTGTCACCCTAATTCCCCGGCCGTTTCCCCGACGCCAGCATAGACAGTCCTGTGAAGAAATTCTTAATAACCCGAAAGACTGACACCAATTCCTTTAGCGCTTCAATTTCCTCGTCAGTTAATTGATCCACAGACTCTCCGGCACGGGCGGCCGGTTCAACACGAGCAGGTTCCGCGGCAGGCGCTTTGACCTCCTCAGCAGGTTTCGAGGGGTTGGGCGCCTCAGCCCTGACGGGTGCAGGTTTAGGGGCGGGGGCCGTTTTGGCCGGGGCCGCTTTTGCTTCCGCCGCTTTGGATTCGGCAGGAGCAGGAGTCGCCGCCAGGGAGAGGTCCACACCCATAGACGCCAGGTCCGTCTCCACCATCACGTCGGCTATATACTTGCGAACGTGCGCAAGGGTCTTAGGATGTCTGAGTAT
>Ga0172371_10001324_pt1 | contig 39279 bp, 34 predicted proteins | sample Lak12m_FD_114543 | JGI IMG/M metagenome (GOLD analysis project Ga0172371, IMG submission 114543) | Freshwater microbial communities from Kabuno Bay, South-Kivu, Congo - kab_022012_12m | ecosystem: Environmental > Aquatic > Freshwater > Lake | place: Democratic Republic of the Congo: South-Kivu... | reverse complement strand
TCGGGGAGCAGGGCGGAGATGATCTTTTTCGGTGTGTTCTCGCCGAACCAGGTCACATAATCGATGTCGGCGAACGCGGCCAGGACTTCCATCCGCTCGGCCAGCGGAAAAACGGGCCGGGCCGGGCCCTTCAGCCGCCAGACCGAGGCGTCGGAATTGACGGCCACGATCAGGACGTCGCCCTGGGCCTTGGCTTCATGGAACAAATGGACATGGCCGCCGTGGATCAGGTCGAAGCAGCCGTTGGTGAAGACGACGATCCGCCCTTGTCGTCGCAGGCGGGCCCGGATCCGGCGGAGACGCTCGAGCGGAAGGATCTTGCTTTGCGGCACGTCACTTCTCCGGCGTCCCGTCTTTCTCCGGCACCTGGACCTTGATCCCCGGTGAAAACTCCCAGGAATGGGGAAGGCGGGCCACGCCCTCGTCCCGGATCATCGAGGACACGAGAAACGAATACATGTTCCGGTGGTAATCATACGGGTAGCCGTCCCGCTTGTGGACGGCCACGTCCAGGTAATAGGTCCCATTGATCAAGGGCAGCTCCTCGATCCGGCAGACGACCCGGCCTTCGCCCGACAGGGCGACGGGCTCGTATTCCTCGATATACGTGTTGGTCCCGTAGCACATGATCCCCATGGAGTTGAACACGCCGATGCCGAAGACGAAGTCCTTCACCGGCTCCCGGGCGGAGAGATCCAGGTCGATGAGGAGGCTTTCGCCCGGATGGAAGACGTGCTTTTCCTCGCCCCGGCCGTTGCGGAGGGTCACGCTCCGGATCTCGACCTCGCGCTTGCCCCAGCGCTGTTCGCGGCGGGCGTCGTCGGACGCGGCCGTCTCGGCCGGCGCCGGCTCGGCCGGAACCGGGGCGGCAGCGGCGGCGTCCGCAGCCGCGGACGCGGACGTCGTCACGGCCGCCGGGATCGTCTCCGCGGGCGGAGAAGCCGGAGCGGCTTCGCTTTCGAGGGCGGCCGCCGCCGTCGCTTCTTCTTTCCGTTCGAGAAATTCCGCTTCCTGCTCCTCGGTGACGTCCTGCATATAAGCGTCGACGACCCGCTTGGGATCGCCCATCATCTGGACGCGGCCGTTCTTCATCCAGGCGACCTTGTTGCAGATCTTGGCCACCGTCGACAGGTCGTGGCTGACGAAGAGGATGGTCTTTTTCCGGCGGCGGAAATCGTCGATCCGGTCGAGGCACTTGGGGACGAAGGCGGCGTCGCCGACGGCCAGGACCTCGTCGATGAGCAGGACTTCGGGATTGACGTTGATGGCGATGGAGAAGCCGAGCCGCATGTACATGCCCGAGGAATAGGTCTTGACCGGCGCCTCGATGAATTCCTCGAGCTCGGCGAACCGGACGATCTCGTCGAACTTGCGGGTGATTTCCTTTTTGGACAACCCGAGCATGATGCCGTTGATGTAGACGTTTTCCCGGCCGGAAATCTCGGGATGGAAGCCCGCCCCGAGCTCGATCAGCGCCGAAACCTTTCCTTGGACCGAAATCCGCCCGGAGGACGGCTTGGCGATCCCGGCGACCATTTTGAGGATGGTGCTCTTGCCCGAGCCGTTTTCGCCGATCAGGCCGAACGTCTGGCCCTTTTCGACGGCGAACGTGACGTCGCTGACGGCTTCGACCAGCTCGTCCGCCTTGAGGGACTTGAACAGGTCGCCCTTGACGATGGCGCTTTTAAAGGTCTGGAAACGATGGCGGGCGGAGTACTTCTGGTAGACCCGGCTGACGTGATCGAGCTCGATGGCCGGCATCAGACTTCCTCCGGGAAGGAATCGCGGAGGCGGTTGAAGACCGAATACCCGATCCAGAAGAGGACCAGGGCGGCGAGAAACGTGATCCCGAGGCGCTTCCAGTGGAACAGCCGGCCCCAGAAAAAACAGTCCTGGTAGGCGATGAAAATATGGGTCATCGGATTGAAGGCGAGGACTTTCTTGAGGAGCGGATTGAGGTCGGGATTATAGAAATTATAAATGATGGGCGTGGCGAAGAACCAGAACGTCAGCAGGTTTCCGAGGATGTCCTTGATGTCGCGGAAATGGACGGTCAGGGCCGAAAGCAGCAGGCTGAATCCGAGGGAGAAGACGTACTGAACCAGCATGACGAGAGGGACGAGCAAAAGGAAAAGCGTCAGCGGCCTCCCGAAGATGATCAGGAAAATGAAGAGAATCGGCAGGCCGAACAGAAAATGGACGAAATTCGCCGTCACCGAGACGATCGGCAGGACCTCGGCCGGAAACATGATCTTCTTGATGAGATTGCCGTTGACCATCAGGACGTTGGCCGAGTCGTTGGACGAGGAGGAAAACCAGGTCCAGGGCAGAAGGCCGCAGAACAGGAACACGGCGTATTGCAGCGGCTCGCCGATCGATTTGTCGCGCGCGGGGATGACGAATCCGAAGACGACCGTGTAGACGATCATTAAAAGAAGCGGATTGAAAAACGACCAGAAGAATCCGAGCACCGTTCCGCGGTAGCGGGCTTTGAGCTCCCGGCTGACCAGCGTCCGGATGAGCAGCCGGTGCTTCCAGACTTCCTTCAGGTTGTCTGAGAGCTTCATTTGCGGGGACCTTCCAGCATGGCCGCGGCTTCAGGCAGAAACTCTCCGCCGGCCTGGGGATGGAGAACGAGAGGCGGCAGGACCGTCTCCTCGCCCGCAAACGCCGCGGCGAACCGAAGTTCGGCCAGGAAATGATTCGGTTTTTCGCCTTCCCGGGGGCAGATCCGCCTGATTCTGGCCGGCTTAAGGCCGTTTTCTCCGGCGGCCCGGCGGAAATCCGCCTCGCGGGCGGCCGGATAGACGAAAAAAGCCCGGCCGGAGGCCTTGAGAAGGGCGGAAACGGCTTGCATGAGCTCCATAATATCGCACGTTACCTCATGTTTTGCAATTGCCTTCTCAGGGTCAGGACAGGGGAAACCGGCCTTTTTATCGTGATAGGGAGGGTTGGAAACCACCGCATCGAACCGCCGGCCGGGCCGCCAGGTCCGGAGATCCGCCTCCACGACCTCGATCCGGCCGGAAAGGCCGTTTCCGGCGACGTTCCGCTGGGCCATGTCGGCCAGGCGGGGCTGGATTTCGACGGCCGTCAGGCGCCGGAACGGCCGGAACCCGAGCAGAACCGCGACCACGCCGTTGCCCGTCCCAAGCTCGCAGATTTCATCCTCAGGCCCGAGCTCCGCGAAAGCCGCAAGGAGAGGCGCATCCGTGGCGAAGCGGTAGCCCTTTTTCGGCTGGATCAAGCGGATCCTGCCGCGATAGAAGGCGTCAAGGGTTTCGCCGGGTTTGAGGGAGGAGTCCATCGCCCCGCCTCATCGATCCCGGGCCGGAGGGGCGGCGGAACGGAGCGACTCGAGGATCTCGCTGAAGATCGTCCGGGCGGACGCTTCGAAGACGGAGCGCGAGAACATCCGCGATTTTTCCTCCGCCGCCCGGCCGAAGGACGTCCTTTTTCCGGAGTCCCGCATCAAGGCCAGCGTTCGTTCCAGCAACGCGGCCGTCGAGCGGACGCGGAACCCGTTGATCCCGTCGTCAACGATCTCGGGGAGGCCGCCGCCGTCGTAAACGATCGGCACGATCCCGTTCTGCATGGCTTCGACCACGGTCATGCCGAAATGCTCCGTCTCGCCCGGATCTTCCTGCATCAGTCCGCACATGTGCCAGAAGACGGCGGCTTCGCGGTAAAGGGCTCTCAATTCGACGGCCGGGATGTTGACCCGCAGCTCGACCGAACCCGCGGGAGCCGAGGCGGCCAGATCGCTCAAGTCGGCAAGATAGGCGTTGCCGGGATTGCTACCCCCGGCGAGGACGAACTTCCATTCCCCGGCGACCCCGGGCCGGGCGCGGCAAAGCCGGAGAAACGCCGCGAGCATCTCCCGCTGGCGCTTGAATCCGCCGGGCTCAAAGCGGGCGACGGAAAGGATGATTTTCTTTTTCGGCCCGGCCGCTCCGTCCGTTTCCATGTCCACCGGCGGATAAAGGAGCCGGTGCGGGGCGAACTTCCATTTCTTTTCGATCCACTCGGCCGTGTAGCGGCTGTTGCAGACGACCCGGGTGTAGTCGTCGGCGTAAAAGTAGCTTTTCGGCCGCCGTTCCGGGAAGTGGCAGACGAGGACCGACTCCCTCGCCAGGGGATAGACCATCTCGTTCATGCTGTTGTTGACGAAGACGTCATAACGGCCGCTTTCCCGGCTGACCCGGTGAAAGGGATTTTCGACCTCCCGGGTGACGAACGACGGGTCGAGATGGACGACTTTCAGCTTTTCGAAGAACGGGAGCGGCACGACCTTGATCTCGCAGGACGAAAGGTCCAAGCCGTACCACTCGCGGAATTCCCTCTGGCCGATGGGACGGTTGGTCAGGATGGTGACCCTGAACAGGTCCTGGATGGCCGAGGTCAAGGTCAGGCCGTATTTCTGGGCCCCGCCGATGAAATGGAAGGCATGGTCGTAGACGGCCAGGGTCGGGCGGCGAAGGCCGAGGCGAAGCTCCCGCCGGGCCAGCTCATCGGCCGCGGCCTGGACGCCGCGGCGGCGGAGAAGGCCCCGGACGGCGGCGGCCAGCTCCGGCCCGGAGGCGGCTTCCCGGGTTTTTTTCATTTCTGGCGCGCCGCAATCTCGTTGATCCGGTCGCGGAGAAGGACGGTTTCTTCCTCGAGGCCGGCGATACGGTCTTCCAAGGCTTTTACCCGCTCGGTCAGGCGGCGGTGCAGGACGCGCAGGAGGGTGACGGCCTGCTTGTTGAATTTGATTTGCTTGTCGAGAAAGACGTCCAATTGGATGAACGTCGTCTCCAGAAGCTTCCTTTTCAGAAGGGCGATCGGCCGGCCGAGCGTTTTTCTCGCCGAAGCGACCGCCCGGATATCGGGGCGGGAGGCGGCCAGGTCGTTGATCGCCGACAATTCGTCCTTCAAATAGACGTCCAGCTCCCTGTCCGAGAATTCCTCGAGCGGCGCCTCGAACGTCCGGTCGATCTCGCGGCCGGCCAGTTTCTTCAGGTCGTCGATTTCTTCCCGTTTCCGGTCCAACTCGTCCTTCAACGCCTGGATTTCTTTTTCGAGTTCGTTCATCGGCGGCCGCCTTTCATGCCTCGCCCGGAGACGCAAGTTTTTTTTCGAGGACGTCCTTGACCTGTTCCACGGAGATCCCGCAGATGCAGCGGGCTTCCCCGAACAGGCAATATTGCGAACACGGATTGCAGGTCAATCCCAGATGGACGACGTCGTGGCCCGCGCCCCACGGCCGGAAACGGGCGTATTCGCCCGGCCCGAAGAGCCCGACCGCGGCGACGCCCGCGGCGACCGCGATATGCATCGGGCCGGAATCATTGCCGACAAAGAGCCGGCAGCGCTTCAGGACGGCGGCCATCTCTCGGATCGTCGTTTGCCCGGCCAGGTTCGCGGTTTTTTCGGCGATCAGGCCGGCGGCGATCCGGGACGAGAGGGCTTCCTCGGCTTTCCCGGATAAAATCAAAATCCGGGCCCCATGCTTTTCCTGCAGCCATCGTCCCAATTCGATGAAACGCTCCTCCGGCCAGCGGCGGAACGCCCAGGCCGCGCCGGGAGCAAAGGCAATCAGGAGTTCGCCGGGATCGATCCGGAGCCCGTTCAGCAGATCCGCGGCCTTTTTTTCATCGTCGGCGGCCGTCCAGACTTCCAGGGAGGCATCGTCAAGCCGGCCGCCGAGGTAACGAAGGATGTCCGCCTGGTATTCGACTTCATGTTTCTCGGCGCCGCGCGTCGGGCCGTCGGTGATCAGGCTGTTGACGCCGCTTCCGACGGGTCCGGCCAGGCGGCTCGGCGGATCGACGTAAGCCACGCGCCGCGGTGCGCCGCTTGCGGCCATGAGGATGAGGGAAGCGGCCTGAGGGGCGTCGTCGTTCCAGCGAATGGAAACGGCCAGGTCGAAGCGATGCCCGGCGAAAGTCTTGAAAGCCAGGCCCAGCCCTTTGAACCACCAGCGGAAGCTCCCTTGAAAAGCATCGTTCCAGCCGGGGAAGCTGCGGTAGTTGAAGAGGACGATTTCGTCGACGTAAGGGCATTTTTCGATGACGTTCATCACTCCCGGATGAACGGCCAGGACGATTCTCGCTTCCGGCTCGTGCGCCCGCAGGCCCCGCAGAAACGGACCGGACAGGACGACGTCGCCGAGGTCGGCCAGCTGGACGACAAGGATTTCCTTGCGTCCCGCGACCGCCGTCCGCTTGCGGCCGCGGCGATAAATCCAGGGAAAAAGCCCTATAAACATGGGACGGAAGACGGACCTCAATACGGACTTGGCCTTTGCCGCCGCCTTTTTCGGCTTGAACAGGCTGCGCAGCCGGATGAGAATGCCGAAAAATTTGAACCACCGTTCGGGACGGCCGCCGCTTTTACCTGGGGCCGCACCCCCGGATTCTTTTCCGGCCGGAGTCGCGCGAACGGAATTCCCGCCGACGACCGGCGCGCTCCCGGCGACATCCGAGAGAAAGGCCTCGATGGCTTCGATTTGCCGGTCAAGCCCGAACCGCTCTTCAATCGTTTTCCGGGCGTCGGCCCGCAGCTTTTCCCGCAGCGACGGATCATCGAGCAGCCGGCGGACGGCCCGGGCGCAGGCCTCCGGATTTTCGGGCGGGACGACCAGGGCGTTGCGGCCGTCGACAAGGACCTCGGCATTTCCGCCTTTGGCCGTGGCCACGACCGGCAGGCCGCAGGCCATCGCTTCAAGAAGGGCCGGAGTCAGCGGGTCCGCGCAAGCGGCCGGATGGAGGAACAGATCGTGTTTTAAAATTAAATCGGCCGAAGGCGCATCCGGAGCGTATTCGATGAAGGAAACGTCCCCGGTCAAACCGGCGTCCGCGGCCCGGCCGTGCAAAGAAACGAGGTCTTCCGGAAAAGCGGACAGAGGCCCGGCGATGGACAAGGTCAAACCGGCGCCGGCCGGATCTTTTTTCAGAATTTCCAGCGTCCGGACAGCGACGCCGGCCCCGTTTTCCGGCGGCATCGGTCCGAGAAAAAGAAGGCGGGTCGGCGGATTCCCGGCGGTCTCTTTGAAAACGAACCGGTGTAGATCGACGCCGGGAGGGATGACGGCGGCCCGCCGGCACGGCTTGCCGACTCTCTCCGTCGCCTCAAGGAAATACCGGCTCGTGAAGATCGCCGGGATCCCGTGGAGCGGACGGGGAAAGGCGGAAAGGCCGAACTTGCGGCTGAGGTATCGGATGGCGCGTTTGCCCCGCTTTCCCTGGGGCTGTTCGTGGAACCAGGCGTCCCGTTCCCAGGTCGCCAAGCCGTCTCCCGGCACGTAAAGGCAGGCCGGACACCCGAGATCCTCGGCCAGGAGCGGGAGCGAAGCCGAAATGCGGGCGAAGGGGAAAAAGAGCGCGACGCGCGGAGAAAAATCCGCGAGACATGAGCGCAAGGCGGCTTGATTGACGGTTTCCTTGCGGATGATGTCCTGCCAGCCGCGGATGTACGCGGGATTTCGGGCCAAAAGACGCCGGACGCCGCCGTCCCGGGAATCCCCTCCGCCGGAACCGGCAGCCAGGACGAGGACCTCGTGCCCCTTTTTCCGAAGCCCGTCGACGATATCGCGGCAACCGAGGGCGGACGCGTCCCGTTCCACGGGAGGAAAGCTTTCGGCGACGACGAGGATGCGCATGCGGTTCAGCCCTATTTTTCAAAAATATATCATCATTGGAAAATCCTGGCAAACACAGGAGAGAAGCCCTTTGAGCTTATGCCCTGAATTTTATAATGTATCGCCTTGCGATACGAATCCCGGCCGGGGCCGCGACGGTCCTTCTCGCCCAGTTGACCGTCATTTCCCAGGCGATCCGGGCCGCCCGGACCGATCCGGCGGTCACCATCAGGTACGAATAATCGAAGGTACGGCTCCGCGGGAAAAACGAAGTCATCGACACCGAAACATTTGGGACTATTCGATCTTCAGGGTGACCGCCGGATCCGTTCCGGCCGCCCGGAGGGATTGTCCGCCGACCGTTAAAACCGCAACGCCCAGCGACAAAACCGCCGAAAGCAGGAAGGCGCCCGGCGGGATTTTCATGTGGTAAGCGTAGCCGCGGAGCCAGAGGTTCATGATTCCCCAGGTTACCGGCGCCGCAAGGAGATTCGCCAGGAGCACGAGACGGACGAAATCCCCGGTGAAATGGAGGGCCAGGCCGGAAGAGGCGGCCCCGAGAACCTTCCGGATCCCGATTTCCCGGGTCCGTTGCTCGGCCATAAACGCGGCCAGGCCGAACAGGCCCAAACAGGAGATGGCGATCCCCAGGATCGAGAATGCCCGGGCGATGGTCCAGAGCCGCTCGTCCGCCGCGTATTGTTTGTCGAAATCCTCATCCAGAAAATATCCGGCATAAGGGATTTGCGGAAACAATTGATTCCATTTCCGTTCCACGGCGGCCAGGGTGTCTTTCAAGCCGGTCGTTTGAATTCGAAGAGTCAGATTTCCGAAATAATCGGGCGACCATTCCATCACCAGCGGATCGATCTTTTGCTGCAGGCCGAAATAATGAAAGTCCCGGACAACCCCGATGATCGTTCCCGGCCGGCTTCCGTTCCCGGTCATGAGCGGCCGGCCGAGCGCTTCCTCGGCGGAAGCGAATCCGAATGTTCGAATCGCGGTTTCGTTGACGAGGTAGACGGGCGGTTGTTCGGAGTTTCGGGTCATGTCCGTCGCCATGTCCCCGCGGAACGGCCGGCCCGCGGCCATCCGGATATCGTAGAGCGTCGGAAAATCCGGATCGAAACAGAGATAATCCATCGCCCAGTTGCGGTCGGCGGCTTGATCGACGAGATGGACGTTGAAGCCTAAAAGAGATCGTCCGGGCAAGCTGGAGGAAGCGGCCGCCCCGGTGACGGAAGGGATTTCGAGAAACGCGGCCTTGATCTCTTCCGTCCTCGTCTTCAGATCCCGGGTTCCCCGGACCGGGAGGATCAATTTTTGCTCCTTGGAGAAACCGAGATCCCGGGTTTTCATGAATTGAATCTGCCCCAGGATGACGATCGTCCCGGTCGTCAAAAGCGCGGCCAGGAAAAATTGCCCCACGATCAGAACTTTGCGCGTTCCCGCCCCGAACCGCGTGGTTTGAAATGACCGTTTCAAGACCGCCGCCGGTTTGAACGACGTCAGGACGACGGCGGGGAATAATCCGGCGCCGACGCCTGTCGCCAGCCAGAGGCCGGCGAGGATCATGAGACTCCGGATCTGGAGCAGATCCGAAAAGGAGAAAGCCGTTCCCGCCAACCGGTTGAACGCGGGAAGAAAATATTGCAGCCCGAGGATGCCGACAACGGTCGCCAGACTCGTCAGAAGAACGGATTCGCCCATGAGCTGGCCGAAAAGCTGCTTCCGTTCCGCCCCGACCACTTTCCGGAGGCCGATTTCGCGGGCGCGCCGCGCCGACCGGGCGGTGGACAATCCGATGAAATTCAATCCGGCGATGACGAGGATGAGGACGGCGGCCGCCGTCAGGAGAGCCAGGGCGCCGGCGTTTCCGGCCGGTTCGATCTCGTTGATGAGCTTCGATTTCAAATGGATATCGGCGACCGGTTGAAGGAAATAGCGGTAGACCTGGCCCCAGGCTTTGAGTTGCTCCCCGACGCGGCGGTCGGCGAACCCGGCCAGGCCGCGTTCCAAGGAAGCCGCGCCGGCCGCCGGATTCAGCTTGATATACGTGAAGGCCGTCGTCGAGTGCCAGTTTTCCAGCGATCGGTCGGACAATTTCCGCCGCGTCTCCAAGGAAATGAATCCGTCGGCTTTAAGATGCGTCGGCGACGTCATCTCCCGCATGACGCCGGTGACCTCAAAAAGGTCCTGACCGTCCACTTTGACGGTTTGACCTACGGCCGGGGCCGCGCCGAAATATTTGCGGGCCGTCTCCCGGGAAAGGACGATCGTATTCGGCCGGGTCAGGGCCGTCCGTGGATCCCCCTCAAGGAATGGAAAGGAAAGAATCCGAAAGAGCGCTTCATCGGCGAAGAAGACGCGCGTTTCATAGAATTTTTTCACTCCGACTTCGAAAAACTTGTTGCGGGCGCGAAGAACCCGGGCGGCTTCCTCGACCTCGGGAAATTCCGTTTTCAGCGCCGGAGCCAGAGGAGCTCCGACCGCGGCGAACATCCGTACGCTGGATGCGGATTTGATCTCCTCGGCGACCCGAAAAACGCGGTCGTAACCGGGATGATGGCGATCGTAGCTCGTTTCCCGCGCCACGTACATGAAGATCAGCAGACAGCAGACGATTCCCGCCGTCAGCCCCCCGATCGTGATCGCGGTAAAGACCTTCTGTTTCCACATATGGCGGAAGGCGATTTTCAAATAATTCCGAATCATCTGACTCCTCCAGGCGATCTTCGCGGCGACGAATCCCGGCAGGGAACGGAGGAGCATCGCCCAAAAATCCGCCAAGCCTCGAAACGTCCCTTCCTCGGCGCAAATCGCCTTGTACCGCTCCTCGAAATTGCCCAGGCCTTCCTCAAAATCGGATCCATCCAGGAAGAGCCAAAGCAGGGCTTTTCCTAAAAGGGGAACACCGGAATTCCGCGCCCGGGATTTCATTCGAAAGATCGCTCCAGGTCCTTCGTCCAGACGGCCCGATAAATCTTCCGGATGTCTTTCAGCGCGGCCCGGCCGTCCGGCGTCAACCGATAATAAAATTTTCGGCGCCCGCCCTGCTCGGAAGAAGGCGCGCCCGGTATCTTTTCCACAAAGCCTTTATGGTCGAGCTGCTTGAGCGGCTTGTAAATGGCGCCGAAGGACCACAAAGCTCCGGTATCGGCCGAGACCCGGTCGCGGATCGTCACGCCATAGGCGTTTTCGGCCAGCTTCCAGATCGCGACCAGAACGAGCTCTTCGGATCGAGACAGCAGATTCATTTATCCCTCACGGTATCTCCGCATTATGGAGACATATATCTATACGACGTCACCCCTGAATAAGTTGTCTGTATCCGATCTTTTATTTTATTTTGACCTGAACGGCGGCGCCGTCCCAGGTCATTGTTTTGCGGATCCTCGAAGGGACGAGCTCGACGGCCAGCTCCCGGCTCGAGGGGGCGGCCGTCAATGCCGGGCCGGGTCGGCGCTCTACGGAAAGGACCTTCTCTTTGTCATCCCAGACGAACCGGATGAGGGAATATTTTCCCGACAGATAATCTTGGCTCGTCCCGTCATCTTCATAAAGCTCGAAAGCGCCGGACACGCCCTCAAAGATCCTGATGGTCATCGGCCCGGAAACGTTTTCCCCCGTATATTGCCGGACCGGATCCAGGGGGATGATCGCTCCTGCCCGGACGTAGATGGGCAGGATCGAGAGATCGACGGCCCGGGAAACGGTCCGACTTCCCTCTTCCCTTTTTCCCGTCCACCAGTCGTACCAGGTTCCCGCAGGCAGGTAAACGTCGCGGGAAGCGGCGCCTTTTTTATAGACGGGCGCGATCAGCATATCGCGGCCCCAGAGGTACTGGTCGCCCAGCGCCCGCGCCTGGACATCGTCTGGATAATGAATCCACATCGCCCGCATCAGCGGCAGGCCGGCCGTCCGGGCCTCCCAGGCCAGGGTGTAAATATACGGCAGAAGCCGGTAGCGAAGCTCCGCGTATTGCCGGCAAATCGGTTCGACGGCCGGATTGTTCAATTCCGATTCGAGCGGATTGCGCTCGTTTTCCTTCGGCCCCATCTCGCTCAAGCCCCAGCCCCAGGGGAGCCGCGTCCACCACGTCCGGCCGTGCGCCCGGAATGACGGACAGAACGCCCCAAACTGGAACCACCGGGCATACAATTCCCCGGTCAGCTCCTCGTTGGGATAGAATCCGCCGATGTCCGAGCCCCAATAAGGCGAAAGGCTGAGGGAGTGGTTGATCCCAACGGCGATCTGCCCTTCCAGCGTTTTCCACGAGGAATCGGTGTCTCCCGACCAGACCCAGCCGCCCCATTGGGCGATTCCGGGATGGCCGTTGCGGTGCAGACTCCACGGCCGGACGTTCGGTTTCGAAGACAGAGGCCCGAGATAATACAGCTTGTGGCGGGCGATCCGCTCGTAGAGGTTGAACCAATCGCCCTCGTCGGGCCACCAGGCATCGACGCCCGTCTTGACCAAGCCTTCGTGCTGAAGCCAGTAATCGAACATCTGGCCCGGGCCGACGGCCTCGCCGGAGGCCGGAGGGATGTTCCCGGAGATCGTCGGCAGCTTGTCCCTCCGCCAGGGCACGATGTGATTGACGACCTTGACGTTCAGGCGGTGAAGGTCGGCGATCACATCCCGCGGCTCGCGCTTGAAGACTTCGGGATTGAAATCGAACGAGGGCTGGGGCGTGTTCCAGCCGCGCGGACAGAAGCCGGTCCCGAGATAAATGACCGCGTCGACAGGAATCTTTTTTTCACGGAATGTTTTGACGATTCCCGTCAACTGGGCGTCGTCCTGGAGCGTCCGATGGGATTGCATGTATCCCAACGCCCATTTAGGCGGCATAACGGCCGGCCCAGTCACCGCCGCCCATTCCTTGAGATACGTTTGCGGATCGGAAGCTTCGAAAACAAACATATCGAAAAATCCCGGGATGATTTTATGGACCGGCGGCCGGCCCTGAACGGCCCGGACCGTCGGAGCGTCGAAATCGACGTCGTCGCCCCGCTCTTGCGGCGGCGTCCAGGGGATGAACCGTCCTTCGGATTCGCCGCGCAAATCGACCTCGACCCACGGCTCGGCGACATAAATCCCCCAGCCCCCGGTCCCGACGAGGACGGCGGCGGGATTGCGCGACCCGTAAGCGTTGGCCTGCCAGCGCGGGATCATCTCATGATCCCGCCCCCTCCGGTCGAACTCGATCGGATGGGACCTCCAGTCGCCCGTTATCCGCGGTCCGCCCTCGCCCAGACCGAGAACGGGCCGCCCGTCGAGATGGAAAGCGACGCTTCCGTCGCCGCCGAAAACGATCCTCTGGACCAGCCGGCCCGATTTATCGGTCACCGTCACGGCCAGAGGCTCCGCCGACACGCCGATTTTCAGGTTTCCCGTTTCGGCGGCAACCGGGGCCGCGATCGTCTCAAGCCTGAGGATCGGCGCGGGATCCTTTCGCCCTTCCGCAAGCAACGGAGTCGGCGGCAGAATGCCGTTCATCGATGCGGGCATCAGGCTGATCCGGACGGCATTCTCCCCCGCCGGCCGGATTTCAAGGACGGCGGGCCGGCCGGCGGAGCGGATATCTTGCGGAGCGGCCATAACCAAGACGGGGGCCAGCAGGCATCCGGCGGCCAGAATCATCAAGTTTCGTTTCATGGCCTTTATCCTGACTTAAGAGGAAATAGCCGGCCCATCAATCCGATTCCAAGATAGACCGGACACGAACATTCGGGCCCGGATCTCCGGCTCGAATAGAACGGAGCAAATCCCTCACGGACCGGGGGAACCATAACACCCGGCCGGAATTCCTGTCAAACGGCAGGGCCCGAAAAGCATTGCCGCACACGCCTTTATCTTTATGATGACATTATAATTACTCGAATCACGAGGCTATTTTGAAATTCCGAATAAGCGTTTCCCCGTTTCTCAACGTTTAAGGTAGTGAACACTTCGAATTCTTCGAAGTGTCCGGAGGAGCCATGAAAGAATTGACCCGAAAAGAGGAACAGATCATGCTGGCCATCCGGCATCTCGGCCGGGATGCCTACCTCATCACCATCCGCGAGCAGATCCATAAATTCACCGGGATGTCCTACTCGGTCGGAACCATTTTCGCGCCGTTAAACCGCCTCGAGATGAACGGCTACGTGGTCTCCTCAACCCAATCCAACCGGCGTTTCACCGGCAAAAAGCCGATCAAATTCTACAAGCTGACTGACAAAGGCCTCCAATCCCTGGCCGAGCTGCAAAAAATCCAGGACGTGATGTGGCGGGGAGTGCTTCTCTCCGTGGAGGAAGGGCGATGAAAACCGCGCTCCGCCTGCTTCGCCGGCTTCTTCCCCCGGACAGCCGCGATTCCATCGAAAGCTATTTCGAGGAAATGGTTGAACGCATCTCCACGGAAAAGGGCCCGCGCCGAGCCCGGTTGTGGCTCTGGGCTCAAATCTTCCGCTCGATCCCTGGATTCTTCAGCCATGCCCTGTCCTGGCAATGGACCCTGCTGAAGACGCATTTCCGGGTCACTTCGCGGCAAATCCTCCGGCACAAAGGGCTGTTCCTGATCAAGATCTTCGGCCTGGCCGCGGGCCTCGGCTGCGCCACGGTCATCGTTCTCTATGTGGCCGACGAGCTGACGTATGACCGCTTTCATCCCGGATCGGAGCGGATCTACCGGATCACCACCCGGCGCGTCAGCCAGATCGGGGATTTCCAATCCCCCACTTCCCCCGGCCCGCTGGCCACAGCCGTCCGTGCGGATTTTCCCCAAGCCGAAAAAATCGCCCGGGTCATCTCGCCCCTGGAGAACTCCGACCACGTCCTGGCCGTCCAAGGGGAGAATCGCTTCTTCGAACGGCGGGCCTGGTTCGTCGATCCGGAAATCTTCGACGTCTTGAGCGTGCCCTTCGTCCAGGGAGACCGCCGGACCGCCCTGATCGAACCGCGGACCGCCGTCCTGACGCAAAGCACGGCCCGCAAATATTTCGGCGATTCCCCGGCCCTCGGCCGGACGATCCGGCTCGAGCTCGATTACGATACGGATTCCTCGAATCTCGAGGATTTTCAGGTGCGCGGCGTCGTCCGGGACGCGCCGGCCAATACCCACTGGAAATACGACATCTTGATTTCCATGGCCACCATGACCGGAGTCCGGCCCGACCTGGACACGAATTGGCGCGAGTTTCACGTCAAATACGCCTATGTGAAGCTGATCCCCGGAGCGGACCCCGGCGCCTTCGAAAAACAACTGAACGTCTACGCGGACGCGCACCGGAACGAATTGCCGGACACCCGCCTTCTGGAATTTCGCCTTCAACCCGTCCGTTCGATCCACCTGGCGACACCGACCATAGCAGAGATGGAGATGCCGGGAAACCGCGCCTACATCCTCATCTATTCGCTCGTCGCCCTGCTCGTCCTTCTCATCGGCGTCATGAATTACGTCAACCTCTCGGCCTCCATGTCGACCACCCGCATCAGGGAAACGGGGATCCGCAAAGTCGTCGGCGGCCGGCGCCGGGATCTTGTTTTCCAGTTTCTCACCGAATCCGCGCTCATCACGTTTCTGGCGTTTCTCCTGGCTCTTGTTTTCAGCTCGTTTCTCCTGAGATATTTCAACCGCATGGCCGGAACCGGCCTGACCCTGGACGGGCTCCTGCGGCCCGCCGTCGCCGTTCCGCTTGTCCTCCTGCTGGCCGCCGTCGTCCTGGCCGCCGGCGGCTATCCGGCGATGATTCTTTCCTCGTTTCATCCGGTGGATGTGCTGGCCGGGCGGAACCGCGGGAAAAAGGGCGCCGGCGTCCAGCGCTTCCTCGTCGTCGGACAATTCGCCGTCTCCATTTTCCTCGTGGTGAGCACGTTGGTCGTTTTCCGCCAGCTCGATTTCATGAAAGGACGGTCCCTGGGATTCACCCGGGCCGACAAGCTCATCCTGGACATCAAAAGCGATCAGCCGGGCTTCCGCCGGGACTATGAATCGATCAAAGGAGCCTTCAGCCGGTGCCCGGCCGTCACCGGCGCGGCCGTCTCGTCCGTGATTCCCGGGATCGTCAACCGCTCGGGCTATTATCTGAAACGCGGCGAGACCTATGAAAACGCCGAGAAGCCGGCGAGGTTGAAAGTCATCACCGTCGACGCCGCCTTCATCGATCTCTACGGCCTCGCGCCGGCCGCCGGCCGTCTCTTCCAATCGTCGTCGGGCGGAGACCGGACGGGATCCTACATCGTCAACGAAACAGGGGCCCGGCTCCTCGGATTCGCCACTCCGCAGGACGCCCTGGGAACACGCCTCACGGCCCATTATCACCGGCTGACGAAAAGCATCGTCGGCGTCGTCAAGGATTTCCACTTCCTGGGGATGAAGGACGCCATCGATCCGGTTCTCTTTGACATCGAGCCGTCCTTGTTCCGTTACGTGACGTTGTCCTTCGCCCCGGGCCGGAGCCGCGAAGTGGCGGACTTCGCCGAAAAGACGTGGCGGGAACGATTTCCCGGAGTCCCGTTCGAATACACCCTTCTGGATGAATCCTTCCAACAGATTTACCATTACGAGGAGCAAATGGGGCGCCTGCTCGGCCTCGTCACCGGGCTGGGTCTGGCCGCGGCGTTCCTGGGCCTGTTCGGGCTGGTCTCGTTCTATTCGCGCCGGCGGCGGAAAGAGATCGCCGTCCGCAAGGTGATCGGCGCGCCGAGCATCCATATCGTGACGCTCCTCAGCCGCCGTTTCGTCGTCCTGATCGCCGCGGCCGGGCTGCTGGCCGTTCCCGCCGCCTGGTGGGCGGCCAACGCCTGGCTTCAGGGTTTCGCCTACAGGATCAAACCGGGAATTCCGGTCTTTCTTTTCGCCCTGGCTGTCTCGATTTTAACCGCTCTGGCCGCCGTCCTCTTTCAAGGATTGAAGGCGACCCGGTCGCAGCCGGCCGATGTCTTACGGCATGAATGAGCGGCCGGGGCCGTTTTACTCTTCTTCCGGCGGGGCCGATTCGGTGAAGACCAGCACCGACGCCGGGCCGATCTCGGCGTAGCCGCCGTCGATCTCGAACCGCTCCTCATACCGCGCCTGGCGGTAGGCGAGGGTTCCCCGGCCGAGAGCGACGATCAGCGGGCTGTGCTCGGGATACACGCCGATCAAGCCGTCGATCGTCGGGATCTGGACCTCGTCGACGTCGGTCTCGACGAGAAGCGCCCGCGAAGTCACAATCCGCAGATGCATGCGGGCCGGCTGAGTCGGGCTCACGCGTTCCTCAATTCCTCGGCCCGCTTCACGACGTCGTCGATGCCGCCGACCATGTAGAACGCCTGCTCGGGCTTGTCGTCATGGAGGCCGTCGACGATCTCGCGGAAGCCGCGGACGGTTTCGGCGATGGTCACGTATTTCCCTTCGCGGCCGGTGTATTCCTCGGCGACGTGGAAGGGCTGGGAGAGGAAGCGCTGGATCTTGCGGGCCCGGGCGACGATCTGTTTGTCCTCGTCCGACAGCTCTTCGATGCCCAGGATGGCGATGATGTCCTGCAGGTCCTTGTAGCGCTGGAGGATTTCCTTGACCCGCCGGGCGACTCGGTAATGCTCCTCGCCGATGATGTGCGGGTCGAGGATCCGGCTGGTCGAAGCCAGGGGATCCACGGCCGGGTAGATGCCCATCTGGGTCAGGGCCCGGGAGAGCTGAGTCGAAGCGTCGAGGTGGGAGAACGTCGTAGCCGGGGCGGGATCGGTGAAATCGTCGGCCGGGACGTAAATCGCCTGGACGGAGGTGATCGAGCCCTTTTTGGTGGACGTGATCCGCTCCTCGAGTTCGCCCAATTCCGTGGCTAGATTCGGCTGATAACCGACCGCCGAAGGCATCCGTCCGAGGAGGGCTGAGACTTCGGATCCGGCTTGCGTGAACCGGAAAATGTTGTCGATAAAGAGAAGAATGTCCTGGTTCATTTCATCCCGGAAATATTCGGCGACCGAAAGGGCCGTTAGGCCGATGCGGAGACGGGCCCCCGGCGGCTCGGTCATCTGGCCGTAGATCAGGGCGGCCTTGTCGATGACCTTGCTGTCCTGCATCTCGATCCAGAGGTCGTTGCCCTCGCGGGTCCGCTCGCCGACGCCGGCGAAAACCGAGTAGCCGCCGTGCTTCATGGCCACGTTCTGGATCAGCTCCATGATGATCACGGTCTTCCCGACGCCGGCTCCGCCGAACAGGCCGATCTTGCCGCCTTTGAGGAACGGCTGGATGAGGTCGATGACCTTGATGCCGGTTTCGAACATCTCCAGGCGGGTGTTCTGGTCCTCGAGCCGGGGGGGCTGGCGGTGGATCGGGTATTTCTGCTTGGCGGCGATCGGGCCGCGGCGGTCGACCGGCTCGCCGATGACGTTCATCACCCGCCCCAGGACCTCGGTCCCGACCGGGACCTGGATCGGGCCGCCGGTGTCGACGGACTTCATCCCCCGGGCCAGACCGTCGGTGGGATGCATGGAAACGCAGCGGACGGTATCCTCGCCGATATGTTGCTCGACCTCGACGATGATGTCCACGGGCGTGGGAGATTCGAAGCCCTCGGAGGTGATCCGGACGGCCGTATAGATTTCGGGCAGGGCCATCCCTTTGAAGGCGACGTCGACGACGGGGCCGATGACTTGGACGACGACGCCGACGCGCGGAGCGGATTCGGGACTCGGTGTGCTCATCAGATTCTCCGTTGGCTCAGGACTTGAGGGCTTCCACGGCCGTCATGATCTCGAGCAATTCCTTGGTGATGCCCGCCTGGCGGGCCTTGTTCAGGTTGAGGGTCAGGCCCTCGATCAGATCCTCGGCGTTGTTGGAGGCGCTGTCCATCGCCATCATCCGGGCGGCGTGCTCGGCGGCCTGGGATTCGGCGTAGGCATGGATGATCTGGGCCTCGACATAGCGCGGCCAGAGCGAAGCGATGAGCGGTTCCGGCCGGGGCTGCCAGTCCGGAACGGAGCCGGCCGGCCCGACGTTTTCCGCTCCCGCCCCGCCCGGCGGGACGACCGGAAGGATCCGGGCGATCGTGATTTTCGGCGCCAGGACGGACTTGAACTCATTATAAGCCGCATAGACCGCGTCCGTTTCCCGGAAAAGAAACTTGTCGATCAAGGCGTCGGCCATCCCCTTCAGCTCGGCCAGAGTCAGCCGGTCCGTGTGTTCGGCGAAGGCCCTGTCCACGGGGTACGGATGGCGCTTGAAGAAGTGGACGGCTTTCTTGCCGACGAGCGTGAGATGGATGCGGGCGCCTGTCTTCCGGCTCTGGATGAATTCCAGCGTTTTGACCAGGAGGCTGGCGTTGAAAGCCCCGCAAAGGCCCTTGTCCGAAGTCAGGACGATCGCGTCGATCGCCCGTTCCTCGCGGACGTCGAGCAGCGGATGGGCCGCCGCCCCCGCCCAGGAGGCCAGGCGTCCAACGGAAGCCGGTGCGGAATGCCACTGCGGCCGGCCCTCGGCGATCGTCCGGGAGGCCTTCTTGTATTTGGCCGTGGCGACGGTCTTCATCGCCTTGGTGACCTGCTGGGTGTTGCGGACGCTGCGGATGCGTCGGCGCAGGTCGATCAGGTTGGCCATCAGGCGTTCTCCTCGCGGAAGCGCTTGCCGAACTCCTCCAGGGCCGAGGCGATCGCCTGGTCGAGGGTCTTGTCGATGGCCTTTTTTTCGGCGATCGCGGTGAAGATGTCCGGATGTTCCCGCTCGATGAAGGCATAAAGCTTCTTTTCGTATTCGCCGATTTTCGGAACGGCGATTTCGTCGAGGTAGCCGCGGTTGCCGGCGTAGATGATCACGACCTGCTTTTCGAGCGGCAGAGGGCCGTACTGGCCCTGCTTGAGGATTTCGGTCAGCCGGACGCCCCGGTCGAGCTGGGCTTGCGAGATCCGGTCCAGCTCCGTGCCGAACTGGGCGAAGGTCAGGAGCTCGCGGTATTGCTGGAGATCGCCGCGAAGCTTGCCGGCGACCTGCTTCATGGCTTTGGTCTGGGCGTGGCCGCCGACACGGGACACGGAAATGCCGACGTTGATTCCGGGCCGGATGCCGGAGTTGAACAGCTCCGCTTCCAGGTAGATCTGGCCGTCGGTGATCGAGATGACGTTGGTCGGGATGTACCCGGACACGTCGCCGGCCTGGGTTTCGATGATCGGCAGGGCCGTGAGCGAACCGCCGCCGAGGGCGTCGTTCATCTTGGCCGCCCGCTCGAGCAACCGGGAGTGGAGGTAGAACACATCGCCCGGATAGGCCTCCCGGCCCGGCGGGCGGCGCAGGAGGAGGGAGATCTCCCGGTAGGCGGCGGCATGCTTGGACAGGTCGTCATAAATGCACAGGGCGTGCCGGCCGTTGTCCCGGAACCATTCGCCGATGGCGCAGCCGCTGTAGGGGGCCAGGTACTGCAGCGGCGAAGGATCGGACGCCGCGGCCACGACGACCACGGAGTATTCCATCGCCCCGTAATCCTCGAGCGTCTGGATGAAATGGGCGACCGTGGAGTTTTTCTGGCCGACGGCGACATAGATGCAGACGACGCCGGAGCCCTTCTGGTTGAGGATCGTGTCCAGGACGATCGCCGATTTCCCGGTCTGGCGGTCGCCGATGATCAGCTCGCGCTGGCCGCGACCGATCGGGATCATCGAATCGATGGCCTTGATCCCCGTCTGCAGCGGCTCCCGCACGGGCAGCCGGTCGACGACGCCGGGCGCGATCCGCTCGACCGGAAGATAGATGTCGGTCTTGATCGGCCCTTTGCCGTCCAGCGGGCGGCCCAGCGGGTCGACGACCCGCCCGACCAGGACCGGGCCCGCGGGCATGGAGATGATCCGGTGCGTCCGCCGGACGAGGTCTCCTTCGCTGATCATGTGGCTTTCGTTGAGGAGGACGACGCCGACGCTGTCCTCTTCGAGGTTGAGGGCGAGGCCGAGGACGTCGTGGGGGAATTCCAGCAGCTCGTTGTACATGACCCGGTCCAGGCCGTGGACCCGGGCGATGCCGTCGCCGACGGTGATGACGGTCCCGACTTCGCGGATATCGACCGTCTCCTCGAATCCCTCGATCTGTCTCTGGATGATCTTGCTGATTTCGTCCGCTTTAATCGCCATGGGGCACCCTTTCGCCGATGATGTCTTTGATCCGCTGGAGCTCGCCCTTCACCGAAGCATCGTATACCCGGTTGCCTTTGCGGATGAACAATCCGCCCACCAGCGACGGATCGAGCGTGTAGGAGCAGGAGACCCGCGCTTTTTCCAGCCGGGCCAGCTCCTCCTCCAGCCGCTTCTTCTGGGCCGGGGACAGGGGGATGACCGAGCCGACCTCGAACGTCCGGATCCCGTGCAGCGCCTTCCACCTGGACGGGAGGTCGGCCACGACGTCCGCCAGGAGGTCCAAGCGCTTGTGCTGGACCAGGAGCTGCAGGAAGCGCCGGGTTTTGTCCCGGTATTTTTCCCGGTCCAGGATTTCCTCGATGATGACGGCCTTCTTCGTCGACGAGACGAACGGCCGGATCAGAATCGCTTTCAGCCGGGCGTTGCCGGTCAGCAGAGAACAAAAGTCTTCGAGCTCGCCATAGACCGCGAGAAACTCCGCTTCGTCCGGAAGGGCGGCGGCCAGGCCCTCGGAATACCGCTTAAGAAGCGCTGGATTCATCATGGATCGTCTTCAATCGGTCGATGGACCGGTCGATCAGGGCGGCCTGGTCGGTTTCGGTCAGGCGGGCTTTCATTCCGGCCTCGGCGATGTCGGCCGCAAGCGCAGCCGTATATTCCTTGAGCTCCCGGATGCCGGCCTGCAGCCGGACGGCCACTTCCTGGGAAGCCAGCGTCCGGATTCGTTCCGCTTCCTTTGCCGCCGTTTCGCGGATCCGGTCGGTTTCGGCCCGCCCGTCGGAGAGGGCCTGGGTTTTCAGCCGGGCCGCCTCGTGTTCCAGCGTCTCCACCTGGATCCGGGCTTCGGCCAGCCGGGCTTCGGCTTTTTCCCGCTCTTTTCGGGCGTCGTCGAGAAGCTCGCGGACGTGAGCCGATTTTTCCGTCAGCATCGCCCCCAGGGGCTTGCGGAGAAAATAGAAAAGCGCCCCGAAGAGGATGACGAAATTGACGACTTTGGAAAGCATTCCCGAGCCGCCGGATTCGTGCTGTTGGGCCGCTTCCTCATTGACCGTCGCAAAGATCAGAAACGGGACGAGAAGGAGGACGGCCGCGACCCGCTTGGCGCTCATCGTTTTCCCAGGATCTTCTCTTCGATTTTCGCGGCCAGGGGGGCCGCCTCGGCTCGAAGCTCTTCCTTGAGGCGGCCGATTTCCGCTTCGAATTCCGCCCGGGCGCTTTCGATCTCGGCCTTGGCCGCCGCGCCCGCTTCAGCGACCATCCGGTTCTTTTCCTTCAGGGCGTCAAGCTCGAATTTCGCCCGGATTTCCTCGGCTTCCGTCCGGGCCGCCTTCAATCCCGCTTCGACGTCCCGCAGCCGCCGGGCCGTCTCATCCATGCTGGCCTGGGCCGCGTTCAGGTCCCCGCGGAGCCGCGCCTCGCGGTCATCCATCACCTTCCGGAGGGGTTTAAAAAAGACGCGGCTCAGGACGATGACCAGGATCCAGATCAGGACGAAGGTCACGAGAACGGTTGCGTCTATCTCGAGCATGGGTCGGCAATCCAGCTACTTTATAGAGCATTGAGTTTAGCACAGCGCTCGGCTAAAAACCAAATGGCGGGGGGACGGGAAGGTTCAGGCGGAAAGGCCGGTTTTTTTGGCTTCCCCGACCAGAAACAGGCTGCCGGTGACGATCACCGTTCCCGAGGGGCCGGCCGTCCGGCGGGCCTCGGAAATCGCCCGGCCAAGGTCGGGCTCGAGGATGATTTTTCGCCTAAAGGCCGGCGCCCTGGAGGCAATCTCCCCGGGTTGCGCCGCCCGTTTGTAGGGGATCGTGGTTACGATGACTTTCCGGGCCGGCGGGAACAGCCTCCGGGCAACCCGGCCGATCTCTTTGTCCTTCATCATGGCGAAGACGAGGACGGGCGGCCGGGAGCAATGCGCCCGGATGAATGCGGCCAGGGCTTCCGCTCCGGCCTCGTTGTGGGCCCCGTCCAGGTATACGGACGGACGGCGGGCGACGAGCTCCAATCGTCCTTCCCAGCGGGCTTCCCGGATGCCTTCTTCGATGGCCGCCTTTCCCAGCGGCCGCCACGGCCAATCCAAAACGCGGGCGACGGCCGCGGCCACGGCGGCGTTCCGGCCCTGATGCGCTCCGCGCAGGCCGGGCGAGAGCCGGTAGAAATCATCCCCGACCCGGTAAGCGAAGGCCTCGCGTGGACCCCGGCCGAGCGGCCGGAACGAAGTCTCCGGTCCGAAAACCTCGATCAACGGGGCGTTCTCCTCCCGGGCCCGGCGGCGGACGACGGCCCGGGCCGGGCCGGCTTCGACGCCGCTGACCACGGGCACCCCCGGTTTGATGATCCCGGCTTTCTCGAAGGCGATTTTTGCCAGGGTGTTTCCCAGGTATTCCATGTGATCCTTGGACACGGTCGTGATGACCGAGACGAGGGGCGTGACGACGTTCGTCGCGTCGAACCGCCCGCCCATGCCGACTTCGAGGACGGCGCAATCCACGCGCTTCTCCCGGAAATAGAGCAGCGCGGCGGCGGTGAGGACTTCGAAATATGTCGACGGGGCCTGAAGGTTCTTTATAATCCCCATCAGGCGGCGGAAATCGCGCTCCGGGATCAACCGCCCGTCGATCCTGATGCGCTCTTCGACCCGGACAAGATGCGGGGACGTATAGAGGCCGATCCGGAGGCCGTTTCGGCGCAGAATTTCCGCCAACATGGCTGAGACCGACCCCTTGCCGTTTGTCCCGGCGACATGAATCGACGGGAAAGCCCGCTGCGGATCGCCCAGGTGGTGAAGAAGGGCGCGGATATTTTCGAGGCCGAGCTTGACGCCGAAGCGTTCGAGATGGTCGAGATATTCCCGGCAGGCGGCGGGCGAAAGGACGGGCGCCGGGGAAGCGGCGGCCCTCCGCGGAATGCTCACGCGGGTTTGTTGAGAAAAAGCCGGAGGGCCCGGATGAGGTACGGCCGGAGGTTGTTGCGCGGGACGACGTCGTCGACCATCCCGTGGCTCAGGAGGAATTCCGCCCGCTGGAACCCTTTGGGCAGCTTTTCCTTGATAGTCTGCTCGATGACCCGGGGACCGGCGAATCCGATGAGGGCGTTGGGTTCGGCGATGTTCAGGTCGCCCAGCATGGCGAAGCTGGCCGTGGTGCCTCCGGTCGTGGGGTCGGCCATGACCGAGATGAACGGCAGCCCGGCCGCGTCCAGCCGGCCCAGGGCCGCGCTCGTCTTGGCCATCTGCATCAGGCTGAGGGCGCCTTCCTGCATCCGGGCCCCGCCGGAGCAGGAGACGATGACATAGGGAATCTTTTCGGCCAGGGCGCGCTCGGCCGCCCGGGTGACCTTCTCGCCCACGACCGAGCCCATGCTCCCGCCCATGAAGGAAAAATCCAGGGCGGAAGCCGCCGTCCGGATCCCTCCAATCAGGCCCAGGCCGTTGACGATGGCCTCGGGAAGGGAGGTTTTCTTCTGGTTGTCGACCAGGCGCTTGTGGTAAGGGATGCTGTCGACGAAGCCCAGCGGATCCTGGGGCATGATGTCGTGGTCGAGGATGTCGAATTGGCTGTCGTCGTAGAGAAGGGCCAGCCATTCCGGGGCGGAAAGACGGAAATGGTGGGAGCAAGCCGGGCAGACGGATCGGTTGTCCAGGATGTCCTCCTTATAGAGGATTCTCTGGCAATTGTTGCAACGTGTCCATAAACTGCTCATGATGGCTCAAGAGTCTAACAGCAAGCTCGAACGGCTGTCAACCTTGGGCGGCCGGGGCGCCGGGCGCCGAGGCGTCGCTTTTAAGCCGCTCGGCGAGAAAACGGACGACTTCGGCCGCCGTCGGGAGGTCCACGCCGAAGTCCGACTTCTCCTTGAGGAGGTCCAGGGCGGTCTGGAGGAGGGTATCGTTGTTAAAGGGTTTCTCGAAATAGGCGGCCGCCCCGAAAGACGTCAGGGCCTCATGTTTGTATTGGGGGCCCCGGTAGAGCCCGGTGACGATGATGACCGAGGTGCGCCCTTTGGATTCCTGGGTGATCCGCTTCGTCAGGTCGAAACCGTGGAGCTTGGGCAGGATGGCCTCGAGAATGACCAGGTCGGGGCTTTCGATCTTGAAGGAATCGTAGGCGGCCTGGCCGTCGGAGGCCAGGAAAACATGGAAACGGTAGGGGGCGAAGATGGCGGCCAGGGCGTCCCGGTTCTTGGTGTCGTAATCGACTAAAAGGATCTTCTTTTCGGCCATGGCCGTCCCGTCCCTGTGGGGGCGGGTTCATTATGGCCGAACCAGACCAAAAATTCAAATCTAAGGTCAATTATGCTATTATGGCGGCGATTTCCATGGCTACCCGAGTCGATCTCTCCATCGTCGTCCCCGTTTACAACGAGGAAAAAAACCTCATTCCCCTGCACGCCGAGATCACGGCCGCCTGTCTCGCCCTGAAGAGGACGTACGAAATCATCCTGGTCGACGACGGAAGCCGGGACGGGTCCTTCCAGGTCCTGCGGAAGATCCAGGCTTCCGATCCCAAAGTCCGAGTCATCCTCCTGCGCCGGAATTTCGGCCAGACGGCCGCGTTGTCGGCCGGCTTCGACAACGCCCGGGGGGAAATCATCGTCACCCTCGATTCCGACCTGGAAAACGACCCCGCGGACATCGGCCTTCTCGTGGCCAAAATCGACGAGGGTTATGATCTCGTCAGCGGCTGGCGGAAGAACCGCTGGAAAAAGCACTTTTTCACCCGCCGGCTGCCCTCGCTCATGGCCAACCGGCTCATCTCCGGCATCACCAAGGTCCGCCTGCGCGACTACGGGTGCACGCTGAAAGCCTTCCGGCGCGAGGTGATCAAGAATATCCATCTTTACGGCGAAATGCACCGGTTCATCCCGGCCATCGCCGCCGCCGTCGGCGTGACCATCGCCGAAGTTCCGGTGAATTTCCGGCCCCGCGTCCACGGCAAATCCAAATACGGCATTTCCCGGTCGGTCCGGGTTCTTCTCGATCTTCTGACGGTGAAATTCCTCCTCAATTACGCGACCCGGCCCCTGCAGATCTTCGGCCTCATGGGCCTCTTTTCCGGAGCGGCCGGCCTGATCATCGGCCTGATCATGTCCTACCAGCGGCTCGTTCAGAAGATCTCCATCGCCAACCGCCCCCTCCTTCTGCTGGCGGTCCTTCTGCTGGTCGTGGGATTCCAGTTCGTGACCATGGGCTTGCTGGGCGAAATCATGGTCCGGACCTATCACGAGGCCGTCGAGAAGCACATCTACGTCATCCGCGAGGTCATCGAATCCGAATCGTCCGAGCCCGAGTGAGCCCGCTGCGATGAAAATCCTGATGCTCGCCCCGGAGCCGTTCTTCCAGCCGCGGGGAACGCCGATCAGCGTTTACTTCCGGCTGAAAACCCTGTCCGACCTGGGGCATACGGTCGACTTGATCACTTACCCGACGGGTGAGGATGTCGTCTTTCCCGGTCTTTTGATCCGCCGTCTCCGCAACTGGCTCGGCATCCGGAAGATCAAGATCGGCCCTTCCCTCGTCAAGCTGCCCTTGGACGCCCAGATGTTCGGCGCGGCTTTCGGGCGGCTTCTTCGAAACCGCTACGACCTGATCTTCTCCCACGAGGAGGCGGGATTCCTCGGGATCATCCTCGGGGCGGTCTTTTCCACGCCGCACCTCTACGACATGCACTCGAGCCTCCCCCAGCAGCTGACCAATTTCAATTTTTCCCGAAGCGCCGCCCTGAAAGCCGCCTTTGTCGGAATGGAGAATCTCGTCCTCAAACGGTCGAGGTCGGTGATCGTCATTTGCCGCGACCTCCTCGATTATGTCCGCGGCCTGGGCTTCGGCGATAAAGCCGTCTTTCTTGAAAACATCCTCGACTTCAACGATTTCGATCCGGACCCGCCGGGACCGGCGGACATCGCCGCCGTCCGTCGCGAAATCGCCGACAACGGAGAAAAAATCATTCTGTACGCGGGAAATTTCGAGCCCTACCAGGGTGTGCCTCTCTTGGTCGAGGCTTTCGGCCGGATGAGGGAGCGGGCGGTCCTTTTGATCGTCGGCGGCTCAAAAACCGATCATGAAACCGTCCGCAAGCGGGCCATGGAGCTGGGCTTCGCCGACCGGTTCGTCCTCGTGGAAAAAGTTCCGCCCCAGCAGGTGCCCGTCTATATCAACGCCGCCGATGTGCTGGTTTCTCCGCGCGTTTCGGGAACCAACACGCCGTTGAAAATTTACGCCTATCTGAAATCGGGCAGACCGATCGTGGCCACCGATCTCTGGACAAACACGCAAGTCCTGACCGAAGACGTCGCCGTCCTGGCCCCTCCCGATCCGGAAAAATTCGGAGCGGCGCTCGATTTCGCTCTCATTTCCAAAGAAGCGAAACGAAGGGCGAAAGCCGGGGCGGAGTTGGCCGCCCGCGAATACACCTACCCGCGTTACAAGGAAAAAATCACCGCCGCGGTCGAGAGGGCCGCCCGGAGATGAACGCTTTAGTCACCGGGGGTTTGGGTTTCGTCGGCCGTCGGCTGTGCGCCGCCTTGGCCGCGAAAGGATGGAAGGTCAAAGCGTTCGATCTTCAACCGGCGGGCGGCGTCCCGGCCGACATCGATTTCGTTGCCGGCGACATCCGCGACGCCGAGGCCGTGGAAAAGGCCATGGCCGGCACGGAAATGATCTTCCACTTGGCTGCGGCCCTGGGTGCGTCGCGGATCGAGGCGGAAGGATTTATGGCCGTCAATGCCGGCGGGACGCGGAACGTCATGGAGGCCGCCCGGAAAAATGGCGTCCGCCGGGTCGTTCACTTCAGCTCGGCCGGAGTGCTGGGGCATGTCCGGCCGGGAGACGTGGCCGACGAAAAATATCCCCTCGATCCTCAAGACACCTACGATAAAACCAAGCTCGCCGGCGAGCGGATCGCCCTGGAAGCCGCGGCCGCGGGACTGGACGTCGTGGTCATCCGGCCGGGATGGATCTACGGCCCGGGCGACCGCCGGACGATCAAGCTCGTCCGGTCGATCGCCAAGGGGCGCTTCCTGCTTCCCGGCAAGGGAGACACGCTCCAGTCGCCGACGTATATCGACGACCTCGTGGCGGGGACGATTCTCTGCGCCGAGCGCGGGCGGGCCGGCGAAATCTACAACGTCGCGGGGAAGGACGCGCTTCCCGTGCGGGTCATGGCCGAGACGATCGCCGCCGCCCTGGGCAAGCGTCTGCCGCGCTTCCGGCCGCCGATGGGCCCGACCCGGGCGGCCGGAGCGGTGCTGGGGAAGCTTTTCGGCCTTGTCGGAAAGGAAGCGCCGCTCAATCCTTCCCGCTTGGCCTTTTTCGTCCACCCGAAAGGCCTGAAAATCGACAAGGCGCGAGCCGAACTGGGCTTCGAGCCCAAGGTCGATTTCGCCGAGGGCATGGCCCGGGCCGTCGCCTGGTACCGCCAGGCCGGATGGCTCTGACCTGATCGTTTTATTTCAGCAGGGAATTCAGCTTTTCCTTGAGCTTTTCGTTATCGGGATTCAAGGCCAAGGCTTTTTCATAATTCACCCCGGCTTCCTTGAGATCTCCGGTTTTCCGGCAGGCATCGCCGAGCGCTTCCCAAACATCGGGGGATTCCGGGAAAGCCCGGGTATTGAATTTGAATATGGCCAAAGCCTCGGTTTGCTTGTTTTCCTTCAGCCGATCTTCCCCCAATTGCTGGATGAGACCTTCAAAAAGGGTGTATTCGGGAATCGTCCGGCCCCGGTCCTTGACGCTCTGGTACCAGGCCACGGCGTTCTCCACCCCGCCTTCGGCGATTTTCTGCTCCAATTCGACGAGCCCCAATTTCGGGGCGTTGGCGGCGTGAGCGATGGCGGCGTAAGTTTTGACCGGGAAAAGAGCCGGAATTTCGAACGATTTTTTCCCTTTTTTCAGCTCCTCGTTCAAATCGAAGACATAGGCTTCCTCGAAGTTGTGAAAATCGTAGACATGAACCTTGAGGTCCTTCAGGTCGCAGATATAGGAGTAGATCGTCGGAAAAGCCCACTCCTTGTGCGTCGCCGCCAGCACCGCCCGCATCGCCGGGATCGAGACTTCGTTGCGGCTTAAAATCACTTTCTCGGCGATGTTGTACCGGTCGTCCTCGACTTTGCCGCGGACGATGTTCCATTGGGGGATATTCGTCGAGATCTGGTAGTAATCGTCCTTCTTCGTGATGCGGTCCTTTCCCTCGGCCCATTCGACCGTCATGGACCCGCCGCGCGCATCGGCGATCACGAATTTTCCTCCCCCGAGAAAAACGCTGTACGTGTCGAAGAAGGCGATGGCGTCTTCGACGGTGGCGCAATGGGCGAGGATGTAATTGTTGATGTCGGTCTCGAACACCGGCTTGCCCGGATCCGGTTTCCAGCCGGTGGGAGACAGGGCGTTGGCGTCAAGAAACAACCCGTGCTCGTTGATCCCGCCCTGAATGAAATTCCCAGGAAAACCGAAAAGCACCCGGCCGTATTCGCCCGGGGCGGCGGGAACGATCCACATCCTGGTCCGGGGATCGGTCCAATCCTCGTTGTTGCCGATGATCGCCTTCCCGTCCCGGGCCATGGTCACGATCGTACAGCCGAAGGCGCTCCGCGCCTCCGGCAGGACAAGCGCCCCCAGAATTAAAACAGCCGCCGCGGCCGAGCGCCGCAAACAAAACGTCTTTGATTTCCGCATTTTCGTCTCCTGCCGTTGTTTCGATATTCGGGGAGATGGAGATCTCCCCCACTCAGAAGAGACGATGCGAAGGAATAAAAAGTTGCCTGCGAACGCCGGCGGGGGAACGGCCCGGGCCGGATGGCCCTAGATCCCCGAGACGACGACGTCGGTAAAGACCACGCGCGGGATCCTCGACGTGGCATAAGGGAAGGGATCGTTCGCCTACAGGATCTCCATGCCTGTCGCGGCGTTTATCCTCTCGACGGCCTTGCTCCTCGCCGCCTCCGCCTTGACCGTCAGCCGACAGCTGATGAGAACCGCATCCGCCAATCCGGCGGACAGCCTGCGGCAGGAATAGATCAAACGAATCTGGGCGTGAATTGGCCCCGGGGATCGGCCTTGCGGGCCTTGACCAGCTCGGCGATATCAATCCCTTTGTCGGCGAAATAATCCTTGATGACCTCGCGGACAATCCCGTTCTGCTTCGACGCGACGTAATCGACGGTCATGGCTTCGTTCTGTTCGACCATCTTCCCGAACAGGTTGCGCTTCCAATGGATCATCCAGCCGGCGAAGCACATCGGCTGGGAGCGCTTGCTGAGGCCTTTGGTCACCAGGCCGCCAAGCTTCTTGCTTTCGTCCATGCTGAGGTAATCGATGTCGTATCCGAGCTCTTTGAGCTTGGCCCGGCGCTCGTCCCGGCTTCCGAATTCATACGTCGGGGTCATGAAGTGGACGCCGTATTCCTGGGCGAATTTCTTTCCGCCGTTGACGATGCTGGGAAAATTCTCGGCCGTGCCGGTGAGGTTTTCGGCCGACGGGATCTGCTCGCGGTTGGAACCGTCGGCATAACCGACCAGATCGTTTTCCAGGGCGAAAAGGAGGCCGCCGGTATTCATGCTCAGGCGGCAGCCGACGCACATGCGCGTCTCGGCGTTGTATTTGTCCCGGTTCTTGAAAAAGGAGCTCATGGCGATCCGTTTGATGATGGCCTTGTGATCGATGATTTGATGCGTGATCTTGTCTCCGCCGTAGGTGGCCTTCAGGCGCTCGACGTTGGGGAGGTTGTTTTTGACTCCGAACTCCAGATAACCCTTATTGAAGGTGATCAGGTGGACCTTGTCGAACTCCTTCTGGAGGAGGACGGCGGCCAGGAGGGAATCGATGCCCCCGGAAAACATGACGGCGACTTCATTTTTGATCGGACCCATGATGATCTCCTTGAAAAAAAGAGAGTCTTATCATACACGGGCGGCCGGATTTTGCCAACGGCCCGCCCTCGTTCAAAATCTTACGAAGCCCGCGGCGTCGGGCATTTCCGGCTGAATTTCGAGACGGTTTTCTTCACGCAGCAGCCGCCCTGGTGGAAGAACAACCAGACCAAGACGCCGATGACCAGGGCGATAAAGCCCAGGACGCTCAAAGCCACGACCAGGAATGTCGACATGCCGATCTCCTCATTAATACTACTATTATAGTCGGAACTCTCGGAACAGTAGTTTTAATACCATTCCGCCGGGCCGCTTGTCAACCCTTTTTTTAATGAGGCGGATCGCCTATCATGGTTCCCGCCCAAGGAGTCTTCGATGCCGATGCCTTTCCGCCGCCTCGCTCCCGCCGTCGCCGCTTTCGCCTTATTCGGAGCCGCGGCGCTCCCCGTTCCGTCGCCCGAGGAAACCGGGGCGATTCTCGACAAGGTCGCCGCCCGTCTTGAGAGCTTCAATCCCAAGGGCAGCTGGACGGCCTCGATTCTCAGCACCCAGATCGAACACGACCACAACTGGCGGCCGAAAAGAACGACCGTCCAGAACAAGGTCGTGACGGTGACCGAGGGCCGGAGAGAGGAAAACACCCTCAAGGTCGTCCGGACGGAGGACGGGAAAACCGAGGACATCACCGAGGAGTTTCTCGTCTGGCGGCGGAAACAATGGGAAAAATACCACGCCGGCCGGGAGGCCGAGGAGCGGCGACAGCCGTCATCGGAGCGGCGCTCGCTGCGCCGCATCCGGCTGGAGCATTTCTCCGAGCTTCTGCCGTTTTCGGCCGGACGCCGGGAGGAATTCGCTTTCGACGTCCGGGAAGGAACCGGGGCGGACGGACGACCGGTTTACCTTTGCGACGTGCGGGCCAAGATCAAGGACACGATCAACTGGGAAGGAACCTACACGATCGACGCGGAAACGTACACACCCGTGCACGCCCGGCTTCGGCCCTCCGACCTGCCGTCGTTCGTCAAGGAAATCGAAGTCGAAGCTGAGTTCGGCGTGTTTGAGGACGTCAACTTCATTCCCCTCCGGACCTGGGTCCGGGTCAACGCCGGATTTCTCTTCATCAAGCGCTACCGGGTGATTTCCGAGGAGTTCTACTCCGACATCCGCGTCACCCACTGAACCGGAGAAGCCCGGCGCCGCGTTTCAATCCGCAAGCGTCCGGCGGTCGGACAGCCGCATCCGCCGATCGGGAACGGCGAACGTATACTCGGGAAGCGAGGCCGCCACGACCGCCCCGGCCCCGATGATCGTTCCCCGGCCGATCGTCACTCCGTCCAGGACGATGACCCCGGCCCCCATCCACGTGTCCTCGCCGACGCGGATGCCGCCTTTGGCCGAGGACGTCTGGAACATGATCGGGCGCGATGTGTCGGCGACCGGATGGTTCCCGCCGGCCACGAGATAGCATTTCCCGGCCAGGAAACAATAATTCCCGAGCCGGATCTCGGTTTCCGAAAGGAGGCTGCAGTCGGCCGAGATGTTGCAGTGGTCGCCCACGGTAATCGATCCTTCCTTGCAGGTCAGGATCGTGTTCCGGCCGATCATCGCGTTTCGGCCGATGCGGATGCCCTCATTGGCCTCGCCCTTGGCGTCCAGGACGGCGTTGTCTTCGATGAAGGTGTTGTCGCCGATTTCGATTTTGTGCGGGTGGCGGAGGACGACGTTTCGACCGAAAACCACGCCTTTTCCGGTTTTACCCAGGATCCAGGGATAGAAGGCCCTTCTCAGGGCCAGGCCCAGGGCGCCGGGGACGGGAGCGATGAACGTGTGGACGAATTCGTACTTGAGCAGGGCTCCGAGGCCCCGCTTTCCCACGCACAGGCCGGTGTACTTGCCGGTCAGCTTGCGCTTCGGATCGAGGAGCTCCTTCTGCGTGCTCCCCGGGGCGCGGTCATCTTTCATCATCCCCCTCCTTGGCTCGGATATCGACGTAATCGACGGCCAGCGGCGTCGAGCCCGGAACATGGACCTCAAGCCCGATGGCCGCCTCGCCCGGAAGAAGAAACTCGGCTTCCGCTTCCCGCCAGCCGCCTTCGCCGGCCGGCCGCTCCGCCCCTGAGAGAATGATCGTCCGGAGGCGCCGGGAGCCGGCCATGATCGAAATCCGGGCCGCGGTGTCACCCGCGACCTGCGGGCCGGTCTTATAACGGACGGCGGCCCGATAGGCGCCTTTCGGCCGGACCCTGGCGATCTTCGCCGTAAAGTCATCCGGCTTCGCCTCCCGGCTGTCCCAGGACATTCCGGCCCCGCCCGACATCCCCGCACCGTCGACGACGGCGCCCCGCCGGGAGGGGAACCATTCGCCCTCGCAGGTCCGGCGCCCGCCCGCGGCCAGCGCCGGATCGTTCCAGACGAAGACTTCGGACATCCCGTCGCGGCCGCGCCAGACGAGCTTGTCCCCGTTCTCGACGGAAATATAGTCGTAAAGCGCGGCGTTGATATGGTCGTTGCGGAACATGGACGGCGAGGTGATGAGCCAGATGCGGCGGCCGGGATTCCCTTCGATCACCGCCCGCAGGTCCTTGGCGTTATTGATCCATCGCGCCCCGACGTAGAAATCCTTCCAGCCGTCGGCCGTCTTTTCCCAGGCGTCCCAGGTCCCCGGGCCGCCCGACCACAGCCAGTAATCCACCCGGCCGGCGTAGATCTTTTGAAAGACGACATGGATGGCGACGACGAGATCATCCGGCTTGATCCGGGCCGCGACGTAACGGCCGGCGCCTTCATGGTCGTAGTGGAAGTAGCGGCCGGAGCTGGTGATGGTGTCGGCCGTGATCGGATCGCCGTAGTAGCGGTCGATCGTCGGCAGGAACCGCCCCGGCCGGACGCCTTCCGTCAGGCCCAGGACGAGCCCGATCATGACCAGGCCGCCGACGGCCGCCCGGACACGCAAGTTCCTGAGGCCTAAAAATCTCGGTCCGGCAAGGACGGCCGCTCCCCGGGCGATTTCCCGCAAGACGGCCAGAAAAAGCAGCAGAAAAATCGGGTAGAGCTGGGCCAGGTAGCGCGGCTGGACATGGGTGCGGAAGACGCCGAAAAACAGCAGCGGTAAAACAAGGCCCAGGTTGAGGTACAGCCAGGGCGAACGGGCCGCGGTTTTCCGTTTCCAGATGACGACCGCCAGGCAGAGGAGGAACCCGGCGGCCACGGTCAGGCTCATCAGCGGGAAGCACCGGTAAAATTGCCGGAAATAGTCCAGGTTGAAGCTTCCGAAAAAGTAAGCGATCATCCCGCCCAGGCTCTGGGACGTTTTTTCATAAACGTACCCGACCTTCCAGAAAAAGAATTCCTGGAGCTGAATGGCCAGGAAAAACAGGACGACGGCGGTCAGGCCGGCCAGAACATCTTTTCGGAAAAAGCGCCGCGGCCCGCGCATCAGGAAGAAGGCGGCGTAGGCGAAAATGACGCCCATGCCGAGCTGATGGATGAGGGGCGTGAGAAGGATGACGACGACGGCCGGAAGCCGGAACTTTTTTTCGTCTTCGACATAGCCGCGGAAAAACCAATAGAGCCCGAGCAGGTAGAAAAACTGGAGCGGAGCGAAATAGAGGGCGGCCCGGGCGTATTCCATCTCCCAGACGGAAAAGGCCAGAAGGACGGCGGCCAGGCCGCCCACCGCCCGGGAAAAGAACCGCCGGCCGATATGGTAGGTCAGGGCGATCAATCCGGCCGCAAAAAGGACGCTCAGCACGCGCATCGTCGCGGCCTTGAGGCCGGTGATCAACGCCCCGGCCGCCAGGAAATACGCGTAAAGAATCGCCTTCCAATAGATGTGGCCCGAGGGAAAGAGGGGGTAGCCGTGGTCCAGGATGCCCCGGGCGGCCAGGTAATGGAAACCCTCATCCATCCAGAGGGACAAGGCCCCCAGGCGGCGAAGCATCAGGACGACCCAGGCGATGAGGAAAAGGACGAGAAGAACGCGGGCGATCCGGTCGCGGCGATCCCGGAAACCGGGGTCCGGGAAGGCGTCGGCCATGGCGGGAGGTCCTCAGGCGCCGCGGGCCTCGCGGCTTTCTTTCCGGTCGTCGATCCGGTCGACCGAGTAGATCCGGATATGATGCGTCTGGAAATAAATCCGGGAAACGACCTCGGCCAGCAGGCCGAGCATGACGAAAAACACGCCCAGGATCATCAGGAAGACGCTCAAGATGAGGTTGCCGAGGTTTTCCTTGATGTTCCAGCCGAAGAAATAGAAGCCGACCGTGATGACCGCGGCGATCAGGAATCCGGCGCCGCCCAGGGTCACCCCGAGAGGGCCGAAGATCTGCAGCGGCCGGTCGATGAAGCTGACCATGAACTTGACCGTCAGGAGGTCGAAGAAAACCCGCTTGACGCGCGAGATGCCGTAGTTGGATTTGCCTTTGAGCCGGTTGATATTCGAAATGGGGATTTCGGTGAGCTTGAAGCCTTCCCGGCTGATGAGCGCGGGAATGAAGCGATGAAGCTCCCCGAACAACCGGATGCTCTGCATGACCTCCCGGCGGTAGGCCTTGAACGTCGTCCCGAAGTCGTGGATCTTGATGTTGACCAGCTTCCCCATCGTCCGGTTGGCCACCTTGGAGGGGAACTTGCGCAACAGGGCGTTGTCTTTGCGGTCGACGCGCCAGCCGCTGACGATGTCGTAGCCCTCGTCGATTTTCGCCAGGAACTGGGGGATCTCCTCGGGAGCGTGCTGAAGGTCGCCGTCCATGGAGACGATGACGTTGCCCCGGGCGTGGTCGAACCCCGCCTGGAGGCCCGCGGTCTGTCCGAAGTTGCGGCGGAGCTTGATCACCCGGACATGGGGATCCGCATCGTAAATCGTCTTGAGCAGCTCGTACGTCCGGTCGCGGCTCCCGTCGTCCACATAGATGAGCTCATACGTCCGGCCGGTCTGCTCCATGACGGCCTTCACCCGCCGATGCATCTCCTCGACGTTGCCCTCTTCGTTGTAGAAAGGGACCACGATCGAGACCTGAGGATTGTCCGTTGTCGCGTTCATTCGCTTATATCCCGTTGAAATTCACCAGGGCGACATCGGCCTCCCGGGCGGCCGCCGGAAGACCGGGATCCAGAAGCGCTTGAAGCTCGCCCTCCCGGAAAGCGTTGATATAATACCGGCCGACCTCGGCTTCGACCGCGTCAAGCTCCGGGCCTTGAAAACCGGGGTGCAGGCCGATTTCCGCCGTTCCCTCGCCCGAACTCTGAAAAATCCGGCGGAGCCTGGAGGCGCTCATCCGGCCGCTATTACATATACCATAAAACGCGTCGGTGATCACGAATCCGGCCTCCCGAACCCGCCGCTTCATCAAGCCGCAACAAGCGGAAAGATAGGCGGCTTTTAGAGACTGGCCGACATGTCGGGAGACGGCGTATTCGCGGATGAACCGGATTTTCCGAAAGCCGTACTCCTTCCCCAGCCGGAGGGCGATCTTGAAAACCGGGGGCACGGCATGCATGTGTTTTTCGCTGTCCAGGTGGGTCAGAGGAAGGCCCGTAGCCAGGGCTTTTTCGATCTGGGCCCGAAGCTCCCGCTCGATTTCCTCCGCCTTGATCCGCCCAAAGACAAGATCGCGGATGATCCGCCCGGCGGCGGCCGGAAACCGCCCGTCCCGGCCGACAAGCGTCGGAATCGTGCCGGGCGGGGAAAGCGGCCGGCCTCGGACGATGTTCAGGTGAATCCCGACGCCAAGCGTCGGATTTTCCCTGGCCAGGGCGACCGCCTGGTCGAAGCCGGGCGTGTTGGTCATCAGGGTGGCCGAAGTCAGGATGCCCTGGCGGTGGGCCAGGGCGATGCCTTCGTTGACCGGCGCGCACAGGCCGAAATCGTCGGCGTTGATGATGATTTTTTTCATCCGAAAATCCGCCCTCAGGTTACACTTTTGCCGCTTTCGGCGCAAGAAAATGTGGTTTTTTGGAGAATTCAGGGCAAGCCTGCATTATTCACGAGCCGAGACGGCCGTAGCTGCGCGGCGCGGAGGGTGAAGCTGTGCTAGTCGCACTGCGAACCCTTCGCAACAAAGCAGATGCGGCCGTATCGACTCGCCCGAAGGGTAAAAACACAGTATTTTATCTTATAGAAAATAATAGAAATATATAAACTTTTGGATTTTTTATGAATAATGCAGGTAAAATGAGCCGCATGTGCGGCATAAGCGGATTCGTGGACGACCGGGGCCTGGATCCCGGGGCTTCCGTCCTCCTAAAGAAAATGACGGACTGCATCGTCCACCGGGGGCCGGATGATGAGGGGTTTTACCTCGACGACCGGGCCGCCCTGGGGATGCGCCGCCTGAGCATCATCGACCTGACGACCGGCCACCAGCCGATTTTCAACGAAGACAAGACCGTCTGCATCGTCGCCAACGGCGAGATTTATAATTTCCTGGAAATCCGCGACGACCTCATCGCACGCGGGCACGCCTTCCGGACGAAATCCGACATCGAGGTCATCGTCCACTTATATGAGGAACGGGGCGAGGATTTCGTCCTCGCTCTCAACGGCATGTTCGCCGTCGCCCTCTGGGACGCGAAAAAACGGCGGCTGGTGCTGGCCCGCGACCGTCTGGGCGTCAAGCCGCTCCATTACCGGCTGGACGGATCGCGGCTTTATTTCGCCTCCGAGATCAAATCGCTCCTCCAAGCCCCGTTTTCCAGGGAAATCGACCTCGAAGCCATGGGACAATATTTCACCTTCGAATACGTCCCGGCCCCTCGCTCGATTTTCCGCGGCATCGGGAAAATCCTCCCCGGCCATACGCTCGTCTTTGAGGACGGCCGGATTTCCGAAAAATCCTACTGGGACGTGTTCTACGCCGAAACGAAGATCGCTCCCCGCCCCGAAGCGGATTACGCCGAAGAGATCGTCTCGCGCCTCCGTGATTCCGTCCGGCGCCGCCTGATCAGCGACGTTCCGCTGGGCGTCTTTCTCAGCGGCGGCATCGACTCCAGCGCCGTCACCGCCCTGATGAGCGAAGTCGCCGGCGCCGGGATCAAGACGTATTCCATCGGCTTCAAGGAAAAATCCTTCGACGAGCTCGATGCCGCCCGGATCGTGGCTGAGAAATTCGGGACCGACCACCGAGAGTTCGTCGTCACCCCGGCGGAGGTGAGCTCGCTTGTGCCGACGCTGGCCGGTTTCATCGACGAACCGCTGGCCGACGCCTCGATCATTCCGACCTACGTGATTTCCAAGCTCGCCCGGCAATACGTCACCGTCGCCCTGGCCGGCGACGGCGGAGACGAGCTCTTCGGCGGATACGACACCTATAAGGCCTACAAGACGGGCCGCTGGTACCGGAAAGTCCCCGGGTTCATCCGCCGGGGCCTGATCCGGCCGGTTGTCCGGGCCCTGCCCGCGTCCGCCAAGCGGCTGAGCTTCGAGTTCAAAGCCAAAAAATTCGCGAGCGGCGTCGAATATCCGCCGGAAATCGCCAATACGATCTGGTGGGGCGCATATTCGCCGGAGCTTCGGGAGCGGCTCTTTTCCGCGGGGACAAAGACCGGGCTGAAGGAAGATCCTTTCGCCCCGATCGCCTTTCATGCCGCCCATACCCGGGCGGCCGATCCCCTCGACCGGATCGCCTATCTCGATTTGAAGCTCTACCTCCAGGACGATCTCCTGCCCAAGGCCGACCGGATGAGCATGGCCGCGTCGCTCGAGCTCCGGGCGCCGTTTCTCGATTACACGTTCGTCGAGTTCGCGGCGACGATTCCCTCGGCTTTGAAGCTGCGGAGGTTTTGCTCCAAATACATCCTCAAAAAAGCCCTGACCGGCCGCCTCCCTGAAGAAATCCTGACGAAGAAAAAGATCGGGTTCGACATCCCCCTGGGCGTCTGGATGCGGAACGACCTGAAGGGATTCGTCCTGGAGACGCTGGCCCCCGAGCGCCTCCGGCGCCACGGTTATTTCGATGAAGCGTTCGTCGCCGGGATTTTGAAGGAGCATTTCACCGGGCATCACAATCACCGCCAGCTCCTCTGGCCGCTGATCATTTTCCAGAACTGGTACGACCGGTACATGTCATGAACAAGCGCGCGTCCCTTCGTCCCCTCCGCGTATCCAAAAAGGACGTCTTCGGCCTGTTTCGCGAGGCCGGATTCCTGATGCGGCTTTATCTCCGCATCAAGTTCCGCATCTGTCCGATCCTCCGGACCGAGGCTTATGTCCCCGACACCGGCGAACTCGTGGACCTCGGCTGCGGCAACGGTTTGTTCGCGGCGATCATGAAGCTGGGATCGCCGGCCCGATCGATCGTCGGGATCGACCTTGACGCCCGCAAGATCGCCGAGGCGCGCAAGTCGCTGGCCCGCGTTCCCCACCTCGATTTCCGTCTTGGGAACATCGTCGACACGGAATATCCGCCGGCCGACGTTTACACGATCATCGACGTGCTGTATCTCATTCCGGTCGATTTACAGAATACGATCCTCCGGCGCTGCGCCGCGGCCCTGAAGCCGGGGGGAACGCTGGTCTTTAAGGAAATGGACAAAAAGCCCCGCTGGAAATATCTTTGGAACATGTTCCAGGAGACGATTTCGGTGAAGATCGTCGGCTTCACCCTCGGCTCCCGTTTTCACTTCCGGTCCCGGGAGGATTACGTCCGGACTCTCGAAGCCCTGGGTTTCTCGGTCGAGGTCGTCCCCGTCCATTACGGGTATGCCTATTC
>Ga0172371_10001323_pt1 | contig 39287 bp, 27 predicted proteins | sample Lak12m_FD_114543 | JGI IMG/M metagenome (GOLD analysis project Ga0172371, IMG submission 114543) | Freshwater microbial communities from Kabuno Bay, South-Kivu, Congo - kab_022012_12m | ecosystem: Environmental > Aquatic > Freshwater > Lake | place: Democratic Republic of the Congo: South-Kivu... | reverse complement strand
GGGGATATAGGGGACGTTCTAGGTATCTTATTCATTATAAATATATTATGACTTAATAAGCACACTTCATGATTGGTCGGCCGCGCTTCACGCGGTAGCGGCCCCGCTCCATCTTTAATGTGGAGGCAAACTCCTTGCTCCCTATCGCCCTGTCTCCTTCAATCTGCCGGACTATTTGCTCATCCACACCAGACATCAACGCCTCACCATAGTTCCTGCGATCCTGTTCTGAGAACTTTCCAAGATAGGGATTCTCATTCGTAATACCATCCACCTTTGCTTTCACATACGCCCCTGCGCTTGACCACGGGTATTCCCATGCTATTGCCGTCAAACCCGCTCGGACAGGATTCCTCTCGATGTATCGCCCGCAACTTACCAGATAAGCCCCAATTTCCACTGGTTTGCTCTTGAATCGTCCCTGCCAGAATATCCCGGTTCCGTTATACCGCGCATGGTGATATTGCGCATAGGCCTGCTGAATGCCGCCCACAAAACCACGCAGATTCTCAAACACTACTTCAATCAGCATATGGTAATGGTTGCCCATCAATACCCAATGGTAAACCCTGGCACCGCAGATCTCTTTATATTCAGACACCAGGCCAAGCCAGTATTTCCGATCGGCTTCGTCAAGAAACAGGGGATTGCGATTTACACCCCGATTCATCACATGATAGCACAACGCCCTTTGATAAACTCGTCCTACTCTTGGCATCCCTGCACCGTATATAGTCATTATGCGTGTGTCAATTACATTGTTAATACTTAATCACCAATTGATTAACTAGAACGTCCCCAAAATCCGTTTGTATTATCCTTTCTTCGGTACTTCTCAGTGTTCTTCTTTGCGTTTAAATTCTTATCTTCAAATCTTTTAACGCTAAGTTCGCAAAGTCAGCACACGCAAAGCAAGCATCCCTTTGCGCTCTTCTTTGCGTCCCTGGCGTTAAGATATTTCTCTGTTCGCTTACTTGATTTCAAAATGTTTAACTGACTGAATTGTAACGGGGCCCAGAAGGCCGGATTCCTGCAGGGGCTGGTCCTTTTTCCATAGCCGCCAGCTTGTGAAAGTGAAGCGCCCGGTTGGACTTGGTTTGCCATCCGACAGCCATTGCGGCCAGCTCTTCAATGTACCGTTGTTGTTACGGTCACTGTCTTCAGGCAGCAACTCGTCGCCGATCATGCGGTTGATCCAGAGGTTGACGACCCTGATTTCCAGATCATTCTGGCCGGGTTTCACTGCATCGGTGATATCCACGCGATAGGGCGGCTTCCAGAGAATGCCGAGGTCTTTGCCGTTCAGCTTCACAGAAGCCATGACCGCGACCTTGCCCAGATCGAGATAAATCATGGATTTGAGGTTTGAGATTTCAGATTTGAGCACTGGCTCAAAGTTGAATTGCTTCTGATAGGTGGCTGAACCCGAGAAATACTTTACGCCGCTGTCGTTGTGTTCGGTCCATGAGATGAGGTTATCCAGTGTCACTTTTTCCGGTGCGCCCCAGCCGGGAGCGAACCTTACTTCCCACGGGCCCTTGATTTCGGCGGGATCAGGCAAGCCTGTTACTTTGAATTGGTGTAATTTGCCGTCTTCGGTAGCAACAGTGTAATCGCCGTTTTGAGAGATTTCTGAATGCATCAGATCAACGGGCTTATTTTGGGCGGTCGTACCGGGTTCCTGCAGGTCAATCAGTTCCTGTCCGTCGCGCTTCAGGGAAACAATCTTCCGTGAACCGTCAGTTTTGCCTTTTCGAAATAGGACAAATACCGATCCGCTTGGTTCCAGTTTCATTGGAAGTGTTGTCACGCCGTCCTTTTGCCGGAATGCAACGGCCGGTGCCGTACGACCTGTGTCAGGCCACCAGAACTCGGGCAGTTTACCTGTCACGCGGAATGAGGCAACAGCTTCAACCGTGCACGCGTCGGGATTTGCGACAAAGTAAAGATCCATGTCGTCAATAGTGCGATGAATATAACGCAAGAGAGGTTTCGAGCTGAAATCAGGTGGAATACCGCGTTCCTCGAGTTGTTTTGCTGCAGTTTTCCCTGTAACCAGTTTTGGCCAGAGTTCGGCCGAAAGTTTCCTGACCTCTTCATCGCCTGCGCCCATTTCGGCAAGGCTGGGGGAGCGCTGGGGCGGCTTTGCGCCGGCAATAATTGTCGCGCCGTCATCAGAAAGCTCTTTGATTTTGCGTAGCAGTTTAAGGGTCATAGTCTCGACGTCCGGAAGCACAAGCACGCGGTAACTCATTCCATCCGGAAGTACAATGCAGCCCTTTTTCACCTTCATCCGTGTAAGAACCACCTCAGGCGAGCAGCCGTCGAAGTTGTAGCCGCCGCGTATGTGCTTTCCGGCCCAGGCTGACGATGGCGGGGTAAACTGCCTTGGCGTTCCTTCAGGCTGGAGGTAGCACACATCCGCAACGAACAGGCCCTGCTGAAGGAGATACTGGCAGCGCGCGAGATATTCGTGCCAGGCTTTTGACTGTTCCCACCAGGTCTGCGTCCGCTCGTAGTGAAGGCCCCAGGGACCCATTGACATTCCAGGTGCAACATTTGTCCAGGGCTGTGCCGCGTAACGGTGGAACACGAACCGGTTGATACCTTCACAGAAAGCCCAGTCACCAAGATCCTTGACGTTGGCCGGATGGCCCAGCCATTTCTCGCGATCAGTCGCAGTGAATGCTTCTGCGCCCAGTATTCTCTTGCCGTATACATGAGCAGCTGACGACATCTCTGTGCAGGATTCCGCCGCGCCGAACTTACCGCCGCCGTCGAATGACCACGACCAGAATTCAGCCATCGGCTCGTCGCACTGCCCGGCATACGCGATATCGTCGGCCGGTTCTCCGTAAGCTTCGATTGAGAGCCGCAGGCCGTGTTTGTTAGCGAGCCTGTGAAACTCACCGGCATAGTTCTCGATCAGCATGTCGGAAGCCGTCTGCCGAAGGTCCCAGAGGAACCGTTCTGACGCTTCCATCGAATCTACAATACGGCCGGTAAAGACCGGAAGGTATGGCCATAAGTCGTAGCCGCGTCTTTTCTTGAATTCTTCGCGCATCAGGGGAGTCCAGTTTTGCGCGCCGACTTCCCAGCTGTCAATATGTGTCGAGACAAGCGTTTTGCCCTGGCCTGACAGCTTCTTGTTATCAGCAATCAGTTTTGCCATCAGGCCGTTAAAATGGGCCTCGGCCGCCTTTTTGCTGAGCTTGTCGCATTCCAGCCCACGACCAGATTGAGGTGCTGGGTGGTTGTCCTTACCTGTGCTGGTGTGGCCGAAACGGAAAATAAGCCACTTGCCGGCAGGAACGTCCCAGGCAAGCTTTCCATCCTTGTCCATCTTTTTCGATATATCAACGATTGCATTACGCGGGATTATAGAAGCAGCAGGTGCTGCAGCAAAGACTGCGGGTTGAGGATGGGTGTCATTTTGTATCCAGCCGACAAGGGAGGATTTCTTCTTGAAGTCAGGAATGAGCGTATTGTCAGCAGGTGCCGGCATTGCGAAAACAGCGATATCGCGATAATAATCACGGACAGCCGGTGGTTGAGGAAGTTTCTCTTCGAGATGTTTTGGTCCTTCAACGATTGTGTTCGTGTATACAACCTTCTGCATTGACAGTTCGGGCGTGATCCAGGGTCCGCCGCTGCCGCACCAGCCGGCATCGTTGTTCATGTTGATTTCCAGACCGAGCCGGTGTGCCTCGCTGCACGCGTGCTTAAACAGCTTGCGCCACAGCGGGCCGGCGAAATCCGCCTTGCCGACTGGCGCGCCCTGGTCGACTTCCATGTAGAGAACGCCGCCGATACCGACCCTTGCCATTGCCTCAAGGTCCGCCGTTATTCCTTCCTCGGTCAGGTTGCCGCTCAGAGGAAACCAGTAGACCCACGGTCTTGCCGAGTCAGGCGGATTAACAAATTCACCGGCAAGTCTGTCTGCTGCCGGTGCTTGCGATGCAAAAAACAGGATTGAAAGCGAAAGCAGGGACTGCATGATTAATTTGCGGAGAGTTTTCATGTTTGTTCCTTTTTTAAATGGGGTATTGAACCCCGACCGACTATGACTAGCTGTAAAAACCGAACTCGTATGCGGCGTCGTAAAGTGCCACAATGTTTTGAGGTGGAACACCGGCCTGGATATTGTGGACATTGTTGAAAACATAGCCGCCGCCGGGCTTGAAGGCCGTGATGTTCTTTCGGACATCCTCCCTGACCTGTGCAGGTGTTGCGAAAGGCAGGATATGCTGAGAATCGCACGCGCCACCCCAGAAAACAAGTTTGTCGCCGAATTCTTTCTTTAGTTTCGCAGGCTCCATTCCCGCGGCGCTGATCTGGACAGGGTTGACGATGTCAACCCCGTTGTCCTTCAGTTCGGGGAGGAGGGGAATGCAGGAACCGCAGGTGTGGTACCAGATCTTCGCCTTTGTCTGCGACCGGATGTACTGAGCTAACTTCTTCTGGCGCGGCTTGACGACTGCCCTGTAGAAATCGCCGGAGAAGAGGGGACCCGACTGGCCGGCGAGATCGTCACCGATCATGATGACATCCATCAGGTCGCCGACTTCAGCCATGAAGCACTTGTAGTAGCCCATCCAGAATTCCAGTGTGCGGTCAAGGACGGCCTCGCAGAATTCCGGCTGTTCGATTGTGTCGCAGAACCACTGCTCGAGTCCGCGCATGTACCAGCAGATTTCATAAACAACGCCGCCTATGCCTGTTGAAAGCGCGTAGGGTGTCTCCTTCCGCATCTTCAGCGCCTGTTCGCGCAGGCCGGTGAAGCGGCTCGGGTCGTCACCTTTAGGGAACGGATAGGCCTTTACGTCCTTGATTGTGGCTTCCGCGAGCGGGTGATGGGTGATGTCCATAAACAACTGCTGGTCGTCCGGCATTGACCAGACAACGCCGAACTCGTCCTTGAGATCGTGCCACAGCCGGCCGTTGCGTGTGTTCTTTTCGATGCCGCCTTTGAAGCTGTCCGGTCCATGCGCGACGATATAACGGAAATCGACATGAAAACGCCGGAGAAGTTCTTCGCATGGTTTCGCAAGCTGTTGGACTGGATCGAGAATGGTTATGTTGTCCTTGATGCCGAGATGTTTGATCAGGTCGATGTAAGCCAGACGATGGATGCCGGTCTGGAATCCACCTAGGTCGATGGGGATGCGGTCGGGTTCCTGGTGGTTGAGAGCCTTTGTGACGCGTTCGCGGGAGGTCATCGTTTCTCTGTGTGCCATGGCGGGATTACCTTTCTGTCACCAGTAAAGCTGATTCTGCTCCTTATGACAATGGACATAATGGCAAAAAAGTAGTACTTTCTGACAGCAGGTAAGAGAGGGAACATTATCCACAGATTGCGCAGATTAACGCTGATTTTTGGAATCTGTGTCATCTGTGAAATCTGTGGATCATAAAGCATGAAGACGAGGCTTGATTATTTCTACCGCTATCTGCCGTTGAGCCATGAGGACAGGGGGCGCCAGCTTTATGTTATTGCCGGTGGTTATTCGCTGATTCCTGCAGGAGTACCATATCCCCCGGCGAAGCATCCGGTGGATCATAATCTTACATGGAACCGCGGCCGGACCCTGTCCGAATACCAGATTGTCTACATAACACGCGGGGAGGGGGAATTTGAGTCTGAAGGCGGTGGTCTCAGGCGGATATCCGCAGGCAGCATTTTTGTTCTTTTCCCTGGTGTATCGCACCGGTACCGGCCGGACAGCAGAATCGGATGGGATGAGTACTGGGTTGCGTTTCAGGGGGATCAGGTCGCCCGGCTGTTGGCCGAATACGGTATTTCCGCGAAAGATCCGCTCCAGGTTGTTGGTGTGCAGGAGTACATTCTGCACGAGTTCAAGCAGGTAGCCGAAGAGCTGAGAGGGGAAAGGGTGGGTTATCAGCAGATTATAGCCGCGAGGGTCATCCAGATCATGGCGAACATGAATGCGGCAGTCCGGAGGAAGGAATTTGAAGGAACCAGCATCCTCCGGGTGATTGAGAAGGCGAAGAGTCTTCTGGGTGAACAGGTTGAATTGAATGTAAATGTTGAGCAGCTGGCATCGAGCCTGCATGTCGGTTATTCATGGTTCCGCAGGATGTTCAGGAAGTATGTAGGAATGCCGCCGTCGCAGTATCAGCTGCAGGTCCGGCTAAACAGGGCCCGTGAACTGCTTCGCAATTCTTCCCTGTCCGTTGCCGCCATTGCCGAACAGGCCGGGTTCGGATCATCCTATTACCTCGCCAGGGTTTTCAGAAGGAAGTTCGGGAAGACTCCCACCACTTTCAGGAAAAAAGGCAGCCGGGAGAATTGATCCTGATTTTATATCTGGTCCTTGACGAGTTACGCTGTCGGTTTGACTTCCGAGGTGCAGTTCGGGCAGCGGGTGGCTTTTATGTTCATGGAAGAAAAGCAGTGGGGACATTCTCTTGTCGTCGGGGCTTCTGCTGATCCGGGTTTTGCCCTCAATGCCATGAGCCGATTCATCTGTTTGACTACAATGAACATCGCGAAGGCAAGAATCGTGAAGTCGATGAGTGAGTTAATGAACAATCCGTAATTGATTGTCGGGGCCCCGGCGGTCTTTGCGGCGGCCAGGCTTGGATACTGTTCTTTTGACAGGCAGATGAAAAGATTTGAAAAGTCAACCTTGCCCAGCAGCAGGCCAATTGGCGGCATGATTACGTCGTTTACAAGCGAAGTGGTGATTTTTCCGAAAGCTCCGCCAATGACGACCGCAACGGCCAGGTCCATGACGTTTCCCCTCATCGCGAACTTTTTGAATTCTTCAAGCATGGCAGTTCTCCTTTTTGTTGGGTGGCATTATACGATGATAAGCATGGGAAGAAAGGAGATTCAAGCGCCGATGATGAAGATAATGCCAGGTTCTGGTCTTAATGTGGGCGGGCCGAACCTTCGGCCCGCGTTCTTCTCTTTATCTTTCGCGGCCCAACGGTATGGGCCGCCCACAATTCAACTTCTTAATAATTCGATTCCCTGTCCTTACTAAGCTTTGTGCCTTTGCTTCGGGCTATTCTTGTAATTTGCGGTGCAGGATGGTAGAGTCCTGCTGATTGATGTCTTGGTCCAGGAGGGCATATGAACGACCTGCGGAATATCGTCAGATTCCTTGATAGAGAAATGAAGGCAGCGGATTTCTCGGCCGATTCCGCCAATAACGGGCTCCAGGTTGAGAATTCAGGGCGCGTTCACAAAGTATGCTGTGGCGTTGATGCGTCGGTCGATTTTTTCAAGGCGGCCGGGCGACGCGGCGCCGACCTGGTGATCTGCCACCACGGGATAAGCTGGGGCGATTCAATGAAGCGCATTACGGATCTGAACTATCAGCGGGTTTCATTCCTTATCAGGAATGACATGGCCCTTTACGCCTGCCATCTTCCTCTTGATGCTCATCCGCGCCATGGCAATAACGCACAGATATGCAGGGCGCTGGGACTGAGGAATCTTCGGGGGTTTGGTATCTACCACGGCATGGAAATCGGATTTGAGGGCAGGTTTCCTGCGGCAATGGATTACGGAAAGTTCAAGAAGCTTGTCAGGCAGGTTACCGGAGGTGAGGTGCGGTCCATGGATTTCGGAAGGACGAAAATCAGGACCGTGGCAGTCATTTCCGGATCGGCGCCGGATCTTCTTAATGAAGCAGGGATGAAGAAGATTGATGTCTTTCTTTCCGGCGAGCCGAAGCTGGCGGCATACAGCGTTGCGCAGGAATACGGGATCAACGCTGTATTTGCGGGCCATTACGCGACGGAGACTTCCGGGGTGAAGGTCCTGGCCGGATTACTTAAGAAGAAATTCGGGATACCGGCAGAGTTTCTGGATATGAAGGTGCCATTCTGAGGGATGGAACCTGTTTTAGTGTCCCCATCGGGGATGGAGGAAACCCCTCGTTTTGCAGGCGAAGAATAGGGGATATGAAGTCCGCAGGACGAGTTGGGTGGGTAGGGCGAGGCCTCAGGCCGAGCCGGACGTGGAAGAGGAGGGCCAGACGGCTCACCCTGGCCTACTCCGCCGAAGTAAAGCCGCTTCGGCTACGAAGGCTGGAAGGGTTCGCCCTACCGGTTGGAAACGGTTCTTGAAATGCGCTGTCGAATTGCATTCGATAAAGATGAATCCACCGACTTCAAGTCGGTGGTCATTCAATAAGGAAAGACGGAGGGAATGGACAATGAGAAAAGCGCCTTTTGTCGCGAAGGACATGTCGCTCCAGGGGCGAAAATTCCTTTATGCCTGCGCTTTCTGGGCAGTAGCGGCCGATGAACAGCTCAAACCCGAGGAGCAGGAATGGCTTGTGAACCAGTTCGGGGCCGAGGGTATGACGAAGTCGCTGGATGAATTTGTCGCGCTGGAAAGCAGCCGGTTTGTCGAGGTGTTCGACGATTGTGCGGATGCGCTGTCGGATGATGACAAGCTCAGGATATACCCCAGACTTGAAGAGTGGCTCCTTTCCTGCATGGGCAGCGATGCGAATGTGCCGGACGAAGAACGGCAGGTGATCGGAAAGATAAAGAACAGGCTGATGCTGGATGATGAAATCGAGCGTCTTGGCGCGCAGAGACCAGGGCCCAATGGAGCTGGTTCGGGAAGCAGGATTCTGTCGGGGCACACCGGCGAGGTGACGAGTGTTGACATCAGTGATGACGGCAAATATGTGCTGTCCGGGTCGGAAGACGGAACCGTAAGATTGTGGGACTTTGAAACCGGCAGTCCTGTAAAGATTTTCAAGGGTCACGAAGCGGGTGTTGGCGATGTCTGTTTCTGCGGAGGCGGCCGTATCCTGTCAGGTGACCGGTTCGGGCAGATCAGGCTCTGGAGCCTTGAGACCGGCAAAGCGGCATGGAAGAGTGACCAGAGAAGCCAGGGCGGTATAACCGGGCTTGCGGTTGATGCCATTGGAAAGCGCGCGGCATTTTCGTCTGATATCGGCATGGCTGGCGTCATGGACCTGGAGAAGGGGCAGATGGCCGGGATTTTCGGGGAGAGGAAAAGGGGTGCCCTTCATGATGTTGACATTACCGGCGATGGTCTGTTTGTGCTTGCCGGCGGTGATGACAAGGCCGTGCGGATATGGGATGCCGGGAATGGTTCGGAGAAAATGGTGTTCGAAGGTCATGAGGATGGGGTCATGAGCGTTTGTTCCAACGCTGACGGCAGCCAGGTTCTTTCGGGGTCCAGGGATAACACTGTCAGGCTCTGGAACGCCGGGACAGGAGAGGAAACGCGGTTGTTCAAGGGGCATACTTTCAGTGTTTACTGCGTATGTTTCAGTCCGGATGGTTTGCGGGCGCTTTCTGCAGGATGGGATCACAAGGTCAAGATATGGGATATGGGGAGCGGGGTGGAAGAATTCAGCCTGGAACGGATTAACAGCCGGTTTTCAAGTGCGGTGTTTCATCCTGACGGCAGGCATGTCGTTGCCGGCGGTTCAGACAAAGCTGTTCATATTGCCTGTTTAGTGGTATAGTTTTCAGCTTAAGAATTCAAGGAGGTGTCAGATGAAGAGATACTACATGTTGGCGGCAGTGCTGGTGGCGGGGCTAATGGTTGCAGGCAGTGTAAGGGCGGAGGACGAGGAAGAGGATAATGACCGGGATCGCGGCAATGACAGGGAAGTGCAGAAACTGCAGATGAAGAAAATGCACATGGCCCTTGAGGAGAGGCAGGCCGAAATAGGTTTTCGTAATGAGATGCGAAGGCTTGATCTTGATCTGAAACGGATTGAAATTGAGAAACAGCGCAGCATGCTTAAGAATCCGATGGTGCCCCATTCTGGCGGACCTGGCGTGCAGGCTCCAAATATGCGGGGATGCCCGATGCAGCCTCGTCCGGGCGAACCCGGAGTGCAGGCTCCGAATAGGCCGGGCTGCCCGATGCAGTCACGTCGTGGCGGACCGGAGGTCCAGCAGGCCCAGGGATGGCATCATCAGGCCCCGTCTCACGGGAAAGCGGCGCACTGCCTGATGTTTGTTATGATTTGCGGCATAATCCATATCCTTATGACGATATGGGTTTACCAGGACATCCGGAAACGCAATGCAGGGTCCGGTATCTGGATTGTTGTGGCGCTGTTGACGGGGCTGCTCGGTACGCTTGTTTATGCCGTTGTGCGGCTGGGTGATGCCAAGCAGGCTTGAAAAGAGAAGGCACAAAGCAGCAAAGGCACATAGGCCGGATTTTTCCGGGTAGGGCGACCCTTCCACCTTCGTAGCCGAAGAGGCTTTACTTCGGCGGAGCAGGCCAGGGGGAGTCTCGACTTCTTTATCTGTTTCGGCTCGGCCAGAGGCCTCGCCCTACCTGAAGCAAAGCTCGCGAAAGATTTTACCCTGGAATAAATGAACTGATTTCGCTGGCGCCAGAGGCGCAAATCCGGAGTTTTCGGGAAACAGGGTTTGGGGAGATAATGTGGAGAAGATGAAGGGAAGTACACTGTTTCTGTGGGTGGTTGTATTTGCCTGCTGCCTGCTGGTCCTGCGCCTGCAGACCAAAAGACCGCCGGCGTCGGTAAAGGAGAAAGAGCCTTCTCCTCCTTCTAAAGTTTCTTCCGTCAAAACTCCACCCGGCATAATCCGGGCAAGCACAGCAACTCATCCTTTTGCAAGGCGGCCGGTAAGAAAAGAGGCGGGTTCTGCCAGGATGTCAAACACGGCTGCAAATCGGCCTTCATCTAAGCCTGGAATCGATGTCATTCCAAACGAGTTTGTCTTGAGTTTCCGCAGTGAGGCTGACAGGGCGGCTTTCATTGAGAAAGCAAAGGCCCATGGTGTAGAGATTATAGGAATGTTGGGACTCGGGAATACAGTGCTTGTGAAGGTGAAAAAGCCGGAAGATCTTCAGCAAGCACTTTCCGAGTCACCTTCACCGGTCAGGTCTTCTCCCAACTATTACTTTCTCGCGCCGGAGATTCCAGGCAAGGAGACGATGAAGCCGCAGGGTAATTATATTGCTTTCGGGGACCAGGCCCTGAAGTGGCTCGGGGTAAAGGGCGATAATTCCTCCTGGGGCAGGGATGTGGTTGTGGCCGTGCTTGATAACGGTGTCGGTTCGCATCCGGCGCTCCGGGAAGGAAACATTATCAGGGAAGACCTGGTGAATGAGGACGCACCTGCTTCCGGAGATAATACCCATAGCGGGCATGCAAATGCCGTGGCGTCAATCATTGCCGGCGCCAGCGATGATGTGCACGGAATTGCACCGGCGGCGGCGATCCTGAGCATAAAGGTAATTAACAGTGACGGCGTTGGAGATTCGTTCACCGTGGCGGAGGGGATCGTTGAGGCTGCCGACCGCGGGGCAAAGGTTATAAATGTCTGCATTGGAAGTTACGGAGACTGTTTTCTCCTGAAACAAGCCGTGGATTATGCCCGGCAGAATGGATGTGTAATCGTTGCGGCGGTTGGAAATGAAGCCGTCGAGGGAGTTTCGTATCCTGCAAAATATGACGGGGTGATAGGGGTCTCTGCGGTGGATGCCGCCGGACGGCACATGTACTTTGCTAACCGCGGGAATGAGGTAAGTGTTTCCGCGCCGGGCGTGGGGGTGAAGTCGGCCTGGAGCGGGAATGACTTTGTTGGATTCAGCGGCACCTCTGCGGCGGTGCCATTTGTGAGCGGGGCGATAGCTTACCTCTTGTCGGAAAATCCGGACATGACTGCAGGCGAGGCTGCGGCACTGCTTATAAAATATGCTGACGATGCCGGTGCTCCGGGCAAAGACAAGGAGTATGGTAGCGGGATTCTCGACGTCCAGAGAGTTGCAGAAAGGAACCAGAAGGGAATATACGATATTGCCGCCAGCGGTGTCTGTTATAAGCCGGCGTCGTCTGCTAATGATCAGAACCTTGTTCTTATGAGCGCCCAGAACAGGGGCACCGAAAACCTGCCCGCGGTTGAAATGAAAGCAGAGATTGCCGGGAGAACATGGACCACGAACTTCCAGAATGTGGCGGCCGGCCAGACTGTCAGCGTTGAAGTGCCGATTGATGCCTGGAAACCAGGGGAAAAGAAAGTTCTGCCTGTTTCCTTTTCAGCTGCTGTAAGCGGGGCAACGGACCGGAATCCGACGAACAATGTTCAAAGGGGTGTCTTTTTCCTGGAGGATGGTTCGAAGTAGCAGATTTGCAGCGCTCCCCGCTGGCTGTTGGTCGGCTTTTTCTATCAGCTTCAGGCCGGGTCAAGGTCCCGCTTTGGCTGGCGCGGAGAGCTTTCCCTGCAATTCCACGCCCTTTTTGCGGACAGCAGTTACGGTGTAGTTGGCACGACTCACCTGGACCTTATCCACAAACTCGAACTGGTTACCGGGGACTTCGGCGATCTGTTTGCCGTTGCGGTAGACACGGAACGCGCCGCCGGCAAACTCGCGCCAGAGACTCCACGTGGCGTATGGCACGTCAGGCCACATCCGTTTGCTCCAACTCACTTTGTTGCCGGAAACCTTGACCTCCTGCACCAATGGCGGCCGGTAAGTCACGGGTTTCTCATTGTAGTACGGCTGGTCGGAATCGTCATCGCCGGTGGGGTTGTTCATCCAATCCTTGAGGGCGCGCGCAAAATCGGTGTGATTGAGCATAAACGGCGGCTTTGTGTAACCCCACCAGCCGGGCGCGAGGATGTGACACCGGTATTTGTGCAACAAACGCAGTGATTTCATGCACTTCTCATAATCTGGAGTTGCGGTATGGGCGTCAGGGTGATATTCGAGGCACGCCCAGTTCAAATCGTATCCACGCATGCGTTTCATCAGATCCTCGTTAAACGCGTAGGCCGTAAATATTGTGATGCCGGCGCCGAAACCGCCATAGTCGCCGCGGCCGTCGTCCGCTGTCCACGTTGGCGACGCTGTTGTGAAACGCCGGTAAATATGACGCCGCTTATCGAGGTTACCGTCGGCCGGTGGATAAAACAAAGCGCCCAGGGCTTCTCCCGGTATCTGGTGACTGAAGATGCGTTGAGCGGGAAAACCTGTCCCGGCAAAATCGCGCGCGGTATCCATGTTCCATGCCCAGATTGAGAATTGCCGGTAGCCCTTTGCATTGATGTTTTCGTTGTCGAATGCCATGAAGAAGTTGCTGTTCGAATCGGCTATGTGCGGCGCGTCGAAACCTTTTCCGGGGGTGTTGCCGGGTTCGCCTTCCTTTGGCAGCCGGTTCGTGAGATCGGCGTTCCATGCAAGCTTACCGGGCGGATAATCGGCAAAGTCCCAGTACTCCAGTTTCCATGTCTCGAAGTCCGTGCCGAAGAATTTATTGAAGGAAATGCCGGTGCCGTTAGCGTCACGAGGTGACGGATCATCGTAGAACTGGCTGCGCATTTCGCCGCGAATACGGACGAGCTTGCCGATGACAGTTTCCTGCGCTCCCTGACCTTTGAACTTGCCGGTCTTGTCGTCGTAGATGCCTGTATGGCGCAGCCATTGCTGAAACTCGGCGATCGAGTAGGGGCTGAAACAGCTCCAGGCGTGCGGATAAGCCGCCAACTCGTTCTCGACGCTGTGGCCAACGGCGATCATGGTGTACGGATGTTCACGTTCCATTTGGGCGTGCTGCACATCTTCATTGAGCCAGCGCGCTACTTCGCGCCGGGCGGCCACTACGTCGGTATTGAGGCGTGAGACGGAGACGTCCACCATTGCGCGCGAGTCCGGACCGCCTGCACGAGTGAGGTCGCTCCAGCCGTTGGTTGCCGCGCCCCGGCAATCGCCGTCGTGCCGCCACGCGGCGTTGCGCCGGTCTTTCTTCACGGCGTTGAGCATCGCTTCGTGTCCGGCCAGCGAGTGATTGCAGACATGATGGTGCGCGTACCATACCAGGCCGTGTTCTTCGAGAACCGGCAGGAAGTCGCCGACAGGCGCTTTATTCCAGCGTTGCGGCGACGAGCCAGAAAAGCCAAGCTGCCGGTAGAGTCGCGAAAATCCGATTTCCTCGTTGAGTTGCGCGATGTCCTTCTCGCGTTGTGCGTTTGTGCGCGCCTTCGCATTGAAAGCTTCGTGGATGGGAACGAGATAGAAGGTGTTCGTGAAGTCCGGCTTGGGTAATTCAGCGTAGTCGGCATCAGCCGTGATCTTCTTGGCGGCTGGCGTCGGTTGTGCCGGTGGATTGTTTACGGTTGCGGCCTGCGTGAACAGTGGCGCCAGGAACGCGAGGCAAAAAAATCTCATCAGGTGTTTCATTGATTTATCTTTCCTGGTAAAGCGGTTAGTAACAGTTCTGGCCATTAAAACATAACAGTTAACATTTACAACTGGTTTCTTCCATTTCTCAGTTGCTGGGAAGTGTCGGCAGAGTTGGTGTCGCCGGGGTTTCCCCGCGAATCATTTTTGCTGCGTTACCTGCCAGCCTCAGATAGAAGTCCGACGGAAGGCCCTCGTAGGTGACAAGGGGAGTTCCCTTTGGCGGGTTGTTTGTGATCTTGAAGATTTGTGTCCCTTCGTCCATTTCGTCGAACATCGCCTGGTAAACCATCGGGATACCGATTTTCGCAATCTCGTAATACTGTTGCCACAGGAATTTCCCCTTCAATCGCGGTATAGCGTCGGTTGCTGCTTCCGGCATCTTATTGTGCCAGCTGAAGCCTGGGAAAACCACGGGCAGATAATCAACGCCGTTGGTCTTGCACCATTCAAAATCAGGTTGCCAGCAGGATTCGGCGTGCCTGGTTACTTCCTCCTGATTGCGATAGCGTCCCGGTGTCCAGGGGCTAATCACTTCGCAGCGCTTGATAAGTTCGTGTAATGCCGGATCGTTCACGGCATCCCTCGAACCCGTACGCCACCCGGTCGGAATGCCGATCATCACCGAACAGCCGCCGTATTTTGGATCCTGTTGGAGGAATTTGACCAGATCAGCGCATTCAGCGAGCGAGTAGGCGCGGTCTTTCTTTGATGACGGTTTAAATCCGATGCCCCAAACAGCCACGAGAGGTTTGCCCCGATGATGCATATAGGCCTTGTCGTGTGGATCTCGGGTAATCTGCATCCCGTCAACAAGCATCCGCCAGTCGTCCTTGACCTTTTCCATTGAACTCGCGGGCAGTCCGGAGAGATCGTACATCACTATGTAGCCGACACCGTTGCGATTGGCGCCAGCACGGCAATTGAAAAGCACGCGGCAGGAGTTTTCGAACCGGTCGGGAGAGGAGCTGACAGAGTTGGCGAACCTCTGGACAAACGCCGCATCAATTCCGTACTTCCGCATCCATTGGAAATGGCGGTTCACCGTCTTTGGATTCCGGGAACTGAAGACACAGGCGGGCGATCCATCTTCGTGAACGAGTTTCGTCTCACACCTTTCGTCCTGGTCGAGTTCTGTAACATCAGGCCAGAAATCAATGCAGATCTTGTTGGGGAGCGGTTCCCTGGCGCCGAACTGGTAATGCACCCATCCGAGCGGGCCGCCGTCATTTGGCGTAGCGAACCAGCCCTGGTAACCCGCCACGACTTTTCTGTTAAGGGTGGATACGTCCACGCCTTTTACCGATGTGCCGTCGTACGGCTTGAGTGTTGCTTTGGCCATCTCCCAGGTGTATTTTGAAGATGATGCCCCGGCTGCAGGGAGTCCGGCTGGCAGCGTAAGAACGATCAAAGCCGCCGGAAGCAAGAAAATCATTTTCATTTGATCGTGACCCCAGTTACGAAAAGCATCGCGTGTTTAGGCACAGTTAAACCTTTTTTCGAACCGCAGTACATTCCCCAGCGGAACTGGATTTTGTTATCTTCCGCCTTCGGGCCGGTACCTTTGGTCACTGGCTTCCAGGGACCATTATCGAGCGGCGATTTCTGGTAAACCTCGTACTGTTCCCCATTAACCCGCACCTTGATGCTTACTGATTTACCAACCATGTCCTTAGCTATCGAGATTTCCCGTTCCGTGCCTGGCTCAGCCCGTCGCCGCAGGAAGTGGATTTCACCCTTGTCCGACATGTCGATGTGCATGGGCCAGAGGTCGCCGCCCGCGTGAAACAGCTGGAAGATGCACGCGCCTACCGGCTCGACGATGGTGTAGGTGGCTTCCCACTCGCGCCAGGTTCCTGGTTCGACCGTCAGACTGCGTGAAAACGCCTCAATCCGTCCGGGTGAACCGGCCTCGCCCGTTCCGCCGCGGACGTTCTGTTCGCCCTTGAAAAGGCGGAAAACCTGGACGTTGCCGTCCTCCTGGTACCAGCGAGTCCATTGGTCAAATTCTTTACGGCGGATGCTGTCACCGCAGACCTCGGTGTGGAGTCCAATGTCTTTGGGAATGGCGCCTGGCTTGCCGACCTGTTTTTCCAGCAGTTCCTTGTTCACATGGATGCGGGATCCGAGAACCGGGCCTTTGGAAAACTTCTCGCCAGGCTTGATGATCCCGTTCTTCAGCAAGGCAGCAAATGACTCATCGCTGCCCTCCTGAGTGTAGAGCGATTTGACTGCGTTGGTGGACGGCGTTTGTGCCTGGGTATTAGAGTGTGATTCGCCCACCGCGGTTTGGACCAATAAGGATGTAAGCAGGGCAATCAGATGTTTCATCAACTCAGGTTTCCTCGCTAAATATTCTGATCAGCTTCAGTCATCAAAACTTAACGCCATACGTTTATAACGAATGGAAAAACGATTTATTGTGCCGAATGACCCATTATTGGCCCCTTCTCTCAACACATCTGTCCAAAATAAAGTCTTGAAAAGTACCTCCATTTGCCACCGCTCCAAGAACCGATTCTCCAGCACCATTCCAAAATCACATCAGCGGGTCTTGAACCGGCAGGATTCTACAATTTCAGCCCAGCGCCAGTCACGCTTGGCCCACGCTGGCAGCGTTTCTTCCAGCTTTACCTGCGTCTCGCGGATCTTCTGCTTGCGCTGCGCGTCCTTGTTGGAGTCGTCCAGAAGTTCTAAAAATTGCCGCACGTTCGCCGCTTCGGGACCGAAGTAGAACGCGGCGTATTCGTCGAGCACCGCATCCACGGATTTCTTCGGATTCGAGAACCATGAGAGGAACATCACGCTGGCAATGTCGGTGTTCCAGCGCTCGGCGTAGGGCCAACCGCCTTTCATCATCTCAGGATTATAGCTACTCAACTCAGCCTGGAGCGTCTTCCAATACTCCTTATTAACCAGCATTCCCTTGTGGTTGCCCCACATCGAGATATCCGGAAAGACCATCAGCGGCTGTTTCGCCTTGTTGTAATAGTCGCGCTCCTCTGCCGACATGCGGGCGTAGCCGTGATTAGGCGCGAGTGCCACCTCGAAGCCAGAGAACCATTCCGGCCGCTCCTTGCTCCAGTCCAGACTGTCTACGAGGTTCTTCCAGTCCTTGCCGCCGAACGTCGGATGATTCAAGTGCCAGGTATCTATCCAGATCTCCGTCTTTGGCGAAATTCCGTGAATCCGTTCGGCAAGCGGCCTGGCAACTTTCCAGTAGCCGCGTGTCGGCCAGGGTTTACACTGCTCGCAGGCACATCCGCCGGGATCCGCCGGAAAGATGTTGTAAATATCGAGCGGCCCCAGCGCCTTGAAGACTTCCTCCTGCCAGGCAACCATCTTCTCCACGGCTCCGGGTTTCGACGGACACAGATACCAGTCCGGACATCCGATGATCGGACTGATGCGCAGCTCCTTCGGCGACGACATATATGCATCGTTTGCCACCATGAGCAGCCCTGTCTTCATTCCCACGCGGCGCGCGGTCGTATAGAACCGCCTGTACATAGTGATCCAGTCCTTGGCAATACTCTTGTCGAGTTTATACTGGCTGGCATAACCGGAGTTGAGCTCGCTTTTCTCGCCCTTTGTATCCTGGAAACTCTCGAACATTCCCATCTCGAACCAGAACGCCAGCGCGTTGCCGCCCCACAGCGCAAATTCTTCAATGTAACGGTCCACCTGGTCGGGCTGGTTGAAATAATACTTGCGCGCCCAGAGATACATGCCCCGATTCGGCATCTTCGGCGATTCGCTGATCTGCAGCGCAGGCACTTCGATTTTCCCGTTCAGGTAGCTGATCTCTCGCATCAACCGACCGACACCGGCGACGACTCCGCTGTCGCTCTGGCCGGCCACACTGATCTCACGCTTCTGTGCATCCACCGCAATGGAATAGCCATCCACCCCCAGCGCGGGGTTCTCCTCCCTGCCGATCACCAGTCGCACCTTCGCCTTGTCAGCCGACTCCGCCAGCGTAAGACCGCTACGGTCTTTAGCCCGCTCGGCAAAAAGTTCCGCGGCGCGTTTCTCTGCCGGACTTGGATTCCCTCCGAGCACCACCGCAAGTTCGGCGTTACCGATTTCAATAGCTGTCACCTGTAACTTCTTTTCGGCTGGAATGTCAGTTGCCAAACCACTTACTATATCACCTGGCTTAGTTTCGTATTCAACCAGCTTGCCGGTTTCGGGATGAATCAGGCGTAGTTTGCCACCGACAGTCGAGGTGATTTCGAGTTTAGTCACCTTGCCGGCTTTCTGCGCCGCGGTTACAAGGAAACCGCCCTGCGCTCGTAGATTTGAAAAGCTCGCATCCTTTTCCTTCGGCCAGCACGGGAAAACACGGATTGTCCGATCCACACTCTGGAGCAGAAATTCGGAAATGGCGGCGGCAATACCAACACTCTCGCTCAGGTAATAACCATGACTCGGCCAGCGGAACATTCCGTTAGGCTGGACTACCGGCTTGTAGTATTTGCGCAAATCTTCAAGCGCCTCGAGCATCGAAAACCGTGCCTTGGCCACGCTGAACATCACAGTGGAATTGCACCCGCGGTGACGGGTCTGGCGGATTGTATTAAGGAACAACTCTTTTTCCGGCTCCGTGGAAAAACACGATACCTGTTCTGCAGGAAACACCGGCACTGCCGGAACGGTAATGTTGTGTTCCTTGATTTCGCGGAACTTGCAGCCTGTCCAATCCACCACAACCGGTTTGCCGTTTTCATCCGGTGATGTTGGATAATCAGGCAGGAGATCCAGCGCTTTGCGGAAACGAGCGACCAGATCGCTGTCGCGGCCAAGCTCATTGGCGGAAGTGATTGCCGCCTTCATCATGCATTTCGCGTAAGCGATATCAAACGGCACATTCGCTACCCCGAATTTACCGTGCTCGGGGCTGAAACTAGGACCGAACTTCGCTTTTCCCTTCTCATCGCGCGGACATTTCTCGGCGAACGAGCAGTAGAACAATGCGGCCTCACGGACAACCGGATACACTTTCTCTTCCAGGTACTTCCGGTCAGGCCGGTACAAGTGAGAAAACCAGAGGACCTGCGCCGACATGCCCATCATGCCCAGCGTGGCATCCCACGGCAAATGCGCATATTGCCGGTGGTTCTTCAACTGGCAATTCGCCGGATCCGGTTCAAAGGGAAAAGACGCAATCCCGACGTTTGCGCCCTCGCAGTCGTAAATGGTCCTTGCGCGCCATTTCAGCCGTGGCAGCATTGCGTTCATATAATCCGCCCAGGGCTCAGCGAGTTCGGGATGATTAATATTAAACGCAGTCCAAAACGGCTGCCAGGCATTGTAGTTGTGATGATAGTCGCCATGCCACGGTGGCGCATCCGTTGTCGAGCTCACAAATAGCCCTGTCGGCACCGACCCAGGTTTGCTGATACACCTCAGCAGATAGACCATCCGGTACCACCAAGTCTGGAAATCCGGGTCCGCCAGCGCCACTCCGCTAGCCGACCAGAAGCGCGCCCATTCCTCCTCGTGCCTGGCGACCAGCAGAGCGGCATCCTCATCTGCCGTCTTCCTCGCTAATTGAACTGCCGCATCACGCACATTCTCTTTAGTGTCCCACGACGTAACCAGCGCCACGGCTTTATGTTTTCCGTGCCCGGCTACTGCCACGGCGTATTCCATGCCGTGATAATCCCCGTCTCCTGGCATTTTCATATGCAGCCATTTCACTCCGCCGTTCTCGCCGAGCTCGGCAGCTGGCAAATAACCGGCTTTGATTTCCTCAATGGAAACTTCCGCAGCGGTCTCGACAAGGAAGACATTTTGGCCGGCCAGGGCGCGCACTCGCAGGTCACCTGAAGTCGCAACTGCTCGCCGAAGGTCGAGCACTGAAGGCCCGGCATTCGTGCGGATGAGCACAATGGCAGCAGTGCGCGGTGTCGGGAATGGATTGCCGTAGCTTTTATTGAGGCCGCCACCGCCTGTCCAGCTGTTTTTCGACACATCCACCTTCATCATTGGCGGGTCTTCAGAAGTATCCACGCGTGCGTCCCAAATGTCGTTCTTGGAAACGCGGAGGCAGAGCGTTCCGCTTCGCTCGTACAATAGCCCGTTGATATCGCCGTTGCCGATTACCAATCCTTCGCTCTTGAGATCTGATATTTTCGACTCTCTTACAGTCGCCTCATCGAGCGCATCCGGATATGGAATTTCTCCAAGCGCATTTACGGAATGAAGAATCCCGAGACACAGGACAAGCATTGAAATTCCTACACACGACAGCCTTTGATCTATTCTCATTATATCTTTTTCCTTTCGCTTCCCTTTCCGTCTTATCGTAACAATGAGCGGTTAAGCTCCAAATACATTTATTCAAATCCTATCTTCGGAGCGGTCCGAGTTATCGGACCGTCTTATTTAGACTCAATCGCACATAAACTACTGTGGCTGGCGGGAGATTGAGTCGCAGGATCCTGGTGGCCGCATCAAGCGTCAGCGGGTCCATCGGTGCACATTCGTGCGTCTCGTCTACAATGAACCGCTCAACCTTGACTTCACCGCTCAGCGGAGAATCTTTCAGGGTGATCTGCAGGTCAGCATTTTTGCCCCTGTAATTGCTCAACAGCAGGCCGGCTGATTTGCCGTCATCAGCAATCCCGCAGCACGCCGTTATGCCGTCACCGCCCGGTGCGCCCGTAACGGTAACACGGTTGGTCGTCTGGAGAAACATATTGAATGCCTTGAAAGCAAAGAACACTTTGCCGGGTTCACCAAACTCATCGAACATGCTCCAGGGCGAGTCATCCGCAGTGTAGTAATGCGCCCTGTCCAGCGGCACATCCTGCATCTGCATCAGGGCCGAGGCGGAAAATGCAGCCGATTCGTGATTTCTGTTCCGGGCGAAGGCGGCACGGATACTCCCTGCCGGTGTACCCTGTTCCCAGTAAACATTGTCGAAGTTTTCAATCATCGGGCGCCATTCAGTACAAAGGCTTTCCGTCGTTTTGAAGCCGTACTCATCAAGAAGCGCCCTCATTTCAACAGCGTGATTTACAAGGTTAGTCGGAGAATCCGAATAGCGGTGCCAGGAGAAGAAATCCAGCGGCAATTTATTGTCCCGGCAATAAGCAAGGAAAGGTTTTGTATATTTCCCTTTAACTCTGGCAACCTGGCCGCCAACCTTGAGGGCCGGATTGTACGCCTTGATGGCCGTTACCGCGACACGGTATAGATCAAAATACTGCTGCGGGGTTCCAGTCCACATCCGCGGGCCAATATCAGGCTCGTTCCAGATCTCAAAATACCTGATGCCGTAATGCTTCCCGTCAGCCCAGCCGTCGTTGTAATGCTTAATGACGTTTACGCAGATCTTTGCCCATTTCTCAAAATCCGCCGGCGGCTGTGTGTGAAAGGCGGGCTTATGTTCGATGCTCACTCCGAGCCGATAGACAATCTCCGCGCCGCGCTCCGCGATCGGTGCAAGGTAACGGTCGGTCGGTCCGAAGACATAGTTCTTAGGGTTATCGGCATCCGCATGAAACAGCGGGAAGATCGACGGGATATCCACAACATCAGGGTGAGGCCAGTGACAATCGTGCAAGCGGACACTTGGAAACGCCGCCTCCTTATGCCGTGCATTCATGTCCGCGGTATGATCGCCAGCCGCAAATGGACCATTGTTGACACCGTTAAGCGGCCGGATTTTTCCAGCCGGCTTTGAGAAGTCTGCAACCAGCTCGCAAGTCGCGGCTGACTGCTGGCCTTCTGCAGCCAACAGACCAGCACTCAACAATCCCAACACAATCAATATCGATATTCTCATATACATTTATACATTCTCTCCTCAGGTTCTTCAATTTGGACTGCGGCGGCTAGACGCCGCTTTGTATCGCCTCAGTTAAATACTCAATTACATTCTCCAAGATTCACCGCCAATCTTCTCCATCACCTGTCACTCAGGCATCCTGACATCTATCTTCCTGCGGCTGACTGTCGGCCCCTTGTGCCTCGAGCCATCGGGATGTGCCGTGGCATTCAGAAGATACCTGCCGTTTTCTCTCGGAACCAGAACCGACAGCTCAACCGTGCTCTTCCCGGCCGCGTCAACCCGGAATGATTTATCGGCTGATGACAATACCTTGCCATCCGGCGTCTCCACCGACAGTACCATCTTTCCTGAAACCGGTTCCTGGTCGTCATTGACTAGCACCACGTCGAATTTCTGTTTCCCTCCTCCATTTATCGGAAACCACGGAGTGCGGGTCAATTCTTTACCAGGTTCACCATCACCCCAGAATTTCAGATAGACACCGAGCGGCTTGAAGGCGTCGATCATGTAATGCTCGAATTCCGGATGGAGCTTCAGATTAACCGGATCCGCAAAATCCCCGAAATGATACGGACCGGGATTGCGCGGCAGGTAGGATGCGAAATAAACGTAGTCTAAAATGCCAATCGGCCGGTTCTGCGCCCGCCACATCTCAGTGAGGGCGGCGGTTACGTAGAAGCGGAAATCCTGCCGCTCCGCGACCGGCATCTTCTCGTAGACGGGTTCGGCAATGTCGATCGGCGTGCTGTCCGGGTAGAGCCAGAGCCACGCGTATTCGTTGATGATGCATGGATGACCTGCTCCCGTCGGCGCTCTGTTCCAGCCTTTCCATGCGTCGTCAGGTGCAAAACCATTCAACGTTCGCAAATCGGCATATTGCTTGACGGCCCCTATGAGATATGGATGGGCTTCCGTCGGGTCATCCGGTCCGGCGGTGGCAGTCCAACTATTGTCCCAGGCGCGGTTTGAGAGGTCGATCGGGCGCACACGGTTGACGATGTTAGTCAGCGCATCCCACTTAGTCTCGTTGCTCGAGTCCCACATGAAGACGCATGGGTGGTTCCAGAGGTCCCGCATCCAACGGGCGTATTCTGCTACGAATTCGTCAGGCGACCAGGCAGCATTGGCTTTACCGGTCCAGTCCCAAACGATCGGCTCCGGCTGAACGAGGATCCCTTCCTCATCCGCGATCTCCAGCCACATATCAGGAACAGGGCTCAGGCAGAATCGAAATGCGTTCCAGTTTATTCGTTTAGGGATATCGGCCACGAGCTTCTTGACCCATGCGCGGTTCCACGGCCTGCTGCCGCACTCGGGATCCTCGAAATACAGATGCAGTTCGATGTTACCGCCGTGCAGGTAATACGGTTTGCCGTTCAGGTAACCCAGCTTCGTGGCACTGTCGAACCGGTACTCGCGCATCCCGAACCGCGTTTTGCAGGAATCACCTCCCGTCCTGCTTTCTACCGTGTAAAGGAAAGGATTCTCAGGCGACCACAGCCTGACATTCTCGATACGGTTCGTCTGGGTATAGGTTTTCTCTTCACCATTCCCGATCTTATCAACCAGCGGCTTGAGTTTCACAACCTCTTTGCCATCTTTCCATGTGCTGATTGTGTGCGAAAGTTCAAACGTTTTTTCAGGTCCATAATTCCTGACCTTCGTCTGTATTATCACTTCAAAGGAACCGATGCGCGGTGCCACCTGGATCGTCTCAATCACCGGGTTATCACATAAGATCAGGCTGACGTCATCGTAGATGCCGGGCGTCCATTTATGCTTTGAGCTGTACGTTCCGGCACCTGGAATATTTTCCGGCAGAACTGCCGGATGCGCACCAATGCGAACAATTAGCTGGTTCTCGCCTGACCAGTTCACGGCTTCGGTCAGATTGAAGTAGCCGGCGGTCCAGCAACTCAAGTGCTCACCCATTTCTTTCCCGTTCAGCCAGACCTTCGTTCCAAACTGCGATTTGCCAATCTTGAGCAGGGCCACTTCTCGCTTGGCCGGTGGGGCAAATGTTTTCCTGTACCAGAAGTAATTACGCTTGTTAACCGGTATGCCGATTACCGGCATCGGATCATCTGTGCGGAGCATAACGTTCGAACTTCCCCATGGATAGACGCGATTCTTGCGTGCGAAACGCTCGAAATAGAAGCGACTTGCAAACAGGTCCACCTCCGGAAATACGGGTTTGGCCTGGTTCACAAGACCCGGCACAACCACTGTATGGTCGAATGCCTTCGGAACATCATTGGACGATACGCTCTCCGCGATCTGCCACATCCCGTTCAGCAAAATCGTCGTGCGACCCTCGCCCGCTATGAGCGATACCGCTGACAGGCTCGAAGTCAACAGCCCCAGCACAATCAACATCGATATTCTCACATTCATTTCCCTATCCTCTTAAGTACCGACGCGGCTACGACGCGTCATAGCCGGGTCGCTACATGTCCATTCAACGTTTCTTCCCAGTACCGACCTGGCTACCATAGGTCGGCTCTTCTCTTCCTTGGGATCTCGCTGCCAGAGCCAAATTCACTTTCCCTTCCAATCCTTCGGAAGTGGAGGCCGGATAGTATCGATGGCGTTTTCCGCATGATAGATCTTTATCAGCTCGGCAAATGCCTCATTGCACTTCTCATTAGGTTTACCGCCGTTGGTTTTCAGCTCCGAGTCAAGCAACGCTCGCAGGTAAAGCTGGCGCCAGCGCCAGGCTTTCTTCGCCTGGGGTGTCAGCAATCCATCAATGCGCTTCATGGTCGCATACGCCTCCTCCGCTCCCGGATCGGCCTGAGGCTTGGCGCCTTTTGACGGGAACCAATCCATTTCCAGCTTCACGCCTTCCAGCTCGCCCGGCCACCAACGCCAATGGTGATTCTGCTCCAGCGTCCTGACAACACCCGCAATCTCGTCGACCACGTCAGGCGAAAACTCAAAGGCAATGTATTCCTTCACTGTATCCGCCGCCGGCTGATCATTCCAGTAGAACTGACTGTAGACCGCCTTGGTAAGGTCCTCGTAAATTCCTTCGGAATATGGGAATCCCCCGCTTGAAATGGCCTTGGCCGCATTCCATTGACCCTGCGAACGGGCGGTGAGCGGCGTTGCGCCGAACCCGCCCCACGGGAATGTCTCGTGCATGCTGATCTCAGGGAAGCCGAAGATCGGCAGACCGAGATCTTTCGGGTCGATCCTGGGGCCGACGGAAGGCTCAAGCAGAATCTCGTCTGCCAGGCCCTTGCTCCGCACGAGCTGTTCCTTGATCCCTCCCCATTCCTGTTGATCAATCATCCACGTGGAAAGAACGACCTTCGTACCCGGCATCTTCTGCCGCGCAAGTTTGCCAACCTCCTCGACGCACTTCATGAATCCTTTCGAGCCCCAGGGTTTGCACTCCGCGCAACCGCAACTGCCCTGGTCGTATGGCCAGATCCAGACTGACCGTGGCTTGAGATCGGCCACCCCATCAAACCATTCGCCGAGGAGCTTCAGGATATACTTCATTCCGTCGGGCTTACTCGGACAAACTGCGCAAGGATAGTAGCCGCCGCGTCCCGCTCCAGGCGTAGCCCGCAGTTCCGCCGGCGAATTACCGTAGGCCTCGTTGCCGACAACCACAAGGGAAACATCCATGCCTATTCGCTTCGCAGCCGCCATGATGGAATGCAGGCGCTTCCGGAACACAACAGCCTCCGGATCATCAAATCCGTTGAAGTGATGGGCATCGTACCACACAGCCAGCTCATTAAGTCCCCAGAGCGCAAGATCTTCGACGTACTTTTCGATCTCAGCCACCGGCGCATCGTGATAGAAGTTATGGAAGTGGGTCGCAAAATAGATTCCCCGCGCCTGTCTAGTTGGCACTGACTTGCCGCGCCAGCTTCCTGGCGTGAATCCGCCCTGATCGTATCGCGATGTGCGCAGGAATTTCCCTGCTCCAGCAACAAGTCCACGCTCATCGTTGCCGACAATCCGCACGCCGCCGCCGTTGCGGTCGTCGAGACGGTAGCCCTCCCTGCCAATGCCTGCCTCCAGAGCCATCTCCACGTTGACTTGCGCTTCGCCCTGCAGGAGAACCTTCGCCTCGCACCTCTGCTGGACCTGTCTGACAAATACCTGTTCAATATTCTTAGCTACCGTACTGGCATCCTTCGGCAATACCAGCCGCACCGACTTTACAGCCTCAACCGCATGAAGGCTCACACTCAAGAATCCCAACACAATCAATGCCCATATTCTCATATTCATCACTCTCTCGCGCCGCCCACTATATCGTGCGGATGGACGTGAGTCCCGTTGGGACGGGCCAACATCCCTCACTGGAGCCGCTCCGCTCCAAAATCAGCTTCAACTTCGTGGGCCTGCCATGAAGCGTGCTTCGCTCTAGGCCTCTGCCCCGAATCAGTCGGGGAGCCGATTGTTCGGCTCAAACAGAGACCCTACGAAAGTACACCAAATCGCCGTTGCGCCTTTTCTCAGTTCAATAATTACGAGGTTGTATTAAATTTGCGTATCATACAATGCCTTAAGAACTGCCTGGTAGCTCGCTCGCGGCTGAAACTGTTCATCAAACAAGCGGGGATTCTGCCCGACCAACCAATGTTCGTTGACAGCCTCTGAGAGCCCCCAGAAATCAATGCGGTGCACACCGGCTTCCCGGGCCGCCTTGACCAATCCGTAAAATCGTTCAGCCTGCCGCTTTTCATAGTCCTTCGGGAAGGGATTCCCCGTTTTCCACCCGGTTCCCATGCTGACGTCCAGTTCGGTAATGTAGACTTCCAGTCCCAGGTCTTTGAAACGCCGGATATTCCTTTTTATGCTCTCCCAATCGTAAGACCGGTTAGCATGGAGATGGCCCTGGAAGCCCACCGCATCCACGCGGACCCCGCTGTTGAGCAGGTGCCTGATCAGCTGATAGAGTGCGTCGCTCTTGCGGTTGATTTCTTCCACATCGCAGTCGCGAATCTCCAGTTTGCCTGAGGCCACGGTGGCATACTGGAGCGCCTTCCGGAAAACGACGGGATGCTGTTCATTGATTTTAGCCTTCCCTGTCAGGCCGGACCGGTCGGCTTCGAATCCCATTCGCATCCACACACAATTCAGCCGTTCGGAGCCATCCTTTTTGTACTCCCCGCTGTCGGCCTTGTATACGAACATTTCATTAAAGATATTCCAACCGTTCATTTTACGCATGTTGTCGTTTGCAGTCATGAGGGTGGTGATGTATCGCTTCAGGATTTGATCCAACTCCTGGGCGGTGTAATTGTTTTCCCAGAACCACTTGGGAAAATACTGGTTCGGGCCAATCATCATGTGGTGCAAGGTTTCCTGCTTATGCTCGATCCCCCAGTTCACCAGCGCGCTCAGCCCTTCAGTCTGGAAGGTCATCTTCTCGATGGTCCCTGGCGCCGCACCGGGCCAGGATCCTCGAAAGGACGGATAGATCTGGACCTGCAGGCCGGTGCAATTCCTCAACTGCAGCGCGGCACACTTTTCTGCATATTCGCCTGTGATAACGGAATCCTTTTTCGCGGCATCGCTCGACTTTGAGCCGATAATAGTCTTACCGGCATAATCCTTGAGCGCCTTGGAAGGATCAAATGGCGCCTTATCATTCGGGCTGGCCGCCAATGGTGAGGCGGAGGCAATCAGACATGCGCCAAGGACAAGTATTGATATGCTCCGGTATTTATCCATGTTTCTCCCGTCGAATAATGTCTTAGTTTCTCATCCAATCAGGCAGGCCAGGTTCGCTCCTGTTTCGATGCCACTGCGGGCCGCTGTATCGTCGTCCTCAGGACATTGATCGCCATGTTTCCTGCTCTGTATTTTCTGGTCATGTATGTCATCATTCCCTGTTTCGACCCTTCACTCATAAGTACACCGGCGTTGTCCCGCCAATAGGCAATGGCGCCCGGACTGCAAGGGACTCATTTGCCATTATCCAGGCTGGACGTCGTTTCCTTTTTGCCGGAATATGATCGCACTTTGCTGGTCCACTCGATGGTTCCTTCGCGCTTATCAAGATCGACGCGGACGTTCGCGTGTTCAAATTTCCGGTAAAATATCCATTTCGCCTCTTGGCGAGCATCGCCCTTCGGCTGGCCGAGCGGTTTGTGCAGTTCGGGATAATCCACCAGCGAGCCGTTGTCGAGATTCCAACCCCAGCCGTATTGGAAGTAGGAGTGCTCCTGTGCGCCGATCAGGAACGCGGCCAGATAAAATGGCAGTTCTCTCTCGGCCCGAGCCTGATATTCCGCGTCCGATAAATGCGGCCGGTCGGCGCCCTTGCCGGCTGGCTTGTCTTCAACCTCAATCCCGATGCGCCACACGGCGATTTTTCCCGCCCCAGAAATCCGCTTCAGTAACGCCCAATCCTTCACGATGGCTTCCTCCGTTAGTAAATTGGGACTGTAATGTTCGAACATGAACGCGTCTCCGATCTCGAACAGCGCGGGGATGTGAGCGCCATTGTTTAACAGCAAGATTTTCGTCGCCCCGATGGCTTGTTTGGTCATCCGCATCATCTCCGCCTGTGCCGCGGCGACTTCCACCTGCTTGCCCGGATGCAGCCACGCGTTCCCGTGCATCTGGTCCACAAAAACGCCGGCCGCGCCCGTTTCATTGACTCCTTTTGCCACTGTCTCGGTCCACCATTTCCGGAATTCAGGGTTTAACACGTCAAAACGGTAGAACCGACTCTCGTCCAGAATCAGTTCACCGGTCTTCACATCCTTCGCGATGAACGGCTTGAATTCATCCTCAAGCGATCCCTTGCGCAGTCCCTGGCTGTAGGTCGTGAACGGATAGGCAATTGCCGCATTGAAATAGAACAGCGCATAAGTCCGCGGGTTGAGCTGCTTGAATCGCGAAATTTCATATTTTGCTCCCAGCTCCGCGCCGCCGAGCGCTTCGCGTCCGTGGGCCTTCTCGATGCAAATAAAGTCGGATGTTTTCGCGATGATCTGGGCCTGTTCCTCCGTGAGCAGTTGGGGAGATCCGAACATCTTGTAGACCGGGACGGTTTCCCAGGAGAATTCGGGGTAATTTGTAACTGCCGGCTGAGGGACTTCGGCTGCCTGCGAAACGGCAAGTGACGCCAGCAGTAATGCAGCAAGGAGCGTGATGGTGGTTTTCATTTCGCGAGAGTTCCGTTCAGTTGTTGTTTCATGAATGCCGCGGTCTTCGCCACAATCTCATCGAGCGATGGACGCAGCTCGCCGCCTTCTTTTCGCCAGTTGTGGCCGGAGTTCTGGACGATAAGAATCTCGACGGGCGCTTTCACCGCGTCGGCGCGCTCTTTCATATAGCGTGCGTGATGCACGGGAATCGTCACGTCCTTATCACCCTGGACCATGAGCAGTGGCGGGCTGTTGGCGCCCAGATAATTTACGGGGCTGACCTCACGATAGGCGGCAAGTGTTGTTTTCCCGTCCGCGCCGGCCTTGATGATGCGCGGGCCGAAGCGATCGCGAAGACCGGCACGCCCGTCGGGATTAAAAAGTTCCGTTTTCTCGAAGTCGCACGGGCCATACCACGAGACGCCGGCAATGAGGCGATACTTTGCATCCGCCAGAGCGGGATCGCCGGGGAATGATTCCGGTGGCGACAGCAGCAGCATCTGCGCGATTTGACCGCCGGCCGAATCGCCAAACGTGAACACACGACTCGCATCCAGCGAGAACTGTTGCGCATTCTTCGCGAGAAAACGAAGCGCGTCTTTCGAATCGGTCACGCAGTCGCGGATCGTTATGCCCCCGTCTTTTGTGCAAAGACGATAATCCACCGAGGCAACACAAAATCCCTGTGCATTCAGCGCACTCACACCCAGAAACCGAACGCCGTGATCGCCGATCGTCTTGTCCCCCTCCGCCCAGCCGCCGCCATGTGTAAAGAGGACGAGCGGATATTTGGCCCCTGGTTTGGGCGCAGCGGGATAGTGCAGATCGAGTCGCAGCGCGCCTTGCTCGGTGGTCTTGTAAGTCACATCGAGCTTGATTGTATCAGAGCGTGACGTTACGGCGTGTGACGTTACAATCTGCGCAAGCAGCATGGCGGCGAGGAATGTGAGAGCAGATTTCATGGTTTTGAATTGCCTCCGTTGTTAAAATCCAGAACGAGTGCATGGCCACCTTTGCGGATGGTCACGATGCCGCTGCCGAAATCGGAATCGATGAACGGGCTGTCATAAACCTTCTTCGGTGAGTAGTTTCTATATCCCATGCCGTGCTTTGGCTTCTTTCCAGAACGAGTTCATGGCGTTCTGTGTCAAGATTATCCAGAGGATGCCTCCCAGTACGGGAATGAGCATAAGGAATCCGAGCGACGCAGTTTTCCCTCTTTGGTCGGCCGGTACACCGTCCGCCTGCCGCATCTTGGTCACAAGGCCAGGCGTCTTGAACCAGAGCATTATGGACCAGACGATGTTGAATACAGGAATGAAGAGAAACCCGACGGCCGCCCCTCCGGACGTAACACTGGCTCCGTTCCGATTGTTCGCGTAGAGAGATGCTTCCTTGTAGAGTTTAAAGAGCCACACGAGGCCGTAGATTCCGAAGGTAATCAATGAAAGGAGAATTGGCACAACCGGATTCCGGTGCTTTCCAAGGACCACATTGGCCGCCGGGGCCGGCTCCTCTGCCGCGGGCTTTTCTGCGACTGATGCTTGCGGTCTTTTATTGGGTATCACGAATTTCTTTGGCCCGGCCTGCACGGGTTTCTTAGGGGAGGGGATTACGATGGCTTTTGTGCAGCCAGGACAATCAATAGTCTCTCCTGCCATATCGGGGGGAGCATCAAGATTCTGGTTGCAGTGTGGACAATTGAAGTTGATGTCAGTCATTGCTAATTTCTCCTTTTCGTCTGTTCTTAAAGCCAACGTCAGCCTCACGCGCAAAGTGCTAAATTTTCAATTGCTGTGCGCCACATGGCTTTTTTCTAATCGCGTTGCTGGCTTCATACACTACTTAAGCATATCTCGCAATAAGTAACGCCTGATTTCATTCTTTCGGTTCGCCCGTGAATACCGGCAGTTTTTGCGAGACGGCCAGTTGTTCGGCGTCCGATAAATCTGTGCACAGCTTGCCGTAAAACACCAGTGCCAGCGTATCCAGCGCGCTCAATGCCGGCTGGGTGCTTAGCCGCTGACGCATATACGGTGCGTCATCTGACTGGTCTATTTGATAGCGAATTGTTCTTTCCGCCATGTGGCCGATAGCGAAGACGGAACTGTTCGTGGATACTTCCTGCGCCGGAATCTTAAATGTGCACAGGCCGAGCACAAACGAGCCGCCGCGAATTCTCGCCGGGTAAGTCTTCTGCTTTTCACTGGCAGCGGCATCCATCTCAACCGTTAGTTTCTGCGGAAGAGGGGCGTCGAAATAATCCGCCATATCAAGCCCTTTGCAGTGCAACGAGACGGTATGGTCCGGTTTGGTTTCGAATTCAAGCCTGTCGGCGAAAGCTTTGGCCCGCCAGAAGACATTGCTGCCTTCACCGCCGAGATCCACCAGCAAGTCGACTGGACGGCGAATAACCGGATGCAGTTTTGGCAGGAGCGAGACCTCGATGTGCTTTTTAAATCCCGCGGTTCGCGCCGGTTGGGTGGAGATCTTCAGCCGGTCGCTGTCGACGGTCAGCTGGCCGAATTCCATGGTCCCCTTTGACGCCTTAAACCCGGTCCACTCCAGGGCGGGTATGACCAGGCTGAAGCCGGTCAGGCTGTTGGTCAACGCAACATCCTTAATCGTCAGCCTGTCGATCTGGAACAATTTCAGAGCCGGTTCCCCGCCGGATGTGTTTGTCAATGTGCTATTGGATGAATTTGTTAATGTACTGATGGAAGTGTCAGTCTGCGCCGGGGAAAGTGCATTCGTCGTGGTGTTAGCCTGACGGTTGCTCTTCCAGCCGGCGATATCGAAGTGCGCCAGGCCGACTTTAACTTCGTGCAGGATCAATTCTTTCTTCGACATCAGATTCCGGAAGCCGTTATATTTCATTCTGACATCGGCAATATTTCCGCCGGTCCATTGGATTGATTTGACGTCAAAACCGGAGGAGATCGAACCGCTGATACCCGTGATCCGCAGGTTTACATTTGTTGATCCGGCTTCCACCAGTTTCGCTAATGCCTTAAACGGCAGAGCCGTGTGCATCACGGCAACATAACCGCATCCGCCCAGTGATAGCGCCAGCACGGCCAGTGTAATCAAAAGATTGAACAGGCAACCCAAACCGCTCTTTTTCTCAGGTGTATTCATTAATATCTCCTCATCGCGGCACAAGCCAGGTTCCGGCCAGACGGTCAGGCAACCCCCGGTCTGGTATTATCGCGGACAGCACCGCAAATCCCGCCATCAGACCGAATATTATGAGACAGGCCGCATCAATATCCATACAAACCGCCAACAGTGCAGTAAACGCCGGTGAAAGTAAACACGGGAGCCACGAGAATAAACTTCTCCTGGTTGTCTGAGTACCGGTTGCCGGTTTTCCGTCTTTGCCGACAATTGCTACGCCCCAGGTGCGCAGCAGCAATCCTTCCTTTGTAATGGCCGCAGCCAGTATTGCCGGCAATGCCACTAACAGGATCAATCCTGCGCCGGTAACCATAAGGGCGACCCACAGCGGCGTTTGCTTGAACAGCAGCAACGCAAGACCGAGTAGTGCCGGTCCTGAGGCGCTGACGGCGATGATTCCAAGCCGATTGGCCAGCGAGACTGCGACCGGGACGTGCATCAGCGCCTGCAACTCGCTCACCGGGTCGCTACTATTGGCGGCAGTGTTCAGGAATTCGCGCACGGGCACCGGCAGGGGTTGATTATCCAGAAAGCGTGCCGCAATCTCCGCCAGTAGATTCTTTCCTTCCGTTGTGATGCCGGCAGCGCCTGGAGCAGGGAAATCCAGGATCTTGGCCCGCCCATCAGCGGTAATCCACACGCGATCCATTCCGGGCGCCTTCGGCAGGGTTCCATCCTTTTGCGCCTCCTGAAGTTCCGTTGCAACATCCAGCAGCCAGAATCGCACTGTCTTCCATGGCTGGGTCTGGTTGAGCAGCTTCACCAGGGGGCTGCCTGACAAAGCTTCGTATGCATCCCAGTTCTCGTCCGCGGAGCGTTTTCCGGTAATCCAGCGCAGCCGGCCAGGACGACTGAGGTTGCGCTGCGCCGGGTAAACTGGCGGCGAGCCAACTGGTACCTTGTGAATCCAGACACGACGAAATAACCGGCAGTCATAGCCCTCAAACCAGTCATCTGCGCCCTCAACATTGTCCAGTAAGTGGAATGGCCCGATCTTCGGTTTGCCGGCCGCCTCCGCCGGCACGTCGGACGGCGTTAATGCCGGCCGCACTGCCGGTACAGCTGGTGACACCACGCGCGTATCGGTGAGCCAGTCATGCAGGGCGGCGTAACCATTACGCCGGTTGGCAGCACAAAACAGCAGGAGCATGGTGCCCGAGCCATAGATCAACTGCCACATGCTCCACTCTCTGCGGTAAGTTGTCTGTCTCGTCTTGCCATGGAATGTATGTCCGAAAATTGTCAATGATGCCGGTGTCTCTTTTGTTTCCGCAATGCGTAGCGGCGGAAGATGCATCAGGGCTATTATCAGCGGCAGGACGATAAACACTGTTCCGCGCAACAATGCTTTCGGAAACACCGGGTGCTGACCGGCCTGGTTGACGACGCGTAAATGCAGCAGAGACTTGCCGGGGGTCCGGCCGAGCCGCCATTCCGGTAACGTAAAGTAAATCATCGCAACGGCCACGGTGAGGAGCAGCTCTGCCTGTTCAATCACTGCCGAGAGAGCCCAATTATCATTAATGGACGGAATCATGCGGAACAGAAGCAGCAGTGGTATCCCAACCAGGCCGCAATCGATGAGACCTGCCAGGAATCGCCTGTGCAGTTCCGCCGGTTTCGTGCCTTTTGAGCTGAACGACACAAGCGCGCACCGTAATTCCGAGTAGCTTTTGAAGCGGTCGCCGGGGCATTTTTCCAGGCAGCGCTGAACCAGCTGACCAAGCCTGGCAGGGATGTCCTGGCGGTATTGGTCCGGGCTGGGCGCAGGGTTTTCCAGCACCTTGGCTAGAATGCGAACCATGTCGTTTGACTCGTGCGGCAGCCGCCCGGTCAACAGGTAGAACAGCGTCACACCAACCGAATAAATGTCCGAGCGCACCGTGAGTTCGTCGCCGCGCAATTGTTCCGGCGAGGCGAATGCCGGTGTGCCCATAAACGTTTGAGTAACGGTTATGCGCGGTTCATAGTGTGCATCTGTCGAGATTGACAAACCGAAATCACCGATCTTGACAGTGCCGTCTGCATCGAGAAAGCAGTTGGATGGCTTGATGTCGCGATGCAGAATGCCGACTGCGTACGCCGCCTCGAGGCCTTCGATAATATTCAGCGTGGCATCGACTGCCGCGTTGATGTCGAGCGGGCCGTGGTTGTGGACACGCTGCTCCAGTGTGCCGCCGGGCATCAATTCCATCGCGATCACTGGTATGCCGCCGATTTCTTCCGTGGCAAAGACATAGACGCTGTTCGGGTGATTGATCGCCGCCGCCAGCCGGCCTTCGCGCAGAAAGCGCTGTCGGGCTTCGGGGGAATCAAAGCGATGGCTCAATACTTTCAGGGCAACCCGCCGCCCGGTTTCAATATCCTCGGCTTCGTAGACGGCGCCCATTCCGCCTGCACCGAGCCACTCCACGATCCGGTAATGCCCGAATTCTTCGCCAATCACCGGTTGGCTGGTTTCGGGTGCGGTTGTAACTATTGCCGCCTCGCTGCCGCCAAGTCCGGCTTTCAGGAGGCATTTCGGGCATAACTCCGCCGGCACATGCACCGGCAATTCCAGACCGCAAACCGGACAGCAGCGCGCTGTCGGAATTGGATGAGTTTGCGTGGACATGACTTCTGTTTCCTGTCTATATGATGCTTGATCTGCTGATCGTAATTCTTTGAGTTGCCGCCAGATCCACACCCTTTGCATGCAGTCGGGCCTCGATTCTCCATTGAATCGTCGAACGGGTGTTGCTCAGTATGCGCGCCGCTGAGGCCAGGACCTGCCCCATGCCCGGATTCATGAATTCAGGCTGGCTTGCATTGGCGGCAGCGATCTTGAAGTCATACCGGGCTTGATAGCCTGCGGAATACGTTCGCGCATCCTCGACGAGAACTTCGTCCCGGTATATTTCCCGGGTATGTGATTGAGGTTTTCCATTGTAATTGGTTTTCGTGGTCTCCACGCCAATCAGGCTAACGGTCAATTTGTGACCAGTAATAGGCTTCTTCGCAAGCAGATTGAGACTGCCGGATATGATTTCCCCGGGTTGAAACGATGTGCGCTGCAGAACAAGCTTAAGTGAACCACGCAGGAATCGAGCAACCTGGTAGGCGATGATCGCGATCGTCACTCCGGCAACTCCAGCGATGATTAGAATCAGTCCGAGGTTTCTTGTCATTTGATCTTCTCCGTACTATTTTGAGTTTTGTTCTTTTTCATTACTTAAGCAATTGCCGGAAAAAGTAACGAATAATCGTCAGCTAAAAACGGCAAAAAGATGCCTGATTTCATCTTCGATTTCGTCAGGTGACTCGACGGTCTTGGCGATTTCCGTGCGAAGCAGTTCCCGGTAACGGCCGCGGAGCCGTTGGAGCGCCATCTTTATGGCTGCCTCAGTCATGCCGAGTTTCGCGGCAATCTCCGCATAGGGCAGTGCATCGTCCTCCTTAGTCAGGCAGGGGTGCAGATGGGTGAACAGTTCGCCGCGGTCCGTATCGGTATACTCCGCCTGCAATTGCGCCATTACCTGATCGAGCAACGTTATTGCCCATTGCCGTTCAAAAAGCACATCGGGCTGGTCGGCGCAGGCCGGTTCGGCGCCGAAGCGCGATTCGGCCATAGCGTGATCAATCGGGATGATGGTCTGGAATCCGCCCCGTTTCTGTGCATGTTCACGGTCCCACTCGTTGGCTAGGAATCGTTTCAGTGCGATCAGGAGAAACGTCCGGAACCGGCCTTTCTCCTGATCGGCCGACGCTATGTAATTCTTCTCGAGCAGGCGCGCTAAAAACGCCTGCGTCAAATCCTCTGCATCCTGTGGCGACTTTCCAAGACGTCGTACGTAGGCGTACAGCGGGGACCAGTAGACGCGGCAAAGTTCGCTCAATGCGGCAGTGTCATTGCCCGCCTTGAGCACTACACTCCAGTGTGTCGTGACGAAATAAGCATTAGGCCTGGAAACGCTATCTTGGATTTCGCTTTCCGGAGGCATTATCCTTCTCCTGTACTCAATTTGAAGATGCCCTGCAAAGGCGGGATATTGGAATTCTGAGAGTGCAAGATCAAGGAAATCCTCGTTGATCAATAACGTGGAGCTTTACTCCTTTGCGGCTGATTTCCGGCGCGCTGAATTCTTTCTTTCGCTTTTTTTGATTTCTTTTGGTGACGGCTTGATCTGGTACCTGGCCTCCTCGGTAAGTTCCTTCCACTGTGCCAGCATTTTACGGTGGCGATCCAGCTCAGCCATCAATGCCTCTTTGCCGGCAAGGTTTGTCATTTCGCCGGGGTCTGCATCAAGATCGAAAAACATTTCGTCAGGAGGAGTGCCGGGAAAGAACATGTATTTATATTTCTTTGTCCGAACCATGAAACTGCGCCCCTCGTGCTTTTCGGCTGCCTGGTTTGCGGACATTTCCGATACTACGAATTCGTGGCCCGGCGAATCCGGTTTTTCGATGATGCCGCGCAGGCTTTCGCCCCGCATCTTCTCCGGCGGCTTGAGGCCGGCGTAGTCGCAGATTGTGGGCAGAACATCCATGGCAGTCACAAGGTGGTCCTTGTCCATGCGGCCTGCCGGAATGACTCCTTTCCAGCTGACGACCAGCGGGACGGCAACCTCGTCTTCGAAGTACATCATTTTCCCGGTCCAGTGATGGCAGGCCAGTCCTTCGCCGTGATCACTGGTGAAGATGATGAGTGTATTGTCTTCCTGGCCTGTAGAGCGAAGCGCATCCAGCACCTGTCCGACTTGGCGGTCCACGTCTTCCACCAGGCGCTGGTAGGCGTAGCGGTAGCGCCGCCAGTGATTCTCGTCCCACTTCGTGTGCTTAGACGGTTTCTTCGATAGGCTGTCGGGTGCGCCGGTTGGCAGGGCGAAATTGTCCGGAAGAGGCGGCATCTCGGCGCCGGCCGGCATATACCGCGCTTCGACGTCTTTCAGGATCGGACTGTCTTCCCCGGCCAGGAGGCAAATGTCATGAGGATTTATAAAAGAAACAACAAGGTAGAATGGCTTATCGCGTTTGCGTTTCAGGAACTCTATGGCCTGGTTCATCGTCGCCTCGTCAACATCTCTTGCGAGGCTTCCTTTTCGGCTAATTTTGTTAAGTACTTCAAATCCGGCTATTCCGTCAGCTGGATAAGCGTCCGGCATATGCCACTTGCCGGAATAACCGGTCTCGTAGCCGCCGGCCTTGAAGACCTGGCCGGAAATGGTGATGGCGGGATCTATCGGCATACTGTTGTGATCGACGCCGATCTCATGAGGCGGACGGCCGGTGTGCAGGCTGGAGCGTGATGGACTGCAGAGCGGGTAGGGACAGTAGGATTTCCGGAAATAGACGCCATTTGCCGCGATTGAATCCATGTTTGGGGTTTTGGCCCACTTATTACCCGCGGCGCTCATTGCGTCAGCCCGCTGCTGGTCAGTGGTGATAAGAAGAATATTTGGCCGCTTTCTGCTGGTCTCGGCCGCCATCAATTGTCCTCCGGCAGTCAAAGCTGCAAGTCCCGCCACACATGTCGTGCAGAAATCCCGCCGTGTTAATTGGTTTTTCATATGCTGGTTTCTCCCTGTGTTGTGTATCAGCAGGCTGTTCCCGCACTCTCAACGTAATAGAACCCGCTTTTATTGCAAAAACAGGATTACGACTCGATGCCGGGGCGGGCTTTTATGCCGTTGTTGAAGTAGTGTTTCACTTCCTTCATTTCAGTGACGAGGTCGGCGCGTGCGATCAGTTCTGCCGGGGCGCTCCTGCCGGTGAAAACAAGTTCCACGTGGGGCGGTTTTTCGTCAATGAGCTTCAGGAGTTCGCTGGCAGTAAGCAGCCCGCAGGAGATGGCGCAGTTAGCCTCATCGGCGATAACGAGGTCGTATTTCCCGCTTAGTATTGCGGACCGGAGTTTCGCAAAACCCTTCTTTGCAAGCTTGAGGTCATCCCTCGATGGTTTGCCTTTAATGAAACAGCCGCGTCCGCATTGGTGGATGGTGACGTCGCAGAACCTTTTTTTCAGGGTCTTCAGTTCGCTGCAGATGCCGCCCTTGATGAACTGGCACAGGTAAACCTTCAATCCCGCGCCGCAGGCCCGGACAATCAGACCCAGCGCTGCTGTGGTCTTTCCTTTGCCGTTGCCGGTGTAAACCTGTACGTAGCCTTTCATTATTTTTCCCAGGGTGCTTTCTCAGGGAGCAGTGCCTCGAATTCAGCGATCAGTTTCTCCTCGTAACTGCCGCCGTATGTGCCGGCGAGGAACTTGTCGTAAGCTTCCCTGTGGAATCTTTCCCAAGATTCAACTTCGTGGGCGGGATTGACAGGGTAGAAGTGGGCGAGGTTTTCCTTCGCTGCTTTCCTGTCGCCCGGGGCATCGCCGATCATAAGCATCCTGTCGGGGTTGTATTTTCCCTTTGCGGCGAGGGCGATGTGTTCGGTCTTTGTTCCCAGTTCCTGTCCCGCGATGACGGCCGCGTACTTCATAAGCCCGTGTTCCTCCCATTCCCGGACAAGCGCCTCGGTGGGAGTCTGGGAGACGCAGATCATGTCGGAGTTCTTTGATATTTTTTCCAGGCTTTCACGGACCCATTTGAACGGGGGAATATTTGATACCGTCTGTTTGATCAGGGCATTTACATCCTTGCTCCACTTCAGGAGCGAGGCGAGTTCGCTGTCGCCGGTTTCTTTCACGGCTTTCTCGAGTTCCGGGTTACCCAGCGCCGCGCCTGACTTCATGAATTTCCTCAATGCCGGAAGTCCGGGCATCTTTATGCCGGAGTCGATGATTTCCCTGCGTTCGCTGAGCAGGTCGAACATTTTAACAAGCGCGATGAAACGGTTGGTGCCGCGCCATTTCGAGTAAAGGTTAACGAATTCGGCGGCTTCCCTGACGTATTTCTCGACAGGTTCAAGTTTCCAGTGCGACACGATGACGGTATGGAAGCATTTCTTCTGCTTGATTTCCATCGTGTCGAAGACGCATCCGTCGGAATCGATTCCGACGAATGACTGGTGGTGCACG
>Ga0172371_10001322_pt1 | contig 39291 bp, 45 predicted proteins | sample Lak12m_FD_114543 | JGI IMG/M metagenome (GOLD analysis project Ga0172371, IMG submission 114543) | Freshwater microbial communities from Kabuno Bay, South-Kivu, Congo - kab_022012_12m | ecosystem: Environmental > Aquatic > Freshwater > Lake | place: Democratic Republic of the Congo: South-Kivu... | reverse complement strand
GAAGTAGGTCATCAGAATTCTACACCTGAAGACCTGCGCGCGTTTATGGAAGGTTTTAAAGGCCGCCTGCGTAAAGGGCTTACCGGTATCAGCAAGATTTCTATTCAGACCGGCACAAGCCACGGCGGGGTAGTTTTACCCGACGGCTCGATTGCTCAGGTAAAACTGGATTTTGATACGCTGAAAAATCTTTCGGCCCTGGCGCGCAAAGAGTTTGGCATGGGCGGAGCAGTGCAGCATGGAGCTTCTACCTTGCCTGAAGAGGCATTCCATAAATTCCCGGAATGCGAGACTTGCGAAGTGCACCTGGCTACGCAGTTCCAGAATATGATTTATGATTCCAAGCATTTTCCAGCCGATTTAAAGAAAAAGATTTACGAATGGCTTAAGGTTAACGCGGCCAATGAGGCTAAGGCGGGAGAGACCGAAGAGCAGTTTTTCTATAAAACCAGAAAAAAGGCATTGGGTGCTTTCAAGAAAGAAATTATGTCTCTGCCTCAAAGCACGCGCGACGCGATTGCCGGGGAGATTGAAAACAAGTTTGATTTCCTCTTTAAGCAATTAAATGCTGTAAATAACGCGCAGCTTATTGATAAATATGTTACCTTAAAAAGGGTGATTGTGCGTAAGCGTCAGGATGCAGCAGGCGTGGTGCACGACGGGGAAGGCGCCGACTAGTAAATAGGGACAGCGACTATTTTTTCTGCCGCTGTCTTATTTAATAATAGTCACTGTCCCTATTTAAGAAAGGATAGAGTTATGCGTTCAGATCAAATAAAGAAAGGTTTGGAGAGAGTTCCGCATCGCGCGCTCTTGCACGCAACTGGCTTATCGCGTAATGATTTAAAGCGGCCGTTTATCGGAGTAGCCACATCTTTTACTGATCTAATTCCAGGCCATGTCGGTATGCGCGACCTGGAAAGGTTTATTGAGCGCGGGGTTTGCTATGGCGGCGGCGTGCCATTTTTATTCGGAGTTCCCGGCATCTGTGATGGGATAGCTATGGGCCATTTGGGGATGTGTTATCCTTTGGCCTTAAGGGAACTGGTTGCGGATATGATTGAGACGGTTTGTAACGCCCATCAATTGGATGGCATAGTTTGCCTGACTAATTGCGACAAGATTACTCCCGGTATGATTATGGGGGTTGCCCGGTTGAATATACCGGCAATAATTATTACCGCCGGGCCGATGCTTTCCGGCCATTATAATAAAAGAAAATTAGCTTTTGTGCATGATACTTATGAAGGAATGGGCAGGGCTAAAAAAGGGGATATCTCGCAGGAAGAGTTGACTTGCTTGGAGATGGAGGCTTGCCCCGGGCAAGGTTCATGCCAGGGGTTGTATACGGCAAACACAATGGCTTGCCTTACAGAAACTATCGGGTTGTCTATTCCCGGTTGCGGCACAGCCCTGGCCGGTTCTGCTAAGAAACGCAGGATAGCCCAGGCTAGCGGCGAACGGATTGTGGAATTGGTTAAAAAAGATGTTAAGCCCCGCGATATTATCACTCAAAAGTCCCTGGAGAATGCCATTGTGGTAGATATGGCTTTAGGCGGTTCAAGCAACACGGTTTTGCATCTTATGGCGATTGCCCACGAAGCGGGTATAAAATTAGACCTTAAGACTTTTGATAAAATCAGCAAGAGTGTCCCGCATATTACTAATATTGAGCCTGCGGGTGAGCATTTTATGGAAGATGTTGAATACGCCGGCGGAATTCCCGCGGTGTTAAAAAGGTTAAAATCCAAATTGAATAATACGCTCAATGTAAGCGGCGAGAAGGTGTTTGAGATTGCCGACAAAGCGAAGATTTTTGATGAGACAGTGATTCGTCCTTTTGAGCAGGCGTATCATAAACAAGGCGGGATAGCCGTTCTTTACGGGAACCTGGCTCCCGACGGAGCCGTAGTAAAACAGTCCGGGGTAAACGCCAAAATGATGAAGTTTAGCGGTAAGGCAAAGGTGTTTAACCGCGAAGAAGAGGCGATGCAGGCGATCATGGGCAACAAGATTAAGAAAGGCGATTGTGTGGTTATCCGCTATGAAGGCCCTGCCGGCGGACCGGGGATGCGTGAAATGCTTGCGCCTACCGCTGCTATTGTCGGTTTAGGCCTAAGCGACTCTGTAGCTTTGATTACTGACGGACGTTTTTCCGGAGGCACTAAAGGCCCTTGTATCGGGCATATTTCTCCGGAGGCTTCAGCAGGCGGGCCGATTGCAATAATTAAGGATGGTGATACAATAGATATTGATATTCCCAATCGCAAGATTGAAGTAAAATTAAGCAAGGCCGAAATTGAGAAGAGGTTTAAGAATTGGAAATCGGTAGAACCGAAGATTAAAACCGGTTATTTGTCGCGTTATTTACGTATGGTTACATCCGCAGATAAAGGGGCGGTGTTAAAATAAATGAAAATGACAGGTTCACAAATACTTTTGGAGTGTTTAAAGCGTGAAGGGGTAGAGGTTGTTTTTGGTTATCCCGGCGGCCAGATTTTGCCGACTTTTGACGCTTTGTATGGATATGAGGGATTCAAATTTATTCTCACCCGCCATGAGCAGGGAGCGGCGCATGCCGCCGACGGCTATGCCCGGGTGACGGGAAAAGTGGGGGTTTGCCTTGCTACCAGCGGTCCGGGAGCAACGAACCTGGTAACCGGCATTGCCAACGCGTTTATGGATTCTATTCCCATGGTAGCTATTACCGGGCAGGTGCCGACTTCTTTGATTGGGAATGACGCTTTTCAGGAAGCCGATATCACCGGGATTACCCGTCCGATTACCAAGCATAATTATCTGGTAAAAGATATTAAGGATTTAGCGCGTATCGTGCGGGAGGCTTTTTATATTGCCTCGAGCGGCCGTCCCGGGCCTGTGCTTATTGATTTACCTAAAGATGTGCAGGTAGCTCAAACAGAATTTATCTGGCCGCAAGAGCCAAGGCTTAGGAGTTACAATCCGAGGTATGAAGGCCATCCGGGGCAGGTTAAACGCGCGGCAAAATTGATTATGGAATCCAGGAAGCCGATATTGTATGTGGGTGGAGGAGTAGTTACATCCGGAGCTTCAGCTGAATTGGCGGAGCTGGCGGAAAAGATCCAGGCCCCGGTGACCTGGACACTGATGGGTATAGGAGGGTTTCCTTCTCTGCATAAACAATCTTTGGGAATGCTTGGTATGCACGGGACAGCCTATGCTAATCATAGTATTATGGATGCCGACCTTATTATTGCTGTCGGCGCGCGTTTTGATGACCGGGTTACCGGCAGGTTGGATATGTTTGCTCCTAACGCTAAAGTGATCCATATTGATATTGACCCTTCATCAATCAGTAAAAATGTAAAGGTGCATATCCCTATTGTGGGAGATGCAAAACAGGTAATTGCCGAGCTGTTAAAGGAAATCAAGCGTAAGCCGGCTATAGCCGATTGGCTTGAACATGTGGAGGCCCTTAAGAAGAAATACCCTATGTGTTATAAGAATAAAGATAAAATTCTGCCTCAGTATGTTATACAACAGATAGATGAGCTTACTTCGGGAGAAGCGATTATCTGCACAGAGGTAGGCCAAAATCAGATGTGGGCGGCGCAGTGGTATAATTATACCAAGCCCAGGACTTTTATTTCTTCCGGAGGTTTAGGCACAATGGGATTTGGTTTTCCGGCAGCAATCGGGGCTAAATTGGGCGCTCCGGAGAAAATAGTTTTTAACGTAGCAGGAGACGGTTCCATCCAGATGAATATTCAGGAGCTGGCTACTTGCGTGGAAAATAAAATTAATGTGAAAGTGGCAATCCTTAATAACGGTTACTTGGGTATGGTTCGCCAATGGCAGGAGCTTTTCTATAAACGCCGCTATTCTTATACTCCGATTACCAGCCCGGATTTCGTTAAGCTTGCGGAGAGTTATGGCGCCGTTGGCATACGGGTTACCAGGAAAGAAGATGTAAAATCCGCTCTTCAGCGCGCGATTGATACGGAGAATACGGTTTTTATCGATTTTCTTATTGAAGAAGAGGAGAATGTCTTTCCGATGGTGCCCGCGGGTGAGGCGATTAATAATATCCTCGGAGGCTTAGCCTGATGAAACATACAATCTCGGTATTAGTTGAGAATAAGTTTGGCGTCCTGGCGCGTATCGCCGGGCTCTTTAGCGCCCGCGGCTATAATATCGCTTCTTTAGCTGTCAGCGAAACCCTGGACCCCGAAGTTTCCTATATGACTATTGTGGTTGAAGCAAAAGATGAAAAGGTCCTGGAGCAGATCAATAAGCAATTAAATAAATTGATTGACGTAATCACCGTAACTGATTTTACTAAGAAAGAGCATATTGACCGCGAATTGGTTTTGGCAAAGATTAATTATTCTTCAAAAGATAAAGCCAGGCTTGAAGCTATTTTTGGGAAGTTTGTGGGTAAGATTATTTCCCATAAGGCTGACACGGCGATTATTGAAGCGGTGGGCGACCAGGGGCAGATAAAAGCGCTTTTGGAGGAATTGGATAAATTCGGGGTTAAAGAATTAGTCAGGACAGGTAAATTAGCGATTAGTAATTAAACAAAAAGGCACCCCGCGCTTATTGGATTTGCGCGGGTGTTGTCTTGGTAGACAAGGAGGAAGTAAATGGCAAAGATTTATTATGACAAGGATGCGGATCTGAATTTACTAAAAGACAAAACAGTGGCGATTATTGGTTATGGTATTCAGGGGCGGGGGCAGTCTTTATGTTTGCGTGATTCAGGGGTAAGGGTAGTGGTTTCTGAAATGGAAGGCACTCCCAACTTTGAGCAGGCAAAAAAAGACGGCTTTACTCCGGTAAGCGCCGCTGAAGCGGCAAAGGCTGCTGATATTATCCAGATCCTTACCCAGGATCATGTGCAGGCCAAGGTTTATAAGGATTCGATTAAGCCTAATTTAAAGAAGGGCAAGGCGCTTTGTTTTTCTCACGGGTTTAATATCCGTTTTAAGCAGATTAAGCCGCCGAAGAATGTGGATGTGTTTATGGTCGCTCCTAAAGGGCCGGGCGCATTGGTCAGAAAAATGTACGAAGAGGGCAAAGGCGTGCCTTCATTGATTGCGATTTATCAGGATGCCTCAGGCCAGGCCAAGGATTTAGCGCTTGCTTATGCTAAAGCAATTAAAGCTACTACTGCCGGTGTTATTGAAACAACCTTTGAAGAGGAGACGGAGACCGATCTCTTCGGAGAGCAGGCAGTGCTTTGCGGCGGTGTGAGTGAATTAATTAAAGCCGGTTTTGATACTTTGATTGACGCTGGATACCAGCCGGAGATTGCTTATTTTGAGGTTCTCCATGAATTAAAATTAATTACCGATCTTATTCAGGAGCGCGGCATTTCCGGTATGCGCCGGGGTGTTTCTAATACCGCTTGTTATGGCGATCTAACCCGCGGCCCGAGGATTATTACCCAGAGGACGCGTAAAGAAATGCAGAAGATGCTTAAAGAGATTAAGTCAGGGAAATTCGCCAGGGAGTGGATCGGCGAAAATGAAACCGGGCGCAAGAATTTTGACAGTTTGATTAAAGCCGGTGATGATCACTTGATTGAGAAGGTGGGTAAGCAGTTAAGAGAGATGATGCCCTGGATGAAGAAGTAAATAAATTGCGGATAGTTTCCGCGGGTCCTGACTTGGATTGTTTCTCGCCGCACGCCGCGGCTCAAATCCAATCCAAGTCACCCGCGGTTCTTGCGCAATTTATTGGTTGACTATAGAGAAAGAATCGTGGAAAAAATAATTATATTTGATACAACTTTAAGGGATGGGGAGCAGGCGCCGGGGGCGTCTTTGAACCCGCAGCAAAAACTTGAAATTGCATTCCAGCTGGAAAAGCTGGGGGTGGATGTTGTTGAGGCTGGTTTTCCTATCGCATCCAGCGGTGATTTTCAGGCGGTAAGCGAGATATCCCGTAAGATCAAAAAAAGCGCTATTTGCGGCCTTGCCAGGTGTTTAAAGCCTGATATTTTGGCCGCGCATAAAGCATTAAAAGCTGCCCGCCATCCGCGGATACATCTTTTTCTGGCCACTTCTAAAATACACCTCAAATACAAATTTAAGAAAGCCGAAGACGAAATTATGGATTTGGCTAAGGGCGCGATTAAATCCGCGCGCAGGCTTTGTCCGGATATTGAATTTTCTCCGGAGGATGCCACGCGTTCGGATAGAGAATTTATTTATCGCGTAGTTGAAATGGCGATCAATGAGGGGGCAAGCACAATTAATATACCGGATACCGTAGGATACAGCTATCCCCAGGAGATTTATTCCCTGATTACGGACATCCGCAATAATGTCCCGAATATTGATAAAGCGGTTATTGCCATACATTGTCATGATGATTTAGGTCTTTCCACGGCTAATTCCCTGTCAGCGGTTTTGGCGGGAGCCCGCCAGGTGCATTGTACAGTTAACGGGATCGGCGAGCGCGCGGGAAACGCTTCTCTTGAAGAAGTGGTTATGGCTTTAAAAACACGCAAGGACGTATTCGGGGATTACTATACCCAGATAAATACCAAAGAGTTGTTCCGCACGTCGCGGCTGGTAAGTAACCTGACGGATTTCCTTGTTCCTCCGAATAAAGCGATTGTCGGCAGGAACGCTTTTCGCCATGAGTCTGGTATTCATCAGGATGCGGTGCTCAAAAAACGCTCCACCTATGAGATTATGGATCCTCATGAGGTAGGTATATCCAGCAGCCAGTTGGTTTTGGGAAAACATTCAGGAAGGCATGCCTTTGGCGATAGGCTTAAGAATATGGGTTTTAACCTTAATGAGAAACAGCTCAACCAGGCATTTATCCGCTTTAAAGATGTGGCGGATAAAAAGAAGGATATCTACGACGATGATTTAAGGATTATTGTTGAGGATGAAATCAGGTCAATGCGCCCTATCTGGAAATTGGTGAGTTTTGAAATTACCTCAGGCACTAAAATTAAACCGCGCGCAGAAGTAGTCCTGGATAAAAAAGGCAAGACTTTAACCGGCCAATCAGGCGGAGACGGGCCGGTAGATGCCTGTTTTAAGGCCCTGGATAAAATCACCAATCTTAAAGCAAAGCTGGAGGATTTCAGGCTGGAGGCAGTTACTTCCGGCAAGGATGCCCTGGGCCAGGTAAGCCTTAAATTAAATACACGCGGCTCTACTGTAAGCGGCCGCGGCTCAAGCACTGATATTGTGGAAGCGGCAATTAAGGCGTATATTGATGCTGTTAATAAATTAGAGAATAAATGACCTCAAAATCTAAACTCTACGGTTTAGTAGGTTTTCCTGTTAAACACAGCCTTTCTCCCTGCATGCATAATGCAGCCTTTAGTAAGTTAAAGATAAAAGCCAAATATAAATTATTTGAATTGCAAGCCGGCCAAATACAGGGCTTCTTGGGAAATTTAAAGAAAAATAACATAGCTGGTTTTAATGTTACTATTCCCTATAAAGAAAAGCTACTGCCTTATTTGAATTCTAAGTCTTTTGGGGTGCGGGAAATTGGTGCAGTGAATACTGTTGTTGTCACTAAAGACGGAAAGCTAAAAGGTTTTAATACTGATTTTCTTGGTTTTAGTAGACATCTAAAAGTTTTGAAAGTTGAACCAAGGAAAATTGCAGTTATTGGCGCAGGCGGGGCAGCCAAGGCCGTATGTTTTGCTTTAGCGAAAAGTAAAGCGGAAGAAATCTGCATTTATGATATAGATGCCTATAAAAGCCTGGGCCTGGTCAGCCAGTATAAAGATGTGTTCAGCCAGGTTAAGTTTTCTGCTGTAGCCAGGATTGAGGAGCTAAACCTGCAGGATAAGGATTTTTTAGTTAACACTTCTCCTGTCGGCATGCGTGCGGATGAGCCCTGTTTAATTGAAGAAAAAGCCCTGCATAAGGGTATTTTTGTTTACGATTTAATTTATAACCCATCCGAAACAAAGCTCTTAGCGCTAGCAAAAAAATCAGGGGTTCGTTTTTCCAACGGGTTGGGTATGCTTTTATATCAGGGGGTGCTTTCTTTTGGGCATTTTACCGGGGAAAATGCACCGGTTGAAATTATGGCTGCAGCGTTAAATAGAGGAGTGAAAAAAATATGATCGCGAAAATATTTGTTTTTATTTTTGGTTCTATCGTGGGAAGCTTTCTAAACGTATGCATTCACCGTATGCCTAAAAGCGAATCAATTGTTTGGCCGCGTTCGCATTGCCCTAAATGCCAGAAAAGGATCCCGGGTTATGATAACGTCCCTTTTATAAGCTATATCCTGCTCGGCGGAAAGTGCCGTTTCTGCAAAGAAAAGATTTCATTGCGCTATCCGCTGGTTGAGTTAATCACCGCCCTGCTTACCCTGGCACTTTATGACCGTTTTGGCTTAAGTTATAATTTCTTTCTGTTTATGGTGATGAGCTGGGGTTTAATCATTGCCAGTTTTGTGGATATACCGCATCGGATAATCCCGGATGAAGTTTCAGTAGGAGGGATGATCATCGGTTTTATTATGGTTTCAGTATCCGGTTTCGCCTTTGGCCCTTTCAGATATAATTTTGATCCTATGTTAAGGTCGTTTTTGGGCATAATTATAGGCGGAGGGATTATCTATTTGACCGGAGTACTTTTTGACCTGGTTTATTTTAAATGGATGAAAAGGCCGGCGATTAACGGAGAGACCGAATCTATGGGGGGCGGGGATGTCAAGCTTTTGGCAATGATCGGCGCTTTTATGGGCTGGGAAAAGGCTTTGCTTACATTTTTTATTGCCCCTTTCTTAGGCATTGTAGTCAGTGTTATTACCATGATCAGGAAGAATGACCATACCATACCCTACGGACCGTTTTTATCGCTGGCAGCCTTGGTCTCTTTATTCTGGTCGCATAAAATAATTCAATTCATCCTGCCGATAAGATAGAAGATGCCCGGATTAAGCCTTGAAAATCAGCTCTCTAACTCTATTTCCAAAGAAAACTGGAAATATGCCGGTTTTAAAAAACGCGCCGGAGTTTTGGTTCCTCTGTTTAGCGTTTATTCAGATAAAAGCTTTGGCATAGGAGATTTATCCGATTTAAAGCTTGTCGTTGATTGGGCAAAATCCACCTCTAACTCTATAGTCCAGCTTCTGCCGATGAATGAAGTCGGCTCATTATTTTGCCCGTATGACGCTTTAAGCTCTTTCGCGCTAGAGCCTGCCTATATTTCTTTAAGAGATTTTTCCGCTCTTAAGGAAAAGAAATTTAACTCTGCTTCCCAGGACAATCTTTATGTTGATTATGCGGTAAAAGAAGAGAAGCTCCGCTTGCTTTGGGATTATTATCTGATTCAGGACCTAAGCGAGGAATTTGCTTTTGAGGATTTCCAGAAAGAAAACGCCTACTGGTTGTTGGATTTCGCGCTTTTTAAGGTATTAAAAGAATTTCATCACGGAGCAGCCTGGTATGAGTGGGAAGATAAATTTAAACAACGTGACAGGGCTGCCTTACAGGAGTTTTGGCAGGAAAATATTGAGAAGATAACTTTTCAAATGTGGCTGCAATGGGTTGTTTTTAAGCAGTTTAAGGCCTGCCGTGAGTATGCGTCTAAAAATGGCGTGCTTTTAAAAGGGGATCTGCCGGTTTTGGTCTCCAGGGACAGCGCGGATGTCTGGGCGCATACGGGATTTTTCAAACTTGATTTTGCCGCCGGGGCCCCTCCGGATATGTATTGCGCCAAGGGGCAGCGTTGGGGTATGCCTACGTATAATTGGGAGAATATCGCCAAAGACGGCTACCTTTATATAAAAGAAAAATTAAAGTATGCCGAGAACTTTTATGATGTTTTACGCGTTGACCATGTAGTCGGGCTTTTCCGTATATGGAGCATTCCTTATAATGATTCTCAGGAAAACCAGGGGTTAAACGGTATCTTTGATCCGCTGGATGAAACCCTTTGGTCAGGGCATGGCAGGAATATCTTGAATATTCTGCTGAAGAATACAAAGATGCTCCTTTGTGCAGAGGACCTGGGGGTTATTCCAAAATGCTGTATTGAAACCTTGCTTGAATTCGGCATTCCGGGAAATGACGTGCAGCGCTGGGTAAAGGATTGGAATGTCCGGCATGATTTTCTTCTGCCTGAAGAGTACCGGCAGCTTAGCGTGGCTATGCTTTCCACGCATGATACTACCAATTGGAAGGCCTGGTGGCAGTATGAGGCAGCTACGGTAGATGAGGGTTTATTTGTAAGGAAGTGCAAGGATAGGCAAATAGATTTTTCCCGGATGAAAATTGAGCTTTTTGACTCCAATCTTTCTTTTTACGGCCGGCTGCGCTGGAAAAAAGAAATTGATTCCGCGGATAAACTGGTTTGGATATTAGGCAAGAGAAGGGAAGAGGTCGGGGATTTTGTTGAGCTTTATGAAAATAGTTACGCAGAGAAAGACAAGCTTTGGAAGGTACTTGCCTGTTCCGGCAAGGCAACTGAAGAGGCGAGCAATGAGCTTTTAGCCAAGATAATCCAGTTTACCTTAAATTCCCGGGCGGTATTCTGTATTAATTCAATAATAGACTTGTTAGCTTTATCAGATGTAATCAAGGGTGATCCCTATCAATACCGGTTAAATGTCCCGGGGACAATCAGCCCGAAAAACTGGTCGCTGCGCCTGCCGATCAGCCTTGAGAAAATGCTCAGGCATCCGGTAAATAAACAGATACGCAAGATGATTGTGTCTTCTGGCAGAATATAATCAGCGGGTCCTGCCGAGCCTTGTCTCTCGCTGCGAAATTTATCAGGTTCATTTACGCGAACAATATCTGGATAATTAATTTAAGAAAGAAAATACATGGGGACATTGCAGGGGACAGAATTCTATATTTCTAAACGCATGGGCAGGGCAATTATGGATTATAAAATGCTTGCCGATGGGGATAAGATCGCGGTTGCCGTTTCAGGCGGTAAGGACAGCTTGACTTTATTACGCCTCCTATTGCTCCGCAAGGTGTTTGTGCCCATAAAGTACAGCGTTATCGCCCTGCATATTGATATGGGCTATCCCAAATCAATTTCCGTTAAGCTTGAGAAATATTTTAAAAAGCTCAAAGTTGAATACAGGATTATAAAGAGCGATGTACTCAAGAAAACAGAGAAGAGCAAGATTAACTGTTTTTGGTGCTCCTGGAACAGGCGGAAAGAGCTGTTTATCGCGGCAAATAAACTCGGCTGCACCAAGATTGCCTTAGGGCATCATATGGATGATATTATTGAAACCGTACTGCTGAATTTATTTTTTCAGGGAGAGGTTTCCAGTATGGTGCCGAAACAGGAATTATTTAAGGGTAAAATTACGCTTATCAGGCCGCTGGCTTACGTAGAGGAGCATTTGATAGAACGTTTTGCAAAAGAGGCAAAACTAATGCATGATACCTGCAGCTGCCCGCATTCAATTACTTCAAACCGCGCCAGGGTAGGCCGGATTATCCGGGAGATGGAAAAGGCCTGCCCGGATGTCAAAAAGAATATCTTCCGTTCCGTAAAAAGGGTAAAAAAAGATTATTTGCTTTAATCGTAAAGCCGCCAATGGTATAATAACCTTATGAATATTTTAATTGCTGTATTATTCTTAGTATTAGCCGCTTTTATTGTCTTTGTGGTTTTAAAAATTTCCTCTCAAGTTAATGAACGCCTGAACCAGATGAACCAGTCCATCCAGGAGGCCAATAAGATTATCGGTCAGAATCTGGGCAGCGCTACTTCCGCTTTCGGCAGCGTAAAGGAGCAGCTTGGTAAATTAGAGGAGACCAATAAGCAGATTATCGCCATAAGTAAAGATATCTCAAGCCTTCAGGAGCTCTTGCGTGCCCCAAAATTCCGCGGGGCAATGGGGGAAACCCTTTTGGAGAACTTACTTTCCCAGGTATTGCCTAAGGGGCATTATCATACACAGTACCGTTTCAAAAGCTCGGATGCGGTGGACGCGGTAATCTGTTTGGGTGAGCGGCTGGTGCCGGTTGACGCGAAATTCAGCTTGGAGAATTTCCAGAGGATGCAGGAGGCAGCTGATGAGCAAGTAAAAGAAGCCTTGCGTAAGAAATTCATCCAGGATGTAAAAAACCGGATTAATGAGATTGCCGCCAAATACATCCTGCCTGCGGAGAACACCTATGATTTTGCCCTGATGTATATCCCGGCGGAGAATGTTTATTATGAGGTAATTATTAAAGAAGACATTTTCTCTTACAGTATGCTAAAAAAGGTTATCCCTGTTTCACCGAATACTTTTTACGCGTACCTGCAGGTAATCTGTATGGGCCTGCGCGGGTTAAAAGTGGAGGAGAACGCCAAGGTTATTTTAAAAGGTTTAGGCGCCCTTTCTATTGAAGCGGATAAATTTAAAGAAGATTTTAATATCCTGGGCAGCCACCTGCTCAATGCCAATACCAAATATGCCGATGCCGAAAAGCGTTTGGATAAAGTAAGCCAGCGCCTGACGGATATCCAGGACACTAAACAGATAACCGGTAAATAATAAACCCATGATTTTTGATGTCCGCGTCAATCCCCGCGCCAGCCGTAATCGTGTCCAACAGCAAGGAAATAAGTTTAAGGTATACCTTACTAAGCCGGCTGCTGAAGGCGTGGCCAATAAACAACTGATTGATTTATTAAGCAGCCATTTAAAAATAAAAAAATACCAGGTAAGGATTAAGTCCGGAGAGAAATCGCGGGATAAAATTGTAGAGATAGATGCAGATTAATAGCCCCCTAGAAAAATTCGCTTTAAAAGATGTAACTTGCGCTTTTAGCATGCGCCAGGACGGCAATATGTCTTTATCTTACGGAGATACCCGGGGTGCCCTTGAGAACCGCAAGAAGTTCCTTTCTGCTTTAGGCATTGACTACCGTTCTTTGATATGCGCTAAACAGGTGCATGGAAATACAGTTACCTTTGTTACGGAAAGCAATGAAGGCAGCGGGGCGAAAGATTATGATAGTTCTATTTGCGATACGGATGGCTTTTTGACTGACAGGAAAAATCTTCCTATCGCCATATTAACAGCTGATTGCCTTTCGGTATTTATTTATGACCCAAAGCTGCCGGCGATAGGAGTTTTGCATGCCGGCTGGCGGAGCACCGAGAAAAATATTTGCGGCCAGGCAGTAAGAATGATGCAGGAAAGATTTGGCAGCCGGCCGGACAGGCTTTTGGCGGGCTTTGGCCCGTCAATCAGATCCTGTTGTTGTAAGATGGAAGATGGCTTTAAAAGCAACTTTCCATTCGGTTTGATCAGGCGTGACGGCAGCCTTTATCTGGATATCGCTTTGATAAACACAAGGCAATTAACTTCCTGCGGGGTAAAAGAGAAGAACATATTTGACCCCGCCCTGTGCACCTATTCGCAAAATAAGGATTTCTTTTCTTTTCGTAAAGAAGCCGAAGGCGCCGGGAGGATGATCTCGGTGATAATGCTTAGATGACCGAAAAATACAAGCTGGAATTTATCCTGCATACTAAAAACAGTTCACCGAAAATGATTAAAAGTTCCCTGGCGGAGTTTGGCAGTGACCTGGCGGTCAGCGAATGCCATGAGCATGATGAAAAATGCAATTACAAGGTATCTATGGTTACAGAAGACCCTACCCTGGTTTTTGATCTGTGTGCTCAACTGGGAAGGATCAGGTCGGTGAAGGTGATTTAAGTTTTGTTGAATGCCTCCTCTATCCGTGGTAGGATGAATTATTAAGAAAGGTTTTAACTTAATATGTATATTGTTGTTTTTGTCAGCGCAAGCAATAAAAAAGAAGCCGGCAAGATTGCCGCAGGCTTAATTAAGGGAAAGTTAGCCGCCTGCGTGAATATCGCGGATAAGCTGGATTCTTTATTTTTCTGGGAGGGCAAAATCCAGAAGGCAAAAGAATCCCTGTTGATTATTAAAACCAAAAAAGAAAAACTGGCTAAGTTGATTAAACTGGTTAAATCTTTGCATAGCTATACTGTCCCGGAAATCATCGCTATCCCGGTAATTTCCGGAGATAAGCCATATTTGAGGTGGATTGATGCAGTTATTAGGTAGCCCGCTTGATTTTATTATCGCTTTTTTTGCCGGTATCCTGGCAAGTTTTACCCCCTGCGTATATCCGCTTATCCCGGTTTCCGCCGGGTTTGTAGTAGGCAACGCGCAAAATTCAAAAGCCAAAGGGTTTTCTTTAAGCCTGCTTTATGTTAGCGGTATGGCGGTTACTTATTCATTCCTGGGGATCCTTGCGGTTTTAACCGGGAGTTTCTTCGGGAAATTCAGCTCAAACCCCTGGATTAGCCTTATATCAGGAGCAATAATATTTATTTTCGGGCTTTCCATGTTTGGTTTATTTAATTTCAGCTTTAATTTAAATTTAAAACTTCCTAAAGGTGTAAGGGGAAGCTATTTTTCGGCATTCATATTAGGTCTTGTTTCGGGCCTGATGATTTCTCCCTGCCTAAGCCCGATCCTTGGGGCGATATTGGCTTATTTGGCGACCAAGGAAAACGTATTTTACGGGGGTTTCCTGCTATTTTGTTTTTCTTATGGTATGGGGTTGATTTTCATTTTAGTAGGTACTTTTGGGGCCTGCCTTGCCGGTTTGCCTAAAAGCGGCAGCTGGATGGTTAAAATAAAAAAAGTTTGCGCCGCGCTCATTGTTTTGGCCGGTTTATTTTTTATGTATACAGCGATAAGGAGGCTTTAATGCGTAAGCCGGGAAAATGCGGTATTTTTTCTTTAGCGTTAATTTTAGGGTTGGTTTTAAATTTTGTTAATCCGGTTTTTGCAGCCGACATCGTTTTAAATGACTTGCAATCCCAGCCTGCCAATCTTTCCAGCCTCGCAGGAAAACCAACTGTACTTTTTTTCTGGACTACCTGGTGCCCTTATTGCCGGACGGAATTAAAGGACTTAAATAAGATGCGGCCGCAGATGGAAAAAGAAGGGGTGGTTGTTTTCGCGGTTAATGTAGGAGAGCCTGTTTATAAGGTAGCGAATTTTCTAAAGAGTTACGCTTTAAGCATAAGGGTGTTCTTGGATAAGGAGGCTCAGGCTGCGGAGAATTATGGGATTAGGGGGGTGCCTACTTATATCTTTTTAAATAAAAACGGCCAGGTGGTCTCAACAGAACACCGCCTGCCGGATAATTATATGGAAATTTTATCGCGATAGATGCCTGAAGAAAGAATAAGCGAACTGATTGCTAATTTAAAACGCCGTAATATAGAAGGCTTGTATCTGAATTCCAGGCAGGATGCCAGGGAAAAGATTAAGCAGTTGATCTTAAAAAGATCCAGCGTCGGAATTTCAGGCTCTAAAACCCTGGATGAATTAGGTATCGTAGCCGAACTTGAGGCTTCTGATTACGAAGTATTTAACCAGTATAAGCCGCTTATCAGCCGCGAACAAAGCATACGGATGCGCAGCCTGGGCAGCCGCGCGGATTATTTTTTGACCAGCTGTAATGCTATTGCCCAAACCGGAGAGATGGTTTTTTTCAGCGGTTACGGGCATCGCACCAGCGGCATTGCCAATGCCGATAACCTGATCGTAATCTGCGGTTTAAACAAGATTACTCCGGATTTAGACGCGGCGCTCAAGCGCAGCAGGGAATATGCTACTGTATTGAATTGTAAACGCCTGGATTGGAAATCCGCCTGTCTTAAAGACGGAATTTGCCATAAAGATATATGCTTTGGCCCCGATTATAAAAGGATGTGCTGCCAGGTTTTGATTATTGAGGGGGAGATTAATCCCGATAGGGTTAAGGTTATTATCGTCGGAGAAAACTTAGGTTTTTAAACAGGAGAAAGCAATATGTTTGATAAAATGAAACAGTTACTTGAGATGCAGAAGTCAATGCAGGAGCTTAAACGCAAGCTTGAAGAAGCTAATTTCGATATCTTAAGCAGCAACGGGATAGTAAAAATCAATATGAACGCAGCCCAGAAGATTAACAGTGTTAATATCAACGGCAATCTGGCGGAGCTTGATAAAGGAGTGCTTGAGAAGTCCATTTGCGATGCTTATGAACGGGCGCTTAAACATGCGCAGGAAATAGCTGCCAGTCAACTTAAAGATATGTCAGGCCTAATCCCTAAACCATAATGAGTAAATTTATTGATTTAGTTGAGGATATCTATAGCCGGGATAAGAGATATAAGCCGGATGCCTACGAGTTTGTCCTGCAGGGGTTAAATTTTACGCAAGCCAAACTTAAAAAACAGACGCATGTCAGCGGCAAGGAACTCGCGTTGGGCTTACGGGATTACGCGATTGAGCAATACGGCGCCCTGGCGCCAAGGGTATTATCGCATTGGGGCATAAACTGCACCCGTGATTTCGGCGAGATTGTTTTTAATATGATTGAAAAGAAACTTTTATCAAAAAGTGATGAGGATTATTTAACCGATTTTAACACTGTTTATGATTTTGATTCGGCATTTGCCAATGTCCTGGCAGATACCGTGGAGTTTAAGATTACAAACAAGCCATGATTAATAAAGCCTTAAAAGAACTCATTGAATCAAGGGAGTTTATCAGTTTAGCCTCCTGTGATTTAGACGGCAGGCCGAATGCCGCGCCTAAATTCCTGCTAAAGGTATCAGGGGAACACCTTTATTTTAGTGGATTATATTATCGGCAGGACATTTTCCAACCTTCAGGCAAACCCGCGGGCATCTCTTTCTTTCATAGATAGCAATACTTTAATAGGCTATCAGATAAACGGGAGGGTGGAAATTATTGATTCCGGCCAGGAATACGAAGAAATAATCAAGGAATTGCATCATAAGCAGCTGGACCTTTCTATTGCTAGGGTTATTGAAGGGGTAACCAAAGGCAGGGCGCATAAGTCTTATGAAGTAGCGATTCCTGAACAGTTCGTGATTTTTAAAGTTAAAATGGAAGAGGTGGTTGAGATGCGCCCAAGCGGGACCCTTAAAAGGGAGAAGTTATGATGAATGTTAAAGGACTGGCAACCGGCGTCGGCAGCCTGCCTTTTGCTGACGTACAAAAGGCGGTAGATTTAGTTTTCCGTTATGTCCCCCGCGCTCCCTATTGGCCGCAGCTTCCCAAATGCGATATTCGCGAGGGGATGATTGCCCAGTTCAGCGAAAACCTGCCCGGGCTCAAAGTTGATGCCCAGGGTTTACGTTTTGCCCCTGTTGACAAGGAAAAGGAACTGGAGGTTTTCTACGAGAAGTTCCTGGAACAGGATTTATCCTATTTTTCAATCAGCCCGGATTTTTCCAGGGGTTTGTATGCTTTTTATCAGCGACTTAAGCAGGCGGATTTATCCGGGATAGAATTTATTAAATGCCAGGTTACCGGCCCTTTTACTTTTTGTTCCGGGATAAATGAGCCCGATGGAAAATCTATCTTGCATGACAAAGTCTTAATGCAGGCAATGGTCAAGGGATTAAGTATGAAGGCCCTCTGGCAGCTGGAGTATTTTAAGTCGTTCGGCAAAAAGATAATTATGTTCTTTGATGAGCCTTACCTGACTTCCGTCGGTTCTGCTTATACCCCGGTTAACCGCGATGATGTAATTAACACTCTTTCTGAGCTGACTGAGGGCCTGAAAGCCAGCGGTTGCCTTGTGGGTATACATTGCTGCGGCAATACTGACTGGTCAATGCTCACAGATGCAGAGGGTGTTGACATTATTAACTTTGACGCTTTTGAGTTTCAGGAAAGGTTTGTGCTTTACGCGGATAATTTGAATAGATTCTTAAAAAAGGGAGGGATCATTTGCTGGGGGATTGTTCCTACCCAGGGTTTTAATCCCAGCCAGAGTCCCGAAGAGTTATCGGGTAAGATAAAATCCGGCTTGGATGCTTTGGTTAAGAAGGGTATTGACCGGGATCTCCTTTTGCAAAGGCTAATGATCAGCCCGGCATGCGGTTTAGGCACTCTGGATGCCCAAAAGGCAGAAGGCATCCTGGGCTTGCTTGATCAAACCTCCGCGTTTATCCGAAAAAACCTCTAAATAAAACTATTTGACAAATCTAGTTTAAGCTATATAATCAATAAAGTCGTTTTCCGTAAAAGACTTTTGCCGGTTATTTTTATAGGAGCATAATGAAAGAGATTAGAATTCATGCCCGCGCAGGCCAGGGCGCAATCACTACCGCAGCATTATTAGGGTTTAGTTACTTTAACGAAGGCAAGTACCCTTATGCCTTCCCTAACTTCGGAGCAGCCAGGATGGGTGCTCCGATGAATGCTTTTGTGCGCGTAGACAGCGATCCGGTCAGGCTGCGCAGCCAGATTTATGAGCCTAATTACGTAATTATTGTTGATCCTACTCTTTTACGCGGTTATAACTGTTTTTCCGGGTTAAAAGAGGATGGAGTGGCGATTATTAACGGTAAAGAAGACCTGGAGCTGCCTAAGCTAAAGGCAAAGCAGAGTGTTTTTGTGGTTCCGGCTAATGAAATTGCTTTAAGGAATATCGGCAGGCCGCTGGGCAATACCGCTTTAATCGGCGCTTTTGCCGCTGCTACCGGAGAGTTGAAGCTGGATAACCTTATTCAGGTAGTCAAGAAGCGTTTTAGCGGCAAGGCACAGGAAGGCAATATCAAGGCAGTTCAAGAGGGTTTTGAGTATGTTAAGAAGGGGATGAAATAATAAATGTTTGGTCCGTTGAACGTAAAGCCGAAAAACAGCAAGGGTGATAAGACCGGAAGCTGGAGGACTTTGTCCAGGCCCGATTACCTGCATAAGAATTGTATTGCCTGTAAAATGTGCCTGATGATTTGCCCTGAAGGCTGCGTAAGCGGCAAAGAAAAGAACGCCTTTTCGGTAGATTATACTTTTTGCAAGGGCTGCGGGTTATGCGCGGATATCTGCCCGAAAAAAGATATTGTTATGGTTAGCGAAGAATCAAAGAGAGAGGAATCATGAAAGAATTCTTAGAGGGCTCGCACGCGATAGCCGAAGTTATAAAATCCTGCCAGCCAGGTGTAATTTCCGCCTATCCTATTACGCCCCAGACACACATAGTTGAAGATCTGGCCCAAATGGTTTCCAGCGGGGAGTTGAAGTCGCAATTTGTTAATGTGGAAAGCGAGCATTCCGCAGCCAGCGTAGTTTTAGGCAGTTCAGCAACCGGAGTGCGTGTTTATACCGCCACCAGTTCCCAGGGGCTCTTTCTTATGCAGGAAGTAGTTTTTAATATTGCCGGTATGCGCCTGCCTGTGGTTATGACTTGCGCCAACCGCGCGATTAGCGCTCCTATAAATATCTGGAATGACCAGCAGGATTCAATATCTTTACGCGATGCCGGATGGTTCCAAATTTACGCTGAAAATAACCAGGAAGCGGTGGATTTTCATCTTATCGCTTACCGCCTGGCCGAAGATAAACGGGTGATGCTGCCGGTGATGGTTTGTATGGACGGTTTTATTTTAACCCACGGAATGGAAGCAGTGGATATGCCGGAGCAGGATAAAGTTAACAAATTCTTGCCGAATTATAAGCCTTTATATAAATTAGATACGGCTGACCCAATAAGCATGGGGCTTTTGGCTGACCCGGATTACTATATGGAGACCCGTTTCGCTATCCAGGAAACAATGCGGGAATCCATAAGTTATTTATCCGAGATAAGCAAAGAGTTTAATAATGTTTTTGGCCGGGATTATAAAGATTTATTAGTTGAGGAATATCAGGTTAAAGACGCGGAAAAGGTAATCGTGGCAATGGGCTCGGTTTGCGGCACGATTAAAGAGGTAGTTGATGAACAGCGCTCAAAAGGCAAGAAAGTCGGCCTCTTGCGGATTATCTCCTACCGGCCATTTCCGTATGCGCGTGTTTATGAAGCACTAAAAGATGTTCCGAAGGTAGCGGTTTTGGATAAGTCAGTTTCCCTAGGCGCTTATGCCCCGATCGCGGTTGAGGTAAAATCAACATTTTTCGGCAAAAAGAAAGGCCCGAAGGTAATCAGCAGTTTTGTCGGAGGCCTGGGCGGAAGAGATATCACATTAGAAACTATCTATGAAGTATTTAGAAGGTTAAACACCAAGGAAGTCAATTTTGATTTCGTAGATTTAAAACCAGAATTACTTAAGGAAGAATATGGAGAATAGCCCTTTATTTAAATCCGGACATACCGCTTGCGCAGGCTGCGGACAGGCAGTTGCCGCGCGCTTAGTTATTGAGGCAGCCGGAGCAAATACAATGATCGCCAATAGTACCGGTTGTCTGGAAGTTTTTTCCACCAAATATCCGGAAACCGCCTGGGGTGTTCCCTGGATTCACTCTTTATTTGAGAATTCAGCCGCGGTTGCTTCGGGTATTGAGGCGGCATTGATATATTTAGGCAAAAAAGATGTAACTAATGTTATCGCCCAGGGCGGGGATGGCTCAACCGGAGACATTGGTTTACAGGCTATCAGCGGTATGCTTGAACGCGGCCATGACATTTTATATGTTTGTTATGATAACGAGGCTTATATGAATACCGGAGTACAGAGGAGCGGCCTTACTCCGTTTGACACAAATACTACTACCAGCCCTGCCGGAGCGCTTTCTTCGGGTAATTTGCGCCCCAAAAAACCTGTTCCGGAGATTTGCGCGGCACACGGGATTCCTTATGTAGCTACGGCTTCAGCCGGATTTCCTCAAGACCTGACGCGAAAAGTAAAAAAGGCAATTTCTATTAAAGGCCCTAAATATATCCAGATACATGTTCCTTGTCCTTTAGGCTGGCGCCACGAGTCAAATCAGATGCTGCCTGTGGCAAAGTTAGCGGTAGAAACCGGGCTTTATCCTTTATTTGAATATGAGTTTGGAGTAATCACGGCGCGCAGGCAGATTTCGCCTAAGCCGGTAGAAGAATATTTAAAGACACAGGGAAGGTTTAAACACCTCCTCAATAATCCCGAAGAAATCAAGAAAATTCAGGATATTGCGGATAACAATATAAAGAAATATAACCTGAAGTTGGAAGCTCAAGGTTAAGGAGGTCACTATGGGAAAGCAGGCAAGGGCAATTGTGGATTTAAGCTTAAAGGACCTGGTTAAGGATTTAAATAAGGCGTATTGTGATGAATGGCTGGCCTTTTATCTTTATTGGTATATGGCTCAGACCGTCAGCGGAAGAAATTATGAGGGTTTAAAAGGCGCGCTTGAGAAATTAGCCAAGGATGAATTGGAGCATGCCGAAGAGTTAGCGGATTTGATTACAAAATTAGGTGATGTCCCGGTAGCCAATCCAATGGATTTAGAGAAGGGCGCGAATGCCGCTTATCTTATGCCTCCGAGGAATACTGCCGATATTAACCGGATTATTCGCATTGTTGCCGAGGCAGAAGCAGGGGCAATTGAAGTATATAACAAAATTGCCAAGAAGACATTGGGTAAAGATAATGTTACTTATCAGTTAGTGACGCATATCTTGAGCGAAGAAGTAGACCACGAAGAGATGTTTGAAAACCTTTTAGAGAGATAAGTACGGCACCCGGCCCGAGAGGAAGTGGCTGGTGTACCCATTGCGGGTAAGGAGATAATATGGCAAAAGTTACGGTTGATGCTTCTACATGTGTAGGCTGCGGTTTATGCGAACAGAGCTGCCCGGAAGTTTTTGAAGTGCAGGGTGATGGTGTTGCCCATGTAAAGGCGCAAGTATGCGCGACTTGTAACCTGCAGGAAGTAGCGGATTCTTGCCCGGTTAATTCAATAAAAATAAGCGCTTAATTAGCTGTAGAGAAAATAATCGGGGCCGGATCTTAAAAATAGATCTGGCCCCGATTTTATTTTACTGGGCTTTTTTCTTGGTTTCTTCAATGAACTGGCCGAAAACTTTATTCTTTTCCTGGGTCAATAACTTCTCCCCAAGCGCCGCTTTTTCTTTGGAGAATTTATCTTCATCAACAGGCTTAACCGCTTTAAGCTTGATGATATAGAATCCATTAGCGTCGGAAAGTATCTCGCTTGCCTGTTCCGGGTTTAATTTTTTCGCCGCCTCCCAGAACATCTTTGCCTGCCCTAATTTGTCAATTGTATCGGTGGATTTAAAGAATTTAGTCTCTTCTGCTTTAAGCCCGCCGGCCTTAGCCGCCCGGTTAAAAGGTTTATTTTTCTTCAGCTCTTGCGCGCAGGCATTTATTTTATTCTTGGCGGTTTCCCTGGATTGTTCCCTGATTATGATTTCCTTAATCCTGTCTTTTAATTCTGAAAATTCCGGGATGACTCCGGGTTGTAATTCCTTGAGCGTAAAGACATAGTATGCTTTATCTATTTTTACCATTGGGGAAGGTTTCCCCGGGGCCAGGCTTAAAACCGAGTTTATAGTTTCCTGGGGTATTTTTAAACCGGCAGGGGGAGCGAATTGTTTGAATAAGCCGGTCTCTTTCTTTATTAGGCTGAATTCTTTGGATATTTGTTCAAGGCTTTGCCCCTTATTGATTAAATCCGGGATTTTCTTTGATTCGGTATCTGATTCAGTAACAAGATATTCCAAATTTAAACTTTGCGGCCCTATAAAAGCATCTTTGTTCTTATCATAATAAGCAGAGATTTCTTTTTTACCCGGCTTGATTTTCTTGGCGAACTCAGCAAATAACCCGGCAATGTAATAGATGCTTAGTTCTTCGTTGTTTTTCAGCCAATCCTGGCGGATTTGGTTATCGTCTATTTTTACGCTGTCAGTAACCTGGTTGTAGAGCTTAGCCAGGATCAGGTTTTGGCGCATCTGTTCTTCAAAGGCCCGCGGCTGCAGGCGGAAGACGTAACGCAGGATCTCAACATAGGTTTTGTTATTAAAAACGGAATTCTTCTGGAAATAAGGGGCCATCTGGATAGTGTTGATTACTTCCTGGTCGTCTATATTTAACTTACGCCTTTTTGCCTCCTCTAAAAGTATTAATCTTTCCCATGCCTGTGACTCCAGGTTCAGGTATTTTTGTACCTTAGGAAAGTTATCTCCAAACTGCATAATCGCCGAAGTCTGGGCAGCGGAGAGGGCTTTTTTAAATTCCAGGTTGGATACATTCTTGCCGAATATCTTTCCGGCAGGCTGATTTTCTTCCTTGTCGCGGTTTGAACTGCCGAAACCCCACATGGTAAATGCGGGGATGATGATTATTGCCAGGAAAATCCATACCTTTTTCGCGGTTTTCTTATTGCGCAAGATTCGTAACATTTTTTATCCTTTCGTTTTATCCATTAATTATAAAACAAAACGCATATATTGCAACACAGTTTTGCTTTAAAAATAACCCTGTTAGATTTTGTCTATCTATCCGTCAATTAAGGGTGGAGGAGCCTTATGGCTATAAACAACTGGCCAAAAGAAGACAGGCCGCGGGAGAAGCTGATAAAAAACGGGGAGCACACCTTAAGCGATTCGGAACTACTGGCGATTATTTTAGGTACAGGCACTAAGGGGGAAAGCGCCCTGGATTTGGCAAGAAGGATGCTGCGCGTATTTAAAACCTTCCGTCAGATTGGCCAGGCGGATTTGTTCCGTTGGAAAGGGTCAAGGGGATTGGGCGAAGCGAAAATCAGCCAGATAAAAGCCGTGGTTGAAATTGCCAAGAGGTTTAACGAGGAAAAAATAAGGGAAAAGCGCTTAAAAATAAAATCATCGCGGGATGCTGCAAATATCTTGATGCCTAGAATGCAGGATTTACGGATAGAAGTATTTAAAGTACTTCTCTTAAATCCGCAAAACCGGATCATAGATATAGTAGAAATAGAGGAAGGTTCTGTTAATCAGGCAAGGCCGATAATAAGGGAAATCTACCAGAGGGCGTTAGAGGATATGGCTGTTTCTATAATTTGCGTGCATAACCACCCTTCGGGTAATCCCTTGCCCAGCCGGGAAGACAAGCAATTTACCAGGGTATTATTTACGGCAGGAGAGAGTCTCTCTGTAAAATGCCTTGATCATATAATTATAGGGAATGGGAAGTACTTCAGTTTTTCTGATAAGGGGCTTATCCGATAAAATAGTTGAGGTTCTTTTTGTAGATTGCCGCAAGCTCACTTAATTGCACGGTATCCACGCGGCGCTGCCCGGACTCTAACTTTGATATGTAAGATTGGGTCCTACCAAGCTTTTTAGCCACATCAACCTGTTTAAGCTTGGCTGATTTACGCGCCTTAACTAACCGGCTGACTAAGTCTTTATGGGATTTTGTGAAAATAGTTTTATCCATATGCTTGACACCTTTGAGGCTATATGCTACACTTATTTTATTAATATTCCAAAATGGAATATACGTATTTAGCAGAAAAAGAGGATAAAAGCTATGAAAAAGATAAAATTTATGGCTATTTCTATTTTTGGATTGTTCAATTTGTGTTTTGCCGCTGAAGAGTCTATCACTATTACTACTTATTATCCGTCGCCGTATGGCAGCTATAATTCTCTTCAAACAAATAAGCTTGGAGTAGGGGATAATAATGGGGATGGGGTGCTCACATCTTCCGATGTGCCTACAGCAAGCGGGGATATGTTGGTTAAGGATCAAATTGGTATTAATACCAGCGTTAGTAGTTTGGCCGCGACTTCATCCAGACTTTATGTTGGTGGAGATATATCTACAAATGATATCTACTTGATGTCTCCAAAGAGCGGTAGCGCTAGATGGGCAGGGGATATAGGGTTATTTAAAATTGTTACTGTGGTTGGTACTGGAGCGGCTGCTATCTGTGTTTGTCCAAGTGGGTACGCGCGTATCGCTTGTTCCGGATCAAGAGAAAGTAACGTACAAGATACCTGCGGTGAAAGTAACTGTGGTTATGTCGGTGTCATACCTACTGCCACTAATGGGTGTAAAACAGGGGTAGATGCTGGTGGAGAGGGGACAGAGCCAGTAGCTACATGTTATTGTATGAAAGGTGCGATTGAAGAGTAGTTCTCATTCGCTATTGTTCCGTAACTTTAATTCTGTCTAGCGTAAAACGGGGCCAGAATTATTTTTGGTTAGATTTTTTATTTCTCCGCGTCTATTATATTAGAAAGGAGGCGTAAAATGTCTAATTTCATTTCGGTTGAAGTAGTTACTAGCAAAATCTTGTATATTAGAGGTAAGAAAGTAATTTTGGACAAAGATCTTGCGGTGCTTTATGGGGTAAAACCAATAGCTTTAAGGCAGCAAGTAAAAAGAAACCGGGAAAGATTCCCGGGAGATTTTATGTTTCAATTAACAGAAGGGGAAGTAAAAATAATGGTATCACAAAATGTGATACCATCAAAACAGAGTTTAGGTGGCTATTTACCTTATGCCTTTACCGAGCAGGGTGTAGCTATGCTTTCAAGCGTTCTGCGTAGTAGGCGTGCGGTATTGGTAAATATTCAAATAATGCGGGCATTTACACAATTACGCCGGATGCTTTTAACTAATGTTGGTCTTAGGCATAAGATTGAAGAAATGGAAAGAAAATACGGTAAGCAGTTTAGCGTTGTATTTGAGGCGATTAAGCAGCTGCTTGCCCCGGACAAAAAGGAGAATGGAAGAGTAATAGGTTTTCACGCTTAAAGAAAGTAGTTGCGTCGGAATAATAGGGACAGCGGCCATTTATTAAATGGTCGCTGTCCCTATTTTATTCTTGCTAAAAGGCGGTTTTTTGGTATAATTAAACTCTCAAATACAGGAGGAAGCCTCGCGATGATTGAACGTTACAGCCTACCGCAAATGAAGAGTATCTGGCAGGAGGAGTTTAAGTTTAAGACTATGCTGCTCATCGAGATACTCGCCTTAGAGGCTTACGCCAAAGAAGGAGTTGTCCCCTCGCAAGCAGTAAAGCGCATCAGGCAAAAAGCCCGTTTTAATATCCAGCAGATCAATAAAATTGAAGAGAAGACACAACATGATGTTGTGGCTTTTGTCTCTAATGTGGCCCAATATATAGGCAAAGACGCTCAATACCTGCACATGGGCCTGACCTCTTCAGATATTTTAGATACTACTCTAGGAGTCCAATTAAAATCAGCTTCGGATATATTAATTGCCGATTTAGAAAAACTATTGCAGGTCCTGTCTAAGAAGGCCAGGGCTTATAAAGATATGGCTTGTATCGGCCGCACGCACGGAGTGCACGCTGAGCCGACTACATTTGGTTTAAAGATCGCGCTCTGGTTTGATGAGATGTCCAGGAATCTTGAGCGGTTGAAAAGAGCCAGGAATGAGATTTGCGTAGGCAAGCTTTCCGGGGCCGTGGGCACTTATTCAAACATTGAGCCGTATGTTGAGAGCTATGTTTGTAAGAAACTGGGCTTAAAACCGGTAAACATCGCCACACAGGTAATACAAAGGGATGTATACGCACAATATATAGCCACGCTGGCGGTAATCGGAGCGTCTTTAGAAAAATTCGCAACTGAAATTAGGCACCTGCAGAAGACCGAGGTATTGGAAGCAGAGGAGCCTTTTGGTAAGGGGCAGAAGGGTTCCAGCGCTATGCCGCACAAACGTAATCCGGTAATCTGCGAGCGTATCTGCGGCTTGAGCCGTCTCCTGCGGGCGAATGCTCAGGTGGCTTTTGAGAATGTAACTCTCTGGCATGAGCGGGATATCAGCCATTCTTCGGTTGAGAGGGTAATTTTCCCGGATTCCACTTTAGCCCTGGATTATATGCTGAATAAATTTATTGAAGTTGCCAGCGGCCTAAAGGTTTACCCGGATAATATGCTCTCAAATTTAGCCAGGACGCGGGGATTAATTTTTTCCCAGAGGGTTTTAATCGCTTTAATGAATAAAGGTTTAGGCCGCACCCAGGCGTATGATCTGGTACAGAAGGCGGCTATGCAGACATGGAAGGGCACAGGCAATTTTAAAGACAATCTTTTAGCTGTTCCCGGGGCAGCCCGGTATCTAAGCGCTAAAGAGCTGGATAAAATATTTGATTTGGATTTTTATCTGCGCAACGTAAATAAGATCTTTAAGAAGGTCGGTTTATAGTTTTTAATCCTGCCTTTTAGGGCCTCTTTAATAGCTATGCAATATAAAATAGAAGTTGTGGATAAACCCGGTATTTTTGACGCTATTGGCCAGGGTGTAAAGAAGGATATTCTTGACCTGGGGATAAATAGCGTCAAGGATGTTAAGTTTATCCAGGTTTATATCCTCGAAGGAAACCTCAGCGAAAACCAGGTTGTTGAAATCTGCGATGAGCTTTTAACGGATAAAGTCGCCCAGGACTATAAGATTTCATTAGTCCATCCTGTTTTATCAGCCCGGCCGAAAGATTCCCTTTCCCAGCATATAATAGAAGTCGCTTATAACCCGGGAGTTATGGATCCTGTTGAGGCATCAGTCTTAAAAGGCATCCAGGATTTGGGGATTTTAGGCGCTGAATCAGTCAAAACCGCCAAAAAGTATATTCTTTATGGCAAGCTCTCCGGCCAGCAATTAAAGACTATCTCGGAAAAACTTCTCTATAACAAACTTATCCAGCATGTGGTTAATCCTGCTGCTCTCCAGTCCGATACCCAGCATCAACCCGGATACCGTTTTAATTTGGTTACAGTGGATTTGCTTAGCGCGACAGACTCCCGGCTTTTGGAGATAAGCAAAAAGGGCCAACTCTTTCTGAATTTAAACGAGATGCGCCAGATTCAGGGTTATTTCCGCAAACAAAAACGCAATCCGGTTGATTGTGAATTAGAGACAATTGCCCAGACCTGGTCTGAACATTGTTATCATAAAACATTCCGCGGCAACATCGCCTATAAAGAAAGTAAAGCTGTTCCCGCTTTAGGCAATAAATCTATTAAGGGCCTGCTTAAGTCTACAATTATGAAGGTGACTAACGAGTTGAATAAAAGCTGGTGTGTTTCCGTGTTTAAGGATAATGCCGGTGTAATCAGGTTTGATGAAAAGAATAATATCTGTTTTAAGGTTGAGACTCACAACCATCCTTCAGCATTAGAGCCTTTCGGCGGAGCGAATACCGGTATCGGCGGGGTAATCCGCGACCCGATGGGCACAGGCATGGGGGCAAAACCGATTTTAAACAGTGATATATTTTGTTTCGCGCCTCCGGATATGGCCTTTAATAAAGTACCTGCCGGCTCTTTACATCCGAAACGGGTGATGAAAGGCGTAGTCAGCGGGGTGCGCGATTACGGAAATAAAATGGGCATTCCTACGGTTAACGGGGCGATTTTATTCCATGAACATTTCGCGGGCAACCCTTTGGTATATTGCGGCACAGTGGGGATTATGCCCAAGGATAAATCTTTTAAGAAAACTAATGTCGGCGATCTGGTGGTTGTTCTCGGCGGCAGGACCGGCCGCGACGGTATCCACGGAGCGACTTTTTCTTCAGGTGAATTGACCCATGAATCTGAAACTATCTCCAGCGGCGCGGTGCAGATAGGTAATCCTATCCAGGAAAAGAAGGTATTAGATACAATCTTGCAGGCCCGCGACGCCAATCTCTATAGCGCGATTACAGATTGCGGAGCAGGGGGATTATCCAGCGCGGTAGGTGAGATGGGCGCGGAATTAGGGGCTAAGGTTTATTTGCACCAGGTGCCTTTAAAATATTCCGGCCTCTCTTACATGGAAATATGGATTTCCGAATCGCAGGAGAGGATGGTCCTCTCGGTTCCTCCTACGAATATTGATAAGCTGATTGAATTATTCGCCAATGAAAATGTTGAGGCCACGGTTATCGGCGAGTTTACTGATACAAAAAGATTAGAGCTCTATTATGAGGACACCAGGGTTTGCGATTTAGATATGCGCTTCCTGCATGACGGCATACCGCAGATTACCAAGAAAGCCGTGTACAGCCAGGCAAAGCATAGAGAGCCGAGTATCCCTCAAAAGAAAAATCTGACTGCGGATTTATTAAAACTGCTTTCGCATTATGATATCTGTTCCAAGGAGTGGGTAATCCGGCAGTATGACCATGAAGTGCAGGGCGGTTCAATTATCAAGCCTTTAGCCGGCATCCTGAATGACGGGCCGTCTGATGCCAGCGTTACAAAACCATTGTTTGATTCTTCTAAAGGGATTATCATTTCTAACGGGATAAATTTCCGTTTTGGTTTTATTGATCCTTACTGGATGGCCTCTTCCTGTATTGATGAGGCTCTGCGCCAGATTATTGCCGTGGGAGGTTCGTTAAAAGAAGTGGCGATACTGGATAATTTCTGCTGGGGTAATCCGGATAAGCCTGACCGCTTAGGCAGTCTGGTGCGCGCCTCTTACGGTTGTTATGATGCCGCTAAAGAATATGGCGTGCCGTTTATATCCGGTAAAGACAGCCTTTATAATGAATTCAGCGTGCATGGTAAGTCAACCTCTATCCCGGGGACCCTGCTTATTTCGGCAATCAGCGTGATGGATGACGTGAACAAATGCGTATCTATGTACGCCAAAGAAGCAGGCAACTTAATTTATGTCGTAGGCAAGACTTATGATGAGTTAGGCGGATCGCATTATTATGACCTATACGGCGCAGTCGGCAATCAGGTGCCTAAGGTTAGATACCGGGAGTCAAAGAAAATATTTTCCTCTTTAAGCAAGGCATCAGAAAAAGGTTTAGTTAAGGCAATGCATGATTGTTCTGACGGCGGACTTGGCGTGGCATTAGCAGAAATGGTTTTCAGCGCGGGCCTGGGAGCGGAGGTATTTCTATCAGAAGCCCCATATGAATCAACAACCCGGCGTAATGATTTTCTTCTTTTTTCAGAGTCCAACTCCCGTTTTGTGGTGGAGGTGGCTAAAAAGGATAAAGAAGAGTTTGAGAAAATATTAAAGGGGATAGATTTCGGTCTGGCAGGATGCGTAACAGGCGGCAATAGTTTTAAAATATACGGCTTGGACGGCAAGGCCTGCGTAGAGGCGGATTCGCGCAAATTAAAAGAAAGCTGGCAGGCGCCTTTAAAGTGGTAAGGGGGATTAATGGTTAAGATAAAGTCGCGGGTAAAAAGAGACCTACTGGTAAAAGATGATTTTACCCAGGAAGATACCTGGCGGATATTCCGGATTATGTCGGAGTTTGTGGACGGTTTTGAAATACTTTCCAAAATAGGAAAGGCGGTTTCTATTTTTGGCTCGGCCCGCTCTAAGCCTGAGAGTAAACACTATAAACTGGCTGAAGAGATAGCCTATCAAATTTCCAGGTTAGGTTACGCGATAATTACCGGAAGCGGCCCGGGGCTTATGGAGGCTGCTAATAAAGGAGCGCGCAGGGCAGGGGGGTTTTCCATCGGTTTAAATATCCAGCTTCCCCGCGAGCAGAAACCGAACAGGTTTGTGGATACAGTTTTAAGTTTCCGTTACTTTTTTGTGCGCAAGGTTATGTTTGTAAAATACGCCAAGGCCTTTGTAATCCTGCCCGGAGGATACGGCACATTTGACGAATTCTTTGAGGCAATTACTTTAATCCAGACCAAGAGGATTGCCAGGTTCCCGGTAATTCTTTTTGACAGCAAATATTGGAAGCCGTTATTAGAGTGGTTAAAATCTACGGTTTATAACCATGGTAATATTAGCAAGGAAGATATGGAATTATTTGTTTTAGCGGATGAGCCTAAAGAAGTAGCCCAGGCGATAAAGAAATTTTATGATAAAGCCTAAAGTTTGTATTTTAAGAAGCGCGGGCACTAACTGCGACAAGGAAACCGCGGCGGCGTTTAAGCTTGCCGGGGCAGAGCCTGAGCTTTTGCATATCAATAGCTTAGTCAGCAGGCAAAGGATGCTCGGCGATTTTCATATACTGGCTTTGCCCGGAGGTTTCAGCTATGGAGATGATATTGCCTCGGGGAAAATCTTTGCCAATGAGTTGAGGTTTAAGCTCGCGGATTCCCTGCGCCAATTTATCGCTGAGGGAAAATTGATTATCGGCATTTGCAACGGGTTTCAGATCCTGGTAAAAAGCGGGCTGCTGCCCGGCACCCGGCCTAATCGGATCGGCCGGTACGCGCTTCTGCGCAGCTCCCCGGAGTTAAAGCAAAACACCAGTTTAATCATTAATGACTCCGGTAAATTTGAGGCACGCTGGGTGTATTTAAAGCCGGCCGGCAAATGCGTTTGGACAAAGGGCTTAAAGAAAATAATTTATCTTCCGGTAGCCCACGGCGAAGGTAAATTTGTAACACAGGACAAATCAGTGTTAAACCGGCTTAAGAAGAATAATCAGGTTGTTTTCCAATATTGCGACGCCAAAGGGAAACTTTCTGGTTATCCTGATAATCCCAATGGTTCAATGGAAAGTATCGCCGGGATCTGTGATCAGACAGGCAGAGTATTTGGTTTAATGCCCCATCCGGAAAGGCATATCTTTGCCGCGGCCCATCCGCGTAATTGGGATAAGATCTCTGCGTCAGAAGGCGACGGTTTACAGATTTTTAGGAATGGTGTTGAATATATCAAAAACACCCGGCCTTAAAGGTAGTGGCCGGTGTACCCTTTTTGGGTAAGGAGCATTTAAATGAGCGGAGTTTTCGGGGTTGTTTCCAGGAAAGATTGCGCGGACGATTTATTTTACGGCACAGACTACCACTCGCATTTAGGCACGCAGTTTGCCGGGCTTGCGGTTTATGGCAAAGAGCTTACGCGTAAAATCCACGATATTAAGGGCAGCCAGTTTAAGGCTAAGTTTCATGAAGATTATCTTAAGATGCCCGGGGATAAAGGGATAGGGGTAATCAGCGCCCGCGATGAGCAGCCGATCGTAATGAACTCTAAGTTCGGGCCGTTTGCCATTGTAACTAATGGTTATATTGATAACGCGGAGAAGTTAGCCAAGGCCTTATTTAAAAAGGGGCGCTCATTCGCAGAAGTAGCTGAAGGTAAAATTAATTTTACAGAACTTTGCGCAAAAATGATTATATCCTCTAAGAATATAGTGGATGGAGTAGAGGGATTTTTTGCCAAGATCCAGGGTTCTTGTTCCCTGCTTTTATTGAATAAAGAGGGGATTTATGCCTGCCGCGACAGGTTAGGCTTGACTCCTTTGGTTATCGGCAAAAAGGGAAGCAGCTGGGCGGTTTCCACAGAGTCAAGCGCCTTTCTTAATTTAGGGTATAAACTGGTAAAATATCTTGAGCCGGGAGAAATAGTTTTAATTACCCGCGATGGATTAAAAATAAAGAGTAAAGGCTCCAAAACTAATCAGATATGTTCGTTCCTTTGGATTTATACCGGATTTCCCGCTTCCAGCTATGAGGGGATTAATGTGGAGACCTCGCGTGAAAGATGCGGGGCGCTTTTGGCCAAGGATGATGATATTAAGGCTGATATTGTCGCCGGTATTCCTGATTCCGGGACAGCGCACGCCATTGGCTATAGCATGGAATCAAAAGTCCCCTTGCGCAGGCCGTTGGTAAAATACACACCGGGTTTTGACCGCAGTTATACTCCGGCAACCCAGGAGCGCAGGGATTTAGTCGCCAGGATGAAACTTATACCTATACCGCAGATAATTAAAGGCAAGCGTATTGTTTTCTGCGACGATTCTATTGTCCGCGGCACCCAGCTTAAAAACTACACTATCCAGAAATTAAAAAAACACGGGGCAAAGGAGATTCATCTGCGGATTGCCTGCCCTCCGTTGATGTTCCCCTGCAAGTTTAATTATTCTACCCGCAGCATAAATGAATTAGCTGCCCGCAGGGCAATCAAGGCGATTGAGGGTAAAGAGCCGAAGAGTTTAGCTCCATATTTGGATGAGAAAAACCCTAAACACAAAAAGATGGTCAGTTGGATTAACCGGGATATCGGTTCAACTACATTAAAATACCAGAAGCTTTGCGATATGATCAGCGCCATTGGCCTGCCTAGGGAGAAGCTTTGTTTATATTGCTGGACAGGAAAAGCGCCTAAAAACGGAGCAAAGAATGCTAATAAAAAAAGATAGCTTTGAGCCAAAAGAGTATTGCGGGTTATTCGGGATAGCAGGCAACCGGCAGGCAGTCTGGCTTACCTACTTAGGGCTTTTTGCCCAGCAGCACCGCGGACAGGAGGCTTGTGGTATTGTGGCAAATAACCAGGGGGTGCTTTCTATCCATAAGGATATGGGCCTGGTCAGTGATGTCTTCAGTGAGCAGGTGCTCAGCCGTTTAAAAGGGAATATGGCTGTGGGCCACGTGCGTTATTCTACCACCGGCTCAAGCGTATTAAAAAATTCCCAGCCGCTTTTGATTGATTACGCTAACGGTTCAATCTGCATCGCTCACAACGGCAACCTGGTAAATTCATTTGAGCTGCGCCAGAAGCTGGAGAAAAGCGGTTCCATATTTCAGACTACTACTGATTCAGAGCTGGTTATCCATCTTATGGCAGCTAGCAACAAGCGCAGCCTGGAAGATAGCCTGGTTTATGCTTTAAAAAGAATTAAAGGGGCTTATTCCTTAGTCTTAATGAACAGTGATTATTTAATCGGAGTAAGAGATCCGCATGGTTTCCGGCCGCTGGTTTTAGGAAAACTTGGGGCTTCATACTGCCTGGCTTCAGAGACTTGCGCTTTTGATTTAATCGGCGCCAAATTCGTGCGCGAAATCGAACCCGGCGAAATTGTATTTATCAATAATCAGGGCCTTTTAAGGTCAATTAAACCTAAAGAGTTAATTGCCGGCCATTATTCATTTTGTACTTTTGAGCATGTTTATTTTTCCCGTCCGGATTCTAATGTTTTCGGTGAGACCGTGCATACAGTGCGCAGAAAACTGGGCGCGCAACTAGCTAAAGAGCATCCAGTGGAGGCAGATTATGTGGTTCCGGTTCCGGATTCAGGATATTCCGCTGCCCTTGGGTATTCGCAGGAATCAGGGATTGTTTTGGAGATGGGGATTATCCGCAATCATTATGTTGGCAGGACATTTATCCAGCCGGCGCAGGATTCCCGGGATATGGGAGTGCGCGTAAAGTTTAATATTTTAAAAGATATCTTAAAAGGCAAACGGATTATTATTGTTGATGATTCTATTGTCCGCGGTACAACTTCAAAGATCCGCGTGCGCAATCTGCGTAAGGCCGGGGTAAAAGAGGTGCATTTAAGGATTTCCTGCCCGGCGCACAGATTCCCTTGTTTTTACGGGATTGATTTTCACCGGGCAAGCGAGTTGATTGCCAATAAATATGATAATTTAGAAAAGATAAGTAAATATCTTGAGGTAGACAGTCTGGGTTATTTAAGCCTGGAGGGGATGTTGAGTTGTTTTAAGAACCCTAAGAATAATTATTGCACTTCCTGCTGGACAGGGAAGTATCCGGTGAGGCCGGAAAAGAAACACAGCAAATTTTCTTTAGAGAGGAGCTGCTGCGGACAAGGGGAGTTACAGATATGAAAAAGATAACATATAAAGACTCTGGTGTAGATATAAAGAGCGCGGGAATCTTTAAATCAAAAATCAAAACTTTAGTCAGGAAATCCTTCCGTAAAGAGGTGCTTACGGATATCGGCGGGGTCGGCAGTTTTTTTAAGCTGGAAAAAAGCCAATATAAGAATCCGGTCCTGGTTTCATCTAGCGACGGAGTGGGGACAAAGCTGGTAATCGCAAAGCTCGCCAATAAGCACGATACTGTGGGCATTGACGCGGTGGCGATGAATGTTAATGACATACTTTGCACCGGAGCCCAGCCGCTTTTCTTTTTGGATTATGTGGCCTTTACTAAAGTTAAGGAAGATATTTTAGTAGATGTAGTCAGCGGGATAAATAAGGGCTGCCTGGAAAGCGGCTGTTCTTTAATCGGCGGAGAAACCGCGCAGATGCCCGGGATGTATAAAGAGGGTGAATACGATATCGCCGGTTTTTGCGTGGGGGTAGTGGAGAAAGAAAAAATAATCAACGGGGATAAGATTAAGGCCGGGGATAAAATAATCGGTATTGCTTCAAGCGGTCTGCATTCTAACGGTTATTCACTGGTAAGAAAGGTTTTGGGGTCTTTAGAATTAAAAAGAATGAGTGCCGAGCTGCTTAAGCCGACGCGTATTTATGTTAAGCCTGTGCTTGAACTATTGCGTCAGTTTGATCAGTCAATCCACGGAATCAGCCATATTACTGGTGGGGCTTTTTACGATAAGATCAGCCGTATATTGCCGAAGAATATCACCGCGCGTATTGATAAGCATTCCTGGAGCGTGCCTGAAATCTTCCGGCTGATCCAGAATAAAGGAAATGTTGCAGATAGGGAGATGTATCATACCCTGAATATGGGTATTGGAATGGTTTTGATTGTTGAGGCACAGGCAGCTTCTGCGATAATTAGTAAATTATCCGGGCTAAAATTAAAGTCCTGGGTTATAGGAGATGCCGTAGGAGGAAATAAAACTGTGGAGATAATTTAAAGAGAGGAGAATAGAATATGTTTGGGCCAATCATTATTGCGGTAATAGCAGTTTTCTTTATGGGTATCAGGATCGTGCGCCCTACGCACAGGGGATTAATTGAAAGGTTCGGTAAATACAACCGTTTTGCCAATCCGGGTTTTAACTGGGTAATTCCGATAGTTGAGACTATCTATCAGGTAAATATCACCGAGCAGATGGTTGATGCCGAGCCGCAAGAGATTATTACCAATGATAACTTAAACGCTAAAGTTGACGCGCAGGTTTATTTTAAGGTGAAAAACGATGAGACAAGCGTAAAGAGTACGCAGTATAACGTAAACAATTATCAATGGCAGATTGTAAACCTGGCCCGCACAACTTTGAGGAATATCATCGGTACCTTAACCTTAAAGTCCGCAAACAGCGAAAGAGGCAAGATTAACGCCGAGCTGCATAAGACTCTTTGTGAAGAGACTGCTAGCTGGGGCCTGGAGATTGTAAGGACTGAGCTTAAAGAGATTGACCCTCCTAAAGATGTCCAGGAGACAATGAACAAGGTTGTCAAAGCTGAAAACGAAAAGATTGCCGCGGTTGATTTTGCTACTGCCACAGAGACTGCCGCAGACGGGCAGAAGAGGGCGGAGATTAAAAAGGCTGAAGGTATAAAGCAGGCGCGCATATTAGAAGCAGAAGGTGAAGCAGCAGCGATAAAGTTAGTAAATGAAGCGGCAGAGCATTATTTTGTGGGGAATGCCCAGGTGCTGCGTAAGCTTGAGGCGGTTGAGAAGTCATTAGTGAATAACGCAAAGATAGTTATTCCGGCGAATACAGAGTTGGTCAATGTGATTGGCGAAATGGCCGGTTTTTTACCGATTAAGAGCAAAGACGATAAAAAATAAGCTCTTTTAACAATTGTGGTTGTCGAGGCGTGTTTTTCGCCGAGGCTAATTTTGTGGTTTTGCCTCGCGCGCTGAAAATTTTCGCCGTGCGCTACGGTTTACGACTCACTCTCGGATGACGTATGCGTTCAGAGGTCCTCCGTTCGTCGTAAATCCTTGCGCACATTTGCCGAAAATTTTCTAATGCGCGCTCCGCCAAAACCACAAAATTTGGGTGGTGTTTAAGTTGTCATCGGCATAATACATTGGAGTATGGAATGTGTGAATATCAACTGTGGGATCTTATTATTTCTGGTATTGCTGCTTTTTTTACAGCCCTAGCTTTAATTTGGGTTTTATTTAAGGAAACACTATTAGCGTATTGGAAAGCTCCAATATTGCAAAGTTATATATATGGGTGAGCCTTGTGTGACAGAGAATGCTAAAATTTATTATTATCACTTAGGTGTTAGAAATAAAGGCAGGTCTACCGCTCTAAATTGTCGTGGATATGTAGATTCTATTTATGAATATAAGGACGCAGGTTATGAAAGAATAAATAACTTTATTGCGATGCCAATATATTGGGCTCGAGAAAATAGACCAGAAACATTTATTGAGCCAGAACAAGTAAAGTTTTTAGATTTAGCCAAGGTTGAAGATACTTATGATATCGTTAGACGTGAAAATATATTTAAAATATGGTTTAGGGAGTATAGCGATACTGATAGGCTTTACTCTGGTAAATATAAAATAAATATTATATTGTATGCGGAAAACGCAAAAAGTTTATCTACAAGTTTATATATCAATTGGAGTGGGCGGTGGAAAGCAAAATATAGTGATATGTTAAAGGAATTAACAATAAGCGATAAACCGAGTATTTAATTCTTTTGAATAACTTTAAAAGTCGTAAGAGTCAAGAGTTGTAGATAGCATATGGAGGTATCGGGATATCAATAAGTTGTAATAGAAATTTGTTTTGTTTGCCGAGGGGTAACGTAGTAAATGGGGTTAGAGTATTTTAGCGGACGGGGATTGGTTTTAAAAGGAGGGTAGAATGAGGATAGCATCTTTATTGGTATTAGTTTTATTCTGCGCTGGATGTACCACTGCTACTGTATATCATAAGAAAGTAACAGTAGAAAAAGGTCAGGATGGGAAGATCGTCAAAACGTTAGTAGAAGAGGAGATTACACAGCCCTATCTTCAAAAAGAAGCTGCAGATTATAAATATATGCATGAGTAGTTTGAAGTAAGTTGGAGCAGGATTATTTTAGCGGGTTGGCGAGGATTGGACTCGAGCAGCATCTTAAAATTCGAGCGGGCAGGGCTGCCTCGCTAAATACGAAGTAGGCAGAGCGAGAATTTTACCGAAGCGCAGCGAGCCACGCTGGGGCGAGCAAGCGGTGATGTGAGAGACAATCCTCGACAGGACCCGCGGAAGCGAAGTTGCAGGAGGTAGGATGGGAAAAAGATTTGTTTATGCTGGGTTAATTGTTTTATGTGCATTGGGTTTTGCTAGCGCTGCAGGCGAGGATGAGGTTTCAGTGGAATTCAAGCTGGTTTGCGCAGGAGCGGGGCAGACAGATTGCCGGAAATTGCCAAAGCGGGTCAACCAGGAAGAATTATATATAACTGTAGAGGCGTTTCTTGCGACAAAAGATATTGTTTCCGCAAAAATAAGGGAAGGTACCGGGGATATTGACTTTCAATTCAATAAGGCAGGTTCGCAGAAGCTCAATGAGATTACCTCTAAGAACGCGGGAAGAAGAATGGCTATATTTGTTGATGGTAATTTGCTGTCTACTCCTAAAATTTCTGACCCTATTATATCGGGGAAAATTACAATACCCAGCGGCCTTGAGAATGAAAAAGCGCAGGCTTTGGCTGAGCGGATTAATAAAGTAACCGCGCCGAACGCGGCGGCGGCCTTATATTACTCAAGATAAAGGTTTAAGATGTTGAAGAAAATCTTGTGTGTTATAGCATTAGTTTTAATTCCTTTTATTTCCTGGGCTTCAGAGAGTTGGGAGAAGAAGGGTGATTTCTATTATCTTACTAAGAATAGGGATAATTTTGCCTTAGAGGGTGCGGGGCCAAATATATTTGCTAGTAAGTATCTGGAATATGACGGGGTTGATTTTCTGGTAAGCGGACCGAGTGACTGGAAGGATTACGGAAGGCTCAACCTTGAAAAGAATAATTTATATTCTTTGCCGATAAGGCAGGGGGCCAAGATTAATGAAGTGCATTTCTTAGCCGGCGGAAATTACAGCAATAGCTATGAGCATGATGGTTTAATGCAGTTATTCGGGGATAAATACTTTTACGCTACGCTTAGCGTTATTTTTGCTTATGAGGATGGGGCTTATCGGGAGCTGACTGTGCCGGTTTTCTGGGATTGGTTTAGTATTGGAATCGGCACCTGGAGCAAGAATGGGGCAACTATTAAATCCTTAGGGGAGAATCCCGTGCGCCAGAAATGCAGCATATTCCATATGAGTTTTATTAACCCCCGGCCGGAGCAGCCGGTAAAGAATATCCTGGTTACGGACAGCTGGATAGATGACCGGCCATTTTCAGATGTATTCGCGGTTACTCTTAAATCTTCTGATACTATGGAGGTTAAATAAGTGCGTATTTTAGTGGTGGGTTCAGGTGGAAGAGAGCACGCCTTAGTCTGGAAGATTGCTCAATCAGAGCTTACTGAGAAAATATTCTGCGCACCGGGTAATGGCGGTATCGCTCATTTGGCAGAGTGCGTTGATATAAAAGCTGATGATGTTTTCGGTTTGCTGGAGTTCGCGCGAAAAGAAAAGATTGACCTGACTGTGGTTGGGCCGGAGGTAGCCTTGTCTTTAGGGATTGCCGATGAATTTACAAAAGCCGGGTTAAAAATATTCGGCCCGAATAAGAAAGCGGCGAACCTGGAGGCAAGCAAGGTTTTCTCTAAAGAGCTGATGGCTAAATATAAAGTCCCTACCGCGGATTTTAAAGTTTTTGATAACCCTGATTCGGCAAAGAAATATATTGATAAGCTCGGCGCTCCTTGCGTAGTTAAAGCTGATGGCCTGGCCGCGGGCAAAGGCGTGATTGTGGCTAAAACCGTTAAAGAGGCAAAAGAGGCCGTAACCTACATAATGGAGGATAGGATCTTTGGCGATGCCGGCAAAAAAATAATTATTGAGGAGT
>Ga0172371_10001320_pt1 | contig 39300 bp, 36 predicted proteins | sample Lak12m_FD_114543 | JGI IMG/M metagenome (GOLD analysis project Ga0172371, IMG submission 114543) | Freshwater microbial communities from Kabuno Bay, South-Kivu, Congo - kab_022012_12m | ecosystem: Environmental > Aquatic > Freshwater > Lake | place: Democratic Republic of the Congo: South-Kivu... | reverse complement strand
GAGCCGAGCATACCATTTTCATTCTTCATTGTGCAATACCGTTTCATGGCTCGTTAACAACCGAAAGCCAGATGACCGACCGGGGACTCGAACCCCGAACCAATTGATTAAGAGTCAACTGCTCTACCATTGAGCTAGTCGGCCTTTGCGGTCGGTATTATACCCCAAAGGGTTGCGGCGTCAATCGTTCCAGGCTTGGGTGCCTGGCTCATTCACTCCCGGGCTGCCCGCTTATCCCGCGAACTGGATCAGCACCCCCGTGATCAGCGCGATCTGCCCCAGGTGGTAGCAGATCATGTTCATCAACCGTCCATTCTTCACCGGAGCCACGAACTTATTCCACGCCAGGATCACGTCCGAGAAGAAGAACAGCATCGCCCCGAAGGCCGCCAAACCCGCCGCTAGCGGGCTGGGCCAATCCGCACGGAAGAGGGTCAGTATCGCCGAGAGCAGCATCAGCGTGATGACCACGCCGTAAACTAGCACCGGCAGGATGAGCTTGTTCTTCCCGCTTGCTGCCAGCCCGGCCACGATCCTCCGCAGCAGCCGCGCCGCGCTGATCGCCAGCACCACGGCCACCAGCAGCGTCCACATCATCGAGACGTTCGGCAGCGGGATGTTGAAACCGGCGATGTACGCCACATGCGCCAGCAGGAATGCGATCAACCCGGGGATGAACCAGCGGTCGGAGAACATCAGGAACACGTCTCCCGCCAGCGAAAAGAGGATGCCCACCCCGAAGAAGATGAGCGGCAGCGTGCGGAAGATCCCCACGACCGCCAGCATCAGAAAGAGCGCAACCATCGTCAGCGGCTTGGTGATGTACTCCACTCTCTGCCAGCCTTTGGTTACCGCGATCCAATCCACTATGGCAATAACCAGCGTCACGATCAATAAAGGAACCATCTTTGCCTCCTCTTCTCTGTTAGTAGGGCGGGTTTTCGCGAAGCCCCCCCGCAGGGAGCCATACCCGCCGCCATGGTTCGTAGTCCGTAGGGGGGTATCCGTACCCTCCCCTTAGTTCTTTCCACTTCTCTTGATTTTATACCCGAACCGGCTTAGCGATGCCTCGTCATCGCGCCAATCCTTCGCCACCTTCACCCTGAGTTGCAGGAATACCTTGCGCCCACTCATCGCCTCGATCTCCTTGCGAGCCGCCGCGCCGATCTTCTTCAACATCCCACCGCCCTCCCCGATGACGATGCCCTTCTGCGAATCGCGTTCCACGAACAGGGTTGCCGCAATGAACGCATTGCCATTCTCCCGCTCGTTATACTCATCCAGGCGCACCGCCAGCGCGTGCGGCACCTCCTCTCGCAGGTAGACCAGAGCCGCCTCGCGGATCAGGTCGGCGGCGATCTCTCGCTCGTACAGGTCGGTGACCTGCTCTTCGGGGAACTCCGCCGGGCGGATGGGGAGACGTTCCACCAGCGCCTGCAGCAGTTCCCCGCGCCCATCGCCGCGCGCCGCCGAGACGAGATACGTCGCGGCGTCCGGGAGCGTTGCCTCGTACGCCTCCCGGTGCCTCTCCAAGGCTGAGGCTCTCACCAGGTCAATTTTGTTGAGCGCAAGCATGAGGTCCATTTTGGAGCGTCGCGCAGCACCTCTGGAGCGAAGTGCAGGGAGTAAACACTGGAGCCGCGCCGCGATGCGCCGGTCCTCCTCATCCGGTTCCGTGCTGGCATCCACCAGGAAGAGGATGACGTTGACACCTTCCAGCGCGGCCTCGGCCTCCTGGTTGAAGTACTCGCCCAGTTTGTGGCGCGGCGTGTGCAACCCGGGAGTATCCACGAAGACGATCTGCGCCTCTGGCAGGGTGAGGATGCCAAGCTGGCGATGGCGGGTGGTCTGCGGCCGCGGCGAGACCGCGGCGATCTTCTGGCCGAGGAACGCATTGACCAGCGTGGACTTGCCCACATTGGGTTTGCCAATGATGGCCACGTAACCGGAACGGAAATCAGGCATGTTTAGCCCTATTACGGAGTACGACCACTCCAGTTGTCGGGATTTTGCTGAAGTGCGGATCCTTCGGACACCGAGATATAAAATCCATGTTCATCTCCGGTTCCAGTTGACCACTACCACGCTGGAGATGATCAGCGCAGCGCCGAGGGTCAGGTTCCAGGTAAGCGCCTCCTTGAGGAAGATCACGCCCAGGATCACGCCTCCCAGCGGGAAGATGTAGCTCACCACCGTCGTCCGTGTCGGGCCGATGGCGTGGATCAGGTAATACCAGAGCATCAACGCCAGCCCTGAGCCGAGGATCCCCAGCCAGAGCAGGGCCAGCCAGGTGATGGGCAGATGTGGCAGACTCAGCGGGCGTTCTGCAATGGGTGTGATCAGCCACATCGCCAGCGAGGCGCTGACCAGCGGCGCCGCGCCGCACACCAGACCCGGCACGTGCCCGGTCTTGAGCCGTGCATAGACCGAACTTGCCGCGTAGAAGAACGATGCCACCAGCACCGCAGCCTGGCCAAGAACGGAATTGTGTGAGTTGGGGTCAAGTTCTTGCAGCATCAGCACCACCACGCCACCAAAGCCGAGGGCAAGGCCCAGGATTTTCGGCGGGGTGATGCGGTCGTCGTGGAGGAAAACATGGGCGATGAAGATGGTGAATAACGGCGTGGTGGCGTTCAGGATGGAGGCCACTGCCGAATCGATGGTCTTCTCGCCCCAGGAGATCAGCACGAAGGGAATGGCCACGCTGGTCACGCCAAGCAGGCTGAAGGTGAGGATCGTGGCGCGGTCGCCGGGCCACCGGGCGCGGGCGAAGAGGGTGACCAGGATACCGGTCAGCGCGCCAAAGGTCACGCGGAACGCCACCAGCGCGAACGGCCCTATCTCGCTGACCGCGATCTTGATCCACAGGAAGGATGCGCTCCAGATTGTGCCGAGCAGGATGAAGAGGAACCAGTCTTTGGGTTTCAAAGAGGACCTTTGCCAAATGAGTGAGAAGGGCACAAGCCGGTGCGAGTCTAACACATTCGCAGCTTGGACGTCTATGTTATCCTTGCTCTGCTGACCAGGAGAATCCTATGAAGTACCTGGTGAGATTGGAAAAGACCGAAGAAGGTAACGCTGTTTGGTGTCTGGGTTGACCGGGTTGCTGGTCGCAGGGAGATACCGAGAGCGAAGCATTGGAAAATAACAAGGATGCCATCGAGACCTACTTTGCGACCGTGGAAGAGCTTACCAGGGGCTAAATGACGCGGCTTGTTGAAGTTCCTCTCGCCCATGCCTAAACTGCCGGGTATCAACCACCAGCGCGCCGTCAAGGCTTTCGAGAAAGCCGGTTTTTATGTGGTGCGGGTGGGAAAACTTATCTCAATGACCAATGGCGAACGGATTATCACCATCCCGTGTAATAATCCAATAAACGCATTTACGATGGGCGGGATCGTCAAAGACGCGGGTCTCAACGTCGAAGAGTTCAAGAACCTGCTTTGAGCAATCCTGGTTCGAAACAAACCCTCGCACATGGCTTACGGGTGCGAGGGTTTTATATCATCACCGCCCCTTCCATTTTCAACAACCATTCTTTCGTCTTCAACCCCTCCCCACCGCCATAACCGTGCAGCTTGCCGTCTGCGCCAATGACGCGGTGGCAGGGAATGACCAGTGGCATGGGGTTGGTCGCCTCGGCGCGACCGACAGCCCGCGCGGCGCGCGGGCGTCCGATCTGGCGGGCGATCTCGCCGTATGTTCGCGTCTCGCCGTAGGGGATGGCGAAGGTGAGTTTCAAGGCCTCCTGCTGGAACGGGCGCATCACTGACCAATCGATCCTCAGGGAGAAAGCGCGGCGCTTGCCGCCCAGGTATTCCCGCAGCTCTAGTGCAGCGTCTTTCAACTTGCCACGACTGAGCTCCACCGGTCGCTTGAAGCGCCTGGCAAGGTACCCCTCGAATTCAATCAGGAGCTCGCTCCAATCCACCGAGACCAGGCCCAGGTCTGAGGCTGCCAGCCACAGGTTCCCCAGGGGCGTATCCTCGAGTTCACCAATGTAGAGGGGGGACTTTAGGTCCATTGAGTCCTCTTTCGGACCCCCATCCTTTCACCAGTCCTCTCCCTTTCCCTCCATGGGGAGAAGGGCATCGGGGTAGGGAAGGGGGTCAATAATTCGACGTCCTGTCGATCAGCCCGCGCTCGCGCGCCCGCCGGTCGCAGAAGCGGAAAGCGACGATGGACACGGCGCCAAAAGCCAGCGAGAGGCCAACCAGGATGCCGAGCAATTGCCCATTGCTGAAGCCGGAAAGGGTTGGGAAGGCTTGCGCCACTTCACCGATCAGCGAACGGCGGATAAGCTCCAACCAGTAGGTGATGGGCATGGCGAAGCCAATGGGGCGCAGCCAGGCTGGCAGCACATCCAGCGGGAAGATCGCCCCACTGAAGATGTATAGCGCGCCAGCCACCGCGTCGCCAATGAAGCCGACGTGATGCACCAGCAGCAGGCTGATGCTGCCCAGCAGAAGACCCATCATCGCCAGCATGATCACACCGATGAACAGCGAGAGGAAGAACAGCAGCCAGTTGGCGGCGGTCACATCGAACGGAAGGTGCAGGAAGAGCACACCACCCAGGATGGTGATGATGACCGAGAACGAGCCGGTGATGAAGCGCGCCACCCCGCGCCCGAGCAAATAGACCGGGATGCGGATCGGCGCGATGTACATGTATTTGAGTGTCTTGTAATGCTCTCGATCGTCAATCACCGCCCAGGAGACGCCGGTCATCATCGCCCCTGCGTAGATGTAGAAAGCGTTGCCCAGGTAGATATAGGGAAAAAGCGGATTGGTGAAGTTACCCTTGGCGATGATGCCATACATCACCACCAGGATGGCCGCGCCTGAGAGTGGCTTGATGATCGAGTAGATGGCGAACAGGAACGGGTCAGCCCAGTTCGATTCGATCTGCCAGCCCAGCCAGGTGGCGAGGCGGAAGGAGCGCCAGGCTTCTGCGAAAAGGGTGGCGAGCGCCGGGCCTGCCTTGCCTGCGCCACTACCGCTGGAACAGGTGAGCTTTCTCGAAGGGTGGCGAGTGGCAGTGGTCATCTTCTGCTCTCCGTCAGCCTTCCCTCGCGGATCGCCAGCTTTTCCATGTGACCGAGCAGCAGCTTCGCCCCCACCAGGAAGAGCACACACAACGCCATCAGCACGCCTATCTCCACGCCTACGCTCAGGAACCCGATCTTGAAGCCCGAAGGAAAGACCAATTGGCGCATGGCGTCCATGCCCAGGGTAAGGGGGATGATCGAGGCACCCAATGCCACCCAGAACGGCAGGCTCTTGATCGGGAAGTAGAAGCCCGTCGCCAGGTAGATCGGTTCCTGTGCCAGGTTGGAAAGATGCCAAGCCTCGCGGCTGAGCAGGAGGAACAACGAGGCGGTCATCATGCCCATGCCATACAGCGCGGCCATCGCCAGGGTGAACACCGCCAGCAGCTGGAGAAAATTGGTGACTGCGTACTGCACCTGGAACATCAACGAGCCGAGCAGTACGATCGCCACCGCCCGAAGCAGCGTTGCCACCATCCCGCCGAGCGCCATGCCAAGCAGCACGGCCATCATCGAGTTTGGTGACATGATATAGAGCGCCAGGTTTCCCTGCTCCTTCTCCCAGTACAACTGGCTGGACATGCTCCAAAGCACGTTCATCCAGAAGGCGGTCATCGCGCCACCCATGACCACGAAACCCACATACTCGGCCGGCGCGCCGATGGCCTTGTAGACCAGCACGTAGGCGATCACCCCGCCCAGCGGCAGGACTATGTCAAAGAACATCCATGATTTTTCGCGTTGCTGGCCGATGATGCGCGGGTAGGCTCGTGCGATCACCGTTTTTAAGAATAGTTGCCAGCCGGTAACTTTGGCCGGATGCTCGTTGAGGGACGTGCTGCTATTCATCTTCGGTCTTCTCCATCTCTTCCATGCTGCGTCCCACCAGGTCAACGAAGACATCCTCCAGCGTCGGCTCCCGCTTGTTGAACTTCAGGATGCGGATGTTCTTCTGGTTGAGGATATTGATGACCGCTGCCAGCGCAGCCTCCTCCACCAGGATCAGGTCCAGCTTGGCGCCGGCCTCCGTTTCGGTCAGTGCTGCTTTGCGGACCTCGGGCAGGCTCTCTAAAGCCGCGGCCGAGAGCCCGTTCAGCGGGCTGGTCTCGATCCCGAATATGGCGTCCCGTTGCAGCCGCTGCTTGAGGGTCGATGGCTTGTCGCAGGCCAGCACGCGTCCCTGGTTGATGATGGCGACACGGTCACACAGCTCATCGGCTTCGACCATGTAGTGCGTGGTCAAGAGCAGCGTGCGCGACCTGTCCGCTTCCAGCCACTGGCGGATGAAACGGCGCACATCGCGCGAGGCACCCACGTCCAGGCCGAGGGTCGGCTCGTCGAGGAACAGCACCTCGGGGTCTGTCAGGAAGCCGCGCACGATGTTCATCTTCTGGCGCAGACCGGTGGAAAGGTCCGAGGATTTGGTATGGATGCGATCTACTATGCCGACCATCGTCAGCAGCTCTTCGATGCGCCGGTTAGCCTCCTTTGAGGAGAGACCATAGAATTGGGCGAACATCCACAGGTTTTCGCGCACGGTCAGCAGGCCGTACCCCGAGGATTCCCCCCCGGAGACCATATTGATGCGCGGCCGGATGAGCTGCGGATCGTCCACTACATCGAAGCCAGAGACGCGTGCCCGCCCCGAGGTGGGGGCGAGCAGCGTCACCAGTATCTTGATGAGCGTGGTCTTGCCCGCGCCATTCGGGCCGAGTAAACCGAATAGCTCGCCCTGTTCTATCTGCAAATTAACGTCAGCCAGCGCGACCAATTCCTTGCGTATTTTCTTCTCTTTCTTGCTGCCGCGTATCTTGTAGATGCGCCCCAGATTTTCAGTTTCGATTGCAATAGAAGCCATGAGGTCTCCGTGACGTTTTTATCACCCTGAGCCATTTTTTGGTTAAAAATATCCTCAAGCGTGGGGAATGCTTTCGTAAAACTTACCCTGATGAACAAAAAGAACGCTGCCGTGTGACAGTATAAGGAGTATTGCCATAACAGAATTGTCAGACATGCGTAGGGTAATCGTAGGTTTAGCGTCAAGCAGATTAAAAACCAAAATGGTATTATTACGAAGCGTAAGGCGATTTCTCTTCTCCTCCTTTCAAAAGAGGGCCGGGGTCGGCGTCCCCGGCTCTCCGGATTCTATCACATGTTATAATCACACCACTTGTCATTGCGAGGCGGCGCTCTTCCGCCAAAGCAGTCCCCTCGCTTTGAGGGGATTGCTTTTCAAACCCTGCCCTGCCTGCGCCAGTGCCGCAGGCAGAGGTGAGTTTGTCGAAAGGTGCGCTCGCAATGACACTGGCAACGCCGTGATCCAACCATCCCGCCTCGCTTACCGCTCCCGCCAATTCTTCTCAGCTTTACTGGCACCGAAAATCTCCGTCCCGGATGATTTCCTCCGCCAGGTTCTGACACCCGCGCAAATTGCTCTCTTCCGCCGGTTGCAGACTTCCGAACAGGCACATGCCGCGCAGGTGCTGCAGCGGTTGCGGGATGATGGCCAGGCTGACCCCGACCTGCTCACCGCGGCCCTTCTCCATGATGTGGGTAAGGTGCTCCATCCGCTTGTACCACTGGAGCGCGTACTTATTGTGTTGGGCAGGAGGTTCTTCCCGCGCCTAGTTTCCCGCCTGGGAAGTGAAGAGCCGCGTGGGCTTCACCGCGCTTTCGTCGTTGCCGCGCATCACGCAGCCTGGGGAGCTGACCTGGCTGCGCAAGCCGGGACATCTGTGCGGGCCTGCGACCTGATTCGCAATCATCAGGAACCTGTCGATAGTGGCGATCCTCTCAGGCTCGCTCTACAGGCTGCGGATGATGAAAATTAGAATGAGGAAACCATGACCATTCAAATTACTATCATCGGCCTGGGACAGATTGGAAGCTCAGTCGGTTTGGCGCTGGCCGCGCATACCGATCAGGTGATGCGCGTTGGCAATGATATCCAGGCCAGCACAGCACAGAAAGCGCTCAAACTGGGCGCGATTGACAAAGTGCAGTACAACTTGCCCTCTGCCGTGGCCAATGCCGATATTATCCTTTTGGCTCTACCGCTGGATCAAATACGCGAGACGCTGAGAATCATTGCCCAGGATGTCAAAGTCGACGCGGTGGTGATGGATACTGCGCCAGCCAAGCAAACGGTGGCTGCTTGGGCAGCCGAATTATTGCCTGAGAAACGTCATTATATCGGCCTGACTCCAGCCTTCAATCCGCTCTATCTTCACGAGCAAGCGATGGGCATTGAGGCGGCTCGCGCTGACCTCTTCTCCAGGGGATTGATTGCCATTTCAGGGTTATCGGGAATCTCTGGCGAAGCGCTCAAGCTGGCTGCTGACCTTGCCACCTTGCTCGGCGCGCAGCCCTATTTTGTTGACTTAGCTGAGGCGGATGGTATAACCGCCGCTGCCCACCTTTTACCGCAGTTAAATGCCGCGGCGCTGATCAATACTCTCACCGGGCAGCCTGGCTGGTCCGATATTCGTAAAGTGACCGGGCGTCCGTTTGCCACGGCAACAGCCCAAACCATCTTTCAGGATGACTCCGCCGCGTTGAGCGGAGCATCCCTGAGAAATCAGGAAAACGTCGTCCGTCTGCTGGATGAGCTGATCGCCAGTCTCCGCGCTATGCGCGCCAATATCGCCGGAGAGCATGATAAGGATTTAAAAGACTATCTCGAAGCCGCCCATGCCGCTCAACAAAGATGGCAGCAGGAGCGGGACGCAGGGGATTGGGCTTCGGTCGTTCGCAGTGGAACGATTATGCCAACCAGCGGGATTTTACAGCAGCAGCTTGGCTTCCTCGGTAAGCTCTTCGAACCAAAGCCGCGAGGCGAGGGTTCTGACAAAGGAGATATAAAGAGGGGAAAAGGACGTTTGCCAACGTGATGTTACGTCATTCTTCGTCGTTTTCATCCATTTCACCTGGAAAATGATTTATAAAATGCCCACCATCGAACAAGCCCAACAATGGTACAAAACTGCCGACGCCGTCCACGATTTCGACCATGTGATGCGCGTCTACCGCATGGCAGAACGCCTCGCTGAAGCCGAGGGAGCGGATCTCGAGATCGTCCGCGCTGCGGCGTTGCTGCACGATGCCGAAGGGACAAAACCCGGTGCTGAGTCGCGCACGAACCACCACCACGCTTCAGCGGAGATCGCGTCCGAAGTCCTGCGCACAGAGGGCAGAGATCCAGAGTTCATCGCCGCTGTCCAGCACTGCATCCGCGCTCACCGTTACCGCGATACGTCTGAGCCGCCACAAACGATCGAGGCCAAAGTCCTTTTCGACGCGGACAAGCTGGACGTTCTCGGTGCGATCGGTGTGGCGCGTGTCATTGCCTACGCCACTCTGGCCGGTCAGCCATGGTATGCTGAGCCTTCCGCTCAATTCATCCAGACCGGTCGTGAATTACCCGGCGAGCCGCACAGCGCCTACCATGAACATCTGTTCAAGCTGTGCAAAGTACCGGAGCGATTGTTTACAGCTTCGGCAATCGCGATTGCCGCGGGACGCCTGCGCTTCCTTGATGAATTCTTCGAACGGCTGAGCGAGGAGTGGTAATGAACATGCAGCCGAAACTTGCCGAAGTGGAAGAGCTTGCCCGCGGAGCGGGTGAGATATTACGTTATGGCTTCGAGCGCGAGCATGAGGTGGTCTACAAAGGGGTGATTGATCTTGTGACGGAAGTTGACGGCCAGTCTGAGGCGTTCCTGCTGGCGGAAATCCGGCGTCGTTGGCCCGGAAGCAGCATTCTGACCGAGGAGGCAGGCAGCCTGGCAGGGGGGCAGGATGGTCTCTGGTATTTGGATCCGCTGGATGGCACCGTCAATTACGCTCACGGCGTGCCGATCTTTTGTGTTTCCATTGGCTATGCAAGCCGCGGCCGGATTACCCTTGGTGTGGTTTATGACCCGCTGCGCGACGAGATCTTTACCGCCGAGCGTGGGCAGGGTGCACGGCTGAATGGATGCCCGATCCATGTGTCGGCGGTGACGGAATTGGAGAAAAGCCTCCTGGTCACCGGTTTCCCGTACGACACGTGGAGCGCGCCGCGTAACAACCTGGAATATTATGGTCGTTTTGCCCGCCAGACGCAGGGTGTGCGCCGTCTCGGTTCGGCTGCCCTCGACCTGTGTTACGTCGCCGCCAGCCGCCTGGATGGATTCTGGGAGCTCAGCATCCATGCCTGGGATATTGCCGCTGGAGGACTTGTCGCAGAAGAAGCAGGGGCGCGCGTCACGGATATCGAAGGCAAGCCGGATTACCTCTCCCCGCCGCAATCAATTCTCGCCGCGCCTCCAGCTTTGCATTCCAAAATGCTGGCTGTTCTTCAAGGAGATTGAGCATGGCGAAAAAAGTACTTATCCTGAAAGGCAGCCCGCGCGAGAAAGGCAACAGCGCCACTCTGGCCGAGCAGGCTGCAGCCGGGGCGCGGGCGGCTGGTGCGCAGGTGGATAGCGTCTACCTGCACAGGCTGGATATCCGCCCCTGTGATGCCTGCGAAGAATGCCACAAGACCGGCGTTTGCATCATCGATGACGATATGGCGTCTCTTTACCCAAAAGTCGCCACGGCTGATTCAATCCTGTTCGCCAGCCCGATCTATTGGTTCACCATCAGCGCGCAGATGAAGCTGTGTATTGATCGTTGGTATGCATTCCAAGCCTCAGGCTTTAAGGAGTTCCAGGGTAAGAAATTCGGTGTCGTTCTGAGCTATGGCGACAGCGACCTGTACAATTCCGGTGGCATCAACGCCATCCATACTTTCGAGACCATGTGTCGCTTCCTGGAAGCTGACATAATCGGCATTATCCACGGCACGCTGAGCGATGTGGGCGATGCCGAAAAGTTCCCGGAGCTGATGGAGAAAGCTTTCCAGCTCGGTAAAAAACTTGGGCAATGAGTAATATCATTTTCTTGACCATTGTCGGCTCGGCGGAAGGGGCGCGCCGGGCGCGCCTGTTAATTGACAGCTTGCGCAGCTTTGGCGGAGAATTCGCATACTCGCCCTTCTGGGTCTTTTCCCCGCAACTTGAGCTTATTCGCGCCCTGGAGAACAAGTCCACCCGCATCCTGCCGCTGGAGGTTCCGCCTCCATTCCTTGCTTACCCTTTCGGTGCAAAGGTGGCTGCCTGTGCGCGCGCCGAGGAACTTACCCCTGACGTAACATGTTCCCTGGTCTGCATCGATACCACCTGTCTCATCGTTCAACCACCTTTGCTCTTTGACCTCGGCGCGAACTTTGACGCAGCCCTGCGTCCGGTACATATCTGTAACGTGGGGTTACCGGCCTCCGCGCCCCTGGATGAGTACTGGAAAGGCATCTATACTGCCCTGGGCGTTGAGGACATTGCCAGCACCGCCCAGTCCTTTGTGGATGGCCAGCACCTGCGCGCCTATTACAACTCGCACTCGATTACCGTCAACCCCGGCAAGGGATTGTTCCGCCGCTGGTACGAGCTGTTCCAGCGATTGTCTGCTGATCGAGAGTTCCAGTCGCGCGCCTGCTCCGATGAGTTGCATCAGGTATTCCTTTTCCAGGCTGTGTTCAGTGCACTGGTTGCCACCGCTCTCGATCCCCGGCGCATCTGCATCCTGCCGCCGAGCTACAATTATCCCTATAACCTGCAAGCCAAAATCCCCGGGGCATCCCGCGCCACTTCGCTCGATGAGTTGGTCTGCTTCACCTATGAGGAGCGTGACCTGAATCCCGAAACGGTTACCGACATCCAGATACGCGAACCGCTGCGTTCCTGGCTGGAGGCTCATCTCAACGTATGAAAATTCCCACCCTCCATACCCCGCGCCTGATCCTGCGTCCCTGGTCGCCGGAGGATGCGGAGCGTCTGCTTGTTATTCTTCAGGAACCAGAACTATTTCGTTTTTTTCCCCGGACCGATTCATGGCCGCGGGAAAAAGCGGAGAAGTACATCGCCCATCATCTTTCCCATTGGCAGGAACGAGGTTATGGTCATTGGGCGGTCGTCACCACCGCGGATGGGGACCTGGTCGGCTGGAACGGCCTCGAGTATGTGCCCGAGCTCGCAGAGACCGAGGTGGCATACCTGTTGAGCCGCGCGGCCTGGGGGAAGGGATACGCCACCGAGGCGGCGCAGGCTGCCCTCACTTTCGGTTTCACCATGTGCGGTTTGGAGAAGATCGTTGGCCTGACCCACCCGGAGAACATCGCATCAGAGCGCGTATTGGAAAAGTGTGGGCTGAAATTCATTGACCAGTTGTGTTTGTGGGGCATTCAATTACACCGTTATGGCATGGAACGCGAGGTGTTCTTGGGGAATTCCCATTGACCTGGGAAACCAGGATATCCGTGGGCTGTCGAACGGGATAGATCACAGATAAGTGATTTTAACAATCCATCCTTTTCTAAAATGGTATAATGTATATACATTTTGTTGGAGACTCTCATGTCTCTTCGTCTTGATCCTGATAGCCCTTTCCCTTTTTACTATCAAATCCGCGAACAGCTGCGCGCCCAAATCCTGAACGGGAAGCTCGTGACTGGTGATGCCCTGCCTTCAGAGGCGCAAATTTGCGTCGAGACTGGCGTCTCGCGTATGACCGCCCGTCAGGCGTTGACCCAACTGGCCAACGAAGGCCTGGTGAACCGGCAGCGCGGGCGGGGGACATTTGTCGCTCCACCAAAAGCCACGCTTGATAGCAACCAATTTCCCTTGCAAGGGTATACTGAGTTGCTTGGCCAGGTGGGCATGCAGGCTGGCGCCAGGGTGTTGGCACAGGTCGTCGAACCGGCGACTGAAGTGGTGGCCGCCCAATTAAAGACCTCTCCCGGCGAACCGGTTGTACGTATCATTCGCCAGCGGCTGATGCGGGATGAAATCATGTCGCTCGAGACATCGTTCTATCTGCACAGCCGAGTACCCGGCCTTGCAGATTTTAACCTGACCAACCAGAGCATTTATACATTGCTAGAACAGCGCTTCGGTCTTTCTCCTCTTTATGCCATCGATACTGTGGAGCTCTCTATCGCTGGCCAATATGAAGCCAGGAAGTTGAAGGTCGTTGAGGGCGTTCCAGTTGTCCTTGTCACGCGCCTGAGCTTTCTTGAAGATAACCAGCCACTCGAATTCACCCAAACCATTCATCGCGGTGACCGCTTTCGCTCCATTGTGCACCGTTCCCGCCAGCAGCTGAGGTGAACGAGGGAAAGGAAGTAGCAATGACATATGGATATTGGGGCAGACTCCTCTTCGTAAATCTTTCCAGCGGCCAGATAGCGATGGAACAGCCACCGGAGGAAATCTACCGCCGCTACCTGGGGGGGTACGGACTTGGCGTCCATTATCTCAACGAGCTTATTCCCTCACAGGCCGATCCGCTCGGACCCGAAAACCTGCTCGCCTTTCTCCCCGGCCTTCTGACCGGCTCCGGCGCGCCCTTCAGTGGACGCTTCATGGTTGCGGCGCGCTCGCCTCTGACCGGCGCGTGGGCAGACGCCAACTGCGGCGGGAACTTCGGCCCGGCGCTGCGCGGCGCGGGCTGGGATGGGTTGTTCATCTCCGGCCAGGCAGACCGGCCAGTCTATCTTATCCTTGACGGGGAAGCCACCAAAGTGTGTGACGCCGAGCATCTCTGGGGACTGGACGTGCGCCAGACGGAAGAGGCTCTCCATAAAGAACTCGGCTTGGACGCCAAGATCGCCTGTATTGGGCAGGCAGGCGAGAAGCTCTCGCTCATCTCCGGTATTGTCAACGACGATGGCCGGTTAGCCGCGCGTTGCGGGGTGGGTGCGGTCATGGGGTCGAAGCGGCTCAAAGCAGTGGTCGCCCGCGGACGATCGCGTCCGCCGCTAGCTGATGCAAAAGCCTTCAAGGAAGCTTCAGCCGACTATTTGCCATTGTTCCGGCGAAAGCCGTCCGGTATGTCCTCCCGCGTCCCGGTCTTCATGGAATTAATTCTGCCACTCATCCGTCGCCTGCGGGGGCAGTTTGGCGGTGGCCCGGCTGAGATGGTGGTGGATTCATACAAGCGTTATGGAACTTCTGCCGGCACCGCCATGCTGGTGGAACTGGGTGACACACCAGTTCGCAACTGGACCGGGATTGGCTACCGTGACTTCCCGCTCGACCTTTCCGAAGGTTTGAGCGACCGCGCCGTCGTCCGCCCGATGGTGAAGGCGTATGCCTGCCAGGGCTGCCCGGTTGCCTGCGGCGGGGTCATGGAGCAGCCAGATGGCGGGACGAGCCACAAGTCCGAGTATGAAACGCTGACTGTCTTTGGGCCACTGACGATGAACTCTGACCTGGCGACGGTCATGAGCTGCAACCACATCTGCAATATGGCTGGTCTGGATACGATCTCAACGGGTGTGTCGGTTGCCTTCGCCTTGGAGTGCGCAGAAAAGGGTTGGTTACCACCCGGGTTGGAAGATGAGCTTCCGCTGGAATGGGGAAACAGTAAGGCGATTCTGGAACTGACCAAACGCATCGCGGCGAGGACCCCTGGCTTGGGCGCTTGGCTGGCGGATGGGGTGGCGCGCGCCGCGGCTGGACTCTCTCCCGAAGCACTCCAAGGAGCCATCCACGCCGGCGGGCAGGAGATTGCCATGCACCGTGGCATCTACGAGCCGGGTGTCGCTGTCGGTTACGCCTTCGATCCGGCTCCGGGGCGGCATACCGCCAGCAACACGGGAAACGCCAATGTCCCGGCCTTCGCGCCCTATTTCTCGTTGCTCGGACACAAACCGGCAGCGCGCTATGATTACGCCGAAAAGGGGATCACTCAGGCGATTGGCATGTCACTGTGCCGCGCCTTCGATGCGCTTGGCTTGTGCCAGTTTTCCCTGTCGTTGGGCAATCCGCCCTTCCTGGCTTGGCTCAACGCGGCTACGGGCTGGGGAATGGACGAGGCAGAATTCTACCGCATCGGCAGACGCATCCAGGTGATGCGCCACACTTTCAACGCGAAGCATGGCCTGCCTGCGCAGTTCCCGCTGCCGGAGCGCGAGCGTGGTGACCCGCCACAAGCGTCCGGTCCAGTGGCGAACCGGACTCTGGATATGCAGGCGATGGCCACCAGTTATTTTGAATTCCTGGGTGTCGATTCGCAAACCGGGCTTCCCCTGCCGGACACTGTTCGCGAACTTGGTTTGCATGAAATTCTAACCACAGCACAGGTCGGGTGACCACACCGAACGCAGAAGCGGCGTTGTCAATCCGATCCTCCACGGGCTGGTGTGTCAATCCAACCCACTCGAAAGGAGAGCAAAATGTCATTTTCGCTTGCTCAACTCATCCAAGACCGGCAGGACGACCAATACGACCTGCATATGAAATACATCAGTCCGCACATGGCGCGTGTTCAGCAGATTATCGGCTTCGACAAGATCTATGCGCGCGGCGAGGGCGCTTACCTGTGGGACGTGGACGGCAACCGCTACCTCGACCTGTTGGCCGGTTACAGCGTTTTCAACCTGGGGCGCGACCATCCGGTGGTCAGGCAGGTGATGCTCGAATATCTCAACCTGTACCGCCCCACGCTGGTCAAGATGGATTGCCCGCTTTTGGCCGGATTGCTCGCCGAGGAACTGGTCAAGCGGATGCCGCCGGGACTGGACGCCATCTTCTTCGCCAACTCGGGGGCCGATGCAGTGGACACCGCCATCAAGTTCGCCCGCTGCGCCACCAAACGGCCGCGCGTGCTCTACCTCGATCATTCATTCCACGGCTTGACGCTCGGCACGCTCTCTATCAATGGCGGGGAAGCGTTCAAGAAAGGCTTCGAGCCGCTAATCCCTGGTGCAACGATGGTGGCGATGAACGACCTGGAAGCACTGGAGAAGGAAATACGCAAAGGCGATGTGGCCGCGTTCATTGTCGAACCGATTCAAGGTAAGGGAGTTTACATTCCCAAAGAAAACTACCTGCCTGAAGCGCAGCGTCTCTGCCGCAAATACAAGACTCAATTTATCTGTGATGAAGTCCAGATGGGCCTGGGCCGCGCGGGAAAATTCCTGTCCTGCAACCACTGGAACCTGGAGCCGGACATGGTCACGATTGCCAAGTCGCTTGGCGGTGGGTACGTTCCGGTCAGCGCGGTCATCATGCGTCGCGAGGTCAACGACACGGTTTTCGGCAACCTCAAGCGCGCCCAGGTGCATTCAACCACCTTCGGTCAGAACGACATGGGCATGGCCGCCGGCCTCGCCACGTTGCACGTGATGGACGAAGAAAAGATAGTCGAAAGTTCTGCTACTGTCGGCGCGAACCTGCTTGCCCGGCTTTCTGCGCTGAAAGATAAATACGAGATGATCGCCGACGTGCGCGGGAGGGGTCTCGTCATCGGCATCGAGTTCCGTCCGCCAAGCAACCTTGCCATGCGCGCCGCGTGGACTGCGCTCGAAGTCGCCGAGAAAGGACTCTTCACGCAGCTCGTGGTCATGTCACTGATGCGCGACCACCAAATGATGACACAGGTCGGTGGGCCGGGTGTGAACATCGTCAAGCTCCTGCCGCCGCTCATCATCGGCGACGAGGAAGTGGATATGATCGTCAATGCCTTCGACCAGGTCATGGATGAGACGAGAAACTTGAAAGGCCGCGTCTGGGCGACGAGCGGAGAATTAATAAAGCAAGCAATGTCCGCGTAGGTCGGGTTGCCAATCCAACCTATTCAGGTCGGACTGCCAGTCCGACCTACGCGAGGAGTGATCATCTTTGAAAACCTTCGTTACTGGTGGAACCGGCTTTGTTGGCAGCGCGGTGATTCGCAAGTTGCTGGCTGAGGGGCACCAGGTCCGGACGCTGGTACGGGCCGGGGCAAACACGCGCATGTTGGACGGACTGCCTGTGGAACGCGTCAGCGGAGATTTGAGCAATGCCGCTCTCCTGCAAAACGCAATGACCGGCTGCGGGTGGGTTTTCCACGTTGCCGCGTTGTACGCCTACTGGGGTTATACCTGGAACGATTTCTTTCAATCCAACGTGGAAGGGACGCGCCGGGTGCTGGAAGCCGCGGCAAAATCCAGTGTCAAGCGTATCGTCCACACAAGTTCGATCGCCAGCCTCGGCATTCCGGGCGATGGGACACCCGGCACCGAAGATACACCGGTCACAATAAAGGATATGCTCAGTGATTACAAACGTTCGAAATTTATGGCGGAAGAAGTGGTGCGCGAGTACGTCGTGAAGGGACTGCCAGTGGTTATCGTCAACCCGGCCGCGCCGGTGGGCGTGGGCGACCACAAGCCGACCCAGACCGGCAAGATGATTGTGGACTTTCTCAAAGGCAAAATGCCCGCCTACGTGGATACCGGCCTGACCATTGTGGATGTGGACGATGTTGCCAATGGACATTTGCTTGCCATGAAAAAAGGGGGGATCGGGGAGCGCTACATCCTGGGTGGCGAGAACCTTTCCCTCAAGCAGGTGCTGGATCTGCTGGCGGAAATCTCCGGTCTGCCCAAAGTACGGAGGCGCATTCCCCGCGTCGTCGCCCTCGGTTGGGCGTACCTGGATACCGGCCTCGCGCGGCTGAACCCGAAGCACATCCCGGCTGCCACGCCAGACGCGGTGCGCGTCTCCAGCAAGACGGAGTATTTTAGTTCTTCCAAAGCAATTCGTGAACTTGGATACACATTTATCCCGGCGCGCGGCGCGCTGCGGAAAGCGGTCGATTGGTACCGGGCAAATGGTTACGTTCCATGAGGATGTGGTTGCGAGGAGCGGTCGAGGCGACAAAGCAATCCCAGCAGGTTAAGAGCATACTTTCCCTGCGGGTATGCTTCGCAATCGTCGGGCTGACGTCCTTCTGCAAAGAAACTTCATGATCCAGCATGTCATTCTGACCCTGAACGGAGTGAAGGGTCAGCCTCCCTCGCCTGAGGAAACCCTTCACCACGCTCAGGGTGACAGGGCAACCTGAAAAATAACTTCGCATAGTTTCTTACACAATGAAATGCGTGAAGCGCTGTGGAGTTACCAGCAAAGACACGGTTCCATTATAGTTTTCAAGGAGGTTGCATGCCTGGAAAATATCTCATCGGGCTGGATGTGGGTAGCGGCTCCATCCGTGCCCTATTGGTGAACGCAGAAACCGGTGAAACGTTCAGCGCCTGTAGAAGCTGGTCGCTCCAGCCCGCGCCCGAGGTCGGCGGTTTTGCTTATAAATTTGACCCTGCCGTCGCCTGGCGCCTCATTGGCGAGGCGACGCGCGAAGCGCTTGCCACGGCCGGTGCCTCCCCGCTGGAGGTGGCTGGCGTGGCCGCCACGTCCATGCGCCACGGCACCGTGGTGATCGATAAAAAGGGTGGCATCCTGATGGCTGCCCCCAACCGCGATGCCCGCGCTGCCGCACAGGGAATGCAACTGGCCGCCGAGCGCGGTGATGAAATGTACCGCAGCATGGGGCGCGTTCCCAACCCGGTCTTCACCGCCGCCCGCCTGCTGTGGCTGAAGGAGATCTCACCGGAGGAATTCAAGTCTGCAGCAGCCGCCTTAAGCCTCAGCGACTGGGTCGGCTGGGTGCTGAGTGGCGAAACAGCCACCGAGCTGGCCCAGGCCGGCGAGAGCCTGCTGCTCGATTTAAGGTCGCGCAGGTGGGCTTCCGCCGCCATCAAGGCGATGGGCATTCCTGAAAGGATATTGCCGCGGCTGAAACCTGCCGGCGCCCGCCTCGGCAAACTGACAAAGGAAGCCGCGGCGAACCTCGGTCTGCTGGCCGGGATTCCGGTGGCTGTCGGCGGGCCGGATACACAGTGCGGGCTGCTTGGCATGGGGGTGGTCTCCGCCGGGCAGATCGGTGTGGTGGCTGGCACGACCACACCCGTGCAGATGGCGGTGGGGGAACCGTTGCTCGATCCCGAGATACACCTCTGGACCGGGCTGCACGTCATTCCCGGTTTGTACGTACTCGAAAGCAATGCCGGTCAGATGGGTTCCAGCCTCGATTGGTTCGCCCACCTGGTGCACGGTGAGGCTCCCAACCCTGCCGCCATGCTCACCGCCGAGGCGGAAGCCTCGATCCCCGGCGCGCATGGGACGCTTTCCACCATCGGTGCAGCGGTTTTCAACGCCGCCGGCATGGAGCCACCAGTGGATAACCTTACTTTCTCCTCGGTGGTAGCCCGCTTTGGCGAGGGTGCCCGCGCCGACGTGGCGCGTGCCATTTTGGAGGGGATGGCTTACGCCGTGCGCGCCAATATCGAGCAGGTGACCGCCCTCACTGCTTCGACAGGCTCAGCCCGCGACCTTGGTTCCTCTCCCCAATATGGGAGAGGGGAAGTCTGGATGTGCGGCGGGATGACCCGCAGCAGCCTGTGGACGCAGATCGTGAGCGACGTGATGGGATGCAAGGTGATCGTCAGCGCCACGGTTGAGGCGACCGCCCTCGGCGCGGCCATCTGCGCCGGAGTCGGGGCTGGCCTTTTCCCGGATCTCGTCATTGGCGCGCAAAAATTGGCGCGCATTGCCCGTGAGCATCAACCTGGCGCATATTCCCCGAGCTACCAAAACCTCTACGCGGACTGGCAGTCGCTGCGCGGCGAACGCCGCCCGGCGGATATCGTCGCCGTCAACCAGTTTACCGAGGCGATGATGGCCGGTCTGGAAACTGGTGGCTATGGCGGGGGCGCGGCTGCCTCCTTTCGCCCGAGCATCTACATCAGTGCCGAGGTGGATGAGACTGCCCTGGAAAAGCTTCGCGAGATCGGCGAGGTGACTTACAAACCGTACCGTACCGAGGGCATCCTGCTCACCGGGGGGGACCTGGTGCAGACGCTGAAGAACGTGCAGGTCTTCGTAACCGAGGTGGATATCGTCGATGCCGCGGCGCTGCTCGAACTGCCCGACCTGCGCATGGTCGTCGTCTGCCGCGGCAACCCGGTCAACATTGACATCGAGGCCTGCACCGCGGCTGGCGTGCCGGTGACGAACACCCCGGCGCGCAACGCGGATGCCGTGGCTGACCTGGCGCTCAGCTTCATGTTGATGCTGGCGCGCAAGCTCCAGCCTGCCTCGGCCTTCCTGCACCAGCCCGGAGGCGAGGCCGGCGACCTGGGGCGGATGGGACAGGCGCACGAGGAGTTCCTCGGCGTGGAGTTGTGGCGCAAGACGGTCGGCGTGGTCGGAGGTGGGGCGATCGGCCGAAAGGTCATCCAGCGCCTGCTGCCCTTCGGGGCGCACATTTTGCTCTTCGACCCGTACTTGACTATCGAACAGGCCGCGTTGATGGGCGCGGAGAAAGTACTCTTCGAGCACCTGTTGGCGGAAAGTGATTTTGTCACGCTCCACGCGCCGGTCACCGAAGGGACGCGCGGCATGATGAACGCGGCCGCCTTCGAGCGGATGAAGCCAGGCGCCTACCTGGTCAACACGGCCCGGGCGGCATTGGTGGATGAAACTGCGCTGCTCGCTGCCCTACACAGCGGCAAGCTGGGAGGATTCGCGACAGACGTGTTCCCGGTGGAGCCGCCCGCCGCGGACGACCCACTGCTGACTTTTCCCAACGTCATTGCCACCCCGCACATGGGCGGCAACACGCTGGAAGTGGCCGCCCACCAGGGCGAGATCATTGCCAGCGAGTTGAAGCTGCTGCTGGCAGGCAAGCGTCCGAAGTACATCCTCAACCCCGTCACGCTTGAATCTTTCGCGTGGACCGGAAAACGCCGGACGGACGAGGTCGCGCTGAAGAACCGCACCCAGGCTCCCGGTCCGGGGGCGACCGATCTGGACCTCGCCACGCAAACATCCCGATCTAACCCCCCTGTCCCCTCCTTCGCTAAACTCAGGGCAGTCTCTTCCCCATTGGGGAAGGGAGGGGAGGGGGAGATAGGTATTTCAGGAGAGGTTGAAACAATGGACACAAGCAAAACCCGCCAGAAAATGATCGATATTTTGAAGGAGTTCACCGCCGGCATCGCCGCCGATAAAGAAATGGCCGCTTTTGCAAAGGGCAAGAATGTCGTTTTCCTGTTCACCGCGAAGGACATGGATCAATCCTTCTTCATGAGCTTCATGGATGGAAAGGTGGACTCAGGGCTCGAGGCGCCACCGCGTGAACCGGACGTGAAACTCAAGATGGCCGCCGACATCCTGGATGGCATGTTCACCGGTCGCGTCAACGCCACCAAGGCTGCCACGAGCGGCAAGTTATCGTTCAGCGGCGATACCGGCAAGGCGATGTCGTTCATGCGCATCCAGGGGAACATGGGCAGGTTGTATACCGCTGCCCGTGAGAAGGTGGGTGATCCGGGAGATTTGACGAAACTGGCTCTCACTGCTTCGACAGGCTCAGCACAGCGCCCTGCCCCTTCGCGAAACACCCCTGTGGGGCTCCCAACAATGGGAGCCCCCTTCGGGGGTGATAAGGGGACAGGAGCGAGCGTCTCCCTTCATCCTTCATTGGGAGAGGAGAAGGGGGTGGGGGCTGTCACGCCCCCCTCTCCTTTAGGAGAGGGGCTGGGGGTGAGGCCCGTCCCCACCGACGCCAAAACCAGCGACGTGCGCGACCAGATCCTGCAGGTCACCAACGAGCTCTACGCCAAGGGGCTGATCACCGCCACCGGCGGCAACGTCAGCGCCCGCTGCGACGATAACCCGAACGAGGTTTGGATCACCCCCTCGGCCATCTTTAAAGGCGACCTGCGTCCCGACATGATGGTGCGCATCGACCTGGACGGAAAGATCATCGGCGAGACGGATTACACGGCTTCCTCGGAGCGGCGCGTCCATTGCGCCATCTACAAGAACATGCCGGAGGTGACCGCCGTGGTTCACAGCCACGCCCCGCAAGCCACACTGATGGCCCTGACCGGCACCCGGTTCCAGCCCGTCTCGGCTGACGCGGCGTTCTTTGGCGATATCCCGGTGGTACCCTTCATCATGCCCGGTACGGATGAACTCGGCGACGCCGTGTGCAAGGCGATGGTGGCGCACGGCATTGCCGTGCTGATGCAGAATCACGGGCTGGTGGTGGCGGGTAGCAGCCTGCGGCGCGCAGCGGATATGACGGATATGATCGAGGTCACTGCGCACAAGATCCTGACCTGCAAGCTGCTCGGCATGGCGCCGGCGGTGCTGCCGGAAGATGTGGTCAAGGAACTGAAGGAGATCGGAAGCGCGATCGCGTAGATAAACCCCTAACCCGGATAGACTAGAAAAAAGAATCCGCTAATTGCGCCAATCTTCGCTAATATTAAAAATACTGTTCGCGAAAATTCGTGAGAATTAGCGGACTTATTATCCTTGCATACAATGCTAAATATCATTCCAATAGTCCATAATTAAGAAGCCCTCCCGGTCAAACGGGGGGGCTTTCCTGGCGGAGAGGGCGGGATTTGAACCCGCGTCACCTTTCGGTGAACACGCTCTCCAGGCGTGCGCGCTAGGCCAGGCTACGCGACCTCTCCATTGCGCTCCATCCTGCGGAGCGGGGGGATTATACCATGCGTTCTATATTGGCCTGCGCTTGATCATTGGTGTCGCGTGGTAATAAGAATACTCTACTGCATAGCAGGTCAGTAGCATTTATATTAGAGTACTTAGTGGAAGAAACTCCATTCATGCATTCATCACTTCTCTAATGGCCTAAATCCCTCCCCCAGCGCCTCGTGCGCCTGGCCGATGACCATGAAAGCAAGCGGGTCGGCATCCTGGATGATGGCTTTCAACTGCGCCACCTGCGAGCGGTTGACTACGCTGTATAGCACGGTGCGCTCCGTACCGGTATACGCGCCCTTGCCGCTCAGCACGGTCACGCCGCGCTCCAGCGCTTCCAGGATCTGCCGGGCAACAGTTTCCGGCTGGCTGGTGACGATGAGGGCGGTACGCACCGCGCCGCCGCCTTCCAGGGTTGTTTCGGCGACGATGCCGCTGGCGTAAAGCGTGACCAGCGCATAAAGGGCGTTCTTCCAGCCAAAGACGAACCCGGCCGCCAGGATGACCAGCCCATCCACGGCGAGGTAACTCTGCGACATGGAGACGCCGCGCCAGTGGTTGAGGATGCGCGCCAGGATATCCGAGCCACCGCTGGTGCCTCCGCCGCGATAGACCAGCCCGTAGCCGATGCCGCTGACCACCGCCCCGTAGAGGGTGTTCAGGAACAGGTCGTCGGTGATGCCCGTTTTGGGGAAGAAGGGCAAGAGCAGTAGCAGGTCAACGAAGAGGGAATAGGCTGCCACTGCGGCTGCCGTCCGCAGGGCGAAGCGCCGCCCGCCGAGGAAGCGCCAGCCGATGAGGAAGAGCGGCATGTTGCCGAGGAAGACCATCAGGCCGATGGGCCAGCCGGTGTAGTGGTTGATGAACTGCGATATGCCGCTCACCCCGCCGCTGGCCAGCTTTGCCGGGACGAGGAACAGCCTCAGCCCTAGCGCCTGGATGAATGCGCCGGCAAGGATGAGCAAATAATCGCGGAGGGTGGGCATGGCAAGTTTGAGTTGGTTCATAAATCACCATATTGTGTCATTCCGAGGATTCCACAGGGCTACATGCATTTAATATTTAAGATACACGGCGAATGTCTCTTTAGGCACCTGTCACCCTGAGCGAAGCGAAGGGTCTCCTCGTTGTGAGGCGATGCTTCGGCAAAGGACGCCTCAGCATGACAGGCTAACTTTTATCTGTTCTCAGTTTCGTCCCGGCCAGCTCCTCGATGATGCCGATCACCGCCGAGTTATCCAGTCCGCCCATGCCGTTCTGGAGCATGGCGTTGAAGAGCTGGGCATCCACCGCGGTGGAGGGGAGCGGGACGCCGTAATCGCGCGCCGTTTCCAAGATGATGTTCAGATCCTTGGCCTGCATGGAGGCTTTGAAGCCGGGGGCGCGGTTGCCCGCAAAGAGACGCGGCGGTTTGACGTCCAGCGTCCAGCACTGGGCGGCACCGCCCTTGATGGCCTCCACGACCCTGGCCGGGTCCACGCCCGCCTTCTGGGCGAAGATGAGCAGCTCGGCCGTGGCCACCATCTGCGCGGCGACCATGATCTGGTTGGCGGCCTTGGCCACCTGGCCGGCACCGGCTTCGCCCACGTGCGTGACCGTTTTACCTATTGCCAGGAAGACCGGCAGCACCTTCTCCAGCGCATCCGCCGGCCCGCCGACCATGATGGCGAGCGTGGCATTCCGCGCACCGATATCACCGCCGCTGACAGGCGCATCCAGGCTGAGGACGTGCTTTTCGGCGAGGAGCCAGCTCAGGGTGCGCGCCGCGGCGGGCTTGATGGTGGAATTATCCACCCAGATGAGACCATCATGCGCCCCGGCGATAATCCCATCTTCGCCCATTACCACCTTTTCCACATCGGGCGTATCCGGCAGGTTGGTGAAAACCGCGTCCACCCGCGCGGTCACTTCCACGGGTGAATCGACCGGGACCGCTCCCTCGGCGGCGAGCTCATCCACCGCGGGGCGGCTGCGGTTGTGGACGAAGAGCGGAAAGCCCGCCTTGAGGATATTGCGGGCGATGGATTTACCCATTAAACCAAGGCCGATGTAGCCAACTTTGAGCATAAAAAAACCTCCATCCTGAGGATGATGGAGGTAATTATACTGCCCTCACCTGCCTCCACCCCGTCACCATCTGACACCCTCCCCCTTCCTCTCCCGATATTGGGAGAGGAAGGGGGAGGGTCGGGGAGGGGAAAGGTGAGGGTCTGTTACTTCAACTCATACACGATCGTCACCTGTGTGGTCAGCTGGAATTGCCCGGAAGAAACCGGCACGGAGGCTGTTATCCCTTCACCGCCGCCTCCGCCCTTTCCCGCGGGTAAAGGTGTGTAATCATAGTAGGAGATGGTCAGTACCTCACCCAGCTTCGCGCCGGTTGCATCGGTCAGCTCCTGAGCCTGCTTTCGGGCGTTCTCGACCGCGGCCTTGCGCGCCTGACTGATGGCCTCGGTTTTGTCGGCTACGTCGAATTGGATGCTGTTGATGGTGTTCGCCCCGGCGCGGACGGAGGCATCGAGCAGGTCGCCCAGCGTGGTCAGGTCGCGCACGGTGACGTAGACGGTGTTATCCACCATGTAAAGTGTACCGGTTTTCTTGCCATTGTTATCGTACTGATCCGACGCCCAGATGCTGAAGTTGGTCGTGTGGATATCCTCATCCTTGACTCCGAAACCCTTGATGGCTGCGGCCAACGCCTGCGATTTGGTGTTGTTCGCAGCCAGGGCCTCTGCCACGTTGGCATCCTCGGTGTGGACACCGATATAAATATAGGCCACGTCAGGTGTCAGTGTGACGGTGCCCGCCCCAGTGACAGTCAGCGTGCGCTGATAGGGTTGCGAACTAACATTGATCGTCGATGGACCGCATGCGGTCAGCGCGGCAGCGAAGATGAGAAGAGCAATAAGGAGATGAAATCTGGTTTTCATGGGGTATTCCTTTCCCCCCACCCTGCCCTTCCCCCAATTCCGCAAGAATTTGGGGGAGGGTTAGGGAGGGGGTGGGGGTTACTTAATCCCGTAGGTTACGCTGACCGACACAGAGACCTGTATCTGTCCCGGCTGGATCGGCACTGTAACGTTCGGACCTTCTGCGCCTCCTCCACCGCCCATGCCCATGCCATAGTAATATGATGGCGTGGTATCTGTATACGAAATGTTCTGCACCGCACCAAGCTGCACGGATGCAATCCCGGCTAACTCCTGCGCCAGTGATTCGGCTTTATCCATGGCCTGCTGGCGTGCCTCTGCCATTGCTGCGGTCTTGTCAGCCACATCGAACTGGATACTGTTGATGTTGTTCGCACCAGCGCTAACCACGGTATCGAGCAGCCGTCCGAGCTTGGTCAGGTCGCGAAATGTGATGTACACGGTGTTATCCACGTAGTAGATGTAGCCGATGGGCTGGCTGGTGGCCGGGTCATACTGCTGTGAAGACCAGACGCTGAAGTTGCTCGTCTGGATGTCCTTCGCCGCGATGCCCATGGCCTTCAGCGCCTCCACCACCGCCTGCGCCTGCGTATTGTTGAGATCCACCGCCTCGGCAATCTCCTTGTTTTCGGTGTGGACGCCAACGTAGATATAGGCAATGTCGGGAGTGAGATAGACGATACCGTTACCACTCACCGAGATATTCCGTTCGACGGGCGCGGTCTGCTGCCCGGTCCCCGGCCCGGTGGTCGGCGCGGATGCCGACTGGGGTGAGCAGGCAGTGAGCGTCAAGGTGAGTGTCAATAGTGAGGCGAGAAGGAAAAGTTTTGTACGCATACGAACCTCCTGATGGATTTTAACTTTCACTGAATCATGACGCCAGCGGCAGAAAAAAGTTCCCGCAGGCAGTCTTTGTATTCTACTCGATTTGCTGTAGAATTCACATCATCGTAATAAAAGGGGGAGTGTGGGGAGTGCAGACGGCTCCGCCGTACGCACTCCCCACGTCCTCCCCCCTTTTTTGTAACTGGAATTGGGCTATGGCGCTCGATTTTCAACAGGTTTACAAGAAAATCAAGGAGATTGGCGCGGAGGCGCGCCAACGCCAGCGGAGGCTGGACGGTCTGCGTGAACATGCCGCGCGCCTGCTTGCTGACTGGGCGGATAAAGGTGACGAGCTGCGCCTCAAGCTGGAACGCGCCTGCCAGCAGGATCCAAAACTGCGCTGTGCCATCCCGCTGGACGAACCCCTCGGCTCGGCGTTCGACCCGAGGCCGGCACCCGAAAAACTGACCCTCCTCGCTGCTGACGGCTCGCAGATCAACCCTGACCGCCATGCTGCGGTCTTGTATTCCCTCGTCAATGTCGGCGCGATCGGCATCCAGACCGGCTCTGGCAATTCTCCTGCTGTCTTTACCTCCACCGACCTCCTTTATGGCGATGAGCTATTCACAGAAACAGGCTTTCTTAATGAGGACCTTATCGCCCTCGACCGTGACCTGGCTGAGCGAAAGAAGCTGCTCGAACTAGCTCCTAAATTTCCCGCGCCGGTCCTCGCATTAACCGATGGCCCGGTGGAGCTGTGGGGCGCGGAGGGCGCCGCACAGGATGCCTACTGGGCCAGTCTCGAAAAACACCTGTCCATCCTTTCGCAGTTGCGGGCTCACGGCGTGACCCTGGCTGGCTACGTGGAAAAACCTGCCGCAGACCTCGTTGTCCGCCTGTTGGAGATTGCCCCGCTCACCAACGAGCAGATGAAAGACCTGCGTACCCATCATCCACTGCGCGGCGTGACTGATCTTTGGCTTTTTGGCAGCCGGCTCGCGGTCGGTCAGCGTTCGGCAGTCTTCGGCTTGCAATCCGGCTCCCGTCTCCGTTACACCGGCAACCTGGCATTGCACTTTTTCTACCTGAATGTAGGTGATGAGAAGCATCCCTGGCTGGCGCGCATCGAGATTCCAAAGTGGGTGGCTGACGATGAGGAAAAACTGAACCTGCTCCATGCAGCCCTGCTCGAGCAGTGCCGTACGATGGGTGCGCGGCCCTATCCCTACATCCTGCACCGCGCCCACGAGATCGCCGTGGTGAAGCTGGGGGAGAAGGCGCAGGTGGAGCAAATGCTGCAGATTGAGCTGAGTCGGGCGGGAGGCGAGGTTGGTAAAGGATCGAATAAACAATCCGCGAAAGAACTACCCGGCAAGAAGCGTCGATGAACCAAATGCCAAAGAATCACTGCCGGTTACCGTTTGTCCTTATGACCAGCGGAAATGAAACAGACACCTGCAACCGCCGCAGGTGCGGTGTAAACGGATGCTGAGCGCATTATCCGCTTAACGCCATATAATCCGCTGACTATCGGGAGGCGAGTGCTACAATAATGGAGTGGCAACTTCCCGGGTCCAGCCCGATAGGGCTGGAGGTTTCGTTCTCGCCAAACTGCACCGGTCGTCACTACAGCCAAACGACCAAATCCGTCACTTGGAAGAAGGGAAGCTTAATGAGCAATGTAAGCCTTATCACCCTCGCCGAATCCGATCTCGGCAAGGTCCAAATGTTTTGCGGGCATTCACCCACCTATCGAAAAGGTTACGAAGCCAAGATCGAATGGATGCGGGAACGCCTCCGCGAAGGGATGCGCTACACCCTGCTCCAGGTCGGGGGGCATAATGCCGGAATGATCGAGTATGTCCCCGGTGAATATGCCTGGCGCGGCGTGGATGCGGCGGGTTACCTGTTCATCCACTGCTTCTGGGTGATCGGTCGGAACCGCGGCCACGGCTACGGGCGCAAGTTGCTCGAAACCTGTCTGGAGGATGCCATAGGCAAGAAGGGCGTGGCGGTCGTTGTCAGCAAGGCGCACTGGCTGCCCACGCCCAAGCTCTTCCTGAAGAACGGCTTCGAGCTGGCCGACCATGCCGACCCGGTTTTCGATATGCTGGTCAAACGCTTCGACCCCGCCACACCCCCGCCGCGCTTCAAGCGGAACGCCTCACAGATTCCGCCTGGCCTTACCCTCTACCACAGTGACCAATGCCCGTACACGCAAAATGTTCCAGATATCGTACGCAAGGTCGGCGAACAGTTGAAGTTGCCGGTGAACATCATCCGCGTGGATGACGCTGTAGCCGCGCAAGAGTCGCCCTGCCCCTATGGTATGTTGGGCTATTTCTACGATGGTAAACTGCTCACTTACCACCCGAGCGGCACGGAAAAGCTGCTCGAATTGCTGCACCCTCTATGTGAATGTTCGTGACCTTGTAGGGAGAAAACCATCGCTGGATGCCTTCTTACGAATAACACGAATTGGACGAATTTACCAAATGAAAACTGATCTCGAGCACCTTTTCAAGGATCGTTCTTGCGATTCGTGATATTCGTGGCATTTGTGATCGATAGATTTTCGGCGGCGAACACTTGGCAAAGGAGGAAGCCGGCAAATGACCTTTATCATCGTCCTCATCGGTTGGATCTTCTCACTCTGCCTTCATGAGTTCTCGCATGCCCTCACTGCCTACTGCGGTGGAGATACCACCGTTCGCGAGAAGGGCTACCTGACCTTCAACCCGCTCAAGTATACCCACCCGCTCTACTCACTGCTCCTGCCACTCCTGTTCCTCCTCCTGGGAGGCATAGGGTTACCCGGTGGTGCAGTGTACATCGAAACCTGGCGCTTGCGCAGCAATCGATGGGTCACTGCTGTCTCGCTTGCCGGACCGATTTCCAACCTGCTGCTGGGAGCCATTCTTGCTGTCATCCTGCGCCTCTCGCCTGTGATGAGCAGTGGAATCTGGCCCGGCCTGGCGTTCCTCGCCCTACTGCAGGTCACAGCCGCGCTGCTCAACCTCATCCCGCTTCCTCCCTTTGATGGCTATGGCGCGATCGAGCCATACCTGCCCCGCGAGTTGCGCCTCAGGCTGGCCTCCACACGCGGCGTGCTGGTCTGGATCGTCTTCCTCGTCCTATGGTATGTGCCATTCATCAACGACGCCTTCTGGGCGCTCGTCTTTTGGGCGGCGCGTGGTCTTGGCATCCCGTTTAACCTCGCCGGCATTGGCTTGCAAGCCTTTCAATTCTGGAAATATTAAGGAATATGCTAGAATCCGTATGATGATTCAGCCGTGCATCGTCTTCATGGGGTCGCCGGACTTCGCTGTACCCAGCCTGGAGGTGCTCGCCGTGCGTTATCCCCTCCTGGGCGTGGTCACCCAGCCCGATCGTCCGGCGGGGCGCGGCCGGACCCTGAGGCTGTCCGCCGTTAAACAGGTTGCTCTCCGCCTTGGACTTCCCATTGCCCAGCCGGAGCGACTGCGTGACCCCGAGGCACTGACCCGACTCCGCTCCTGGTCTCCTGACCTCATCGTGGTCGCCGCCTTCGGGCAGATCCTGCCGCAGGAAGTTCTCGATCTGCCTTTATTTGGTTGTGTCAATGTCCACGCGTCGCTGCTGCCGCGTTGGAGAGGTGCCGCCCCCATCCAGGCTGCCATCCTCGCCGGTGACGCGCAGGCCGGCGTCACCATTATGAAAATGGACGCGGGCGTGGATACCGGTCCAATTCTCAGCCAGGGCGCGATTCCCATTTTGCCAGAAGATACCGCTGGCAATCTATTTGAAAAACTATCCCGACTCGGCGCAGATTTGCTGCTCGAAACCATCCCTGGTTATCTCAGCGGTAAAATCCTGCCCAAGCCACAGCCCGCCGCAGGCGCGACCTACGCGCCGCTGCTCACAAAGGAAGATGGATTACTTGATTCCGCTCAGCCAGCCGCTGCGCTTGAACGCCATGTGCGTGCCTTCCACCCCTGGCCTGGCGCGTGGATCATCTGGCAAGACGCACACCTTAAAATCCTGCGCGCCCACGCTGCTGCGGTCAGGGTCGAAGCAGGCAGGCGGCTCGTCCACCAGGGTCTACCCGGCATCTCGACCGCGGATGGGCTGCTCGTCCTTGATGAAGTCCAGCCGTCCGGGAAAAAGCCCATGCCAGGAAAAGATTTTTTATCCGGAGCCAGAGATTGGGCATCGTAGCCCGGTAAGATTTGTCAGCCCTATAAGATCGGTCATACCTGTAAAACTTGTTAGACCCGAATGACTTTTCAGACCTGTAGACGAGGCGAGTTGTATGCCACAATACATTGCTGCCATTGACCAGGGCACCACCAGCACCCGCGCCATGATCTTCGACCACGCCGGGAATGTTGTCGCTTCCGCTCAAAAAGAACACCAGCAGATCTACCCAAAACCCGGCTGGGTGGAGCATGACCCTCTTGAAATTTGGCATAACACGCAAGAGGTCTTGCAGACGGCCGTTGCCAAACTCCTCACGCCTCACGGATCACGCATCACGCATCACTCCTCGCTCATCACTGCCATCGGCATAACCAACCAGCGCGAGACGACGGTGGTTTGGGATGGAAAAACCGGCCAGCCGATCCACAATGCCATCGTCTGGCAGGACACGCGCACCGACGCGATCTGCAACGAGTTGACGCATTCCGGTGGGCAGGATCGCCTGCGACCCAAGACTGGCCTGCCGCTGGCAACCTACTTCTCCGGGCCAAAGATCCGGTGGATACTGGATAACCTCCCTGGAGCGCGCACCAGGGCTGGGAACGGCGAACTGCTCTTCGGCAACATGGATACCTGGCTCATCTGGAACCTGACCGGCGCGCACGTAACAGACGTGACCAACGCAAGCCGCACGCTGTTGATGAACTTGCAAACACTGGATTGGGATGAAGAAATTCTCTCGCTGCTCGGCATCCCGCGCCTCATGTTGCCGAAAATATGCTCGTCTTCTGAAATTTATGGCGCGGTAAGGGCGGAGTCAACCCATCCTGCGCTCCGCCCAAACCGGGGTGAGACTACCTCACCCTTGCAGGGTGTTCCCGTCTCCGGCGACCTGGGCGACCAGCAGGCTGCTCTCTTCGGCCAGACCTGCTTCAGCCCCGGAGAGGCCAAGAATACATACGGCACCGGCTGCTTCATGCTGCTCAACATGGGTGAATTGCCTGTACCTTCCAAATCTGGCCTGCTGACCACCCTCGCCTATAAGATCGGTGGGCAGAAAGCCATCTACGCGCTCGAAGGCTCCATCGCCATTACCGGTGCGCTCGTGCAGTGGCTGCGTGACAACCTCGGCTTGATCGTAAAATCTTCCGACGTGGAGTCTCTCGCCGGCTCGGTGGAGGATAACGGCGGTATCTATTTCGTCCCGGCTTTCTCCGGCTTGTTCGCCCCATATTGGCGCTCTGATGCGCGCGGCGCCATCCTGGGGTTGACCCGCTATGTCAACAAGGGCCACCTCGCCCGCGCCGTCCTCGAAGCCACCGCCTACCAGACGCGCGAAGTGCTGGACGCCATGGAAAAAGATTCCGGCGTCAAGCTGACCTCTCTCAAAGTAGATGGCGGGATGGTTTTCAACGAGCTGCTGATGCAGTTCCAGGCGGATATCCTTGACGTACCTGTCATCCGACCCAAGGTGGCCGAGACCACCGCCCTCGGCGCGGCCTATGCTGCGGGGTTGGCTGTCGGCTTCTGGCAGAACCTCAACGAGTTGCACTCCAACTGGGGTAAAGACAAGGAATGGAAACCGTCGATTCCTGCCGCGCAGCGCGCCGCCCTTTACTCTGGTTGGAAAAAAGCGGTAACGCGTACGTTCGATTGGATCGAATAGAAAAGAAACCACGAAGGAACACGATGCGACACGAATTAATACTCCGTGTTCTTTCGTGTGACCTGGTGGGAGAAAGAAAGATATGAACCGACAGGATACTCTCACTTCATTAAAATTTCACTCCCCCGCCATTCTCATAATCGGCGCGGGCATCAACGGCGCGGGCACCTTCCGCGACCTTGCCCTCAACGGCGTGGATGTGCTGCTCATTGACCGGGCAGACTTCTGCTCCGGTGCGAGTGCGGCCTCCTCACACATGGCGCATGGCGGCATCCGCTACCTTGAAAACGGCGAGTTCCGCCTGGTGCGCGAGGCAGTGCAGGAGCGCAACCGAATGCTCGAAAATGCCCCGCACCTCGTCCGCCCGTTGCCCACCACCATCCCCATCTTTAAGATTTTCTCCGGTTTGCTCAACGCCCCACTCAAATTCTCAGGCTGGTTGGAAAAACCCTCCGAACGGGGCGCGCTGGTCATCAAGATCGGCCTGATGTTCTATGACGCCTTCACCAAGGGCCAGGGCACCGTTCCAGCGCATATCTTTGATAACCGCGCCAAAGCTCTCGAAAAGTTTCGCCGCCTCAACCCGGCGATAAAATATGCAGCCACCTATTACGACGGCTCCATCCTCTCCCCCGAGCGCCTGCTCATTGAGCTGATTCTGGATGGCGAAACCGAAGGCGAACATGCCCGCGCTTTGAACTACGTCTCGCTGGCGGGCGTGAACGGTGATACGGTTACATTGCACGACGAGTTGGCTGGTTCGACATTCGATGTTCACCCGCGGCTGATCGTCAACGCTGCCGGACCGTGGATTGACATCGCCAACCGGACCCTGGGTTTGAAGACGCGTTACATCGGCGGCACGAAAGGTTCACACCTGGTGCTTGATCACCCGGAGCTGCGCGCGGCCATCGGTCGCAACGAGTTTTTCTTCGAGAATAAGGATGGTCGCATCGTCCTCATCTTCCCGCTGGGCGATAAAGTACTGGTCGGAACATCTGATACTCCCATCGAAGACCCCGACGAAGCCCGCTGCATCGAGGAGGAAGTGGATTATTTCCTGGGCATGGTCGCGCGCGTCTTCCCCTCCATCAAGGTGGATCATTCGCACATCGTCTTTCGCTTCTCTGGCGTCCGGCCGCTGGCGCACACCGGTTCAACAAAGACAACCGGCCAGATCACCCGCGACCATCACATCCAGGAAGATATGCCTGGTGGCATTCCGGTTTACTCCCTGGTCGGCGGTAAGTGGACGAGCTATCGTGCTTTCTCCGAGCAGGTGACCGATAAGGTGCTCGCCTTTTTGGACCTCGAACGCAACCGCGACACCAAATCCTTACCCATCGGTGGCGGGAAGGATTACCCGCGGGTGGGTTATGCCCAGTTACAGTACATGAAGGACATCAACCTGCCCGCTCCCTGGCCGAAAACCCTCTTCGACCGCTATGGTACACGTGCCATGGAGATCGCTAGGTTCATGTCCGCTGATTACGATGCTGCCCTCAAATACAAGCCGGATATGACCCGTCGCGAGATCACCTTCCTGGCGACTCGTGAAAAGGTTGTCCATCTTGACGATCTCCTGCTCCGCCGCACGATGCTGGCCTACCATGGTCAGTTGACTCGTCCACTGGTGGAGGAGCTGGCAAAGATCATCGGCGAGGCATTGGGATGGTCCGAAGCATATGAATGGACTGAGGTGGAGCGCGCGATCAGGATTTTTAATGACCGGCATGGGGTCCGTTTATAAGCCGAATGACCAATTGTGGCAGTAATAATAAAAAAAAACCGCAATGGATATTAACGAAATAGCGACAAACCTGGAAAAAGACAGGAATGGGATCTGGCATTCATCCTGCCAGACCAGCATATCCTATCCTGCCGAAGGGAATGACATTTTCTTCCCATTGGAGGAAAACTCCTTTTGGTTCAACCATCGGAATCACTGCATTCTTGAACTGCTGGGCCAATACCCTCCTTCCGGTCCGCTATTCGACATCGGTGGAGGTAATGGTTATGTGGCCTTAGCGCTGGAGAAAGCCGGGTATGCCTGTGTGCTGGTGGAACCAGGTGGGCAAGGAGTGCAACATGCTCATCAGCGCGGCTTGACTCAAATCATCAATTCGTCTATTGAAGAAGCGGGATTTAATGATCACGTTCTTCCTGCAATTGGACTGTTTGACGTGCTTGAGCATATCCAGGATGAAGCTGGTTTTCTTGCGAAATTAGGTAAACTGTTGGTTACTTCGGGCAGGCTCTATATCACTGTGCCTGCCTATCAATGTCTATGGTCTGTTGCCGATGAACACGCCGGTCACTACCGTCGATATACTTTGCGTGGACTGCAAATACTAATGAGACGCTCAGGGTTTGAGGTAGAATATAAAACATATTTTTTCCTTGCGCTGATGATGCCTGTTTTTCTTTTACGTTCCATCCCGAGTCGGTTCGGAATTCGCAAAGGGATGAATGGTAAAGATTACCAGAAGGAACTATTGCAATCCCGCCCGTGGCAGGAAAGCTTTGTTGAGCAACTTCTCGAACCAGAATTGAAGTATATTTCCAAACGGAGGCGGGTTCCATTCGGCAGCAGTTGCCTGGTGGCTGCACGCGTGGTGAAATAGCCCACCGCTGGCACATTCCTGTCCAACGCTGCTTACCCCCCGTATTAGGATCGAATGATGGATTGTTCTGTGGTAATTCCTGTGTACAATAGTGAAGAATCCTTGCCGGAGCTGATCGGACGCTTGGCCAATACTTTGCCAACATGGGCTCAAAAATACGAGGTTATCCTTGTCAACGATGGCAGCCGCGACCATAGTTGGGAGAGGATTTTATCTTTGATCGAAGAAAATTCCTGGGTGGTTGGAATAGATTTGCTGCGAAATTATGGACAACATAATGCGTTGATTTGCGGTATACGTGCAGCACAATACGAGGTGATCGTTACAATGGATGATGATCTTCAACATCCTCCAGAGGAAATAGGTAAATTGTTATCCAGACTGAATGATGGCTATGATGTTGTCTACGGCATTCCAGTACATGAACAACATGGGCTTTGGCGTGACCTGGCATCTCAGGTGACAAAGATCGTCTTGCAGGGCGTGATGGGGGCCGAGGTTGCCCGAAAGGTAAGTTCCTTCAGGGCGTTTCGACGGGAAGTTCGTGATGCCTTTAATTCATACAATGGGTCTTTTTTTGCCATTGATGTATTATTGACATGGGGAGCGGCTCGCTTTGAAGGTGTACCTGTTCGCCATGACCCGCGCAAATCTGGAGAATCTGGCTATTCTTTTCGCAAACTTGTTACCCACGCCCTGAATTTAATGACGGGCTTCAGCACCCTGCCGCTGCAATTTGCCAGCCTGGTCGGATTTACCTTTACCCTCTTTGGAATGATTGTGCTGATATATGTCATTGGCCGGTTCATTATTCAGGGAAGTGTTGTTGAGGGTTTCCCATTTCTGGCTTCTATTATCGCGATATTCTCAGGAGCACAACTGTTCGCTTTGGGAATCATCGGTGAATATTTGGCGCGTATGCATTTTCGACTGATGGATCACCCGATCTATGCCATCCGGCACGTAGTGAAATCCAAAATAAAGAATAGGCGCTAGAAGATGCGTATCGTTGTATTATGCGCTACTCGGCGCGGCTATCGTTTCTTACAAAAGCTTGCAGAGTTGACACCAGAGAGTGAGCTTGTTGTATTCAGCTTTCGTGAGGAACCTTGGGAGCCGCCTTTCTTCGATGACATCCGTGCTCTGACCAGGGCATTGGGGGGGCAATTTTTTGAAGGTAGGAAACTGGGCAACTCCCGCCGGGTACAATTTTGGGAGACAACACCCATTGACCTTATGCTCACTGTGAGCTGGCGTTACCTGCTTCCATCATCGGTGTATCTCCGGCCGCGATTGGGGACTTTTGTATTTCACGACTCACTCTTGCCAATATATCGAGGCTTCTCTCCAACCGTATGGGCGATCATCAATGGTGAAGACCATACCGGTGTAACGTTGTTCAAGATGGTTGAGGAGTTGGACGCGGGTGACATCATAGATCAAGAGCATGTACGAATTGGCCCAGACGACACCATCGGTTTGATCATGGAACAGGTGACTGATGCATATTTGCGTTTATTGAGGCGCAATTTAACGGCACTTCTCGAAGGAACAAGCATCGGTGAACCACAAGATCAAGAGTATGCGACATTTACTTGCAAGCGTCTCCCGCAGGATAATGTTATTGACTGGTCTGCTTCGACAAATCAAATTTACAACCTTATCCGCGCAGTTGGCACACCCTACCCTGGGGCGTTTACTTTCTTAAATGGCAAACGGCTTCGGATCTGGGCCGCTCAGCGATTATTACAAGAACGGAATTATATTGGCCGTATTCCCGGGAGAGTGGTTCAAACATATCCCAAAGAAGGTGCTGTTGTCTTGACTGGGGATGGTGCCTTGTTGCTGACCCAAGTGCAGTTCGATGACGGTGAACTTATTTGTGCTGATAAAATCCTTAATTCGCTCTCACTGACGCTTGGGCAATGATTGAAAGACGGGCTATGTCGAAAACTAGGAAAGCGAAAACAACATAAAAAATGATTTGATACCCATCTGAGGTTATTAGAGTTGCCATGAATTGTTCGGTTGTCATTCCAGTCTATAACAGCGCAGAGACGCTCGAGCCGCTCATCAAGCGTCTGGGTCAGGTGCTGCCAAAGGTCGCGAAGGCATACGAGGTGATTCTCGTTAACGACGGCAGCCCGGATAACAGTTGGGAAGTGATTCACGAGCTGGCGAAGCGCCATCCTTGGGTGCGTGGCATTGACCTGATGCGCAACTCTGGTCAGGAAAACGCCACCTTGTGCGGCATCCGCGCCGCGACGCACGAGGTTATCGTAACGATGGACGATGATCTCCAGCACCTGCCCGAGGAAATGCCGAAACTGCTGGAAAAGTTGGACGAGGGCTATGATATCGTTTACAGTATTCCAAGCAAACGTCATCAACCCTGGTGGAAGAATTTATCCGCGGTGATAGTCAAGCGAACGATTGCTTATGTAATGGGCATAAAAACAGTGCGGGATATCAGCACATATAAAGCCTTTCGCGCTGGCCTTCGGAAAGCATTCGATAATTACCACGCCCCCGATGTGATGGTGGATGTTCTGCTCTCGTGGGGAGCGAACCGCTTTGCCTCAGTGACTGTGGAGGATGCACCTCGTTCAAAAGGTCGTTCCAATTACAACTTCATAAAGCTGGTTAAAGTTGCTTTCCTCGTTCTGACAAGCTATACGACCCTTCCTCTGCGCTTGGCAAGTATCCTCGGATTTGTCTTCATCATCTTTGGCTTTTTCGTTTTGGTCTATGTACTGTTCACGTATCTCGCAGTCGGCTCGGTGCCAGGCTTTTCATTCCAGGCTTCAATCATTGCTATTTTTAGCGGTGTCCAGTTGTTTGCGCTGGGGATCATTGGCGAATACCTGGCGCGCATGTTCGAGAGGAGCATGGCCAGGCCTCCCTACATCGTCCGTAGCACTGTGGGACACGAGCAGTGAACGTCGTTATTCTCCAGCCATCGTACATTCCTTGGCGCGGCTATTTCGACCAGATCCGCCGCGCCGATTTGTTCGTCTTTTACGATGATGTTCAATACGATAAACATGGCTGGCGCAACCGCAACCAGATCAAGACAGCCCGGGGAAAACAATGGTTGACGATTCCTGTCCATAGTTATGGGGCGACGGAAGGGCTTCCAATCTGCCAGGTACGGATAGACTGGTCCAAGCCATGGACAAAGAGTCATCTCAAATCATTGTCTTTATCCTATGCCAAGGCACCCCATTTCAATCATTACCTGCCATTGCTCAATGAGTTTTATCAGCGACGCGACGAATTCCTCTCCAGCTTCACGATTGACTTTACGATCGCGCTGGCGAGAGAAATTGGCGTTTTTCATACCCGCTTCATTCGCTCATCAGAAATTCCAAGCATTAATGGTCAAAAGACCGCTCGTCTGATCAAAATACTTAAATATCTTGGAGCCACGCATTATATCAGCGGGTTTTCAGCGCGTGATTACATCGAAAAGGATGAATTTAACGCAGCCGGCATCACGCTCGAGTACATGGAATATAATTATCCTGAATATCCACAACTCTATCCCCCTTATGACCCGAATGTGACGATCCTCGATTTACTCTTCATGACCGGCAAGCAGGCGTTTAATTATATTGTTGAACCCGGGGAGCAGCGCAGGTGATAGTTCTTGCGATACGTGCCTCGACTATCCTGTATAATCTGCTCGTCGCGCGTGCGGACCGGAGACCATTCCTGCTTCCTGCGAATATCTGCCCCATCGTACCATTGACGTTTTTCAAGGCGGGAATTTCCTTTGCGTTTGTGGACATCTCTCCCGGCACACTGAATATGGACCTCGCCAAGGCGACAGAATGGTTCCGAAGTGGCGAATTTGGAGGCCTTCTTTATGCACACACTTACGGTGATCCATTAATACCTGAGGAGTTTTTCAGCGAAATCAAGCGGCTCGATCAGAAAGCGCTGGTGATTGATGATCGCTGCCTTTGCCTCCCCGATCTGGAACCGGATGCTGGGAGTCTGCCTGATGTCTTGCTCTACAGCACCAGTTATGCCAAATTCGTGGACTTGGGCTTTGGCGGTTATGCTTACCTGCGACCAGAAACTGACTATCAGCCTCATTACTTGCCTTTCAAGCGGACTGAGCTTGAAAGGCAAGTAAATGTTTACAAAGGAAGCATCACCAACCATGCCCCATTCACTTATCAGGATGGCGACTGGTTGCAGACAGGCGACCTTCCATTCGGTTGGGAATCCTACCAGCAACAGATCAGGGCAGCAATTCCTCCTTCGATGAAGCACCGGCAAGAGATCAATGCTATCTATACTTCCCAGCTTCCCGCGGAACTGCAGCTTCCCGCTCGTTATCAGTTGTGGCGCTTCAACCTGCGCATAAAAAGCAAACAGAAGATCCTCGATGCGATTTTTACGGCGGGCCTCTTTGCCAGTGCGCACTATTCTTCTCTGGCTGGTATCATGGCTCCGGGTTTCTGCCCCGAGGCCGAGAAGCTTGCGGATGGCATCGTGAACCTCTTCAACGACGGTCACTACACAGAAGAAATGGCCGGCAGCACTTGCCAGATAATTCTGCAAAACCTCTGAAGGAAAACCCAATGTCGGAAAAAAT
>Ga0172371_10001318_pt1 | contig 39310 bp, 34 predicted proteins | sample Lak12m_FD_114543 | JGI IMG/M metagenome (GOLD analysis project Ga0172371, IMG submission 114543) | Freshwater microbial communities from Kabuno Bay, South-Kivu, Congo - kab_022012_12m | ecosystem: Environmental > Aquatic > Freshwater > Lake | place: Democratic Republic of the Congo: South-Kivu... | reverse complement strand
GTGATCTTTGAAGAATTTAAAGGCACGGGAAATTCCGAATTACATTTAGATCGTAAATTAGCCGATCGCAGAATTTATCCTGCAATTAATATTGCTGCCAGCTCGACACGAAATTTTGAAAAGTTTTTTTCTGATGAAGAAGTTAAACAGCGCAACACCTTGGTTCGTATGTTGGACATGTTAAATGACAGTGAACGCACTGAGGTCTTTTTAGATCGTTTGAACCATTCTGATAGTAATGAAGAATTCTTCGCCACGCTGGCAGCAGGTGGTTAGCTTCGGTTTGACTAATTAAGAGACTTATCTTAAGATGACCCATACGTATGTTAAGCTTCCAGGGAAGGGATTTTAAGGGACTTTTTTTTGACTTTCGTAGTCAACTGCGAACTCTATTCATTGACATTGCTGAATACTTCAAAACGTGGCAATGGTATCTTCATAAAAAACTTCATTTTTTAGGCACAGGTTTCGAAGAGTCTAAAGGAATTTTAGTTGATGTTCTTATGGCAAAACGTGGGGCCTATCATCGGCCTTTTTTACATTTTGCTTTAACAGCATTGGCCATTGTGGCGATTTTTTTTGCCCCTTTTATTGTCAGTCAATATCCGACCGCACGGGGAGTAGGAATCGTGGGGGAACAGTCACCCTCCACTGTCGTTAAAAGCCCTTTTGACACTGGTTCGATGGAACTATCGACTATCGAATCACAAAAGCCCAGACGAGACGTTTTGGACCACGTAGTGGCCAGTGGTGAAACTTTGTCGACACTTGCCAAAAATTATAATGTCGATGTTGAATCGATTAAAACCTTAAATAATTTTGACGATGGTCATCTCTTGCATCCTGGCGATAAAATCAAAATTCCGCCAGTGTCGGGAGTTATCATCACCGTTAAAAGTGGGGACACGGTCTACAGTTTAGCTAAAAAGTATGGTCTCGCTTCCGCTCAACCGATTGCTGATTGGCCATACAATACTTTTGTCGATGATGAAAAATTTAGCCTGGCTTCAGGACAAACACTCGTGATTCCTGGAGGAGTGGCTCCATCAGAAATTCCTATACCAGCGCCAATTTTGCAGAAAACTCCCGAGAATCAAATTTTTGCCCGTGGTTCAGGAATTCTTTCTTGGCCCACCAATGGTGTCATTACTCAATATTTTGCGTTCTATCACAACGGAGTGGACATCGCATCAAATAGTGCGCCGTCCATTAATGCAGCTGATTCGGGTCGGGTGGTTTCCGTACTTTACCTAAATTATGGTTATGGATTCCATGTGATCATTGATCATGGTAATGGTTACCGGACTCTATACGGTCACATGAGCAGAATTGATGTTTCCGTCGGTCAGAACGTTTCCCGAGGTGATCATTTAGGAATAATGGGGTCAACGGGGCGTTCCACAGGCCCGCATTTGCATTTCACTGTTTACCAAAACGGCACGGCTGTGAATCCACTGTCACTTCTAAAATAATTTTTTTAAGTGGACCGACGGGGAATTGAACCCCGAACTACCCGCTGCGAGCGGGTCGGTATACCGGTTACCTATCGGCCCATCCCTGTATTCTATCAAATTTTATCAGTCACTTGGCACCGATTGCACATGGAGAAGTAAGGAAGTACGATTAAATTGTGAGAAGCTATTCACGCGATATTAGAAAACAAGTTAGAAAATTACGAGCCTTAGGGAAAACTTTTTCAGAAATAAGAGAATTGTTAAATATAAATTTCCCTAAAAGCACACTTAGTAGTATGTGTGTGGGGGTTAACCTGCCAAGAAATTACTTCGATAAGATACGGCAATTAAATCACCAATATTTAAGCGACGCTTTAAAGGGGGCCTGGATGAAAAATAAGATTAAAAGACAGAATTATCTCAAAAGTGTTGACAATAAAAACGAACCCGCCGCACTAATGATTAATGATAATAATATTGCCAAAATAGCTCTATCGATTCTCTGCTTGGGTGAAGCTTCAAAATATGGAAAAGGAAAGTCATTTTACATAGGAAATTCTGACCCCAAGATAATTATTCTATTTTTGAGTTGGCTAAAGAAGTGCTTTGATTTCAAAATAGAAAAAGTTAGATGCACTGTTCAATGTCGTGCTGACCAGAACGTCTCTAGTCTTGAGACATATTGGCAGAAAATTACCGGTGTGCCGAAAGTTAATTTCTATATGACAAGAGTTGATCCTAGAACTGTTGGCAAACCAACGGAGAATCAAAATTACAAGGGAGTTTTAAGGATTGACTATCTTGATATTGGTGTGCAGCTTGAGCTAGAATCATTAGCAAAATTAATATATAATCGCGTCTCTGGGCCCGTGGTGAAGTGGCATCACGAAACTATGGCATAGTTTAGTAGGGGGTCCGATTCCCCCCGGGTCCACCCAGTCCCGAGGTGACGCGCTAATTCCATGGGCGGCGCTTCGCGGCGCCCCGCCAACTCGGGACTGGGAGCCTAAGTTTTTGATAAAATAAGTGCGAGCCATTTTGTATATAGGCTCCAGGAAAAGTAGTTAACTTGGTATGAAATTACCAGCAACAAACGAAATCCTTCATCCCACACTTCGGGGTTTGATGCTCAAAAGCACCTTACCCATTGCCTTTGTAGCACTGCGATCTTTTGAGGGCGCTTGGGTTTTTAATGACGAATCAAGGGCGATTTTAGGAGTGGTTTGTTTGGCGGCAATAGCCTCGATTTTTGTTCTTTCCAGGGACTAAGTTTGCTTTGTCGGCACGGTTTCTGTTATAATTCCACATAACCAGCAGAAACCACGTTAGTTCTCTCTTTCCTGGAATTCCAGTGCAAAGTAGAAAATCGGAAGGGTCACTGGAATTCAACAACGGAGGAGGTGCAATATTTCAATGCAATATCAAGATCAATCATTAACTTGTCGCGATTGCGGTAATACTTTTGTATGGACCGCTTCCGAACAACAGTTCTATGCTGACAAAGGGTTTTCAAACGCCCCAGTCAGATGTCCTGCTTGCCGAGCTGCCAAAAAAGCTTCCTTCGACGGAGGCCGACGTGGTGGAAACGGTGGAGGGGCAGGCTACAACAGTGGACCTCGTCAAATGTACGATGCAACTTGTAGCAATTGTGGAAAAACTTGTCAGGTTCCTTTCCGTCCTACTTTGGACGAACAGGGCAAACCAGTCAAGCCCATTTATTGTCAAGACTGCTATCGCTCAATGAAGGGCTAAATAGCTGTTGTCTAGATTAATCTAGAAAACTTAAAGGAGGTTGGAGAAATCCAGCCTCTTTTTTGTGGTCGTTTATTGGGCAAGTTCGCCACCGGGGGATGCGATTTTAACCGGAGGTTGAATTTTTGCTTTGGGTAGATTCTGATTCTGACCAGCTGGGGTGGCTAATTGTGATGGTTGGGTCACTGTAGGGGCGACTGCTGGTTTATTAGCTTCAGTACCCTTTGATAGTTCAGCAGACTCATTATTCACTCTGTCACAATCAGCTTTTCCATTTGGTTGGGCACAAACTAGTTGGCTAGTCAGTTGCAATTGTTGAATGGCTTGATCATTAATTTTCAACTGTTTAAATGCTTGGGCAAGATTGTAATGGGCATTAGCATAGTCGGGTTTTAGTTGGATCGCGGCAGCAAAATTACTGGCAGCGCTTTGATAGTCGCCCAGAGAGAAGAAAAGTCCACCAAGGTCTAATCTTAGTCTTGGGTCAAAAGGATTTAAGGCAATAGCCTGAGTTTCAGTTGATTTGGCCCATTCTTCCGAACCTTGAGCAAAATTAATTAACGAGCGATAGATCATGGCCAAATTTTGCCAGTTACCACTATTGTTTGGCCCTAAAGCTACAGCGTTCCTACCTTCAGCCAAGGATTGTTGTACCAATTGAACAACAGTTTGTCTTTCTTGATCAGAAAGGTTCTTTCTGGTGGCTAATGAATCAGCGAGCGCCAAGCTAGTTTGAGAAATCGACACGCGATAGAAATCTTTCCAAGGAGCTGTTTGAATGGCTCGCAATTGTAAATTATAGGTGTCCGCTCCACGATTTTGGGAAGCAGCATCTAGAGATTGACGATAGAAAATATCACCCAAAGTCGAGATTCCCTGACCGTAAGTGGAGACCAGAAGCAAGATAACAAATAGGCCACAAAGCTGTAATTGGATCGCTTTAGAAAAACTGGCGATCTTCGCAAACGAGATGTTGCTAGTTAAATAATGACTAAAGAGAAGGGCGAGGATAACATAAATTAGCCAGAGAACAACAAAGGCTGCCGGAAAAAACAGAGTTACCACCAATGCTAAGCCCAATGAAACGAACAATGCTTTTTCTGTATGGTCGAATGAATCTGACTTCATCCTGTCTCGGGCAATCCCGTAGAGTTTGGTTATTAATCCAATGAAGGCAAAAAGGGTGATTAGGCCACCGATGGTCAAAATATGGAAGAAAAAATTACTTGAAGTGATAAAGTTTTTATCCCAAGAAATATTTTGATTAAAATCACCTAATCGATAAAGGTTGAAGGCGGCGTTAAATTGTCCTGGACCAATCCCCAATAGGGCGTTGGCGTATGAGTGTCCCAAAACTCCAGTCGCAATTTTGCGAGCAGTATCGTGGTCCAAAAGAATCGGCCGATTGGTGAAAAGAAACCATCCCATGACAGCAATGCTGAAGACGGCCAGAGTGAGGAGAATTGTTGAACCAATCCTTCTTCTATTTTCTGGTCTTAATTGCATGGCGACTAAGAGTGGGAACAAAATCACCATCATTAATGCCAGGACAAACGGACTGCCTCCAGGATTTAAATTGACTAAAAATGGTGAACTGGTGAGTAAATTTCTTAATGGAGTAATATTGTTAGCTAATTGAACAGCCAATATTTGCAAACTATTCAAAAAGCCAAGCAAGATTACTGACCACGATAACAGAGATAAACCAGTCCACCAATCCGCTGGTTTTCTAATCGTATTCACAATTAAGAAGAAGGCTGCTGTTAAAGCCAAAAATTGCACAGGCTCAGTTAAGAGGGCTGAAATTTGTTGGTTCAGTTGGTTAGCTGACAAAATTGCCGAAGCGATTAATGCTGCGGGAATCAAAAGAAGATATTTATCTACTGCAGTTACTACTAAGTTAGACTTGTCGCCCATAAATAGTCTAGCAATTAACTTCAGTCCGGCAAAAACGCAGACAAGGGTGACAAATAAAATTTTTGCTGGTTCAAACCAATCCAGTGCAATTGGTAAAAAGAAAAATGGAGTAGTAAATATCAATATAAAAGTTAATAGGATTTGTGCTTGATTAAGCAGGTGATTTTTTCTGCTCGGCTTGTCCTCGCTAATTGGGTTTGTAAAATGAAGCGTCTGAGCAACATTTTCCACGGTATTTTCAACTGATAAGTTAAGTGAATCAAACATATTAGTTTTTTTGATCTATGACGTTAATATCAGAAAAATTTACTTTTTCTAATCTGGAAAAATTACTTTTAGGAATAGTTACCAGGTAAAGGTCATTATTGGTGTCACCATTAGGGGTTGTCAAGAGATGAAACGTAGTTTGAGTGGTGGAATTAACTCCGATTGAATTTGCCTTGACTTCATTAGCTGTAACAGTCGTTAGAGAATTTGTTCTCAGACTATTATTAGAACTAATCAGGTATCCTAATATTAGACCGATAATTAAATAGGCAATTGTCTGGCTAGAAAAAGTGGTCGGTTCGGTAAAGTTTTTGAAAGGCTCTTTAACAATGGATTGATCTTCTGGTAGGGTGTGATTACTGTTAAGACTGGAAAACTTACTTATTTGAGAATAGGCTAGTCCTGATTGTTTCAGACTATAAATTCTGGCAAGAAGGTCAACTGTTGATGGTGGGTAATGGGCTTCCAGTTTCCCAGCAGAATTCAACTTCTTAACCGCTTTGGGGAGAAGTCCGATCTTAGAAAGATAGAATATGTGTTCTTTGGGGTTAGCCCCATCGAAATCTACTCCCATTCGGGAAGCGCTGGATATTAGTTCTGTCAGAGAGACTAGTTTAGTTGTAAGCAGAGTCATTTTTCTTTGAAAGAAAATATATTTCCTTCAGAGTAAACTTTTTTGGATAAGATTGTCAATACCTAGTTTCATAAAATAAAATTACACAAGACAATCGCGGTCGTATGTCCACTCGATTCTTGCGTGCTCCAAAGATGCATATATAATAGTATCCATGGACGTAAAGTATTCACCAGCTGAAATTGAGCCGAAGTGGCAAAAAGTTTGGGAGCCAGCATTTGCCGCAGTTGATTTTGACAAGAAACCAAAATACTACGTGTTAGCAGAATTTCCATATCCATCAGGTGAGGGACTGCACATGGGGCACGCATGGACTTACATGATTTCCGACATTTTTGCTCGAAAAAAGAGAATGGAAGGATTTAATGTTCTTTTTCCTATCGGGTGGGATGCTTTTGGTTTGCCTACAGAGAACTATGCGATTAAAACCAAACAGCAACCAGCGGTCGTTACCAAGAAAAATACAGATAATTTTCGCAAGCAAATGCACGGTCTTGGCCTTTCATTTAACTGGGATCGCGAGATCGACACTACAAATCCAGACTACTATCGTTGGACTCAATGGATTTTTCTTGAACTTTTTAAAAATGGATTGGCTTATAAAGCGGAGACACCAGTAAACTGGTGTCCGTCTTGTAAAGTTGTTCTCGCCAAAGAAGAAGTGGTTGATGGTAAGCATGAACGTTGTGGCACAATGGTTAATGAAAGGCTACAAAGCCAATGGGTGTTAAGGATAACTAATTACGCTGATCGATTAATTGATGAACTAGATTTAGTGGATTGGCCGGAACACATTAAATTAGCGCAAAAAAATTGGATCGGGAGGAAAGAGGGAATAGAAGTTACCTATAAAATCGACGGATTAGAAGATGTAGTCACGGCTTTTACCACGCGCCCTGATACTAATTTTGGAGCGACTTTTGTTGTTTTAGCTCCTGAACACCCTTTAATCGATAAAATTACCTCAAATAATTACAAAAAAGAGGTGGCAGACTATGTGATTAAAGCAAAGGCGAAAACCGATGACGAGAGGATCGCTCAGGGCAAGAAAAAAACTGGTGTTTTTACTGGGAGCTATGCAATAAACCCATTAACTGGCTTCAAAATGCCGATTTGGGTGTCTGATTTTGCTTTAATGAGCTTTGGAACGGGGGCCATTGTTGGTGTTCCTGGGCACGACTTAAGAGATTTTCAATTTGCCACTGAGTTTGGTTTAAAAATAGTCAGAGTGGTAGTCGGTGAAGACGGTGACATGTCACCAATTACAAGTGAGAAACAAGTGCAAGAAGAAAAAGGAACAGTAATTAATTCAGATTTTCTTGACGGTCTGGATGTTGCCGAAGCAACAGTCAAAATAATGGCTTATATGGAAGAAAAAGGTTGGGGAAAGCGGTTGTCCACTTATCACATTCGTGATTGGATTTTTTCGCGACAGCACTATTGGGGGGAGCCAACACCGATGATTTTTTGTGAGCACTGTGCTAAGGCTGGAATAACTTGGTGGCAGACTGATTTTGGAAAGAAAATAAAGCCCTTGTTTAATCCCCAAAAACCAGAGCAATTTGATAATCTTCGAAAAGAAGTGGATTTAGCTGGTTGGTTTCCTGACGAAAACTTGCCAGTGACTCTGCCACAAGTCGAACACTATGAACCAACGGACACAGGCGAATCGCCATTATCCACTATTACTGATTGGGTAAAGGCTATCTGTCCTAATTGTGGTCAAGAAGCCAAGCGAGAAACTGATGTAATGCCGAATTGGGCTGGTTCCAGTTGGTACTATTTGAGATTTGGCGATACTTTGAATGATAAGGCTCTTGCCGATTCTAAAAAAATGGATTATTGGATGCCAGTGGATTATTATTTTGGTGGAGCAGAACATACTACGTTGCATTTGTTATACTCCCGTTTTTGGCACAAGTTTTTGAACGATATCAAAGTCGCTCCAGGAAAAGAGCCGTATAAACAAAGGATTAATCACGGGATGATTTTAGCTTCTGACGGATCAAAGATGAGTAAGAGTAAGGGGAATGTAGTTAATCCCGATGATATTGTTAAAAAATACGGGGCTGATCCAGTGAGGGTGTACATGGCTTTTATGGGTCCCTTTGAGCAAACAATGCCCTGGAATGAGACAGGAATTGAAGGATCAATTAGATTTCTAAATCGGGTGCTAAAAATTTATACGGAAAAAGAAAAAATTTCCAATGAAACCACTGACAAACTGTCTTCAAAATTAGTTTGGTTAATTTCTCGAGTAACTTCTAGTGTTGATACACTTCGACCGAATGTGGCCGTGGCGGCTCTGATGGAATTTTTAAACATGTGGGAAGAAGAAGGCCAAAAGTTATCTTTTTCGGATGCAGAAAGTTATTTGAAGCTATTAGCGCCCTTTGCTCCCCATTTAACAGAGGAATTGTGGCAGAATTTTAAAGGGTTGACCGTAGAACAGGTTCACAGTAAAGAAGGTAGTACTGTGGACCTTAAGTCTGTTCATCAGCAATCATGGCCGGTGTTGGATAGCGCGAAATTGGCGCAGGACAAAAACATAATCGCCGTTTTAGTTAATGGAAAGTTGAGGGCCACACTGGAAGTAGAAGCCCAGTCATCTCAAGAAGAAATAGAAAAGTTAGCGTTTAACCACGAAAAGATTAAAAAGAATCTTGAAAATGCAAAAATTAAAAAAGTAGTTTATGTCAAAGGAAAAATTTTGAATTTTGTGATCTAAGAAGGGGAGAATGGAACAAATAAAAGTTAGTAGTCCACAAGATATCCACACTTCGCATAGCTCAGTGCAGGCGAAATCTGAACTACAATTTGCGACATCGCCACGTCGTTTAATCTCTTGGGTACCAATCATCCTAGTTTCTTTAGGAATAATATTCTTAGTCCTAGCGTTAGCTAATAAACAAGCAAATAACACTCAGAATATATCTCCAAATAGTGTTAAGCCAGCGCTTACTCCCTCACCAACTGTACTAAGAATTAAAATTGACATCGAGGGGTCGGTAAATCAACCTGGAGTTTACGAATTAACAAACGATTCCCGCATACAAGATGTGCTTATTTCCGCAGGTGGACTGTCAGCGAAAGCAGACCGAATGTATGTGTCTAAATATATTAATCTATCTCAACGGTTATCTGACGGTATGAAGATTTATATTCCCTTCGATGGTGAGGTTTTGGGTGCAAATACTAATACGTTTGGCGTCGCTAATTATGCGATTTCTCCTAATAATAATTCTGGATCATTAATTAACATTAACGACGCAAGTCAAGAGAGACTAGAGTCATTAAGTGGTATTGGGCCAGTCACAGCGAAGAAAATAATTGATAGCCGCCCCTATCAAAATGTGTCAGAACTACTCACAAGGCATATATTAAGCCAATCAGTCTACGATAAAAATAAAGCATATCTGTCGATAAATTAAGTGCAAGCTAAACTACTCCTACTGATCTACACATTAGCCATTGCCTTATTAGTTATTAGATTGATTTTTGGACTGAAAATAGAAACTAGAGAGCCAGTTTACGTTCAAAAAACAGTTCAATCAGTCCCAAACTCGTTAATCACTTACTACACTAATTTTTTACCCGAGCACGAAGCAGCTTTAGTTGTAGGAATGATTTTTGGACAGAAGGCTGAGCTAACTTACGCTCAGAAAAGCTTATTACAAAAAGCGGGCTTAACCCATGTCATTGTCGCGTCAGGGATGAACCTAGTATTTCTCATTGGACTTTTGGATTTTTTATGCCTAAAAATTGGAAGTCTGCGCTTGCGGGCAATGATTCTATTAGCAGCTGTACTATTTTATTGCTTTTTGACCGGGTTTGAACCACCAATAGTGCGAGCAGGAATTATGTGCCTAAGCGTAAGCCTTGCTAGTTTAATTGGTAGGCCAAGAATGGCTTATTGGGGGTTAATTTTAGCTGCATATCTTTTGATTATGATGTCGCCCAGTATACTTACCAGTATTAGTTTTCAGCTTAGTTTTCTTGCTACAACAGCCCAGATATATCTTGGCAAACTGCAAATACATGTGCCAATTCTATCCAAATTTGCCCTGGAAACTTTTTGGCAAACGATCTTTACGCAGCTTTTTACTCTACCAATTATTCTTTCTAATTTCGGGGTTTATCCTGGTGGAGCCATTATTGCTAACTTTTTAGCACTTTGGACAATTCCTTGGATTATGTCACTCGGTTTAGGTGCGGGAATTATTGGATTAGCCTCGAATATTATAGGTAAAATAGCCTTTTTACCCACTCATGCACTTGCTTACTACTTTTGGAAAATAGTCGAAATTGTTGGCAATCAAGAAAATATCTTGCTAAGAGTTGGATCAATTGATTTGACAGTCTCTTTGGCCTACTACTTGTTACTTTTCGTCCTTATTTTGTGGTCAGAAAGGCAAATGCTAAAGTTAGCTGATCGGCAGAATATTAACTAAACACACACGTTTAGTGGATCAAACAAGTTCTAGATAGGAAAAATAATCAATATTACAAGACGTAACAAGGGAATAATGTTATATTTTGATACTAGTTGTCGATTGCGGTATTTCTTTTTTTACTTCTCTACTTAAATAGGGAAGATCTAATAAATTTTAGGTATAATAGAAGAAATCAGTTTTTTTGGATAGATTAAATTTTTTTTGAACGAAAAGTTTAAGTGTCAAAAACTAATTAATTTTTAAAAAGAAAATTTTTTAGAAAGGGAATTAAAAGAATTTTTGGGGGAACATTAAAACTACAAAAATGATAAAAAATTTACAATAAATATTTTTAAAACATTAAATCGTAAAAAAAGTTTTGTAATCCTGAAGAAGAGTGAAATTGGGTTCTCTAACAGAAAAAGTATGAGTCAAAGTAAAAAATATTGATATTTTTATGAAAAAAGTTCATCAAAAACAGCAACAACATCAAAGTACATCAGATAGAACGACCAGTGACCATAACAGCCAATCATTAAAACCCGATTACTTGGCTAACAACTATGTTGTTAAACTTTCGAAACAAGTCCTTGAGGCAGCTAAGTCGATCTACTTTGATGTAGAAATTAAAATTGACGATATTCAATTTAGTCATCCTACGCTCGAAGAACACGGTGATTATGCCACTAACATTGCTCTTAAGCTCTCAAAGTTGGTTGGCAGACCACCCCTGGAGATTGCTAATAAAATTGGCGAAAAATTGAAAAAATCAGAGGATAAAATTGAAATTGTAGCCCCTGGTTTTATTAATTTTTTTCTCGGCCAAAAAAATTTAATGGAAGAAATTGTGACAATAGACAGACTGGGGGATAACTATGGAAGTAGTAAAATCGGCCAAGGAAAAACAGTGGTCGTTGACTACTCAGCCCCGAATATTGCCAAGAGATTTGGAATTGGACATTTACGATCGACGATTATTGGGCAGTCACTTTACAATCTGTATAAATTTTTGGGATATCAAACCATTGGCGATAACCACTTAGGTGATTGGGGTACGCAATTTGGCAAACTCCTTTATATGATTTCTTCTCGAAATGAAAAAGAATTATCACTCGATAAGCTCGAAGAACTTTATGTTGCCTTCCATGAAGAGGCGGAAAAAGATCCTCAATTAAATGAGAAGGGGAGACTTTGGTTTAAAAAACTGGAAGATGGGGATTCAGAGGCTCGCCAGTTATGGAAGAAATGTGTCGAAATTTCAATGGTGGAGTTCGAAAAAATATATAAACTACTCGATGTCAAGATTGATTATGCCTATGGAGAAAGTTTTTATGAAGATAAAATGCTCGCAGTGGTCAATGATGCAAAGTCGAAAAATATTTCTCGGGAGAGTGAGGGAGCCGTTGTAATAGACATTCCTGGGGAAAAAATACCATTAATCCTATTGAAGTCCGATGGGGCAACAACTTATGCTACACGCGATTTGGCGACCTTGAAATATCGTTTTGAGCAATGGCACCCGGAAGTGGTTATTTATGAAGTGGGGGGTGAACAGGCACTTCATTTTGTCCAAGTTTTCGCTGCCGCCCGGATGTTGGGTTACGCTTCAGACCAAGTTAAATTAATTCATACCAGACACGGTCTCTATCGTTGGGAGCACGGAAAAATGAGAACACGCAAGGGCGATACTGTAAAACTTGATGATATCCTTACTGAAGCTGTTAAGAGGGCCACACAATTGGGTAATTCAGAGACGGCTAAAGATGTAGGAATTGGAGCAATTAAATATTTTGATTTGAAGCACAACGTTACTGGTGACATTATTTTTGATTGGGAAAAAATGTTTGAACTTCAGGGCGATTCGGGGCCTTATTTACAATATACCTATGCCAGAGCCAGGAGCGTTTTGCGGAAAGCACAACCTAACTGGGAATTTACAGACGGAAATTTGAAACTAGAACCAGAAGAGGAGGCACTATTGCGTTATCTCTATCGTTTTCCAGAAGTAGTGGAAATTGCAGCCAGGATGTACAGTCCCAATTTACTCTGCACGTATCTTTATGAATTGTCCAGAAGATATAACAATATGTATAATAATGTATCAATTATTGGCTCAGAGAACGAATCGTGGCGATTGGGATTAACCAACGTAACCAGCATCGTTCTTGCCAATGGGTTAAATTTACTGGGAATTAAAGCTTTGGAAAAGATGTAAAATACGATATGGCTAATGATTCTTCTTCACAAGAGGGAAAGTTTCATTAACACGATGTCGACTTGGCGCGCGTAGCTGGCGACGCATTAAATCGGCAATATGATGATCCTGATTCATTGGCAACACATTTTGGAAAAAACGATCAAGGGTTTCAGACGGGATTTTTAGATTCAAAAGAAAGAGAAATAATGAGAGGCCAAATAGATAAAAGCTTAGAACCTTTGGGAACCTTTTATACTCCAGAAGGATTGAATGATATTCTAAGCAACCAAGCAGCAAAAGCGGAAAGTGATAGACCGGGAGTTGCCCCGGTAATTATTGCCTTAGTTGCAGATCTTAATGGATTAAAGCAAATAAATGATAATGCTGGTCACAAAGTGGGAGATCGAGCCATTTATTCCGCTGCCGCCGCTTTAAAATCTGCCCTGCGGGAGTCTGATTTGATCGCTCGGGCTAATAAAAAGGGTGATGAGTTTCTTGTTTTTATTACAGCTAGCAACCTTACTGAGGCGCACAGTATTATGGAGGTAGCTAGATTTAATGATGATGGCGACAGACAACCGAGCATTATCGAAGCAATTAAGCGAAAATTAGAAGAATTAAGAACAGAATTAAAATTACTCCCAAATTGGCCAGAAGATACCGCTGAAAAAAGGCCTGGGACACTTTCCCTAGGTTGGCATTATTTTGAAGCTAATGAGTTTGCAGACAGACACAACAAATATCTTGCGACCCATAAAGATGGGGAAACATTTTTGAGTTTTCTTACTCGAGAAGCTGATCAAAAAATGTACCAAATGAAGCAAGGAAAAAAATGAAGACTGGATACCAAAAGAAATTATTGTCCAATGGCTTAAGGGTTATTGCTACTCCCATGCCTCAAGTTAAGTCGGTAACCGTTCTAATCATGGTCGAGGCGGGGAGCCGCTATGAAAATGCGAGTAATAATGGCGTGTCACATTTTCTGGAACACATGATGTTTAAAGGGACAAAGAATCGTCCCAACAAATTGGCCATCAGCAGCCTCTTGGATGGCATTGGTGGCTCGTTTAATGCTTTTACTTCCAAAGAATACACTGGTTTTTATGTTAAGGCAGCGGCCGAGCATTTGAATTTAGTTATGGATGTCTTGTCCGACGTTCTCATTAATTCACTCTTTTCCACCGCGGAAATTGAAAAAGACAGAGGAGTTATCTTGGAAGAAATAAACATGTATGAGGACGAACCACAGAGTCAGGTGGGCGAGCTCTTTGAAGAATCTATTTTTGATGGTTCACCGTTGGCAATGCGAATTTTGGGTACGAAGGAAAACATTGCAAGGATGGAAAGAAAAACGGTGGTCCAATACTTTAACAAAATGTATCATTCCGGATCAATGGTGATCGGTTTATCTGGATTATTACCAGAAAACTACCTCGAAGTGGCAGAAAAATATTTCGGTCAGGTTAAAGGAGGCCAAAAGAACCAATTTGTACCGACTAATTTTATCCAAACTGCTCCGAAGACTCGGATTAAATTTAAAGACACTGATCAGGCCCATGTATGCGTGGGAGTCAAAGGTTATGAATTAATTCATCCTGACCGTTATGCCCTGGATGTATTAGGAACAATTTTAGGTGGCAACATGTCATCTCGATTATTCCATGAAGTTCGAGAAAAAAGGGGATTGGCCTATTCTATTGGAGCTGGGTCAGAGGAATATCACGATAGTGGATATCTGGTGGCCCAAGGAGGTTTGCGTATTCCGGCGGTTTTTGATGCAATTAAAGTTATTTTGGAACAGTTTGATCTATTAACTACAGAACTCGTATCCGAAAAAGATTTAAGAAGGGCAAAGGATTATTGGAAAGGAAAAATGATTCTAGCTTTGGAAGATTCCTATCGTGTGGCTAGTTTCTACACCAGTAAAGAACTATTACGAGGAAAGGTAGAAACTCCCGAGGAAGTGCTGGAAAAAGTGGAATTAGTGACCGCTGAAGACATTAGAAGGGTCGCGAAAGACATTTTTATATCCAAACACTTAAACCTTTCGGCGATTGGCCCCTTTAAAGACGAAGACAAATTTGCTAAACTGCTTGAACTTTAAACATATGGAACGAACTTTAATTTTAGTTAAACCAGACGCAGTCAAAAGAGCCTTAACTGGTAAAATTCTCACTCGCTTCGAAGAGGCTGGGCTCAAGATTGTAGCAATGAAAATGGTTTGGGTAGACAAGGATCACGCTGGTAAGCATTACACTACCAACGAGGAGTTTTTGGTGGGAATGGGGAATAAAACATTAAAGACTTACGCGGAATATGGAAAAGATCCCATGGAAGTGATGGGAACCAAAGATCCTCTGGAAATTGGCAAAATGGTGCGAGAATGGAACTTGGAATTTTTAACTTCTGGTCCAGTGGTCGCCGTGGTTTTGGAAGGTATTCATGCGGTGACTAATGTTCGCAAACTTGTGGGAGCAACATTGCCAACTTTTTCTGAACCAGGGTCCATTCGAGGCACATACTCCATTGATTCACCGGTTTTAGCCAATGATCGTAAACGGGCCGTTCGCAACATGATTCATGCATCCGGAACTCCAGAAGAAGCTGTTTTGGAAATTGAATTGTGGTTTCACAAAAAAGAAATCCACGAATATTCTCGTGCTGACGAGAGTGTAATGTTCTAATCTTCTAAAGAAGTTTTTTAACTCAATTTCTAGTTTCCTATTTTTTGTGTGTAATTCTGTAGTTTTTACTAAACGAGCCCGAACCTTTTTTAAATAAAATTTCATTGCTCGCTCCCGTCGCTGGCGGGAGGGCAGAACCAAAAATTTCCACCGTTGCACCAGGGATATAGTAAGTGATTGCATTGGCATGCTCGTTGGTTGTAGAATGGAACATGTTTGATTGGAGGTGCAAAAATGGCAGGCAGATTAGTCATTTTAAATAGAGCTGTTAAATTTCCAACAGGGATTGAAGACGAGAGGTTTGTAACATCCGATTAATTATTACCGAACCTGGTCTTTATAATGCTTCTGGTCGTTTTCTAATGCTCGGGGCTGGATTCTATATGGGTGGACTAAAAAGCCTTTCTGCAAAAGAAGCAAGGACCCTCATTGAAGAAGGCGGCGGAATCAAAAACGTAGAAAGATATTAATCCTCTAACCAGTCGGAGACGAGGGAATTGAACCCTCTGCCTCTCGGTCCCGAACCGAGCGTTCTGCCGATGAACTAGTCTCCGTGAAACTTGCTTAAGTTACTTAAGGATCTTAAGATACTTAAGGAATGAAATCAACTCTGCCTCCGCACAAATATCTTTTGTGTTACCGATATGCTGAAATTATTCATGATGGGACAGTTGAATTCACTGTAAAGTTTTTAGATCGATTTAAACATCGACGAACAAAAGAGCAGATGGATCAGGCCGCTCGATCCGGAAAACAAAATATTATTGAAGGATCACACCGCGGTCTAACCTCAAAGAAAAGTGAGATAGAACTTCTCGATGTGGCAAGAGCTTCATTGGAAGAATTAACATCTGATTATGAAGATTTTTTGCGTCAAAACGGATTCCAAATTTGGGCAAAAACGGACATGCGGGTTTCTCGTCTTCGCGAGCTTGGTTTCCACTTAAGTTCCTTAAGAAACTTAAGTGACTTAGGTGAATTATTGGACAAATTGGTTTTGCCGCAAAATCCACAGGAAGCAGCTAATTTAATGTTGACATTTTGCCATCAAAATTCTTATTTGTTGTTTAAATTCATTAAAAGTGTTGAAAATCAAATCATTACTAATGGTGGCTATTCAGAAAACTTGCATCGCAGAAGGGAAGAATTTCGGAAAAAGGAGACCCTGTGTTAAACTGCTTAAGTTCCATAAGTAGCTTAAGTGACTCAAGAAGTTTGCTCCCATAGCTTAAACGGATAGAGTAGCTCATTCCTAACGAGCCGATCCCCGTTCAATTCGGGGTGGGGGCACAAAAATTTGTTGGTTGGGGAACACTAAGAATTTTGCTGGGGAGTGGCAAGGTGTGTTTTTACCTTTTCCAACACCTTATCCATATCAGTGTTTGCCTTAATGATGAAATCCTTAACACCTTCTGGATAGGCTGTTTCCGTGAGATTAGTCAAAACTATTACGGGAATTTCTTTTTTAAGGTCATTTTTTAAATGGTAGAAAAAAGTCATGCCATCCATGTTGGGCATAGAAAGATCGAGAAGAATTAAATTAACATCGTTCGTTTTTAAAAAATTAATTGCTTCCTGTCCGTCAGCAGCGGTGGAAACCTCAAAGTTTGCGTTAAGAAGAACTTCAGAGAGTACATCTCTGTAGTCTAAATCATCTTCAACAATCAATATTTTGGCCATAAATTTTATTCTTTTTATCTTCAGGTAATTCTAAAGATCAAACATTCAATTTGCAAGTGCAACCATCGAAGTTTCCATGTTATTATGAAAATGTGTATGATCCTGCCCGATGATAAATTTCGTGAGTTAATTCTCACGAAGAAGCTACTAGCTGAAAAAGAATTAACAGAGTTGGCTGAAGTTGCCAAAAATTCTGGTGTAAGTTTACAAGCTGCCTTTCTGGCTAAGGATCCCAGCTTCGACGAAAAAGTAAGTCCCTTGATCGCTGAGTCACTTAAGGTACCATATGTTCTATTGTCTAAGTTAGCCATCCCTGAAGAATGTTTCTATTTAATTCCTGAAAGGATTGCCAGAAAACTAAAAGTTGTCGTATTTTTTCAAGATCAAAAAGATATTAAGATAGCAACGGCTGAACCCGCTAATGAGGAAATAAAGCTTACTTTAGCTAAAAAAACCGGAAAAAATATCATTGTTCACTATGCTAGTGAAAAGGATATTGATAATATTCTGCAATTATATAAACGTGATCTGCAAAAAACTGTTGACGGTTTTTTAAAAGAAGCTTCTAGTTCTAATCCTAACAACGTTTTTGAGGATGCTCCAGTGGCCAAGATTGTGGACACTCTAATTCACGGTGCCTATCAGGATAAGGCTTCAGATATCCATGTTGAGCCGGAAGAAAAATCGTCTCTAGTCAGATTTCGTATTGATGGCATGCTTCATGATATTTTGCGCATGCCTAAGTATCTTCATGAGCGGGTGGTGTCTCGTATCAAAGTGTTGTCAAACTTACGCACCGATGAACATTTAAGTGCTCAAGATGGAAAAATGCGCATGGTCTTGGAAGAAGAAAATCTAGACATTCGTGTTTCCATAATTCCCATTGTTGAAGGGGAAAAAATTGTCCTTCGTCTCTTGAGTTCTAATTCTCGGCAATTTACATTGACAGATTTGGGAATGAATGAGGCTGATTTAAAAAAGGTGACGAATGCTTTTAATAAATCTTTTGGAATGGTGCTTTCCACGGGCCCAACAGGGTCTGGAAAAACGACCTCAATATATTCCATTCTTAAATTGCTTAATAAACGGGAGCAAAACATTACTACTGTTGAAGATCCAGTCGAGTATCGCATTGGCGGTGCCAATCAGATTCAAGTTAATGTCAAAACTAATTTAACTTTTGCTAATGGTTTACGTTCTATATTGCGTCAAGATCCAAACATTATTTTCGTAGGAGAAATTCGTGACGCAGAGACGGCGGGGATCGCTGTTAACGCTGCTCTAACAGGCCATTTAGTTTTTTCCACCTTGCACACAAATGATGCCGCGACAGCAATTCCTCGCTTAACCGATATGAAAGTGGAACCGTTTTTAGTGGCCTCGACGGTGAATGTAATTATTGGGCAGAGGTTGGTGCGAAAAATTTGTGAGGTTTGTCGCTATTCCCTAACCATTACGCAAGAAACTTTGGAAAAAGATATTCCTAATGAAATTTTGTTGAAACACTATATTCCAGTGGGGGAAAACAAAGAAATAAGAATTTACCAGGGAAAAGGGTGTAAGGCTTGCCATTTTAGTGGATATAAAGGCCGGATTGGTGTTTTTGAAATTTTGGAAATTACTCCAAAAATTCGGGAAATGATTACAGCTAAGTCCGATGCTGACCAAATTGGAGTTGCAGCTAGGGCTGAAGGAATGACTTCCATGTTGGATGATGGCTTACAGAAAGTGGCCAAGGGAATGACGACGATCGAGGAAGTGCTACGGGTAGTTAAAACTGAATTTCTTTAAATTCAATGAAAACTAATAATCTAACTCTTTCTGCAAATGAAAAGATCGGCTTGGTTAGCAATCTGTCGACCATGCTCAAGGCGGGGATTCCTATCTTGGAGGCGGTTGATTCTTTACTAGAAGACGCTAAGGGTGGAACGAAAAAAATCTTGACGTCCCTCAATGAAGATTTGATGCAGGGAAAGAGGGTTCATGAGACTTTTTCCGAGTTTCCACAGGTATTTGATCGGGTAACAATAAATGTCATTCGAGCTGCGGAAGAAGCAGGCTCTCTGGAAACGGCTCTTTTTGATCTTAAAACCAGCATCAGGAAAGAAATGGAGTTTACTGACAAGATAAAGTCGGCAATGGTTTACCCAATTCTTATTATGGTGGTTTTCGTCGGTGTCCTTCTTATGATGTTGGTTGTAGTTGTACCAAAAATTGCCTCAGTATTTGGACGGTTAAAAGTTGACCTGCCGATTCCGACAAAAATGATGATTTTTGCTTCCAATATGCTCTTAAATAATACTTGGCAGGTAATTGTCGTTCTTGCAATCGTCGTTGTTTTAATTGCATTTTTGTATAAAAGTCAAAAATCTTTTTTTCTTAATATACTTTTCTCTCTACCGCTGGTTAACCAATTAGTTAAGGAGATTGATTTAACCAGATTTACACGTAATATTTATATCCTTTTAACAGCTGGTCTATCAATTACCACGGCTCTAGAACTAGCTCAGGACGTGGTGTTGCGCAAAGATGTTCTTAATTTAATTAAGAGTTCTCACGACATGATGTTGTCTGGAAAAAAACTTTCCGAAGGTTTACGTCAAAAAAAGGGAGTGTTTCCCACGATTATGATTAAACTAATTGAAGTAGGGGAGAAAACTGGTTCGTTAGACAAGTCGATGCTAGATATTTCGGAATATTTAGATTATGAAGTTACTAACACGCTTAAAAATTTAACCGTGGTATTGGAACCGATAATGCTGGTGGTGGTTGGAGGACTAGTTGGGGGAATGATGATGGCCATTATTGCTCCAATCTATGGACTAATCGGACAAGTGTCTGGAGCGAGATAAACTCTTCTAACCTAGAAGTCCTTTAACTTTGTTTACAAAATCTTCAGGAGTCATATCTGATTTAATCAAATAGGACTTTGCTTGGCCGTTTTTGATTACTTCAGTAATGGTGGGGTCATTAGCCAAATTCGTTAAGAGAACGACTTGGGTACTAGCTTTTGCTGAATTTTCTCTAATTTTTGCCAAAACACCCAAACCGTCTAGTTTTGGCATCATCACATCCAAAAGGACAAGGTCATACGTTCCTTCCGTAATTTTTTTTAGTCCATCTTCGCCATCAGCGGCAGTGGTTACTTCAAAACCGTCAGTTTTCAGAAGTTCTTCGTAAAGATCTCGAATGTAAAGATCGTCATCAACAATAAGGATTTTTTTAGCCATGGGGTCAGTGTATTATGAGTTTATTGAAAAATCAATCCGCATCTAGCAAACAAAAGACCCCGCTCGAATGAGTAGGGTCTTCTAAAGTGACAAATTAACTTTGTAAAATTTTGACAGCCTCTTGTGCACAGGCGACATCTTGTTGGGTGTCGGCAGAACCGCCAACGCCAACTCCACCGGCTAATTTTCCATCAATTTTAACGGGTAAACCGCCAGCAATAGTGGTAAATTCACCACCACCAATGGTATTTATTCCGTAGTATGGTTTGCCTGGTTCGGCATACGGTGCCATATCACCACTGGGCATTCCTAAGGTGGCAGAAGTAACTGCTTTTGCAGTAGCGAATTCTGGACTCACAGTGAAAGCGCCGTCCATACGACTCATCGCCACCACTACTCCATGGTCATCAACTACGACGATAGTTACCATAATCCCTAACTTAGCAGCCGTTTGTTCTGCGGCCATTAGAGCTTTTTTAGCTTTATCTAAAGTAATCATAATTTCACCTCCTTTTGTTTTTGGGATAGTCTCAATATGCTATCAAAGCTTAATATCCTTTGCAAAGTCGTTCCAATCTGATCCTTCCATAACTTCACGACATCGACCACTCGACCAACGAAAGATCTCTTTGAACTTCCAGCCTAACTTTTGTGAGGTGATAAAAGTGCGATAAGAAAATGGTTGAGCAAAACTAGCTTTAAACGTCAAATTTTCAGGATTTTTAGGATCGATTCGTCCAAAATCTTGCACCACCAAAACTCCATGAGAATTAAGAAGGTTTCTGGCTTGAAGTATAATTTTACTTTGTAGTTTGGGGGGCATTTGGTAGATTGCTGTAGCAACAAAAACAATATCACAAGAATGGGGAGATATCTTTTTGTTTTCCCAGATCTCTTCTAAATGTGAGAGGTCTTGGTTAATGAATTTAATTTTTTCTTGGTTTGCCGGCAGTGAGGCAATTAACTGCAGCTTAGTTTTAACATTAATTAGCTCGTTAGGATAACGGCAGGATAACTCCCATTTTTTAACCTCGAAATCAGAAGGGTTTTCTCGATCGACTGCGTGAGCTACTTTTAAACTAGATGGGACACTAGACAAAATTTGTAAAACTAACTTTGCTGCGGTATGGTCTTTTAAATCCAGGACAATGTGTTTAGTTAAAAAAGCATAGTCTAAACCTAAGTTTAAACCGCAGCCTAAATCAGCAACAATTATCGATTTGTGAGGGAAAAGAATTTTTGCTAAAAATCTTAAGCTTAAATATCGTTCGGGAACAGTGGTTTTGGTATCTTTAGCCACAATAAGATCTATTAGACGATCGCTATGTTTTTCCAATATCTCATTCCAAGTTTGCGTCCACCGATCTTGTGATTCAAATCCCAGGGGGTAATTGGCATCCAGTGAAAAAAGGACGACATTTTGTACCGCTCTCAATAGAAGATTATTAAAATATTCCGAAGACATTTGCCGTTTTGAATTAATTTTTTTAATGAGAGAGAGAAGCCTGTCATCTTGGTCTAGAAGTATTTTGGTCGCTTTATAAAAAGCGGCCATGACAAGATCACCACTTAAAGGATGCAGTGCGTGTTCGGCTACTTCTTGCTTAATCTCCTCTATAGTCATTGAAGGAATTATTAATCATATATCGCACCTTGAACTGTTTAATTTTAGAGGTTTGTCTCCGGAGAATCAATCAGCTACAATAAACTTATTCATGATAAAAGCAAAAAAATTTCACCTCGGTTCAGTTCATAAATTGTCTCATTTAAAGGAGGCAGCTAGGTTGGCTTCCAGTGGCGTGCCGATTGGATTTTATAATCGCGGGGTGTTTGCCCTTTGGGGAGATGCTAAAAATACTTCCTTTGTCGAGTCAGTGGAAAAAATTAAAGGGGAGGCAAGAAAAGGTAAACCATTGGGGGCAACTTTAAGCGCTAAACAGTTGGTGGAGCATTTAGACAAAGAATTAATTCCTGCTAAATTTCATCATATTTTTTTGAACCCTCAGGAATTGTCCGATCGTTTGGGCTCATTATGTTTCTATCGTTTACTATTAACCCGCCAATCACTGGAAAAAATTCCCTCGTCACTAATTTCTTGGAATAAGGACGTTCCAACAATCCAAAATTGGGATCCGTCTGGACATAAACCGGCTGGGAATTTGATGCAAGAGTTTTTGGCGCAGGGAATTGACTTTCCAGGGATCACTTCTCTTAATTTGTCAGATCAACCGGAAATTGTTACCGACGAAGAAGCAAAGGTTTTTGCAATGGAAAGGGGAATCCCCTTACTTCTTTTAGACGAGAAAGATCCAAGAACAGCGCAAGGGTCTTATCCTATTTTGGAATTCAATGGTGATTCTATTTCTTTGGTAAGGCAAGGACACATTTCCCATGAGTTGCTCTCTCATATTCTTAGTGTCACTATTGATGCAACTAATGCCAAATTAGCCAAATACCCACAAACAGCAATTTCTTTTGACGAGATGGAAAAAATGACCCCAAGCATAATTCGGACAAAAATATTAGCTCGCCTATATGTTTAAACCAATGACCGATACCACTACTCCGCAAACTAAGGAAACTATTGAGGCCCTTTGGAGGCTCCAGAAAATAATTCTGAACACTCTTAATTTTAACGAAGTGGTGGAAAAAATAGTTAATGGGTTGTTGACCGAATTGGGCTATTTGGATTTAGGCTACCGGATTATTGTTTTAACGCTTTTTGATAAGGACAAAAACGTTTTAAAAAGAATTTCTCTTTCTCAAACCGATGAAGCCAGAAAAGCCTTAGAAGCTTCTGCTGTCCCTTTCCATGAAATTGAGATTCCGTTGTCCGCCAAAGATAATCTGCTAATTCGTGCCTTTACAGAACAAAAGCCGTTCGTCACGGAATATTGGCCAGAGATTTTTACTCCGGTTCTGACACCTGACGAAGCCATTACTAATCAAAAAGCGGCGGGAATTAAAACCAGTTTAATTTACCCGGTCATGGTTAAAGGAAGTCCAATCGGCGTCCTTATTTTTAGTATGAATAAAGCTAATAGTGAGGCCTCCGATGAAGAAAAAAATCTCATTGGTGGGTTTACTGACATTGTTGGATTAGCAGTGGAAAATTCTCGGTTATATTCCGCCGTAGAATCAACCAAGGTCGAGTTAGAAGAAGCGAATAATCGACTTCAGGAATTAGATAAGAAAAAAGATGAATTTGTTTCTTTGGCATCGCACGAATTACGCACCCCAATGACGGCGATTAAATCTTATCTTTGGATGGCCTTGGCAGGAAGAGGGGGTCCTTTAACCGAGAAACAACATTATTATTTAGATCGTTCATATAGCTCCACCAATCGTTTAATTAAGTTAGTTAATGATTTGTTAAATATCTCCCGAATTGAATCGGGCAGAGTGGTGTTGGATTTTGTCGAGACCAAAATAACAGATTTAATCAATAATTCTATTTCTGAGGTCAAGCCAAGAGCTAACGAATTGGGGATAAAACTAACTGTAGATTGTGGTCCCAGTGGTGATACAAAGGTCGTGTGTGATGTTGACAAAATTTCTGAAGTGCTGATCAATATTATTGGTAACGCCATTAAATTTGCTCCAGACGGCGGAGAAGTGGCTGTAACCTCTGGGGTCCAAGGAGATACGGTTGTGGTGCATGTCAAAGATAATGGAGAAGGGTTGGAACCCGAAGACATAGGTAGACTTTTCCAAAAATTCTCTCTGGTCAAAGAATCATACATAACCAATCAAAGGGCTTCACAAGGAACGGGTTTGGGGCTTTATATCAGTAAATCGATCGTGGAATTACATAAGGGAAAAATTTGGGTAGAGTCTGCTGGGCGTGGTAAGGGATCCACTTTTAGTTTTAGTTTAAAAATCTCTAACCCAGAAATTTTGGAAACAATGCAAAAAGAATATCGAGGTAAAGAAGGATTGGGAATATTAAGAACAACAATATGAGAATAAAAAAGATGAATCATGCCCACAGGCAGGGCGTTACTTTGGTGGAGATGATGGTTGTGATGGGGGTGGTTGCAATTTTGTTTACTTTAGGAACTGTGAGTATTTTAGGTGTTCAAAGGAATGCTTCCGTTAATAGTTCTTTAGAAAAATTGACTACTGACGTTCGTGAACAACAATCAAAAACGATGCTGGGAGACGGCGAAAAGCAAGTGATTGCGAGTGCTTCTGGAATTTATTTTACCCAAAACAATTATGTTCTTTTCCGAGGAAATTCATATAATTCTACCGATCCATCAAACTATGTCGTTAATCTTGATCCAGGGTGGTCGTTCGACACAATTAATTTCCCTAATTCGACCATAATATTTTCCCGAGGATCGGGTGAAATCTCCGGGTTTACTATCGGCCAAGACAATGTTGTACTAAAAAATTCCGGAAATAATGAGACTAGGACAGTAACTTTTAATCGTTACGGCGCCATAGTTAGTATTAATTAAAGTAATGACCATAAAATCTGCCCGCGGTTCGTTAATCATTGAGCTCCTTATTGCTATTGCCCTCGCAGGCCTAGTCATTCCCGCAATTCTTACAGGTTTAGTCGCTTCTCGAGAAGGAAAAGTTCAGCAAGAGCAGAGGTTACAAGCAGTGCCATTACTTCGGGAAACTGTTGAAGCAGTCAAAAGTGTGCGTCAAAATAATTGGACTACTTTTGCCGTGAATGGTACTTTTCATCCAGTGGCAGCTAATGGGTCTTGGTCGTTAGTTTCTGGCACGGCAACAGTATCCGGTTTTGTTCAGTCAGTCGTTATAAGCGATGTAAACCGTAATGCGTCTGGGGCAATTGTTACAAACGGGGGAACACTTGATCCATCAACTAAGAAAGTTTATGTCAAAATTTCATGGACACAGCCGCAAGATACTTTTGTCGATTCCACTCTCTATTTAACCCGCTATCGAGACAATTTTTCTTGTGTGGATACTACACAAACAGATTTTAATAAAGGCACTTTGGTTAATACTCAAGTAACTAATACTGCTGGTGGCGAAGTTATCTTAGCTAATAATAACAAGGCAAAATGGTGTTCGCCATCTTTTTCATCGGCAACAATCGATCTTCCCGATGGCCCACCGGTGTCTGTGGCTGCCACGGCGAGTGCTGTTACCGCTTCAATTCCCAATGATGTTTTTGTCGCGACTGCTCCTTACGCCACCAGTTCGGTTAAACTTGCATATTTAAACGTGACCGCAAACACTGACCCACCAATTCCCACATTACGTGGTACGTTTACTTTGGATCCAGCCAAGTACAGTACGCCATCTGCTGTCCCAACGGGGATAAATCTTGATAATAGTTTTATTACTAATTCTGTTACCTACTATCGATCATCGGGGAACAAACTTTATGCGTTACTAGGGACCAATAAACCAGATCATGAAGTTATTGTGGTGCAATTAAGAGATGGTAATAATGACACGTATCAGGATGCCACCAATAAAATTTATAAATATTGGACTTTCTTTAACACTCGAATCTATCAGGGAAATAATGCTTCACTTCCTAATCAAGACCAATCGCCATATGGTTATGGCGCCGTAAGGGTGGCTGTATTAGGGAATCGCGGTTACACTATTTCTGGAGGTTTTCTTTACGTTTTTGACCTGTCTAATATTGACAGCAAAACTCCATCGAGTGGTTTAGATATGGTGGGGTGCCGAATACAACTAGATGGATATGATTGTAATCCTGCAACCAGCAGAGTGAGAAAATATGCCGCTGGTAGCACCGGGACTAATTTTCAAGCAGAATTAGCTGGGCAAGTCGGGTGTATGGATGGAGGAGCGGTTCAACCATATGCCGATAATGATTTATTCCCAATTCAAGTGGGGGCAAGCACATATGTCTATTTTGCTGTTGGTGCCGGAACTAATCCCGAACTAGATATTGCTAACGTGACCAGCGTTCCGACCAGCGGGACCAGTCCGAGAATTTCAAGCAGGACTTGTGGAACTATTGCATCTGGGAACGCAGGATGGAAACGGGTTAGTTCTCTTGATTTTAATTCTGCAACTGGAACCCAAGAAACTGCTAATTCCGTATTTGGAAAATCAGACGGCACAAGAGCATATATTGCCTCTAATGGTGGGGTTGATGCCAATGGGGACGGTCACCCTGATGCGGATCAGTTTTATGTTGTTGATACTACGACAAAAACTAGTCCGCACTTTCTTTCTGGAACTCCAGCGACGGGGGCAACCAGTGGCTATTACAATGGAGACGCAACTAATATCCAGATGTTTCCAAGACGGTCTTTGACCGTCTTAAATGGTCAAAGGGCGGTTCTTGTTGGTCAGGATGGTTTTCCCAACGATGGAATCACTCCACAAACCTATCAAGTGGTGAAAATTGATAACGAAGTAACCCCGTCATATTGCGGTGGGCTTGGCTACGCACCAGGATTTAATGATTTAACATCAGTGGTTGAAGCAGACTTTGATACGTTTGTTTATTTGGTGGCCAACACTAATGAAAAACAATTAAAGATTATTCAAGGTGGTCCTGATGGGACATATGTCGATTCTGGGTCATACGAATCATCGGCTTGTTCCTCAAATTACGCGACAGCTTTTAATCGGATATTAAGCACTATTTCCCAGCCGTCTAATACCACTGTCCAAGCTCAAGTAGCGGTTTCACCATCAGTCTCCGGGAGTTGTACTGGTGCCACTTACAATTATGTTGGTCCTGATGGAACTAGTGGAACATTCTATACGCCTAACAGTGCTTCTATTTCCGGGTCAGTGCCTTTTAGTATTAATCCAGGCCAGTGTTTTCGTTATAAATTATTTTTTAATACGACGGACTATAACGCCACCCCGCAAGTAAACGATTTCAGTACCAATTATTCACCGTAACCGGGATACAAACTAAAATCATATTTTTATGAAACGCGGTTTTACTATTGTTGAACTCTTAATTTACATGGGCTTACTGTCCATTTTATTAGTGGTTTTAGTACAAATTTTTGCGTCGGTGTTAGATATTCAAACGGAGTCTCAAGCTGTGTCGTCTGTAAACCAAGATGGTCGGGTAATTAACTCTCGCATACAATATGACCTTATTCGTGGAAAAACCATTTCTACCCCTACTGGAGCAGGTCAGACGGGAAGTATTTTAACGATGACTGACGTCGACGGAAAAATTTTAACCTATTCCTTAGTCGGTACCAATTTAGATTTAAATTATGATGGGATTTCCGGACAAGTAAATAATTTTGACACCCAGGTTTCCGGATTAACTTTTACGAGACTGGGCAATGGATTAGGAAAAGAGGATACCATCACTGTTGCTTACACATTAACTAGCCTAGCACGTCAACATACTGGTTACGAAACCAGAAACTATGAATTTACCGTTGGGTTGAGACCTAATTAAGATTAAAGATTTATGATTCAAAATTTAAGATTTAAGAATTGCAGTAAATCTGGACAGACTTTGACTTTAATTCTTGTTTTTATGACCGTAGCGGTCATTATTACTACTGCGACTGTAATGGTAACGGTGGTTAATAACACCCAAGCATCGAAATATGATCAAGGCAATGCCACATTGGATGTGGCGGAAAGTGGGGTCGAGGACGCTGTGATGAGTCTATTAAGAAATCCGGATTACACCGGAGAAACGCTGACGGTAGGAAGCGGCACCGCCAATATTGTTGTGTCAGTGGGGGATTTTCCAAAAACTGTTACTGTTACGGGCACTTTAGGAAATTTTGTGCGCACGATTCAGGTTCAGGTAGGTTATAGCAACAATGTGCTATCTGTTGTATCCTGGAAGGAGATCTATCCATGAACATTAAAAATAATCAACCACTTTTAGTCTATATTCAAAAAGGTCGCGTCGGTTTTTTTAGCGGATCAAACTTGGCCTTTTTTGATTATCCAGAGGGATCAGTAGTGGAGATGGATGTGCGAAAACCGTCTGAGATTACTAACCTTACTAAGAACTATATCGAAACCAATAAAATTAAACCTGGATTGGTGTTAATTGTCGTTTCTGATGAAATTTGTTTCGAAAAAGATTTCCCCGGAGAAAATTGTGATGCTCAACGCGAGCAAATTGCAAAATTTTTGGATGCAGTGCCGTTTGATTACATCCGTTCACGAAATTATCGGGTAGACAAGGCATGCAAGGTTGTGGCTGTTAATCGAGATATTTTTGAAGTGATTCAGACTGAACTGGAAGAGTTGGGATTTATCATTGCAGCTGTTGTCCCGCAAGTAATGAGTGGTGTAGATCTATCCACTGGCTTAAATGAGGAAAAGGGTAAATTACTTTTAAGTAAGATTGAAAGTCTTCGTCAAACAGCTTCATTATTTGAAATGGCGAAATTTATTACGGAAAAGAAAAAAGAAGAAGATCAAACTTCTCAAAAACGAGTTCCAGTGTTGTTAGTGTTCTTTGGCCTATTAATTCTAATTTTAATCGCGGTGATTATTATTACTAAACCTTTTGAAAACCCCGCCAAAAAAGTTGCGCCAGTGATTTTAGAACCGGTTCCAACACTAGTAGTTGTCGTGCCCACTCCAGTCGTGGATCAAGCAAGTAAGTCAGCTGAATTAGTGAAAACTTTGAAGGTCCAAGTACTAAATGGATCAAGAATTTCTGGCCAAGCGGACTTAGTTAAAAAACAATTACTGAGTTTAGGCATAAAGGCAATCGAAACAGGGAATTCGACCAACATTAATAAAGGAAACACGACAATAGTTTTTTCGACGAGTGTTCCAGTAGCGGTGCGAGAAATAATTAGCGAAGCCGTTAAAAAATCATTTGCGGGCGCAACGAGTCTCGAAGGTTCAGATCTTAAATTTGATGTGGTAGTAACTACTGGTTTGCAAGGGGCAGTCACCATTACACCTACTCCTTGATATAATCCTTGTTGTGGCAACTCGAACGACCATTTCCAAGTCTGACCTTGCGAAGGTATTTTTACTCCGGTTTTTGGGGTACTTTTTAATTCTATCTGCATTCACGGGATTTATTTTGACGTTTCTTCCGGTTATCAAGGTAGAAATATCCTATCGCTGGAATTTATTAACCGATAATAAATTTACTCTCGAAGAGAAGGTGGTTCCTGATAATAAGTTAATAGCGAAAAAATCAAGTTTGCCATTGGTGCAAATTAATCCAGTTAACAGGCAATTTGCTGCGGTAATTCCCAAAATTAATGCCAATAGTACTGTCATTGCGAATGTAGATGCCGGAAATGAAGCAATTTATAGTCAAGCCTTGCGTCAAGGTGTAGCTCACGCGGCAGGAACAGCCTATCCAGGAGAAATAGGAAATTCGTTTCTTTTTGCTCATTCATCAGGTAACCCATGGGAAATCAGTCAATATAATTCCGTCTTCTTTTTGCTTAAGGAACTGATTCCAGGTGATGAGATTTATATCTTTTTTAATGGTAAGAGATATTTATATATAGTTAATCAAAAAATTGTGGTTGATCCAGACCAAGTGCAATTTTTAAATATACAAACTAATTTTCCTCAGCTAACATTGCAAACATGTTGGCCACCAGGGACGGCTCTTAAAAGGTTGTTAGTCTTAGCTCGATTAAAAGAAAATTAGATTGAAGAGATTCCCATATAAATATATATATTGTTTTGAAAGACTCTCAAGACCGCTTGACCAGTAATATTAATCGTTTGGCTTGAATTATCAACTTTAACCACTCGAAAGTAGTCTTTAATAATGGAAATAAAATTAGCATGGTTGGGGAGGATATCGAATAATCCATGCGAGTTAATGGAAGAAAGTGATTTAACTTGGCCGTCAAAAATAGTTTCTTCGCGGCTTTTAGCAACTACTTTTAGAGACTCAGGAAGATCTTCTTTAGCCATTAGCTTCTTTAGCTTCTCCAATATATAAAAATTTCTCTTCACTTATTTGATCGTATGCACCATGAATAATGTCAGTGACGTCTTTTACTGTTTGTTTCAGTGGCACATATTTTCCCGGCTTACCAGTTTGATTTTCGACTGAGAAGAGACTTTGGGTCAAATAATTCTTTAATTTTTTAGCTCGCTTAAACAAGGTGGCGTCTTCAGCAGAAAGTTCCGATTCTCCAATTAAGGAAGCAACTCGATCAAGAGAAACTGCCTTTTTTAAGAGTGCTTGTGATTTAATCACAGCATCGTAATGATCAGTTCCCACAATATCCTTATTTAATGCTGAGGAGGTAGAGGATAGAACATCGACCGCTGGCATTAGACCTTGCTGATATAAGTCACGGGAAAGAATCGTTACTGAGTCCAAATAGGGGAAAATTGCTTGCAACCCCTTGTCTAGAATATCGTCTGCTGGCACATAAACAGCTTCTACAGTGGAAATTGAAGCATCAGCGGTTGACACCAGTCGTTCGTGAAATGAGGCCATGTCAGAGCCTAGTGTGGCTTGATAGCCGTCTTCTGAAGGGATGGTGTTCATGAGCATTGATAGTTCGTTTCCTGCTTGAGCCAATCGGTAAATATTATCGATAAAAAATAGGACATCCTTTTTCATTTCGTCACGAAAGTGTTCAGCAACAGTGACGGCGCTAAACGCAGTAGTGAATCGGACAGCGGGGTTAGCACCCATAGGTCCGTAGATTAAAGCGGTGGATTTAAGAATGTCTTTCTCTTTTAATTCACTATGCAATTCCTGACCTTCTCGAGAACGTTCTCCAATTCCAGCGAACACAGAAACAGACTTGCCTGGTTCTTTTAAGGTAACCACATTGTGAAGAATTTCTGTTAAAAGAATTGTTTTTCCCACACCGGCTCCGCCGAACAGTCCCATCTTGCCACCCTTTAACAGGGGACAATAAAGATCAATAATTTTAATCCCGGTTTCTAAGATCTCTTTTTTAACTGTCACTTCGTTAAAAGCTGGACCATCTCGATAAATTGTTTTATTTTCAGTGGTTTTTATTTCTGGCAGATTATCAAGTGGATTGCCAAATAGATCAATTAATCGTCCCAACAGTTCCGGACCAACGGGAATTTCCAGCGAAGATCCGGTGGAGACAACTTCTGCACCCCGATAAAGTTTGGGACTCATTTTTAAAATTAAGCAGTAAAAACTGGTCGGTCCAGCAGAAGAGTATACTTCCATTTTTGCATCGGAGTCTTCAACCAAAGTTAATAGATCCTTTACCCCAGGTTTGTCGTTTTGAAATTCAATCTGGGCAATTTGACCCCGAATCCCAATAACCTTACCAATGTTTTTTTTAAGTGTACTCATAAAGTTACCCCCACAAAGAAATTCCTGAAATAGTTTCTTGTTGTTTACTGTTCATCAAACGTCGACCGAGATGAAGTTGTTGCAGATGTGTTTTTTTTAGTTCTTCCTTAATTTTTTCGGTGGCTCGGTCCAGATAGACCATTCGGGAAGCATATTTTGCCAGTTGAGATTCATGAAGCGTTTGAACTAATAGAGAGGTAAAAATTTCCGTTTCGAAAAATGCCAAAATATCTTTTACGCTTGGTTCGAAAAAATATTCGATTTTTTCGTGCTGTTCTTGTTTTATAACCAAGGTATTGCCGTTTAATGAAGTCATCATAGCGACTTGAGAACCAATTGATTCAAAAAGGCCATAGAAAACAAGAACATTTTGATAATTAACCAGCGAGTTAAGCATATTTTTAAATAATTCTGGGTCAAAATTGTCGTCGGGAAAATTAAAATAGGTAATTTTTTTGCCCTTAATCTCGCTATTTTGAACTTTCTCCTCCAAAAAATTCTTGCCACGGTTGCCGACGATGATTAGATCTGCAATGTTTGCTTCATATCGTTCGTTCCAAGTCCAAAAATAGTCAAAAACCTTGCGTAGGATATCTCCATATAGTCCAGAATTAGCGGCCATTAAAACGAGAGCAGTTTTTCCGTTTTTTTGTACTAAAGAAGGAAGAGCGCCGTTTGCGATTGGTTGGTGTAATAGTCTTGACAATTCTATTTGATAGGAATGTTTGAGCTCTTCGTAAATTTTGTCGATTTCTTCCATAAAGGTTCGGTTGCGAAGAACAGAATTTCTTATTTTTTGAATTCTTGAAGCCGCTATTTCAGTATAGGTGACAACAAGATTTTTAATTCCGTTATAAAGAATAAGATCGGCAGTAATATTTTTTTTATTGGTCATGAAATCAGTTTGATAAATTTTGATTTATTTTGTTCCATTTTTCCTAAAAGCACATTAAAATTCTCTGACGAATTTATCAGTTCATCGAATAGAGTGCTAATTGATTTATCTTCTAAATAAGACGTGGCAATCTTAAACATGGCACTCGGCATTAGTTCTTCGTTACTATCTTGCCAATAGTTTAACCACATCATACTAAATAAAATTGTTTGGACATTAGTGGGGAATCGTTGACTGCTTTCTTGCGAGAGAAATTTTAAAATTCTCTCTCCAGTGTTCAGAGATAATTTTGTGCTTTCGATTAAAGTGCTGCTGAAATGAATAAAATTTTCTGACTTTTCGTAAAGATTAAGAACGGACATAATCTCCCGGTGAATATCTTTTCTAACTTGACTTTGGGTTTGACTACCAACCCTCGTGACAGAAAGAAATGGATTAATAGCTGGTCGTTGGCCCTTAATAAAGCGGTCATTATCAAAAAAAACATGGCCATCAGTGATGGACATAATGTTTGTTTGGATATAACCGGTAATGTCACCTTCTAAGCTTTCTGCCACCGGTAGGCAGGTGATAGAAACCTCCTTTTCCTTAATAAAGAAGTTTCCGGCCCTTTCCAAAAGTCTGGAATGGACATAAAAAATATCTCCTGGATAGGACTCTCGACCGGGAAATCTTCGCGCCAATAGGGAAATTTCTCGATAGAACTTAGCGTGGGTAGTTAAATCGTCTAAGACGACTAAAACATCATTTCCGAGATCACGAAAATACTCAGCAATGGTCATGGCGGTATAGGGAGTTAAAAAGGTTATTCCTGGTGGGTCTTGTGAGTTAGTAGCTACAATTACAATATTTTTTAGGCATTGGTGTTCTTGAAAGTAGCTTTCTAGTTCTTTAATATCAGCCATTTTCTTTCCGATAGCCGCATAGACACAAATCGTCCCGTTGAGGCTTTGATTTACGACTGTTTGTCTTAAAAAAGTGGTTTTACCAGTCTTGCGATCGCCAATAACGAGCTCACGTTGACCTTTACCAATGGGAACCAGTAAGTCAACAAGAGTAACGCCGGTTTCAAGATTATTTTTAATTTTCCGCCGGGAATTTATTCCCAGTGGTAAGTTATCGATTGTTCGGAGTTCACTGCCTTCTTTAAGTACCACGTTCTTGTCCAACGAATGGCAAAGTGGGTCAACCACTTTGCCCAATAGATCAAGTGATAAGGGGATCTCTAAAAAATTTCCGGTGCGAACCACTCTTGATCCGACCGCGACTTTACTACGCGAGAAAACCAAAATTTCGCAGTTATGGGGAGAGATTGATAACACTTGGCCAGTAATTCCATTTTCAAAAATTACCATTTCTTGAGGACGAACGGAAGGTAACCCATTAATGTAGGCAATAGTAGATCGAATTTGCTCCACAAATCCAATTTCTTCAGTTTGATTTAAATAAAAGTCGAAGTCCTTCATAATGATGCATTAACCGATCTTTTGCTATATTTTGACATGTTCAGTTGAATCTTTCGTGAGAGCGATTGGTTGTAATACCTGCCCTCGTAAATTACGATCGCACCGCCGACAATTAACGGATCCCTACTCACTTGGATAACTAATGATGGATTAATTTTTTTTCTCAATTGGACGGAAATTTCCGTAAGAAATTGAAAAGTGGGATCAATGGGGAGGATGAGATGAAGAATTTTTGACTCAGATAAAGACTCCTTAAGCCCCTCCAAATAGTTTTTAACCTGGTCATGGTCACTAAGTTCTATATTATTCTCTTGCAGGTCGTTTTTGATTGCTTGAGCGGTTTCTTGACCAACATGATTTACCAAGGAGTCTTCAATTGTCGCTGTCGTATTTTGAAACATGTGAGACAAGAGAAGGTCAATATCCGTCATTAAAGACAGATATTGTTCGTGGGTTCTGGTAAGCTCCAAAATTTTAGGACTTAGTTGCGTCATCTGCTTTCAAACTTTCTAGCGTACCACTTAATTGGGATGTGGCTGAAAGATTTTCGTTTATCTCTAGATTAGAAAGTGCGTTTTTAATAATCTCCTTATGATCATTTGAATCTAAAGTACGACCAAGTGTTTCTTTTACTATGGTGGACACTGCATCTGAGGCACGTTTCTCAATAAGTGATTGTTGATGCAGTTTGAATTGTTTAATATCATTCTGAGCTACTTCCCACTCATTAAGTATTCTATTTTGTATTACTTTGATACTGTCTTGTATTGCTGTATTCATGGCTTCCTTTAGGGCAGATGTTAATTCCTCTGACTCGTGGGCAAGATTAGGGGATAAGCTCTTAATTTCATTTAATTCAGTCGTGAGAGTTTGTTGGATAGAGGACTTGTAGTTGGTGAGCAATTCGTCAGATAGACGCTTTAGTTCCTCGTTTTTTCTGGAGGCGATTTCCCGCAACAAATTTTCTGAATCTAACTCGACTTTTTGTGCTGAAGTATTAATACTTTTAATATTTTCTTCGGCTTTTTTCCCGGACTCTTCAAGGAGCCTAGCTGCTTGATTGCGGGAATTATCAATAATTTGATTAGCTTCCTTGATGGCGTCAGCCTTGTAATTGGCTTGATTTTCCCTATATTGAAAGATTTTTTTCAAAATTGGAGAATAAGCGATCACTAAAACGGCAATTACAACCGATAATATAATTATCGTTAAGGGTAAATAGAATAAAACAAGACTTATGTTCATATGTAAACGTTACAATATCAAAATTAAATACGCTAGTCCAAGTCCTACGAGCATAACAGCAATTGTCATGGCTAAATTGACGATAACACCAAATTGAATTAAGCGTCCTGCTAGGGGATTTCTTCCCAGTGCTTCTACTCCTCGAGATGAGACTCTGCCGAAAAAGATAAAGGCGAGGATAAATGATGCTGCTCCAATTATGGCTGCTAAAAGATAGCGTAATGATGCCAGTGGAGTGAGGGATGGAGAGGCGAGACCGAGCCGCAACGTTTCTAGCAGATTAGTGCTTAGTTTGCTAGTTACCGTGTTGAAATGAATATTTATTGCGACCTTAATTTTTCCTTCGGCTTTCTTATCTGCATTGTCATATCGTTCTAAAGACCGGCCAATGATGTATCCGGTATTATCAGCTTTCTGGGCCACTCCAGGGGTAGTAGAAGAGGTAACAAAGTCACCGGAGTTAATTGATCCGTTAATAGTAGAAACACGTGTGTAGATGTTTCCACTGGTCATCACGACACGAGAATTATTGGAAAGGGCTAGATCTTTAAAATTGATTGCAGGATTATCGGTAATAATTCCAAAAAGTGACGGGTCATATGGTTGATTAGCTAATTTATATTCTCCTTTATCAAACACGACAACTGAGCCATCAAGAACGTTAGAATCTTTAATCTCAATGGGAATACCAAAGCTACCGATCGAGCTATCAATTGCCCAGACTTTAGCAGTCGAAATAACTAGAAAAAAAAATAGTAAGAAAGGCAGTTTTTTCATTCGATATATTCATCCTAGAAGCTAATTTTAATGCTGTCAAATAGTAAAAAAATTGACTCATAAAGTTTCGCGGGAAAATTAATCGTTTGAATTATTGCTAGTATATTTTTTTCTATTTTCTCTATTGACATCACCTTCAAAAAGACCGTACACTGATATTAATAATAATTTCCGTGATGAGAATAAATTTAAAAAACATTGATAAATCAATCTAAATTAACCAAGTAAAAAAATGCCAAATCTGCCTTATACTGATAACACGCTTTTTCCTGTTTCGGAAATCATTAAAATTGCCAAAGAAAAAGGAGTAATTTTTAGTTTTGGTGACCCCTATAATCGCCTTCGTTATTACATCAAAATCGGCCTCCTCCCCAAGATGGTTAGGAAGTCAGTAAATGGGACTGCCACTCAAGGTCATTTACCACTCTCCGTGGTTGAAACTTTGCTTCGCATTCAGAGCTTACGTGATTCCGGACTAAATAACGAACAAATTGCTGAAAAACTCACCTACATTGCACCCACACCAATTATTGCCGAGAAGGTAGTTGAAGAAAAATTACCACAATTTTCAGGTTTGATTCAAACATCCAAACCATTGGAATCAGCAAAAGCAATTTCTCTTCACAAAACAATATTCGAACGAGCTAATTCTTTGATCAATCAAAGATCGGTTGCAGTTTTTCTTTTGTTAATAATATTTACCGGTTTTATTTCTTTGTTTAGCCCTTCAAGTTCTCTCAAATCAAAATTTTTTGGTTTAAAAAACTCTGACGTGGCAACTAAACTACAAGTCGAAAAGCCGTTAAATGCTGATGAATTAAAGTTAGCAGAGTCACTAGGTCAAGTGCTAGCAACTACTTCGGCGATAGACACTTTGTCCCTGCAAATAAATCTTCCAGTGGAAATTAATAGTTTAGCCAGTATTTCTGGAGAATTAGCCGTGCAAGGTCTAGGGCATTTTTATTCTGGGTTGACAACTCAAGATCAAAACATTGATGCGGGGGCAGGTCGGTTGACTGCCTCCAATGTAATTTACGGCATCGTTGCTGGAACAGGGATCAGCATTACACCAGGACAAACACCAACTATTTCCGCGACAGATACAGGTGCTAGTCTTCGCACTTTTAAGACTTTTGCTGTTTCTGGACAGAACGATATTGTTGCGGGAAATAATGCTGATAAGGTCACTTTTGTTGCGGGAGATAATGTCACCTTGACGACTGATTCAAGTAATCAAAAATTAAAAATCAATGCCACTGGTAATGTTAGCGGTTGGACTGATGATGGAAACGTTGTGCGATTAACAACCAGTACTGATAGAGTGGGGATTGGCACAACTACTCCAGACGCTAGTGCTCTTTTAGATCTTTCTTCAACGACACAGGGGTTGTTAGCTCCGCGAATGACAACTGCCCAGAGAGATGCTGTAACCGCTCCTGCAACCGGACTTTTAGTTTATAACACCACGACAAATCAATATAACGTTTACGATGGGTCTGGTTGGACAACGATTAGTAGTTCGGCTGTTTCTTCTCAATGGCAATTAAATTCTGGCGTTATTTCTCCCGCTGACTTAAGTCAATCGGTTTCGCTCGGAGCAACTGCTACCTCCAGTGCTTTAATATATCTAAATGGCACAAACGGTAACATTAGGACAATTGGCGGAGCGTATATTGCCTCTACCTCTGGAACAGCAGCCTTAACTGTCAACCAGTCTGGCACTGGTGACATCTTGACTGCGTCAAAAGCGGGTGCCACTAAATTCGTTATTGATGCTAATGGAAATGTTGGTATTGGTTCCTCTGTCCCTTCACAAAAGTTGGACGTACTAGGCGCTGTGAGATTAGGGGCAAACGGGGGAGCTAACGATATCTTGAATACTACCGTTGGTGGAGGAGCTCCTTCCGGAGTTCTTTATTGGGGATCTAGGTCGATCTGCGACACAAGTGGTAATTGTGCCGGATTGGGTGGCGCAGTTTCTGGAACTGGAATAGTTAATTATCTTGCTCGATGGACAACCACGACGAATATTGATACTGGACTTCTTTATGATAACGGCAACGGAGTGGGTTTAAGCACCACTGTCCCATTAGCAACACTAGATATTCGAGGAGCCACTGTTTCTGCCATTGCCTCTGTCTCTGGAACTTCTGCTAAAGCAGCATTAATCGTGGATAATTCTGGAACAGGTGATCTCTTTACCGCTTCCTCATCTGGTCTCTCTCGTTTTGTTATTACCCAATCCGGTAATGTGGGAATTGGTTCCTCTATTCCAGGATACAAACTAGATGTAGTCGGAACTGCTTCAGTCTCAGGAACTCTTGGTGTGGGTGGTAATCTAACTCTCAATGGAGTAGCTGGTGATCCCACAGTTACCAGTGCTTTATTCTTAAATTCATCCAATATTGTTACCTCAAGAACTCTCGGTACTGCTGCCTTTACCTCAACCGCTGCCTATGAAGTGCCCTTAACATTCTCTAATGGTCTAACAAGAACAGTGAATGCCATTACTCTTGGTGGTGCATTAACCGGAGCCACCACTTTATCCGGTAATGGTGGAGCATTACTCTTAAACAATTCAGGTATTCTACCAATGGCTTCCATCTCTGCTCAATCATCCTTTGCTGGACTCTTGGTCGACAACACTATTGGTGATCTCTTTACAGCATCTTCATCTGGTCTCTCTCGTTTCGTTATCACCCAAGCAGGTAATGTGGGAATTGGAACGACAGCTCCCGGCTCATTGCTGACGATTGCTAATTCTGCTTACACGGGCAATCGTGGAGAAGATTCCAATTTAACATTTACCGGACTAACTGGATCTGCTTCCAAATATGGGAAATATATAACCATGAACTTAACTGGTAATTCTGACAGTGCTCAGGCAGAATATGTTGGAAGTCAAATTGATGTGGTAAGTAGTGTTGGTTTAACAAACTTCCAAACAGGAGTTCGTGGACTTGTTGTTGGAGTTTCAAATTCCGGTGGTAATGGTGGAAATATGACCGCTGGGGACTTTACTTCAACAAGATCCCAAAGTGCCTATAATGGCTCAAACCTAGCAGGGAATTTTACGGCAGCTGCTAATCAAGCCAGCGGCAATTTGGCTTTGAACTTCGGTGTAGGTAGTAACGCCTACGCTTCAAACACTGGGGGGACTATTACTGACAATCATGGTGGGGATTTTGCTGCTCGTGTCAATGCCGCTGGAGCTACTGTAACAAATAATTACGGAGTAAGCGCTCTTGCTTCGTCGATTACCGGGGTTGCAACTATTACAAATAACTACGGTGTCTATAGTCTTGCACATTCATCCGTTAATTCGACAATAACAAACATGGCAGCTCTTTATGGTGGAATTGTAATGAGCGATGGAACAGTCACAAGCCTTTATGGACTTAATATTCCAGCGATAACAAAGTCAGGAGGAACAG
>Ga0172371_10001317_pt1 | contig 39312 bp, 44 predicted proteins | sample Lak12m_FD_114543 | JGI IMG/M metagenome (GOLD analysis project Ga0172371, IMG submission 114543) | Freshwater microbial communities from Kabuno Bay, South-Kivu, Congo - kab_022012_12m | ecosystem: Environmental > Aquatic > Freshwater > Lake | place: Democratic Republic of the Congo: South-Kivu... | reverse complement strand
GATAACGAAAAAGAATGGTTGCCCATGCCCCCCGGGAGAGAATCGCTTTGTCTATCTCTTTGACCACGGCGATTCCGTCTTCTTCGTAGGCGATGGTTATTTCATCAACATTTGCCGCCATGTTCAACCTCTCGTTAGAGCCTCTTGCAAAATGGACCTCTACTCCAATCGGCTAAAAATCCCCGCGCCGCGTCTTCAAGGCAAAATCGTCCTCACCGTAGCGCTGCTACGCTTCCGGGCGCTTTTGCCTTTCATCCTTGCGCGGAGAATTTTTTTCTCGATCTCGCTACGAAGTTCATTTTGCAAGAGGCTCGTTATTTTCCCGAGCCCGGCCGAGTTGCCGGGGCCATAACAAAAAAAAGGACTCGGCAACATGCCAAGCCCTTGTCGTTTACAATGGTAGCGGGGGCAGGATTTGAACCTACGACCTTCGGGTTATGAGCCCGACGAGCTACCGAACTGCTCCACCCCGCGTCAGTGGCGGCAACTATACTCTCCGCCGGAATAATGTCAAGAAAAAAACCGGATTCTCAGGCGGAATCCTGCCTGAGCAAAACGATGTCACCATTCACCGGGTGAGTCGCAAAACAGGGAAAGCCACCGGCCAAACGTTCACCGATCGCCGCAATCTGCGGTGCCCGGTGGACGTTTACCAAAACGGTCAGCACCTCGTCCGGGAATCTGGTCAGCCGTCCCTGCCGGTCAACGATGGCGTGGGTGGTATAACCCTGGACCAGGGTTTTTCCGTCTCCCTCTCTGGTTACCCGGTAATTGAAACGGCATGTACGCGGGGTGACCCCAAGCAGGCAGGTCTTGATCAACAGCAGATCATCATAGATGGCCGAAGCCTTATACCGGGCGTGGCATTCCACCACCGGCAGAATGAAGCCCTGCTCGGCAAGGCCCCGGCAGGATACGCCAAGCGCGCGCATGAACTCGGTACGCGCCTCCTCGAAATAACGCAGATAGCCGGCGTAGTACACTACCCCGCCCGCGTCGGTATCGGCATAAACCACCCGGCAACGATGCCGGAAAACCGGTTCCCGTATCTCGCAATCAACCGTGGCCATCAGCGCCCCAGCACCCGCTGGAAGAATTCACGGCCATCGGCAAGAAAAACCCCGCCGGCTGCCGCGCTCTCCTCATCATAAGACAGGCCGCTCCCGGACGATGCCAGCCGCGAATCATAGATGGCCACCGGCACCGGATCGGCGGTATGGGTCCGGACCGCAAGCGGGGTCAGATGATCCATGGCCACCGCCAGACGGAAATCCATGCCGCTCGCCTGCATGGCCGTAAAAACCGGGGCCACCACCCTGGCATCGAAATCCTCGATGGCCCGGATTTTATCCTTGAGACTGCCCTGGTGCCCGGCCTCATCCGGGGCCTCGACATGGACGAAGACGAAATCCCCGCCTTTGAGGGCCTCGATGGCGGCCTCGGCCTTCCCCTTATAATTGGTATCGAGATAACCGGTTGCGCCGGGCACCCGAATGATCTCAAGCCCCGCGTAAACCCCGAGACCCTTCAGCAGATCAACCGCGGAAATCAAGGCGCCCCGCACCCCGTAACGGGCTGCGATGGTCGGCATGGACGGAGCTTTTCCCTCGCCCCACAACCAGATGGCGTTGGCCGGATTAAGCCCCTTGGCCGCCCGTTCCCGGTTAACCGGATGCTCGGCGAGAAAGGCCCGGGCCTTTGCCAGGGCCTCGTTCAGATGCGGGATGGCGGTATAACGCCGCCAGTACTCGGTGACCTCCCGGCCGGTATGGTCATGGGGAGGGACGGTGGCAAGCGGCCCGATGTCGCCCTTGTGAACCAGGAGATGCCGGTAGCTGACCCCGGGATAGAAACGCAAGCGGTCGCTGCCGGCCGCAGCCGCAAGCCCTTCGATAATGATCCTCGCTTCGGCGGTGGAGATATGACCGGCGCTGTAATCCTCCATGAAAACCCGATCATCGGCGAAACGCAGGCTCACCAGGTTGCAGCGGAAAGCAATCTCGTCCTCGGCCAGGGAAACTCCGAGGCTGGCGGCCTCGAGCGGGGCCCGGCCGCTGTAGCACTCCTGAGGCAGATAGCCGAGCAGGGAGAGATTGGCCACATCGCTGCCCGGTGGAAAGCCCTCTGGCACGGTGCGCAACAGAGCGAGCTCGCCTTCTCGGGCGATCCGGTCCATGGCCGGGGTATGGGCATGGGCGAGCGGGGTTTTGCCGGCCAGATCGGGCATCGGCTTGTCCCCCATGCCGTCCCCAACCAGAATAAGATATTTCATGACCTGTCAGTGTCCCTGCTTCATGATCCTGATTTTCACCGTATCCGCGGCGCAGACCTCAAGGGCGTCAATCTCGGCCAGGGCCTCCCGCACCGCGGCCTCGCCGGCTTCATAGGTGAGGATGACCAGCGGCACCGTGCCTTTTGCCTGCCGGCCTTTCTGAATGACCGATTCGATGCTGATCCCGTGCCGGGCAAGAACCCCGGCGATTTGAGCGAGTACCCCGGGTTTGTCCATGACGGTCATCCGGAAATAATAGCAGCCGCGCAAACTCTCCATGGGAGTAATGCCCCGGGGCCTGATCTCCTCCGGCAGGTAGGCCAGGCAGGGCACCCGGTTGATGCAGTTGCCGATGATGTTGCGGGCGATGTCCACCACATCCGCGGCCACCGCGCTGCCGGTGGGCATCATCCCGGCCCCCTGGCCGTAAAGAAGAATGTCGTCCACCATGTCGCCGGTGAACTGAATGGCGTTGTAGGCCCCGCCGATATTGGCCAGCAGAGCGCTCTCCGGCACCATGGTCGGGTGAACCCTGGCCTCCACGCTTTCCCCGTGGTTGCGGCTGATGGCCAGAAGCTTGATCCGGTAGCCGAGTTCCCGGGCAAACTCGATGTCAATGGGATCAATCCTGGTAATACCCTCGATGCTCACCCGGGAAAGCTCCATCTTCATCCCGTAAGCCATGGTCATCAGGATCACCAGCTTATGCGCGGTGTCTATTCCCTCCACGTCATAGGTGGGGTCAGCCTCGGCAAAGCCCTTGGCCTGGGCTTCCTTGAGGGCTTCGGCAAAGGGCATCCCCTCGTCGCTCATCTTGTTGAGGATATAGTTGGCCGTGCCGTTCATGATCCCCATGATCGAAAGAATCCGGTTGGCGACCAGACCTTCCTTAAGGGCCTTGATCACCGGGATGCCGCCTCCGACGCTGGCCTCGAAGCCGACCTCGACATTGTTCGCGGCCGCGGCCTCGAAAATCTCCATCCCGTGCTGGGAAATGAGGGCCTTGTTGGCGGTGACCACATGCTTGCCCCTGGCAATGGCTTTGAGGATGAAACTTTTCGCCGGCTCAATCCCGCCGATCAACTCGACCACGATGTCAATGCCCGGATCGTTGAAGATGAGCTCCGCGTCCCGGACCAGCTCAACCCCGGCAAACTGAGGCGGCAGGGCCTCGATACGGATATCAGCCACCTTGTCCAGGCGGATCACCGCCCCGGTCTTCCTTTTAAGCCGCTCCGCCTGCTGCCGGAGAACCTCCGCCAGGCCGCTGCCAACCGTGCCGAAACCCAACAATCCCACCTTGATTTCTTTCATAAAAAACCATCCTGAGCAAAAATATTTGCAGAAAAACCGCAGACAGACCTTCTCGAAAAGTCCAGAGGAGTTTTTTTACCCTCTTTACCTGGTGATGTCAAAAACATTCCCGGCGAGGGGAGAAGCCTGAATTCCCCTCGCCCACCGGACCTCGCAATGGATTCAGGGATCAGTTTAAAAACCTTGCCCTAACCGGGAAGGCTCCATTGACAAGGCCGGGAAAAAAAACTACAAGTAGCGGGGGATAATAAGGGGCTGGATTCATCGGGCTCATGGTCTTTATCTCATTTATTTCACGGCAGAAAATCAAAAACGGTTTCGCCGGGATAAAGACCGGGATGAGCCGTTCAGATTTCAAGAAAAACTTACAAGGACGACCACTGTGGGTGAACTTAATCTTGTCGCGATGTTCCTGGGCACCGGGCTCACGGTCAAATTTGTCATGATCATGCTGCTCGGCTTCTCCCTGTACTCCTGGTTTATTGTTTTCCAGAAATTCTCCCTGTTCAGAAAAGCAAGGATCGAGAGTGATGAATTCATCGAAGCCTTCTGGCAAAGCAAGAATCTCTCCGACGCGGTGAGATACGCGGGCAACCTGCACATCTGCCCGGAAGCAAACATCTTCCGCACCGGATACCACGAGCTGCAAAAACTGGGCAAGACCACCGGCGGCGCGAAATCCGGCGACGAAACCCTGGAAACACGGCTGGCCGGCATGGAACCCCTTAAAAGAGCCCTGCGCAAGGCGGAGAACATCGAATCGGCCCGTTTGTCCGAATCCCTATCCTTTCTGGCCACCACCGGCAGCACCGCGCCTTTCATCGGCCTTTTCGGCACGGTCTGGGGGATCATGTCCTCCTTCCATGAAATCGGCATGCGCGGTTCCGCCTCGCTGGCGGTCGTGGCTCCCGGCGTCTCCGAGGCCCTGGTGGTCACCGCGGCCGGCCTGGCCGTGGCCATCCCGGCCGTGGTTTTCTACAATTACTATTCAAACCAGATGGCGGAAATCGAAAGCCGGATGCACAGTTTTTCCGTTGATTTCCTCAACCTGGTCGAGCGCGATTTCATTTCCCGCCCGGTTTAAATACACAGAGAGGGAAAACCATGGGTCCGGTGGATGACGGCGGCGGCAAGAAACGACTTGTATCGGATATCAATGTAACTCCCCTGGTGGACGTCATGCTGGTGCTCCTGATCATTTTCATGATCACCGCCCCGATGATGACCCAGGGGGTGGATGTTGACCTGCCGAAAACCACGGCAAAACCCTTGCAGCAGGAAAAGACTCCGATCATCGTAACCATCACCAAAAAAGGAGACTTTCTCCTGAACAACACCAAAGGCACCCAGGCTGCCATCAAGCAGGAGCTCGTCAGTCTCGCGCAAAAAGGAACCAACGAGGCGGTGCTTCTCCGGGCGGACAAAGAAGTGCCCTACGGCCTGGTGGTTTCCCTGATGGCGGACATCAGGGCCGCAGGCTTCGACAAGCTCGGGATGATAACCCAGCCTGAAATTGACACCCCCAAGAAATAGGCGAACCACCGTGCCCTTTCGCCTCCCCGAATCGCAAATACTTGGCAACCAATGGCAAAAATCGCTGTTTTTGACCATTGCCGTTCACATTTCCCTTCTTCTCCTGAGCGTTTTCGGGCCGCGTTTCCTTCATTTCCAGAAAAAGATCCCCGAAGTTTACACGGTAAACCTCTTTTCCGTAGATGATCTGGGTGGCGCTCCAGCAGCCGCCCCCGCTCCGACCGCCGAAGAAAGCGCTGCCCCGGAAGCACCCACCCCAAGCGTCACGCCGCCCCCTCCTCCGGTCAAGACCGCCCCCACCCCCAAAGCCAAACCGGAACCGCTGCCGCCGCCGGCCGCCAAAGATACCGTCTCGCTCAAGCCGATCAAGAGCAAGGACAAAAGCGATCTTGACAAACTGAAGAAACTGCGGGAAACACTGGCCAACGAGGATAAGGTGAAACAGGCCAAAGCCGCTGAGCTAAAAGCGGAAATGGCCAGGGCCGAGGCCGAGCGGAAGGCAAAAAGCGCGGTCAGCAGCCTGAAGCAGGCGCTAATGGCCGGCCAGCAGGCGGCGACCGCGGGCAAAGCGGCTTCCGGCCATGGCAGCGGCAACGGTCAGGCCAAAACAGGAGCCGGGGCAGGCGCCGGTAGCGGCGGCGGGGGCGGCATCATGGTGGATGAAAACCTCCGCCGCTATCTGATCGCGGTCAACCAGCAGATTCAGGAACACTGGATCCTGCCCGACACCCAGAACTGGAAGGCGAACACCGAGGCCATCGTCATCATCAGGGTAAGACGGGACGGAACCATCGTGGAGAATTCATTCAAAAAGAAATCAGATAATTTATTCTTCAACCAGTTCGTCGAGAAAACCCTTAAACTGTCATCACCCCTTCCGCCATTCCCCATTGGGCTCAATCAGCCGGAGATGGAAATAGGCCTTAAGTTCAGACCAGGAGAGGTCTTCTAACGATGCCGCCAAGAACGACTTACCGAGAATCACGGGCCTGGCTCGCCCCAAGAAAAATCGCCGGCCTCTTCTTCCTCTTGACCCTGGTTACCATTTCTTCGGCGCAACCGGCCCGGGCCATCGTTTACCTCGACATTACCGCCGCGAACTTCCGCAAGGTAAATGTCGCTGTTCCTTTTTTTATTGACAAAAAACAACCGGGAGCGGTCAGCGACGGCGGCCGCAAAATGGCCGACCTCATGAGCCGGGCCCTGGCCTTCCACGGCTTCTTCGAAATCATTCCCACCTCCGCCTATGGCGGCAAGCAGACCTGGGACTGGCCCTCTCTGGGCGCCGAATTCACCGTACTCGGCCAATATGAGCTTAACGGCAACGAGATTGTCCTGGAAATGCGCCTCAACGAAATCCAGTCGGGCCAGATGATCCTTGGCCGCCGCTATCATACTACCACCAGCGACTACCAGGAAAGTGTCAAGAAATTCTGCGATGAAATCGTCCTTCAACTCACCGGTGAACGCGGGGTAAGCAGAAGCCGGATCGCCTTTGCCTCCACCGCTTCCGGCCATAAGGAAATCTGGCTGGCCGATCCCCTGGGAGACAGCATCCGCCAGGTGACCTACCATGACCATATCGCCGTGTCTCCACGTTTCTCACCGGACAATCGTTGGCTGGCCTACACCTCCTATCACAAAAACAACCCCAACCTGTACATCACCGACCTGAATGTCCTGAAAACCACCCGACCGATCTCCCGGCAGAAAGGCCTTAACATGGCCCCGTCCTGGTCTCCGGACGGCAGTGTAATCGCCATAACCTTGAGCAAATCCCGCAACCCGGATATCTACCTCATAGATATCAACGGCAACGAACTGCGCAAACTGACCAACGGCGAGGGGGTCAATGTCTCGCCAAGCTGGTCGCCGGACGGGAAGAAACTCGCCTTTGTCTCCGACCGCAGCGGCACCCCGCAGATATATGTGATGGACGTGGCCAACAAGGCGGTCCGGCGCATAACCTATATCGGCAACGAAAACACCACGCCGAGCTGGTCGCCGAAGGGCGACTGGATCGCTTACACCGGCAGGATCGGCGGCGGCAATCAGATTCTCTTGAGCAGGCCCGAAGGAGGCACCCCGGTGCAACTGACCCAGGCCGCCGGGGATCATGAATCGCCGAGCTGGTCGCCGGACGGCAGGCAAATCGTCTTTTCCCGAAAACGAAACGGCAAGCAGGAAATCTGCGCCATCTTTAAAAACGGGATGGGACTCCGGCCGCTCTTCAACCTGAAAGGCACCCAGTCAACCCCGCAGTGGTCCCTACGCCTTGACCAGTAATAAGCAAAAATAACAGCCTGGAGCATTTGCGATGAAAAAGAATCTTGCACCCTGCGGGGATAAGTTTGTCGGGATCGTAAAAAGCCACGATTCCGACGGGGCAACTATATACCCTGGTAATTTCTTATGGCAAACCGCCAAATTTTATAATTTTTGCGAGTTCATCAAATTTCGTTTGCACCCTGAAGGGCATAAAATCCGACGAGCTGCTCAACTTAAGCTTATCCACTTTGCCGTACTCCTCTGTTTCTCCCCTCTTCTGATCCAGTGCGCCGCGGAAAAAGACGTCCGGGGCATTGACATGAGGCTGCGGAGCACGGACTCTAAAATTGCCGAAATGGACAGCACCGTCAACGCCATTTACAACCAGCGCCAGGCCCAGGCCGATTTAGCCAATCAGCTTGAGCAGCTCAAGGCGAGAGTCTTGCAGCTCGAAGCAAGAGTAGAGGAAAAGAATATCCAGATCAGAAAGATGAAGGATGAAGAGGCAAAGCTAAGAAAATCCACCAGTAGCCAGATTGAGCAACTGCGTAGCCAGATAACGGAAACGAACAGCAGAATAACCGGCCTTGGAGCCCAGATTGCCTCGCTAACCGGCGACTACAGCAGAGTCCAGGAAGAACGGGCGCAAGAGGCCTCCGAGCGTGCGGCCAGCGCGGCCAAAGCAGCGGATGAGGCGCGGAAAAAGGCGGAAGAAGCCGGCGCCGCCAGGACAACGCCCAAAATACTCGAACCTGAACAGGCCAAGAAAAAAGCCGGAGAACCTGCAAAAACGGAAGAAAAGAACAAGCGTGAAGCCAAAACCGGCCCGGAAGAAAGAAGTGAAACCGTTCCGGCAAAAAAGCCGGTTTTCGAAACGGAGACCGCCGGTAGCGACGCCACCTACAACAAGGGCCTTGCCGCTTACAAATCAGGCAAATACAAGGAAGCCTACAGCGCTTTCTCCGCCTACCTTGAAAAAAATCGCGCCGGATCGCTGGCTCCCAGCGCCAGGTTCGGGATGGGTGAATGCCTGTTTCAGCAGAAAGAATTCGAGCTGGCGATCCTGGAATACCAGAAGGTGATTGCCGAGTTCCCCAAGAGCAACAAGGCGTCGGCCGCCCTTTTCAAACAGGGGCAGGCCTTTGAGAAGCTCGCGGAAAAGGACACGGCGAAAATAATTTACAACAAATTGATCTCCGAATACCCCAAGAGCGAACAGGCAGACGCAGCCCATAAACGGCTCAAGGAACTCAAGTGAGCCGATACAAAAGGAATCGCATCCATGCCGGGATACTTCTCCGGTGCAAGCGGCAAAGGCAATTTTACCCGGGGGTCAGAAGGCAATGAGTGATTTTTTCGACCAGGCAAAAGGGTTCAAACTCGCCATCGAATACGGGGCCAAGATTCGGCTGGAAATCGCCGGGGTTATTGCCCCCCTGGAAAGCCGGATGGTTGGGATGGAAAATGACTTCATCATCGTCACCGCCCCACCCAATCCCCAGGGGGTGCTTGACCACAAACTTTTTCAAGGCAACGAGCTGGTGGTCCGCTATCTCAGCCGCGGCACCGTATATTCCTTCCAGACCAAGATGCACTCGGTAATAACTTCGCCGATCCCCCTGCTCTTCCTTATGTATCCAAAGATCGTTCAGCGTAATGAACTACGGGGACGGGAGCGGATCAGCTGCATGATCCCGGCTCTTTTCACATACTAAGGAAGAAGAAACGCCGGGAGCGATCGTGGACCTGTCAACCACCGGTTGCCGTTGCATTATCCGCGACCCTCGCGGCAGCATCGTGTACATAGACACCGATAAGAACCTGGCCATGCTTTGCAAGTTCCCCGGGGTAAAAAAACAGGCCCTCCTGCATGGTTTTGTCCGCAATATCAGCAAAAGCAAAAAGAAGATAGACCTGGGGATGATGTTCACCAAAGAAACTCCGGAAGAATCATTTAAACTGGTCTCCTGGTACATCTCCACCATCGAGAATTATGTCAAAGCGCTGGGCTGAGCCTGGATTGAAGGCCCGAATGGGCAGGAGCCTTTGCCATTCAGCGCCGCTGGTCTTTTTCCCACAAAGCGAGCAACCCGGCCCGTAAATCTACGTCGGCAACCGCTGCCAGCATCCGTTCAAAATCATGTTTTTTCCCAGGATCAACCACCTTGGGCGGGCTTGCCGCAGGAGGCTTTGCCGGCTCCTTTTCTCCGGCTATCCCGGTTTCAAGCTGAAACCGGATGTCGGTTATCAGTCCCTCTCCGGCAAGCTCCTCGTTAATTCTGGCCAGCAGAGCCTGTTTCTGCAAATGGAGCTGCTGCATCCAGACCGAATCGCTGACCGCGATCCACAAAACCGTCCCGCGGATCAGCCGGGGCGCGGTTTTCGCAGCGATCTCCCGGCTCACCACCTCTGGCCATTTTGCAAATATCCCATACAATGCAAGCTTTTTGCCCCAATTTTTCTTTTTGAAAAGCTGGGCAAAAATCGAATCAATTCTGGAGAGTTTTCCTGGGGAGGTCATGGACAGACAAAGGCCTCGGCGGTAGATTTTTCAGCCACGGTACAGCCGGCAAATTGTAAACAACCCTTGCCCCATTGCAAAGAAATCATTATATACTGCTCACGTTTTCTCTGGCCCCTTATTCAGTTGTATCGCTTTCCAACCGCAATCCAAGGACTTAGCACATGGGCTTTCGCTGTGGCATCGTCGGCCTGCCCAATGTCGGCAAATCTACCATTTTCAACGCGCTTACCTCGGCGGGCATCGAGTCGGCCAACTATCCCTTCTGCACCATCGAGCCCAATGTAGGCATGGTGCCGGTCCCCGACGCCCGCCTCGACGTTCTGGCGGAGATGGCGAAAACCAAGGTCAAGGTCCATGCCCAGATGGAGTTTGTGGACATCGCCGGCCTGGTGAGCGGGGCCAGCCGAGGAGAGGGCTTGGGCAACCAGTTTCTGGGGCATATCCGCCAGGTGGATGCCATCGCCCATGTCGTCCGCTGTTTCGCGGACGACAACATCGTCCATGTCGAGGGAGCCATTGATCCCTTGCGCGACCGGGAGGTGATCAATACCGAGCTGATTCTCGCCGATCTCGACACAGTAAGCAAACGGCTTGGCAAAACCGCTTCCCAGGCCAAGTCCGGCGACAAGCTTTACAAGGCCCAGCTCGTAATCCTCGAAGAATTGCACGCCCTGCTCGATAGCGGCAAGCCGGCCCGGCTGGCCGAGCTTGATGAAACAGGACGGAAATTGATGAAAGAGCTATGCCTGCTCACCGCCAAGCCCGTGCTTTATGTGGCCAATGTAAGCGAGGCGGAAATAAACACCGGCAACCAGTGGGTTGAGGCGCTCAAAGAGGCGGCAGCCGAGGAGAATGCCTCGGTGGTCATGATCTCCGGGGCCATCGAAGAGGAGCTTTCCGCCCTGGATTCGGCCGAGCGCCAGGCCTTCCTCGCCGATCTCGGCCTGAGCGAACCGGGGCTCAACCGCCTGATCAAGGTCGGATACGAACTTCTGGGACTGATCAACTATTTCACCGTGGGTGAGAAGGAAACCAGGGCCTGGACCATCAAGCGCGGCGCCAAGGCCCCTCAGGCCGCCGGGGTGATCCACACCGACTTTGAGCGCGGCTTCATCCGGGCAGAGGTCATCAGCTATGCCGATTTCGTGGCCTGCGGCGGCGAGGCCAAGGCCCGGGAAAAGGGCCTCTTGCGGCTTGAAGGCAAGGAATATGTGGTCCAGGACGGCGACTGCATGAATTTCCGCTTTAATGTATAAAGAAGAGGATTGAGTTCCATGGAGGGTGGACAATGATTGTCGGAATCGCAAAAAGCCGCGATTCCGACGGGGCAAGTATGCAACCTATTGATTTTCTTAGGGCAAGCCTCCAAGATTTATATTTTTTTGTGAGTTCATCATGATTGCAACTAATATCGGACAACTGGTTTGCCAGTCGGTGATCGGGGAAATCACCTCGCCTCTTGGCGGGATCAATCCTTACCGGGTCAACCCCGACGGCCACGCGGATGTGTACCCCGGGGTGGGCGGCATCACCTATAATCTGCGCATCGGCGATCTGGCCGCGGAAAAATTCGGCGACCATGTTGAGCCCGGGGTCTCGATCAGCAACTTCACCCATATCCAGGGGCAACCAGGCCCGAACCGGGCGCTGAACCAGTTCTCCTGCGTCGGCAACCAGGCCCGGGTGGTTTCCGGCGACGCCAAGGGCGAATGCGGCCGGGTAACCGGAAAGCACGGCGGCATCGAGCATGTGCTGGTTGATTTTGCCCCCGAGGTCCTGGAACGGCTAACCATCGGCGACAAAATTCAGATAAAGGCCTGCGGCTGCGGGCTGCGGCTTCTGGATTTTCCGGGGATAAAAGCGCTGAATCTCGATCCGGCCCTGCTTGCCGCCATGCCGCTCAAAAAACTAAAAGACGGCCGCCTGGAAGTGCCGGTGACCCATACCGTACCCGCCCGGATCATGGGTTCGGGCATCGGCGCGGCCCACAGCCATAGCGGCGATTACGACATTCAGCTCTTTGACGAGGAAATCGTAAAAGAATACGGCCTGGCCGATTTGCGCCTGGGTGATTTCGTCGCTATTTTAGATGCCGACGCCACCTATGGCCGGATCTATAAAACCGGCGGAGTGGTGATCGGCATCGTGGTTCACGCCAGTTGCGTGCTGGCCGGACACGGCCCTGGGGTAATGATCGCCATGAGCTCGAAAGAAGGCCTTATCGTCCCGAAAATCAGCGCCAAGGCGAATCTGGCCGGCTATTTCGCCAAAATAAAGTAGTCCCCATCCGGAAACGAGGCAACAACAACCAGCCGGGGATATTGCACGGATTTCACGGCAGACAAAAGGGATACCAAGTGGACAACCGGGAAAAACTAAAACAACTGCTGCTCGCCAAGTCTTACCGTAATGGAAGATTCAAGCTCTCTTCCGGCCGGGAGTCAGATTTTTACATTGACGGCAAGCAAACCACTTTGTCCGCCGAGGGGGCATACCTGTGCGGCAAATTGCTTTTCGAGCTGATCAGCGCCAACCCCGAAAAAATCAGCGCGGTCGGCGGCATGACCCTGGGGGCCGATCCGCTGGTCACCGCGGTTTCCGTGGTTAGCCATCTGGAAGGCGCGCCTCTCCCGGCCTTCATCGTTCGCAAGGAATCCAAGGGCCACGGTACCGGCCAGTACATCGAGGGATTGAGCAACCTGCCCCCTGGCGGGGTTGTCGCTCTGGTGGAAGATGTGGTCACCACCGGCGGCACCCTCATCAAGGTAATTGAGAGGGTCGAGGCGGCCGGTTTCAAGGTCGGCCTGGTGGCCACCGTGGTTGACCGTCTGGAAGGCGGGGCCGAGGCCCTGGCTGAAAAAGGCTACCTGCTCAAAGCCGTCTTCACCCGGCACACCCTGTTGCAGTAAGGAACGCAAGATGCAATGCAAGAAATGCCCGGGAAAGCTCGAGGTGGCCCGGTCCTGCCGGCGGGTTCGCCTGCGCTGCCGAAAATGCGGGCATGAATACCAGATTCACGAGGTTGCCGACCGGCTTGACGAGGAGACCGAAGAAATCCTCTCCCGCTGGACCTGCATCATCTATGACTGAGCCAACGGATGAGCGATATCTGAGATGATGGGAAAACGCCTCGCCGAGATCAAACTGCTCGTGCAGTATGCCGTGCCGCCGGAGGATATCTCCCGGGCCGTTGGGCTGGTGGAAAAACATGGGAGCGATCTGATCGCCCTCAACCTGTTCCATGCCTTTTACAGCTTTCTCCCCGAAGGCCGGGAAGACGCGATCCGGATCATCCGCCAGCTAGACCGCCGGCAAGGCACCTTTCTGCTTTGCGCCACCACCGGCCTGGATGATTATCTTTATCTGGTCAGCGCCGAACAGGCGGAGTTTTTGGGACCATTTGCCCAGGGCATCTGGGAGGAAGAAGTCCTGGCCTTTTTCGGATACCAGAACCGCGAGGTATTCTTAAGGAAAAACCAGAAGCTTGATGCCTTTCCCGTTTACGTGCCGGCCCAGCTTCAACCCGATCTCTGCCCGGTCTGCCACGCGGCGGACGGCGAGTTTCACACCCTTGGCTGCCCGGTGGAAATCTGCCCCTGGTGCGGCGGCCAGCTCACTTCCTGCGCCTGCCGCTTCAACCGGTTTGGCAAATCCGGCCCGCAAAACGAAGGCCAGCTCGAAAACCTGCTGGGCCTGCTCAACAAAAAAGGCCGGATCCCCTTTTGCGCCGAGGAACACCGGCCTTCCTATCCCGTCACTCCGCTGGATCTGGATCAGACGCCTACTTCAGATTCTTGAGATACCGGTAAAAGGGCGAGTCCGGGGAAATCACCAGCCGGGTGTTTTCCCCCATGCTGTACCGGTAGGCTTCCAGGCTGCGGGTAAAAGCGTAGAACTCCGGGTCCTGGTTGTAGGCCACCGCATAGATTCTCGCGGCCTCGCCGTCGGCCTTGCCCTTGATCTCCTGGGCTTCACGGGCTGCCTTGGAGCTGACCTCCTTGAGCTCCCGCTGAAGCTTGCCCAGAATCTCCGACTTCTGTCCTTCGCCGGTGGAGCGTTTTTCCGCGGCGATCCTCTTGCGCTCGGAAATCATCCTTTCGTAAACCCGCTCCTGAACCGTATCTATGTAGCTTACCCGCTTGAACATCACATCCACCAGCTCGATACCGTACCTTGGTGTTACCTTGGAGGCGGCATCGTGAATCATGAGCGATATTTTATCCCGGCCATATTTAATCTGCTCGCCCGGCCCCACCGGACCAAAGCCCATCTCTTCGGGCTTCCAGTCGGAGCTGCGGATGATCTCCACCAGGTCGTTTTTATTGACCAGGTCGCGGACCGTGCCGTCAAGGATGTCGTCAAGGATGGTCTGGGCTCTGGATTCATTGTTTACCGCCTGGAGGAAAAGGAGCGGGTCGGCTATCCGCCAGCGGGCCGTAACGTCCAGATAGACGAAGGTCTTGTCGCTGGTCGGCACCTGGTTTGGATCACCGTCCCAGATGAGTATCTTCTTGTCGAAAAAGGTGACCTCCTGGATGAAGGGGACCTTAAACTTCAACCCGGCCTCGGCAATGGGCTTACCCACCGGCCGGCCGAACTGGGTGATCACCACCTGCTTGCCCTCGGGCAGAATGAAAAAAGCGCTGTACAGCGTAAACGCCGCCGCAACCAATACCGCTATCGCCACACCGCGAAAAGTTCTGTTCACCGAGCTACTCCTTTTTTTCAGAAATTCTTGCAAAACGCGAGCGAAATACCTTCAACAACCAGGCCTGCCACAGTTATTTCCTTGGCATCTGCCCCGAAATAAACGGGGGCAGGGTGCCGCATGTTGCGGCGCACCCAGAGGGTATAAGTTTCGCTTGGGCAGACAAGCTGCCCAGCTCAGCTATAAGCGGGTCGGCGATGCGTACCAGGTACGCGAGCCGAGCCGATCGCCGAAACAACAGTGTCGCCAGCGACCGCTTACGGTCAGGGAGCCTTGGGCGCGGCCTTTTTTGCGCCCCGCACATCAAGAAAGGGGAGGATTCCCCCCTTGTCGCCGTCCACCACATAGATTTCGTTAACATTGGGCAGCACTTCCTGCATGGTCTCCAGATACATGCGCCGCCGGGTGACCTCGGCCCCGCCCTTATACTCCTTGAGGATCGCGAGAAAACGGGAGGTCTCGCCCCTGGCCAGATTAACCCGTTCGACCGCGTAGCCGTGCGCCTCTTCCACCATCTTCTTCGCGTCGCCCCGGGCCTTGGGCACCTCGCGGTTGTAGGCCTCCTCCGCCTCGTTGACCAGACGCTTCATATCCTGATCCGCCTCGTTGACCTCGTTGAAAGCCGGTTTAACCTTCTCCGGCGGATTGACATCCTGGAGCTGAATGGTGAGGATTTTCACCCCGGCCTGATAGCGGTCCAAGGTTTCCTGCACCTCGCGCTGGGTGGCGGCGGCCAGCAGTTCCCGATTGCCGAGGACATGATCGAAAGTAAAATTGCCCACGATGCGGCGCAGGGCCACCTCGGTAATATCGCGAACCGCCTGCTTGACATCCTTGATCTTGAAGGCGAACTGGATGGGATCCTGCACCTTGTACTGAATGATCCACTCCAGGTCTATGACATTGCGGTCGCTGGTAAGCATCAGAGACTCGGCATCGTAACCGCTTTTGGTAAATTCGGCGCGCTGCCCGGAAGCCCTGGTCCTAAACCCGAACTCCTCCTTGCGGACGGTTTCCATATCCACCTTGATGACTTCATCCACGAAAGGCAGTTTGAGATTGAGGCCGGACGATGTGGCTTTGACATATTTGCCGAAACGCAGCACCACCCCCTGTTCGCCTGGAGCGATGGTGTAAAAGGTGGCATAAAGAAGGTTGCCCGCCAGGAAAACAAGAAGAAGAAAACCGGGCAGACCGAACCTGGCCAGGGGGCCGATGCCGGAAAGATCAAGGCGCGGCCGCCCACCGCCTCCGCCTGGTCCTCCAGGCGCCCCGCCCGGCCTGCCTTCGAAAAAGTCCTTTATCCTGGTGAGCAGAAGAGCAATCAGCTCTTCCGGGGTCTGCGGCCCTTTTTTCTTCCCCCACGGGTTCTGCTGCTCATCCCAGCTCATACATAAAGCTCCTTTTTTTAAATCCCGCCTGACCAATACAGGCATGAAGCAAAAAGCCGTCATGCCCGCTTTTCTTCAAACACCTGAATCCGTGAGCGTTCGAGAAGGGTGCAGACTGAAGCACGGCGACGATGTTGATAATACTAATGGTATATCAACGAGTTGCCAACGCAGCGAATGCGCCCTTATCGGACGCTCACGGATTCAGGAAACAGCCTACCAGCCTTTCCCTTGCGATTCAAGGCATAATGGAAACTGCGCGCCTGCTCCACCCTGAACTCAGCCGGTCCGGAAACGCTCCCATCGTAAAGCAGCCTTACGGCCGCGCAGCACCCGCACCCCCGGAAGCAGCACCAGGCCGAGCACGAAAAAACCGCCAATCAGCAGAATGGCGCTCCGATGATCCCCGCCGCTGAGCCAGGTGGCAAGGCCGTAGCTTAGTGGCCCAACGATGGAGGCAAGTTTCATGGCCAAGCCCCAAAAACCGAAGAATTCAGCGGTCCGGGATGGCGGAGCCAGGATTCCGACCAGGGCCCGGCCCGCGGATTGCGAGCCCCCCAGGCACAGGCCCGCGATATTGGCCGCAGCCCAGAACATTCCGGGTCCGCGGGCCTCCCAGGCAAGAAAAATGGCCAGGATCCACCCCGCCAGAGCCAGGGCTATGGCCCGAATATGTCCGAGACGATCCTGCAAGTGGCCGAACAACGCGGCCCCGATCGCCGCAGTGATATTTACCGCCAGAAGCAGAACCAGAATCTCCCGAGTGGTAAACTTCAGGGCCTGTTGGGCGTAAACCGCGGTCAGGGTGACCACCGCCACGACCCCGGCCTGATAAGCCAGACAACAAAGCAAAAAACGACGCAGATCAGGAAAGTACCGCAACCCCTTCAAGGTATGCCATACCTTAAGCCAGGCCCCGGCCGGGCTGACATCACGAGTGGGTGACGGCGCAGCGCGCTCGCGCAACAGGATAAAGGTGGGTAGACTGGCCAAAGTAAAAACTGCGGCGGTGATCAGCATGGTCACCGGCACGAAGCTTGCGGCCGGATGCCCCCGCGCTTCGGCCCAGGATAGATACAGCAGACACAACCCCAGGGTGAACAGGCCGCCGAGATACCCGAGGCCCCAGCCCCAGCCGGAAACCCTTCCCCGGGCCCGCACCGTGGAGATTTCCGGAAGAAAGGCCGCGATCAGATTCTCACCGGTGCCGAAAAAGAAATTGGAGGCAACCAGGCAGAAAGCGGCGTAGAACAAGGCTCCAGGCCCGGCAAAGTAGAGAAGCGAGGTAAAGAGCACACAGCCGATGGTGCTTGCGGCGAGCAGCTTCTTCTTGGCGGCATGCAGATCAGCATAGGCCCCGACAAACGGCGCGGTGAGCACAATCAGGAAATATGAGAGGGAAAGGGCGCCTGTCCAGGCAAGGGTTGCCCACACGGCATTGCCGGCCACTATCGCCACGAAATACGCGTTGAACACCGCGGTGAGCACCACGGTGGTATAACCGGAGTTGGCGAAGTCGTACATCGCCCAGGCCAGCAGCTCACGAAGACGAACATCAACGGGCAGCAATTTCCGGTAAGCTTTCATTCGCTCCTCGCAGGTAAGCGCTCACAAATCCTACGGCACTGTAAATACCGGGCAAGCAGGTAAACCGCCAGGGCGGCCAGCAGATGCTTGATGGTATGTCCGCTGATTACCCCGGCAGTCAGAACAAAAATCCGTTCATCACCGAGATCGCAGAGCATGGCCAAGGCATAGAAGCCAATGGCGCTTATGGGATAGCGGTCGCCGCTGTAGCGTGGCGGATACCACCAGATAAGCAGGGGAATAAACAGGACCGGCACAAGCTGGATCAAAGCGTAGGGGCGCAGGTCGCCAAAACCACCGGCTTCGCTCAAGCCCCAATAAGCGACACTGCTTAAGCCCATGATCATGAAGAGCGGCAACAGGCGCAAGCCGACGGGTCCCACCCGCTCGCAAACGACAGCCGCCAGCCAGGCCATAAGCGCCAGGGCAATTGCAGCCCTATCCCATATCAGCCGGCTGTTGTCCGGAGCCAGATGATAAAAAGCAGAGCCGAAACCGACCAGGATTACGGCGAGGAAAAACAAGACATAGGGAAAGGCCGCAAGCGGCCCGGGAAAAGCACGCCGGCCGGAAACGGAAAAGATAAAGCGCAAACCGCTCACCCCTGCCAGAACAAAAAAAATATTGGAAAGGGTATTAAGGCAGTTGGGCAGGGTAAAACAGACGCGCTGGTCGGCAAACTGATGGTACGCGGGAGGCTGGGCAAACCTGGGCAAGGCCATGACCAGGCCGGCCAGCGCCGTTGCCAGCAGTATCAGAGCAAGCCCCTTGGCCCGTGCCCCGAGCGTGTCCCGGATGTTCACCCCTGCACCTCCATGCGCCAAGCCATCCCCGGCCGGTGAACGGTTAGCCCGGCCCCATGAACCGTGCTCGGACTACAAAACCGTATCCACAAAATACAAGGCATAAAACCAGCAGACAAACACCACGGACAGAGTGGCGGCCAAAAGCAACCACTGCCTGGACGTGGAGAGAACCCGCTTTCCGGCAAAGCCTGTCGCAGCAAGGATTACTCCGATAAGCAGACCAAAGGCCAATCCCCAGAAATGAGCACCAAGATCGGTCTGCTCGCCGGAAGAACCCATGAAGGCCAGAAGACTTGCCGCGCTGCCCAGGGCGAGCAGCATTTCCTGCCGCCCGCCGACCCGGCGCAAACGCATCCCGCTTAAGATGCCGACCATGCCGAAGACCGCGGTGGAAAACCCGACGGAACGATAAAGATCATCATGGAAGAAAACATTTACGCCGTTGGCGAGAACCCCGGCGAGAAGCACGGCGCCCCAGGCCAGACCGCTGCCGAGATGGCGGCAGAGGGCCTGGGCCAGGAGGCCGCCGAAAAAGACATTCCCCAAAAGATGCGCGCTGTCGGCATGCAGAGTCAGGGAAGTGACCAGCCGCCACCACTGGCCAAGGCCGATAACCATGCTCCGTTCCAGCGCCCCCCTGGCAAACCATATCCCCTGGCTGTCCCAGCCTCCGGTTACGGCATAAAAAACAACCAGGGCGCCGACAATCGGCAGCACCACAGGGGAACCGGCCGGCAGATCCGGGGCCGCTGCAAAAGCAGGGCTTTCCGGGGGCCAGTTCCGGTTTTCTTCGGCAAAGAGCCGCAGCTCTTCCCGGGCGGCAGGCAACTCTTTTTCCTTTACCAATAGCCGCCAGTCGCCCCCTGCCCTGAGGAGCTGATGAGATATCCCGGCTGCGGCAAGAACCAAAGAGTAAAGAGCGGCCTGCCCGGCATCATCGAACACGACCACGGGAACCATCCCGCCGTCGCTCGCTCGGTCATCGGGCTCCCGGCCGGAGCGCCCGGCCATCGGCTATTCTCCGGGGGCTTGCGCCGGGGCGGCCGGCCCGCCCTTGCGGGAAAGCATGACGATGTCCACCCGGCGGTTCAACCTGCGCCCCTCTTGCGTGGCATTGTCGGCGATGGGCCGGAACTCGGCGAACCCGGCCACGGAAAGTTTCTCTCCCTTAAAGCCCTGCCGGGCGATGAGGTAATGCACTATCCCGCTGGCCCGGGCCGTGGACAGCTCCCAGTTGGAAGGAAAGGCCGGGGAGCTGATCGGCAGGTTGTCGGTGTGCCCCTCGATGCGGATAACCCCGTCATACAGGGAAATGGATTTGGCGATCCGGTCGAGGAGGGGCAAAGCCCCGGGTTGCAGCCTGGCCGCGCCGGAGGGGAAAAAACCGCCTTCCTTAAGACTTACGACCATCCCCCGCTCATTCAAGGTAACCTGCACATCCTTTCCGGCCCCGAGATATTGAAGACTTTCATCAAGTCCATCCTTAATCCGGGAAAACGCCTTGGCCTCGGCGGCGGATACTTCGGTTTGCGCCTTGGACAAAGCAGGCTGATCAAGGGGCTCGCTTAACAGGCCGAAATCTTTTGGCTCGATCACCCTGGGCGGCGGCGGAGCGATCTGCTCCCCGGAGAAGGAAGAACGGATAGAGGCCTTGATCTCATCCACCTTCTGCATGTCAACGATGGACATGGCGTAGAGCATCACGAAAACCGCAAAAAGCAGGGTGATGAAGTCAGCGTAGGAAATCAGCCATCTTTCCAGCTTCGGCTCTTTCTCCGGCTCGCTCTTCCTGAAGCGTCTGCTCATGTGGCCGCTCCCCCGCCGCCACTCCGGCTGTAAAGGAGAAGACCGCTGGTCAGGGTGAAACTGCGCAAACGTTTTTCGATCACCCGAGGATTTTCCCCTTTTTGGATGGCGATAAGCCCTTCGATGATCATCTCCCGCTGAAGCACTTGCTCTTGCAACCTCTTCCTGAGCTTGGTGCTGATGGGGATGCAGACGATATTCGCGGTCACCAGGCCGTAAATCGTGGCCACGAAAGCCACGGCGATTCCGGCCCCGAGGCGGGAGGTGTCGGCAAGATTGTTCATCACATGGATAAGCCCCAGCACCGCGCCGATGATGCCGATGGTCGGAGCAAAACCGCCGGCGGCCTCGAAAATTTCGGCGCTCGCCTTGTGGCGTTCCTCAAACTTGCCAAGCTCGGTTTGCAGGACCGCCATGACTTCCTCCGGATCCATGCCGTCCACCACCATTTCCAACCCTTGGCCCAGAAAACGATCTTTGGTCTGCTGCGCATCCTGCTCCAGGGTAATCAAACCGTTTTTCCTGGCGGTAATGGCAAAAGCTACCAGCTTGCCGATCAGGACTTCATGCTCTTCCTTGCGGGGCTGAAAGACCGCGGCCGCGCTGCTGAAAGCCCGGAGGATGTCCGGGAGGGGATAGGAAACAAAGGTGGCGCCGAAGGTCCCGCCCAAAACGATGACCGCAGCGGTTGGCTGCAGGAGGGCGCTGATCTGACCGCCCTCGAGGAGCTGACCGCCGAGTACCGCGCCAAAGCCCATGACCAGGCCGATGATTGTGGCGATATCCATAATCCTGCAACTCCGTTTGATTTAGGCACAATTAAGAATGACCGCATTATAGCATGGGTGCTGCCGCCCGGAAGGCAAAAAAAAAGGCCATGCCCAAGGCATGACCTTTAATCTTTAAAACTGGTGCCGAAGAGAAGACTCGAACTTCCACGGGGGTAACCCCACTAGACCCTGAACCTAGCGCGTCTACCAATTCCGCCACTTCGGCACTTCGTGAGAGGCGATATTATGTTTCCCGGGCTTCTTTGTCAAGGACATTTTCCCCGCCGTCCCAGAAAAATCATCATTCATGGCATGGCGGCGATAGCGCCTTGACCCTTAAGGGATTCTCGCCTATTGTGGGGGCACAAAATCAAGGCGGTCAGCGCATGGAAATATACGACGGCATCAACGAAATACCCGGTCCTTTCCCAGGGGCCGTGGTCACCATCGGCAACTTCGACGGGGTGCATCTCGGCCATCAGATCCTCTTCTCCGAGGTGGTAAGCCGGGCCTACCGCAGCCAGGGCACCAGCGTGGCACTCACCTTCGAGCCTCACCCCCTCAAGGTTATGCGCCCGGAGATCGGCCTTAAGCTCATCTCCACCCCGGAGCAGAAAAAAGAACTCATCGCCCTGGCCAACATAGACAAGCTGATCATCCTCCCTTTTACCAAGGAGTTCGCCGCCACCCCGGCGGAGGTCTTCGTGGACCAGGTGCTTCGCCGGGCCATCGGGGTGCGTGATCTGATAGTCGGCTACGATTACGCCTTTGGCAAGGGCCGCCAGGGCGACATCGCCTTTCTTAAGGAGCAGGGGCAAAGCAAGGGTTTTTCGGTTTCGGTGGTGGAGCCGTTTTTCGTGGACGGAATGCTGGCGAGCAGCAGCAAAATCCGCGAGCTGGTGGGCCTTGGCAAAATGCGCTATGTTCGCAAGCTCCTTGGCCGCTACTACCAGATCAGGGGCGAAGTGGTGATGGGCAAGCAGCGCGGCGGGCCGCTCCTGGGCTTCCCCACCGCCAACCTGGCCCTCTCCGAGGAAGACCTCTGCCCGCGGCTCGGGGTCTATGTCTGCCAGGTTATCTACGATGGCAAATGCTACGGCGGGGTGATGAACATCGGCTACAACCCGACCTTTGCCGGAAGTCAGCTCTGCGCCGAGACCCACATCTTCGACTTCAACCAGGATATCTACGGCAAGCCGATCAAGATCAACCTGCTCAGATTCATCCGCAGCGAGATAAAATTCGCCGATCACGCCGAGCTGGCCAAACAGATCGCCATGGATGTGGCCGAGGCCAAACAGGTGCTGGCCGAGGCGGAAAATGAATTAACCCTCTCCTGCGAAGAAAAATTCAACCGGTAACTCCCCTCACCCGGCCAGGCAAACCCCGTCCTTGACCGTAATCACCCGGTCGGCGTAGGCGCAGGCCTCGGGATTGTGGGTCACCATAATCACGGTTAGCCCTTCGCGGTTGAGCTCTTTAAGAAGCGTCATGATCTCTTCCGCGGTGGCGCTGTCCAGACTGCCGGTGGGTTCGTCGGCCAAAAGGATCGGCGGCCGGTTGACGATGGCCCGGGCAATGGCCACCCTCTCCTGCTCGCCGCCGGAAAGCTGATCGGGCAGCCGGCCGGACTTGGCGCCAAGTCCGACCTTTTCCAGCGCCGCCATGGCCATCCCGTCCTGCTCCCTGTCGGAAATCCCGGTGATGGCCATGGGCAGTTTGACATTTTCCAGCACGGTAAGATAGGGAATTAGTTGAAAGGACTGGAAGATGATCCCGATGTACTCGCTGCGGAAATCGGCCCGCTGCTCGCTGCTTAAGGCATAGATGTCCAGGGAGTCAACCAGCGCCTGGCCCCGGCTCGGATGATTCAGGCCGCCGAGCAGCGAAAGCAGGGTGCTCTTCCCGGAGCCGGACTGGCCCATGATCGCGATGAACTCCCCGTCATCCACGCAGAAATGCATCTCGCGGATGGCGCTGACCACCTGGCCGCCGTCCTGATAATCCTTACCCACCCCTTTGAGCTCGATGAGATGGTGGGCCTGTGTCGTTGTGTTCATCTGAATATCTCTCCTCATCTATCCTCACAGGGCGCGCAAAGCTTCGCTCGGATCAAGGCCGCTGCCTTTCCGGGCCGGGTGGAGGCTGGCCAGCAGGCTTAACGAGACGGAGAGAAGCACCGCCATCAGGGCCAGGGACAAATTGATCCCGGCAAAGCTCCCTTTGCTAACCACCAGAGGCAACACCAGCCAGGCGATAAGATTGCCGGCCGCCACCCCGAGGACCCCGCCGATCAGGCCGATGACCATCGCCTCGAGCAGGATGATCTGCATCACATGCCCGCGCCGGAAGCCGATGGCCCGGAAGATGCCGATCTCGCGGGTCCGCTCGTTCACCGCCCCCATCATGGTGACGAAGACCAGCAACGAGCCGATGGCCACCACCAGGGCGGCGATTCCGTAGCTGAAGGTGCGAAAAAGCTCCACCGACTGCATCTTGGCCATCACCGCCTGTCTGAGGGCGGTGACCCGGGCGCCGGGAAATTTCTCCGCGATCTGCAGGACCATGTCGGAAATCGGGCAATCCCGGCAGAAGGCGGCGATCTCCACCAGGGAGATCACCCCTTTCTTGTTCAGCACTTCCTGGGCCGCGCCCAACTCGGCGACGATGAGCCCGTCTTCCGGGCCGCCGGTGGCCTGGAGGATGGCCGCCACCCTGAAGGTCCGCGCCCCCAGGGGGAGGATATCGCCAAGATTCAAGTCCAGGGTGGCGGCGGCATCGGCGCCGGCGATGAGATCGTCGGCTGAGGCCGGGGCCCGGCCATCGAGATGCCACCAGGTCTTGAGCGGCAACTCCACGGAGAAATCAACCCCCATCAGCAGGACCTGCCGGCCCATGACCTGGACCGCGCCCAGCACCTTGGGGGCCACGGCCCCGAGGTTCTCGCGGTTTTCGATCTCCCGAATCCTCGCCAGATCGGCCTCGGCGAACTCGGTCACCGCGTAGCTGACCCCGCCCACGCTGATTCCACCGTAACTCAAGGAAAGGTTGTCGCTCTTCGGGGTCATGACGATGTTGGCCCCGAAACGGTCCAGCCGGTCCTCGATGTCCCGGCTCATGTTCTCGCTGATCGCCAGCAGGGTGACGATGGTGGATATCCCCAGGGCCAGACCGCAGACCAGAAAGATCATCTTGCCCTTGCGCCGTCTGAGGTTGTTGGCCGCAATGTGATAGAGTTTCATTCTTTTTCTCTTTGATGAACCAAACAGCCTCAGCGGCCCCCGGCTTCCTTCTTCATTAAATGCATCCGGTGCTCATGGCCGATTTCATTTAAGAGCGCGGCCTGAATCCCGTGCCGCTCTAAATAGGCGGAAATCCTGGCCGCATCGAGAATCTCCCGGTTGAAAGTGACCACGGCCCGGGCCCCGTTGCCGTCGAGAGTAACCGCTCTTACCCCGCGCTGCTTTTCGAGCTCGCCCAAAGCGAAGCCAAGCTCGGCCGGCGCGCCGGAGAGTTTGTAGATGGCGTCCTCAAGCTGCCGGTTCTGCAAAAAGAGCACAGCCCTGGGCACCACCACCCAGCCCAGGCCCAAAAGGATGAAAAAGGCGACCCCAGCCACGACCGTGCCGAAGCCAAGCCCTCTTTTCCTTACCCCCAGGACCCGCTCCCGCTTGTCCCGGTATTTGTCCAGATCATAGGCCATTGATTCGCCTTTCATGTAAAATCGAAGCCTGCGCGATATGCTCACTTCTTGAACTTGCAGTACCAGCTATTCTGATCAATCTCGCTCATGGCGATGACCAGTTTGCCGCCTTCCACGCTTCGGGTAAGCGGGGCCGGATTGCAGCCGCCCTTGACCTCGTTGATCCGGTTGGCTGCAAAACGCATCCCGCAGTTCTGGCAGACCATGAACTCCCCGTCCTGTTCGTAACCCTTGCCGGCCCGATAGCAGACATCGCAGGCATCCACCGCGGCCCGGATCACCCCGTCGGAACTACGCAGGACAAAAAAGGTCACCATCAGGCCGTCCGCGGCCTGGGTTTTGTAAAAATGGGCCTTGCCGTCGCTGACCTCGGCCATGGGGATTTCGAGCCTGCCGTTTGCCGGACTTATCTCCTTGACCCTGGGGCCCCAGAAACCGGCAAAAGCGAGGCCGGCAACAGCCCCGAATCCCAGCAACACCACAACCGCCATCAAGATTCTTTTCATCGCTCTTCTCTTAAGCTTATGAATTTTTCCCCGGGAAAATCTTCCGGAACAACTCCCGCCAGGAAGAAACCACCGCGCCGCAACCCTTGGTCCCGCAACTGTTTCCGCAGTTGCGCATGCTCCCGCCTGGCTCCGCCATGGCCGCGCCTTCGGGCAAGACCCTGGCCGGATAACCAAGCCGGCTGATGCTCTGGGCGATGCTTTCCCCATTGAGCGGCGGGGCATGCTCGACCCGGACAAGGCCTCGCTCTAAATCAGCCTCCATGGCGATCATCCCGGGTTTCTTGGCCAGCTCGGCTTTGATCGCCATGACGCAAGAACCGCAGGTCATCCCCTGCACCTGGAAGACAGTGGTTTTGCTGTCTGCGGCCACGGCCGCCTGGTCAAGGGACAGCCAAAACCAGCCGGCCGCGAGCAGGACGATCGCCAGGCCTGATTTCCACATGTTTTTCATTTTTCCGCCTCCTTTACCCGGGACGCAAAAGCCCGGCCTAGGGCCACGAAAGCAAGGCACATGCCACAGCGGAGACAAGAATATTTAAGATGTTATATCGGGTGGTTAAGAAAGCAGAGCGGGCGAGGAGAAGACAGAGATAAAGAATATCCGGCAAGCTGGATAAAGAATATTCTGCAACAGACAGATTATGGCTGGTAACCTACTAACATTCTGGGGTGCCAACATTATAAGGCAACGATTTCACCTTCTCAGGGGGGCTTAGCTTGCATTCATTATGAGGAAATTTGCCTGATCAAATAAACTACGCGAAAAGCGTTTGACAATAATGCGGATTCTGGCAGAGTAATGGAGCACGGCAGCCGCCACAAGCTCCAACAACACGGGAATGACGTCCTTGCCCGATCATTTTGCAACATAGCCTTCCTTGCCCAGCCTGTACGGCAATATTTATGATGACTGCCGAAGAGAGCGACGCCACGCCATGACAATGTCTTTCCTGATTTCACAGGAGAAAATATGCAGACTGGGATATATAGCTTTGCATGCCGTTTTGAAACGGAGGCCTTTCTACCGGCCTTCAAGGGTTCGACCATCCGGGGCGGCCTCGGCCATGCCCTTAAGCGGATCACCTGCGCTCTTAGGCGGCAGGACTGCCTTGCCTGTCTTCTTTCGAAAACCTGCGCCTATGCCGTGCTATACGAGACAGAGCAGGGCCAGGCGCCCGCAGTCTCCGGTCGTACCTCCTCCGTTGTCCGCAAACCCCATCCGTATGTCCTCGTCCCGCCGGACGACCAGAAGCGGCATTACCGGCCCGACGAGCTCTTATCTTTCGAGATACTTCTTTTCGGCCCCGCGATCCAGTATCTGCCCCATGTCGTGTGTGCCGTTGCCGAGATGGGGAAAACAGGGCTGGGCAAGGGAGCCCGTGACGGTAGCGAAGGCCGCTTCCGGCTGGAAGCCGTTTACCAGGACAATACACGGATCTATGACGGAGTGTCGCTTGCCGCCATGCTCCCGCCGGCCGTGATTCAGCTCGACCCTGCGCCTGTTTTGCAAGTGGACAGGCTCTCCATCTACTGTCTGACTCCCCTGCGGCTCAAATACACCAACCATCTGCAAACCAGCCTGCCCTTTCACCTGCTGATCAGAGCCGCCTTGCGCCGGATTTCGGCTTTGGAATCATCCTATGGCGAAGGCGAGCCGGTTTTGGATTACCGGGGCCTCGCCGCCCGGGCCGCTGATGTTGTCATCGAGAATGCCGACTGCCGCTGGAAGGATATCGAACGTTACAGCGCCCGACAAAAAACCGCCATGCTCATGGGGGGAATATTGGGAACCATTACCTATCAGGGTAAAAATCTTGCCGAGTTTCTCCCCTTGCTTCGCTATTGCGAACGGGTGCATCTGGGCAAGCAGACCTCCTTCGGCCTGGGGCGTATCACAGTGGAGGCTGCAGAGTGAGGAACATCCTCCTTGCCGTCAGCGGCCTTTCGCCCCAGGTACTCACCGAGGCGCTCTACGCCCTCTGGCATGAAGGACGCCGGGTAGACGCAGTTTATGTCATCACCACCCGGCCCGGCAAGGAGCAGATCCGTGCCCATCTCCTTGTCCCGGAGGGCGGCAAATTTGCCGAACTGCTTGCCGATTGCGGCATTGACCCCGCCACCATCAATTTCAGCAGCCGCAATCTGCACGTCCTGCGCGATCCGGGCGGTCGCGAACTCGATGACATCGTCACGCCCGACGACAACGAAATTCTCATCAAAACCTGCCTCGATCTCGCCTTCCGCTTCACCGCCGATCCCGCAACCGCCGTATTTTTCCTGGTGGCGGGCGGCAGAAAGACCATGACCTCCTGCCTGACCCTGGCGGCCCAGCTCTACGGCCGCCCCCAGGACCGCATCTTCCATATACTGGTCTCGCCGGAGTTCGAAAGTTGCCGTAATTTCTGGTTTCCTCCACGCCACTCCGTGCCGGTGGAACTCAGGGATGAAAACGGCCAGCCCTACTGGAAGGAAACTCGTTACGCCAGACTTCACCTTGTCTCAATTCCCTTTGTCTCGGTGCGGGACCAGCTAGGGCAGGATTTTCTCGACCAGCCGCGGCTGCCGGCGGAGCTCATGCAGACCCTTATCCGCGACATACCGCAGGCGCTGGTGGTGAATCTGGCTGAAGGAAAACTTATCTTCGGCCGCCAGGAACTCGATATGCACCCGACCCGGCTTGCCCTCTACGCCTTTTTCGCGGCGCGAAAAAAAGAGTGCCGCCTGGGCAGGCCCTGTAGCGGCTGCACCGGCTGTTTTCTGGAGGCAGGGGAGGTGCTTGCTTCCGACGGCACCATCCGGATGTATGAAAAAATTCCCGGCAGCCGGCTGGTCAACGAAATGAGCGATTCCGGCATCACCTCCCTCAACCGGGAGAATTTCCAGTCGTACAAATCGAAGATCCGCAAGGACTTGCTGGCCGCATTCGGCCAGTCCCGCCTGCCGGAACTTGAAATAGCCTCATACGGCTCCCGGCCGGATACAAAATACGGCATCCTCCTGGACCGCAACCGGATCAAGATGGAGTGGTGAGGCATTGCAACGTTGCAGTTATTTGCCGCAAGAAATTTTCGTGTTTCCCTTGTCGGAAATCCAGGGCATTGCGCCCGGAGAAAATCCAGACAAGGAGAAACGGGATGCCAAGAAAAAAGAAACTGCTGACCTCTGCCGCAGCCCTGCTGCTGTGCCCATTCTTCACCGCCTGCGCCACCATCACCAAAGGCGGAGATCAGACGGTCACAATCACCAGCGACCCGCCCGGCGCCACCTGCACCTTGAGCCGTGAGGGCGCGGTGATCGCCGCTGTGTCCCAGACCCCGGGCAGCGTTCAGCTCGACAAGGACAAGGACACCATCACCGTTAGCTGCAAAAAGGAGGGCTACTTCGAGGCGATTCAGCCCCTTGAGGCCGTTTTACAGGGGATGACCTTCGGCAACATCCTTTTCGGCGGGCTGATCGGAGTCGCGGTGGACGGAATGAGCGGGGCCATGCACCAGTACCCGACCCTGGTCAGGATACTCCTTACCCCGGAGTCGTTTGACAGCGCCGAAGCAAGGGATAAATTCTTCACCCGCCGCCGGAGCGAGTTCCTCGAAGAACACGCCGCCACCGTGGAATCAATAAAAAATAACTGCGAGGAAGAGAGCTGCGAAGGGCAGATCAAGGCGGCCAAAGAACTCCATGACAGCAGAATCGCTCTCCTGGAGCAAAAACGGAGCCAGGCGCGGGTTCGGCAATAGCCGCCCGGCTGCCGGCATCGGAGCGGGGAACCCTGACAACGGATTGATTTCGTGCTTGAGAAATGGATTGCGGATGTGGTAGGGGTTAGTTTCGTTGGCTGGGAAAAAACGAGCCCCAGGAAAGGTGCGCACGCCGGCAATCACTCCGGCCGGGTGCGGATCTCTTTACAACTGGAGGAGCCGCGCCCCGTGGATTATTCTGAGAACCAGAACCGAGTCGCCCTGGATTCTGAAAACAACCCGGTAGTTCGCGTGGATCAGATGACGGTACCCCGTGCCGAGCAGGTTGTTCTCCGGGATCAGGGAGGCGCGCTCCGGCATGACCGCCAGGGAAAGCACCTTTTCCTCAAGAGCCCGGACAAAAGCGGCGGCATTGGCCGGGCTGTCGGCCGCGATGTAATCATATATTTCGGCAAGATCGTTTTCCGCATGCCTGGCCAGGAGGACTCTATATGTCTTTGTCACGCCTGAACTCCGCAAAAAAGGCGGCAGCCTCGCCCACCCGGCCTTCCTTGACGTCCTCCTCCGCCGGAATCAGGAGCTTCAGGAGATTCAAGGCGCGGACATTCTTTTCGTATGCCCCAGCATCAATGATCACCGCCTCGGCCTTGCCGTTGACGGTCAGCACCACCGGCCGGCCCGAGCTGTGGAGATGCCGCAGAATGGCGTTGGTGTCTCGCTTCAGTTCAGTGATGGAGCGGATGTCTTCCGTGATGCTCAATGCCATGTTTAACCTCAAATATGATGTTTTCAAAATGCTGAATTAAGCATCATCATAATACCATGTTTTCATGACCGCAACGGGAAACCGGTTGCGTGTAGCGGGATAATGCCATGGGTAAACAGGAAGGGGGAGGAAGCAGAATGGACGACACGGTGCTGAAAATCGCCCTGGCCGGGCTGCTGCATGATGTGGGGGAACTGTCGTCGAACGGGGCGTTTGCAAGGAGCATGGTATGACAATAAAAATTGCCCGGTTTTACAAGCGGGAGAAACTGGAGCTGGACTGCGAGATCATCACCCCGATGTTTCTTGGCAACGCCAGCCAGGAAGCGGAATTGCGGGCCGCTCCTTTCAAGGGACTTCTGCGTTACTGGTGGCGGGTGGCGGAAGGAGGAAAGTATGCTACCCCGACAGAGTTGCTTGCCGCTGAAAACGATCTTTTCGGAAGCCCCGATGAAAAGACCGGCGGCAAGAGTCAGGTGCTGGTGGAGGTAACTTCCCTGTCGGATATGAAAGCAAGAAAGGACAATTTCCAAAATCCCGGATTAGTGGATCATCCCGAATGCGAGAAATCCAAAAAGAAAACGAATCCGCTAAATTACCTTGCTGGAATGGGGTTGATTCACTACAAGAACGGGGTGTTGCACGACTATTTTCCTGCCGAAGAAAAGTTCAGACTGACACTTACCTTCTCAGTAAAAGCGGAATGTGCCGTACATGCAACCCTGCCGCTGCTTGATGCTTTCGGTGCCATTGGCAGTAGAAGCCGCAACGGATGGGGATGTTTTGGCAGAGGGAATCCCTTGGCCTTTGCCGAGTGTTCATTCCGAAATTTTCTGGATGCTTTTGACCGTGATTATCCCCACTGCCTTGCGAAAGATAAGAAGGGACTATTGCTATGGCACCCCAAAGGGAAAGCCCATGGTTCCTGGCCAGAATGCATGAAAACTCTGGCGGAAATATACATCGCCATCCGGGCCGGGAATGAAAGCAAGGGAATCCCAAAGTTAAACGTGAAGGCAGGCAACCCACCGGAGCGACATCTGCTGGGATATCCAGTGACCAATCATCCAATCGCCTTGAAAAACTGGGGCAACCAAGGCCGTCACGGCTCGGCCCTGCGCCTCATCGTCCGTAAGGAGCCAGACGGCCATCGTGGCTACATTCTCCATCTGCCCCATTTGTTCAGCAAAGAGATGTGGCCAGGCGGCAAGGAGCAACAAATCGAAATCTGGCAAAAGGTACATGACAGGCTGGATACCCTCTGCCAGCGAGTGACGACGGAGGCACGGCCATGAGCGATACCTTTTCGCAAAACCTCGACTACTGGATTCACAAGACCAAAGCTTTTCTCCATGACCCGCCGGACAAGGCCATCCATATCCCCGGCCATGAAGAACGGAGCAACGATCTCCTGGCCGCCTTGGGCCTGGTCGGCTCATCGCTGAGCAAAGACGAGTACCAACAGGCCGACATCATCGCCTCGGGCATGGACCGGGCCTGTCTGCCAGGCTATGTTGCCGGAGACGACGATACCAAAAACGGTGCGGTTGATTTCAGCAAATCCCCGCAAATCACCCACCCCACCGGTGGCAACCCGCCGCTGACGCTGACTTTGCCCGACATTTTTGCGTCCAGCCCGGCGGAATCGGTAAACCAGATCAACTCCGCTATCCAGGCCATGCTGAAGGAAGATCTTGGCGACACGGCGGGCAGCGGCAAGGGACTTTCGGAACAAGTCGCCTACAAAGGCAATGAAGAAAGATTCGCCCCGGCCCGTTTTCATTACCTCTACTTCCTTCTCCGCCGCCGTTTGGCCCGGAAGGACATCGGCGGCCTGGGCGGCCTCTGGCATCGCCTGCCGGCAGATACCCGCCTGCCGGATCATTCCATCTGGCAACACAGCGGCCTGGTTTCGGCCCTGGCTTCTTCCATGCGGCTTTCGGAACAGAAGACCGCAAGCCTCATGGTCTTCGCCCTGACCCCGGTGCAGGATTTCGTTGGCCGGGCCAGAAAGCTGCGCGATTACTGGACCGGTTCGGTTCTTCTCTCTTGGCTGACCTTCGAGGGAATCAAGGCGGTGATCCACCGCTACGGCGCCGATCATATTGTCTACCCCAGCCTGCATGGTCAGCCGCTGGTGGACGGACTGCTCCGCGACTGGGGTATGGAAGCCGAGTGGTTCGATCCGGCCGGGGATAAAAGCGGCGTTGCCTCCTTTCCCAACAAGTTTGTCTGCCTGGTGCCCACCGGCGAGGAGGCGGCAATCGCGAGCGTCATCGAGAATGCCATTGCCGCTGCCTGGAAGCAGCTCGGTGACGACACCCTGGTCTTGCTGGAAAGAAAAGTCGGCAAGAAGGACGAATATATACGGCAACAATTCGCCCGCCAGCTCACCGGCTACTGGGAATGCCACTGGGCTGCGGCCCCCTTGGTGAAGGGATCGCTGCGCCAACAGGCCGAAGAACTGTTGCACCGAGATACGATCTCGCCGGTTTTCGAGTTCTGGCGGGATTCCTGTAAAATTTACCGAAACTCCGATGGGGAAGGGCCGCTTTACAGTGTCAGCCACCGCCTTGTCCAGGCCGGGCTTGCCGCCGGCAAGGCGCGGCGGGAAGACCGGCGCGGCAAGGAAAACGGCATCAAATGCGATCTGTTCGGTGAGTTTGAAATCCTCCATTACGGCGACCAGCAGGACCAGAACCCCAAACCTTCGCAAGACCCCTTCTGGCAGGATGTTCGCCGCGCCTTTGACGAATCGGATTTCGGTCAAAACGAAAGGCTCTGCGCTCTAGGCTTGCTGAAGCGGCTTGCCAGCCGGGTGGTCCGGGATCAAAAGGATCATCCGTTGCACAAGATGTTCAAGGGCGCGGATGGATTCCCCTCGTCAACGGAAATGGCCATGGGCGGCTGGTGGAGGCAGTTGCAAGCCGTTGCGCAAAGCCAAGACAACCCCAAGGCCGTGTCAATTGCCCAAGCCTTGGCGGTTTTCGAGGGGGCAGACCCTTTTAAAAAACTGGCGCAGTGGTATCACGAGCTGAACGAATCCGAGTCCGGCAAACGCCAAGGGCATGAGATCACCAGGATTGAGGAAAAGGAAAAGTATGCTGCACGGGAAATTTTCCATCTGCATCCGGTGAAGGATGTCCACAAATACTATGCGGTTCTGATGATGGACGGCGACCGGATGGGACGATTGATCAACGGCGAAACCCTGGGCGCCACCTGGGAAAGCGCCCTCCATCCCGACTTGAACCGTCGCCTGCAAGGCGCCTTCGAAAAGAAATACAAAGAGTTCTGGGACAAACGACGGCCCCAAACCCGTCATGTCTCACCGGCGGTTCATGCCGCGATTTCCGAGGCTCTGGGGGATTTCTCCATGCTCACCGTACCGGGCATCATCGAAAAAAACGGCGGGCACCTCATCTATGCCGGCGGCGATGATGTCTGCGCCGTATTGCCTGCCGCTACCGCCCTGACTGCGGCCCGGGAAATCGCCGCAGCGTATGGCATGGGCTTTGTCGTGGCGAAAAAAGGAAAGCAGGCGGGCGCTCTTGGTGAAAGCTGGTTGCCTGAACCGGACTGCAAGCTTGGCGTGCACCTTGGCGCGGGCAAGGATATTTCCATCTCCGCCGGAATCATGATTGCCCACCACAAAAAACCGCTGGGCCGGGTGATGAGTCGGGCTCATGATCTGCTCAACCTGGCAAAAAATGAAGGCAGCCGGAACGGCTTTGCTCTGGAGGTGGACAAGCGCTCTGGCGGTGGCCGTATTTTCCGGGCGCAGTGGCAGGAGCAACAGGACGGCACCACCCTGCTCGATCATTTTCTGGCCACGGCCATTGATCTCCAAGCCAGCGAACAGGCAGCATTGAGTTCGTCCCTGGCTTACCGACTGGCTACCTTTGAGGACGGTTTGCAGGCACTTGTCACAAACAAACCGGCTGAGTTGGCCAGATTCATTAGCAAACAACTTGACCGGTCCGGGCTTAACCGGAATTTGTCGGATAAGGAGAAAGAAGAGAAACTGAAGGCGACAGCCGGCCATATTGCCGCGCTGATCAACCGGCCACGGGTGGCGCGGAAGAAAGAGTCCGGCGGGAAACCAGGCAGCCTGCCGCTAGATTCTCTGATCGTCGCCAACTTCATCGGTCACTGCCTCAACGAACACCAGGGAGGATCACTGTGAGGACAACAACCTGGCTTGCCATAGACCCAGTGGACACCCTCTTTTTCCGTGGCGCGGAATCCATGGAGGCGGGCGAAAATCACGAGGTGGACACCATGTTCCCGCCCATGCCCGCCACCATCACCGGCGCCATCCGTACAGCCGTCCTGCGACAAAAGGGGATAGCGCCGGCGGACTATCAGAAGGATCCGGAAACCTGGCAGCGGCAATACCCTTTGCTTGGCATGCCGAATCAACCCGGCTTCGATTTGCTTGGCCCCTTGTTCCAAGCTGGCGAAAACCTGCTGTTGCCGGTCCCGGCCCATTGGTATGCCGATCTGCCCGAATCGTCGAAGATGGAATGGAACAAGGCATATCCGGTGCAGGCTGCTGCTGTTCTTGATGAAAACCCGCTTGGCTTTGCCGGTTCGGTGGCACAACCATTCTGGGTGCGACAACCGACAGGCAGTGACATGAAGGACTTGAACAGCTGGTGGACAACTCTTGCCAGCTTTCCCGCCTTGGAGGAGGGGCAAAAGGGAATCACTTTTGTCAGCAATCCGAACAGCTTGCAGGCAGGGGAGGCCGCTATCCTGCCCGCCTCTTCCCTTTTCGTCCGGGAGGAACGGGTTGGCCTGGCGCTCACTCCGCAACGCACCGCCAAAGAAGGCCATCTTTACAGCGCCGTCCATGTCCGGTTGCGGGAAGGTGTCTCGCTTGTGGCCGGCATCCACTCGGAACATCCGTGTTCCATTAACGATGAAGGTATTCTTCAGCTTGGCGGCGAACAGCGGGTTTGCCGCTATCGCCTGCGGGCCCACTTGGACCTCCAGGGAAAAGATGCCGGCAAGCACCTGCTGGCCCTGGGACCAGTGGAACTATCCGCTCTGCCGCCGGAATTTGCCTCAGCCCCCCGCGCTTCCGGGAAACTTTTGCGCATCGGTGGCTGGGACATGGCAAAGGGCTTTCACAAACCCATGAGCGCCTGGCTGCCGGCCGGAACCGTTATAGCCCATCGCCGGACCAACGAAATTTCACCACAGTTCCTGACCATTTAGGAGGAGGCTATTATGTATCTGCAACAGAACTCGGAACTCTGCGTACTTCACGCCATTTCTCCGGTGCATGCCGGAGCGGGCTCGGCCACCGGCGCGGTGGACCTGCCCATTCAACGGGAACGCCATACGGGCTGGCCCCATATCCAGGCATCCGGAGTCAAGGGAGCCTTCCGTGACCACTGCGAACGGGTGTGGATGCTGCAAGGAGTGGAGCAGAACAATCTGGTCACCAGCGGCGACAAGAATGGGGCTGAAAAACTGGCAAAAAGAATTTTCGGTCGTGCCGATGCCGAGAAATCCCAGGCTGGAGCCATCGCCTTTTCCGACGCCAAGCTGCTCGCCTTTCCGGTGCGCTCCAACCTGGCCCCCTTTGTCTGGGTGGTCTGTCCGGCTCTGCTCAAGCGCCTGGGCCGTGATCTAGCAATAACCGGCAAGGCGTGTGCCGCCTTGAGCCAGACGGCAATGAGCGGCGACAACTACGGACTCATCAAGGGTGATCTTGAGGGAGCAACCCTGATCCTGGAAGATATCTGCCTGAGTAAACAAGAGGGAACATGGGCGGAGATAGGTGAAGTTTTCGAAAAACTGGCTCCGGCGATTGACCGCCTGGCCCTGATCCCCGACCATCATTTTTCTTTTCTCATGGAGACCGCCACCGAAGTGCAGGCCCAGATCGCCATTGACGCCGCTAGCGGCACCACCTCCACCGGTTCCCTCCGATATCAGGAACTGCTGCCGGCGGACAGCGTCCTTTACAGCGTGGTTTTCTTCGGCGAAGAACGGGCCGAGGAGACCAACAGGCTGGTTCTCGACACCCTGGCCACTGCGGTCCGCAAGGCTGCCGCCAGCCATATCCAGATGGGTGGCGACATGACCCTTGGGCGCGGCATCTTTCACCTGAACTGGAAGAAGGGGGGCGCGATATGAGCCGCACGCTGGGACAACTCCGGGCCGCCTATTGTCTGAAAAAGCTGGAAAGTCTGAACTGTGACCGGGAAGAATTCAAGGCCTTGAGCGCAGGCCTGCCGGCCATGATCATCCAGAACGGCTTTGGCCAGGTCCTGGCTTTCTTGAAGGCCAAAGAGAAGGACAACAAGAAGGACAAGCACTTGGCCGCTTTTCAAATAATCGTCGGTTGGCTTTTTGAGCGACAATTACTGCAAGCAGATCAGCCAGCAGGCTTACTCGTGCAAATCAGCCGGATGGATCAGGCCCAATACCTCCATGCCCAGAAGGAAACCCTGGCCATGCTGGAATGGCTCAAACGCTATGCCAACGCCGCACTGTTTGAGGGATGATCATGAGACTCGTTTCGCAACAACTCAATGCGGCTATCGAAGGCAATAGAACCGCCCCTGCCAACTTTGGTCTTTTGTTCAATAAATGGCTGGACTTCCGCGACGATCCCGGCCTCCCCAAGCCGGTTGTCAGCCAGGATCGCAAACCATTAATCACCCTTTATGGAAACGGAAAGAAGCAATCCGCCGAAATCCTCAAGCAGCGTCATCTCCAGCAAGCAGCCTATTGTCAGGCCATGGAGAAGGTTGGGTGGCGATCTTTCATCGTTCACGCCAAGCTGACCGCCCCTTTTGTTTCCGGCCTGGGCATGGCGCATCCCACAGAGACCGGGCTGATATTGGACCACACCAGCGGCATGCCCTACATCCCGGCACCAAGCCAGAAAGGGGTGCTGCGGCTGGCCCACCTGATCAATGCCCTTTGTGACGAAGATGGCCAGTGGTTGCCGGAAACGGAGCTGGAGCAGCGAGGAGTTATCAAGCGCGGCAAAAGCGGCGAATGGGATTGGGAGGAAGACGCTGCAAGCAAAACCCTGTTCGGTTTCGGCGGCGACAAGGCTTCCCTTGCCGGGCAGTTGGTGGTGCTGGACGCATATCCTCTCGGTGCTCCAGAACTGGGCGAGGAGATACTCAACCCCCATTATGGCGACTACTACAAAGGAAATCGTGGCCCAACGGAAGATCAAAGTCCGATTCCCATCAAGTTCCTGGTAGTTAAACAAGGCACCGAGTTCGTCTTCCGTCTGCTCCTGCGCACATCTTTTGCCAAGGCCCCGGCAAATCACCCGGACGATCAGGCGATTCTCTCCCGTATGATTGAAAGAAATATCCATCTCGCCATTTGCGAGGAAGGCATGGGCGCAAAAACCGCTTTGGGTTTTGGTCGTTTCACGATCATCGCCACAGAAGAACCCTCTTGTGTTGTCGGCTGGCAGCGGCAACGTCAAGCGGATGAAGAAGCCGCAAGATATCCCTGGCGCCCAGCCGTGCTAAAGATTGAAGCGGCTGCGGACTGGGGGCAGTTAAAGCAACTGCTGGGAAATAAAGAAATCCAGGATTTTCAGAACCGGACGGAAATAGGCGGTGCTGTCGCAAGAGCCGCTGAAGTCATCAGAAAAGACAAACCCAAGAAATGGGACGACTCCAGGGATACTTTTTTAACCGAATGGCTCAAACACTCTGGCCTAATCTGGCAACCTTTTGAAAGTACTCTTGAACCACCCGTGGAAACTGCCTCATCCCCAGAAGAGCAGGCCACCTTGGCACGGATCGAATCTCTTGGCGATTGGGGAGCATGGAAGCAGTCCGGAATAGCGATGGATTCTTTGCCTCGTCCGGCACTGCAAAAGTTGCGGGAAAAATTCTTGCTGTGGAAAATCAAGGACGGGAAGGCAGACAAGCCGACAACATGGAAAAGTTTAAACAAGTTATTGCAGTCGTTGAAATAGCCCCCCAACCGATTCCACCCAATTTGGACTGCGGAGAGCACCCAATGACCCCCATCAAAGCCATGCTTCTTTCCGTGGGCGGAACCCCGGAGCCGCTGGTCAAGAGTATCGAGCATCACCGGCCTGAATTTGTCTGTTTTTTCGCCTCCCAGGGAACCAACCATGTCGGGGTCAAGGTTCGTGAGGCGCTGGGCGAATTAATTGGGGACAGACCACGTTTGATTCTGCCGATTGCCGTGCGATAAATGTGGTCTGTCCCCTATTTTTTATTTTCTTTCAAATCTAGGTATATCTATCTGAAAAAGTTGAGGAAATGGCATTCGCCGGAATGACTTCGACCTGCTCCGCCAGGGGGTAGCCGTTCTCCACCGGGGCCACAACCCAGGCCCGTTCCACCTCCAGGTCTTTTATGGCCTGCCAGAAACCCCGGGTAGGTTTTGGCGCGGCGGAGAATTTGGCCTCGAAAGCATAGTGCTTGCCGCCCAGTGTTACGACCAGATCCAACTCGGCGCCGGCCGTCGTGCGGTAGAAGGTGATGTCCGACCCGGCCGGGGCGGCAGCGCAGACCTGCTCGACGACAAAACCCTCCCAGGAGGCGCCGGCGGCGGGATGGGCGTACAGGTCATTGAGGGTGTGGATGTTGAGCAGCAGGTGCAGCAGGCCGCTGTCACGAATGTAGACCTTGGGGGACTTCACCAGGCGCTTACCCAGATTGACGTGCAGGGGTTCGAGCCGGCGCACCATCATGGTCTCCACCAGCAGATCGAGATAGCGGGCTACGGTGGTGTGGGCGATCCCGCCCAGCGAACGGCCGATCTCCGAGGCATTGAAGAGTTGCCCGTGGACATGGGCCAGCATCCGCCAGAAGCGTCTCAGGGTTTCGGCGGGGATGGTCACCCCCAGTTGCGGAAGATCGCGTTCGAGAAAGGTGCGAGCAAAATCGTCGCGCCAGATGAACGACAAGGCATCGGTCGGGGCCCCGTGGCTCAGGGGGAATCCGCCCCGCAGCCACAACTGTTGCGTCGTATCCTGGTCGGCGGGCAGTTCGGCCGCGAGAAAAGGCGTCAGTTCAAGATACGCCACCCGTCCGGCCAGCGATTCGGAACTCTGGCGGAGCAACCCGCCCGAAGCCGAGCCAAGCAGCAGGAAGCGACCGGGATGGCGGTCATGGTCGATCTCCGGGCGCAGGGCGGCGAAGATCTCCGGCACATTCTGCACCTCGTCCAAAACGACCAGATGGTTCCGGTTGGCAGCGAAAAAGAGATCGAGCCGGGCCAGACGCGCCCGATCGGTGCTGCGCTCCAGGTCGAGCAGGACGGCGTCGGCATATTCCGCCGCCAGTATCCTGGCCAGCGTAGTCTTGCCAACCTGGCGCGGTCCCAGGAGGACGACTCCGGGGTAGAACGCCAAGCGTTCTCGAAGAGTGGTTGTAAGCAGCCGGTTATGTACCATCATGGTAATATGTGCGGCAATCGCACAAAATACAAGGAAATTTTTACATCATCGCCTGTTGGCAGAATGCCTTTATAGTCCCCATACCCCAAGGAAAACCACCATGACCCCCATCAAAGCCATGCTTCTTTCCGTGGGCGGCACCCCGGAGCCGCTGGTCAAGAGTATCGAGCATCACCGGCCTGAGTTTGTCTGTTTTTTCGCCTCCCAGGGAACCAACCATGTCGGGGTCAAGGT
>Ga0172371_10001314_pt1 | contig 39338 bp, 31 predicted proteins | sample Lak12m_FD_114543 | JGI IMG/M metagenome (GOLD analysis project Ga0172371, IMG submission 114543) | Freshwater microbial communities from Kabuno Bay, South-Kivu, Congo - kab_022012_12m | ecosystem: Environmental > Aquatic > Freshwater > Lake | place: Democratic Republic of the Congo: South-Kivu... | reverse complement strand
TAATTTACAAATTATGCGGCAAGGTGACAACTACCTATTCCCTGGCTTGTGTATCAGGATTGCTGGACATTTATAAAAAACAATGGTATGAAAAAATAATTGATCTTATTAAATTTGATTCCGGCATATTACCTGTTTTAAAAGAAAGCGGAGATTATGTTTCAGAACTAAATAGTTATGTCTGTACAGAGACAGGCATTCCGAAAGAATCAATTGTATTAAGCTCTTGTCTGGATCAGGCCGCTTCAGCAGTTGGAACAGGCAATTTTGTTCCAAAAATAATAACGGAAAACACAGGTACAGTATTAGCTTTGTCTACAACGGTATCCGAAAATAAAGCCAAAAGTTTCAAAATTAAAATACCTGTTTTTTATCATGCCGTTCCTGAAAAATATCTTTTAGTTGCCTGGCATCAAAATGGCGGTGCGATCCTGGATTGGTTCAAAAATGCTTTCAAGTTTTCATATACAGGGATAAACTTTAGTTCAAAGGAGATTTTTAAATATATGGATAAAGAAGCAGAAGGTGTTTTACCGGGGGCCGAGGGTTTAATTTTTATACCATATATATCCGGCGCCGGTTTTCCATATTATAGGGAAAGCGCCAATGGATTATTTTTTGGTATAAAAGCGTGCCATTCAAGGGCACATTTCATAAGAGCGATACTTGAATCCCTGGGATATGAAATTTCTATGATTCTTCAAATATTTCGGGATAATGATATTGACTGGAACAAAATTTATAGCGCAGGAGGTGGTGCAAACAGCAGGACCTGGTTGCAAATTAAAGCTGATATTACTCAAAAAAATATCAGTATTTTAAAAACTAAAAGTGATACGGGCGCGCTGGGTACAAATATCTTGGCCGCTAAGTACCTGGGTTATTATAAAAATTTAAATGAAGCTTTTGATAATATGAATAAGATTGATTTTGTGGTCAGGCCGGCCAAAAAGTTTAAAAAAATATATTTTGACCGTATATCCGGATATGAATTCTTAAAAAATATAATGCTGTCAAATTTTAAATAATCATATCAGGAATCTTTTATTATTTTTAAATTTAATTACAATTTTTTTGAAAGGAAAACATGCTGTCAAATTTCAACTATCTATTAAAAGATGCAATTGAAAAAGATTACGGGGTGGGAATAATGGAAGTATGGGATCTCCATACTATAAAAGCAGCCATAGAAGCTGCTGTAGAAGAAAATTCTCCCGCCGCTGTCCTTGCAGGTCAAACATTTATTGAAGGTATCGGAGTGGAACAATTTGCAACTCTGGCAATTTCGTATATAAACTCCGTTGAAGTACCGGTGGCGCTGTGTTTGGATGAATGTCATAATTTTGACTTTATCATAAAATGCATAAAGGCAGGTTTCTCTTTTGTAATGTTTGAAGGTGAGGGTTCGGAATATGGCAGTGGCGGAAAAATAAATTTTGAAAAAAATATAGAAATCACAAAAAAAATTGTTGAGATTGCTCATTCCGTAAATGTTACCGTTGAGGCATCGCTGGGAGAGATGCCCCTGTCTCATGGCGGGATCGTATCAAATTTAGAAATAGCAGGTGCGAGAACTGATCCGGACAAGGCATACGAATTTGTTCAAAAAACAGGCATAGATATACTGGCACCATCTATCGGAAACATACATTGCTTATATAAAGATAAATGGCCCGAGCCTGATTGGGATCTGGCCAAAAGAATTGTTGATAGAATAGGTATCCCATGTTCCCTTCATGGGGCATCGGGCGCAAAAGATGAACAAATAAGAAAAGCAATATCGATCGGTTTCAGAAAAGTAAACATCGGCACCAGGTATAATGAGATTTACAGGCTTGCGTTAATAAAAGAGCTGCAAAAATGCGAAGGTCTCGGGTGCCCCTTTAATTCAAGCATAACTGCGGGAGAAGAATTTAAAAAAGAAGCTAAAAGGCTCATGCGGAACGTTTATAAATCATCCGATAAATTTTTACCGTCAGGTCAAAAATATTGGACCATCGAGAAACTGAATATAAGAAATAATATTAATAATAAAACTGACAGAAATTCTAATTCAAATTACGGGAATCTGGTTGAGACCATTACTGTTGAGATTTTAAATAAGTTAAAAAATTAATTATTGATATAATAAATTTATTAACTGGTTAAAAGGAACAATGAAAAGTGAAACATTTATTGGTTGAAGTGGTAGAAGTCAAAGGCAGATGTATTGCCGGTTATAATGTCGGGGATAAATTTGAAATCAATAGAAATGTCAGCCTTTTTGGCGATAAGCTTTGTTATTTTGCGATATCGTCCATAATGCCTGCAATTTTAGCGCTGCAGCTTGGTAATGAACCGAAAGAAATTGGTTTTTCAAAAGAAAAGGGTGTCGCTTATTTGCAGTGTTCTGATCCGGGCGAACCTTTGACGCCGGGTGGGACCGTTGTTTTTAAAATAAGCGACAAATTTAGCTAGTAATATAGACTATTGGTGTGTCAATTATAGAAATAACAACTTTAATTAAACACCAACCTAAAATCATCAAAGGCATACTTTTTAAAGGAACACTTCCGTAAATATTTTACCAAGAACATGAACTAGGGTATTTAATAAAAGCCTGTCTTTAACTGCTCTATGAACCTGTCTAAATCAGCTCTATCTATCCTGATAAACTTTCCTCCTAACTTTACGGCTCTCAGTTTACCACTCCTAACATACCGTCTGACACTTTCCGGATCAACCCTAAGCAGCCTGGCCACTTCCTCTGTGGTATAAAAACGTTGTTCTATTGCCGGCTCCCTGGCACTGGCCCTCTCGGGTTCTAAGGCTTCGAGGTAGATGTCCAGTGAGCGGTCAATCGCCTCATAGATAAGATTGTAAAAATCTTCTAAACTGTCACCTTTTTGAGCATTCTCCAAAGAGTCTATGTACTCTAACCGGTCCTCTTTACGAATGATGGCTGGTGGGTAACCTTCTTGCATTAAAAGTAAGTTCATTAAAAGGCGTGAAGTTCGGCCATTACCATCTGTAAATGGATGGATGCTTACCAGTTTATAATGAGCATCAGAGGCTATCTTCGCCACATGATCTGAATTGCTGTTCCCTAGCCATTCAATAAACTCTTGCATTAACTTCGGGATTTTAACAGGATTGGGTAAGACAACTTCAGACCCCGTAATCCTCGCATGCTGTTGCCGATACCTACCCGCAATGTCTTCTTCAATATTATTTAAAATCAACCGGTGAATATTTGAAATGTCCCGTTCGGTTATCTCCTGCCTTTTTTTGCCAACCAGAGTTTTAACATACTCCAATGCCTCAACATGATTGGTGGCCTCTAAATGTTCTGTCAAACTTTTACCCTTAACCGTAAGACCTTTTTCAACCACAAGAGCAGTTTCAGCTCTAGTTAAAGTATTGCCTTCAATGGCGTTTGAGGTATATGTAAGCTCAATCTTAAACCACTCATCAAGATTTCTAACCAGTTCTAGTGGAAGTGGTCTAAACTCGTCCAGTTTTTGTTTTTTTGATGTTAGTTGTATTAGTTTGTTATCCATGTTATACAATATAACACTACGCAATACTACATGTCAATATAAATAGATATTAAAATATATTATAGAATAGCAATGTGTTGAGATAGACCAATTATTAAAATCTATATTATGTTCCTCAGACTTATATTGAATAATAACATTAAATAAGGAAAGCTTAGATCAACTCTATTTTCTTATTTAAGTTTTTCAATGCGTTTGCAAAATTGGTTTCAATTGTTTTATCTGAAATAATCGCATCTACGATGGATATGTCACAGACCTTATGGGTCAGCACGCTGTTGAATTTATGGCTGTCAATTATCAAATAAATTTTATCGGCAATCTCAAACATTTTATTTTTGACTTTAATTATGCCGGGGGTTTCGTCGGTAAGTCCACCTTCGATAGATATACCCGCGGCACTAAAAAAGAGTTTTTTTGCTCTTAACTTGGAAAGAACAAGCTCGGCATATATTCCTGTCAGTGAACCCAGTTTTGAAAAATATTCACCTCCCGTACTGATTATTGTAATATTTTCAGAAAATTTTAACTCTTCCATTACAAAGCTTGAATTTGTTATGACTGTCAATTCGGAAAAATTTTGTTTGGCTAAATACCGGGCCAATATTATAGAAGTAGTCGAGTCATCCAGTATTATCGAATCTCTGTCATTTATGAGATTAACAGCTTTTTTTGCAATTATTTCCTTTTCTTTTATATGAGTCGTAATTCTTTTATCATAGGTTAATTCATATAACTTTGATTTTGGGAATATTGCACCCCCATGGATTTTTATTATAGTATTATTCTTATCTAAAAATTTTAAATCCCTGTTAATGGTCATAATTGACATTTTGGTAATGGCACTTAGTTCACTGGTTGTTACTTCACCTTTTTTCTTTATTACCTCAATAATTTTGTTTCTTCTTTCCTGGGGTATCATTTAGTTTTCCTCATGAAAATATGTTATGTTGTCAATTTTCTGTTTTTTATCAAAGATTAATTTAATATCGGCCGTATATTCTATCAAAATATTCATATTAATCGTACACTGTTTGTTGTTTTAATGGAATAATTATGTTAATATATGTTATATTTTAATGTTTATTAACATAATTAATAAATCTTACTACATATTATATAACATAATTAAAAATATCAAGTAACTTATTTTTAACAAAGTTATGGCAAAAATTTTTAATATTCAAAAGTATTGCCTGGATGACGGCCCCGGCATAAGAACCACGGTTTTTTTTAAAGGCTGCCCTTTAAACTGCAAATGGTGCCATAATCCAGAGGGACAAAAGAATAAAATTGAAATTTTATTTTATGATCAGAGATGTATAAATTGCAGGATTTGTGAAAAAACCTGTAAAAAAAATGCACATCAATTTAACAACGGCCATACTTTTGTAAGGGAGAATTGTAATTACTGTATGGAATGCGTAACAAATTGTCCCTCGGGTGCATTGTCAGGTGCGGGAGAAGAGATTGATACAGAGAGTCTGGTTAAAATAATTTTAGAGGATAAGATTTTTTATGAATTTTCAGGCGGAGGCGTTACTTTCTCAGGAGGGGAGCCAACAAGTTATTTGCATGAATTAAAAAGTGTATTATCAAAGTGCAGGGAGAATAACATACATACCGCAATAGAAACATGCGGTTATTTTAATTTAACAGAATTCCTTGGAATAATTGACAATTTGAATCTTGTGATATTTGATTTGAAATTATTTGACCCTAAGGGTCACATAGAACATACAGGAATAGGTAATGAAGTAATATTAAATAATCTGACAGAGTTATCAAAAATATTTAAACATATATGGATCAGAATACCTGTGATTCATCCGATAAACACCAGCCGCAATGAAATAGAAAAAATTTGCCGGTTTATCGGCTCTTTAAAGGAATACGAAAAAATCGAACTCATTAAATTTAATGAGTTGGGTGTTGCAAAGTATAAACAATTAGGAAAAGAATATGATTTTGTAACAGAAAAAGATAATAACGATAAAGTTTTTTTTAAAGTTCTCAGGCAGTATAGAGATTATCTTGGTGAAAAAGTGCAAAATATTATTTTAAATCCAAATAAAGAAAAGCAGGCATTGTTTGAATGAAAACTTTGGAAAGACTTAATAAAATTAAAAGCAATATCCTGCAAAAAAAGTTTCCTTCAGGATGGAAACAGTTAGAAAAAATCAGCCAGCATGCTTATGCTGAATATAATCACTTATCCCCGCTATTAAGACAGGCAAAGATTTTTGAGGAAGTATTGAAAAATATTGATATTGGCATTGAAGAGGAGCAATTGATTGCCGGGAGCATTGAACCTGCTTTTAGCGGCAGCTATGACCTGTATGAAGATTCCCAATTATTTTTAAAAAATAAAGATGGAATAGAATTTAATTCATTACAGGAATCAGATCCTTTTAATATGGAGCTAAATAAAGTTATAAGCAGCAAAGAAAAAATGCTTGCCGACGAGAAACTGGCAATCGGTAAAAGAGTTACGGGTCATGCAATACCGGATTTCACAATTGTATTAAAAAAGGGCCTGATTGGTATAATAAACGAAATAAATGACCTGAAAAACAAATCAGGGGACAATGACTCGTCTGATTTTTTTGATGCTTGTGTGATCAGCTGCAATGCCGTAATAAATTTTGCAGACAGATTTTCAAAGCTGGCACTGGAGGCGGCTTCTGCTGAAAGCAATACTAAAAGAAAAAAGGAATTAAAAAAAATATCAGAAATATGTTCAAGGGTACCGAGATATCCTGCGGCCAGCTTCCATGAGGCACTGCAATCTTTCTGGTTTATTTATACAGCCATGCATATAGAGCAGTTTCCCAATCCCTATGCTTTTTCAATCGGCAGATTTGATCAATTCATGTTTCCTTATATGCGGCATGACCTGCAAAGAAAGAAACTCAAGACAGAGGAAATACTGGAATTACTTGGCTGCTTATGGTTAAAGTTTATTTTTTCCCGGCATGTATGGGCGGTTTCTCAAAATATTGTGCTCGGGGGGCAGTTACCGAATGGCCGGGATGCGTGCAATCATCTAACATGGTCCTGTTTGGAAATTACAAAAATTTTAAGATTACCTCAGCCATCGGTTTCATTCAGGTATTTTAATGGCATAAATGAAGAAGTTTTTAAAAAAGCTTTGGAACTGATAAGGGCCGGCATAGGAATGCCTTCATTTTTTAATGATCTCAGCATAATTCCTGCCTTGATAAGTGAAGGAACAAACAAGGAGGATGCGGCGGATTATGCCATAGCCGGGTGCCAGGAACCTTTTATTCCCGGAAAGGAAAATGCCAGGACCACCGGGGGGAAATTTAACCTGGTCAAGTGCCTGGAAATAACCCTGAATAAAGGCGGATCTTTGCTGACAGATAAACAATTAGGTGAAAAAATTCCGGGAGTGGGGGATATTAAAAGCTTTGATGAATTCTATAGATATTTTCTGCAGCAACTTGATTATTTGCTGGAAATCATGGTATCTGCCCATAACAAGAGCGATTACCTGTTATCAAAAATGAAACCGGTGCCGTTCTATTCCTGTCTGGTTCATAATTGTCTGGAAAAAGGCATGGATTTTAGGGCAACCGGTGCAATATATAATTCGACAGGTGTCCTGGTTCATGGCTTGGGCACCACTGCCGATTCTCTGGCTGTAATAAAAAAGGTTGTATTTACAGATAAGAAAATAGATTTTAAAAAGCTTGTAAAAATTTTGAAAAATAATTTTGAATTTGATGAAGCATTCAGGCTTTATTTAGATAATAAAATTCCAAAATTTGGTAATAATGATAATATCGTAGATAAGATTGCATCCAAATTATTTTCAGATGTTACGGATATTTTGGGCAAACATAAGAATTATTTTGGAGGTAAATTCAGGGCAGGATTTAATACACCATCCACACATATTCAATATGGGGCCGTAACAGCGGCTACCCCGGACGGCAGGAAAAAAGGGCAGCCTTTTTCTTATGGTACGGGACCGGGACAGGGAAAATGTATGGATGGTCCGACTTCGATAATTTTATCTTTGGCTAAATTGCCTCATCAAAAGGCAACACTGGGAACAGATGTCAGTTTGTCATTTGATCCGTTAAGTATAAGCACGGAAGAGAAATTAGAAAAACTGGGAGCTTTAATCAAGTCTTATTTTAATCTGGGCGGGCATCATTTGATGTTTAATATAATGGATAAGGAAACTTTGGAAAAAGCACAAAAAAGTCCTGAAAATTTTAAAGATCTGGTTGTAAGGGTTCATGGGTACAGCTCTTATTTTAACAGTCTAAGCGAAGACATTCAAAATGAGTTAATCAAAAGAGTTGAATGCGGACTATAAATTAAAATAGTAATTTAATATTGTTTGTATGAGTAATTTTATCAATAACCGGGGCAATTTTTAAATAAGAAAGGGGACATTATGCATTCGGTAAATGACAGTCTTAAGGCAACATATTATATAGAAACAAAAAAAGATCTAAAAAAAATTGCTGAATTTTTAGTGGAAATAGAGACCACCAGCAGCTGGGGCAGAAAAGATATACCGCCGACAAAATTATTTAATGAGTGCAAGGGAGAAGTACTGGAAGTAAATGAGATAGAAAAAGGAAGGGGTTTTATTTCGCTGCTTTACCCTTTAAAAAATTTCAATTTAGAGGAGAGTGCATTTGCATCTGTATGGCTCGCAATGGTAGGCGGACCAACTCATGCACTCAGGGATTATGAAAAATCAAGACTGGTGGATTTTATTTTGCCGGATCATGCATACAAGTATTTTCCCGGGCCGTCATTTGGCATAAAAAAGACAAGAGAGTACTTAAAGATTGCCGAGGGCCAGCCCATAATCGGCACCATAGTTAAACCTACTTCAGGTCTGAGCGCAGATGAAGTTGCGGATATTTGTTACCAGTTTGCTTTAGGCGGAATACAGTTTATTAAAGATGACGAAAAAATGATGAATGCAAGTTACTGTCCGCTGGAGGAACGGGTAAAAAAAGTTTCCGGTTTGCTGAAAAAAGCTGAAGATAAAACCGGTAAAAAAATTCTTTACGCTGCACATATTACAACCGGTCCCGAAAAGATCGTTGAATTTGCAGAAAAGGCAGTAAAAAATGGTGCAACTGCCCTGATGATAAATATTTTTGCTTCCGGTTTCAGCAGTTTGAAAATTGTAAAAGATCAAAATTTCGGTGTGCCGGTATATGCCCATTGCGGGGGTAAAGAAGCCTTAGGCAGGGCAGAAGGACAGGGAGTCGGCCCCGAAGTTATAGCTAAACTTGCAAGGCTGATGGGTGGAGACTATTTCAGATCCAATATTGTCGGCGGTTATCTTGTGGGCGGGAGCCTGGAAGAAATAAAATCGGTAATTAATACGATGAGGATGGATATTCCGGGAATAAAGGATATGGTTCCGGCCCTGTCCGGAGGATTAAATCCAAATAATCTGCTTGATAATTTTAAAGAATTCGGCACCGATATTATGGTTTTAGCCGGTACAGGAATAACACAATATCCCGGAGGAATTGCTGCCGGTGTCGAAGCTATGAAAAATGTATACAAAGATTTTATGGCAAATAAAAAAAATTAAGGGGGATCCTAAATTGCAAATTAACAAAAACTTAAAATTAAAAATGTACAGGCAGATGCTGCTGATTAGACAATTTGAGTATGAAGTAAAGAAACTTCTGGAGCAGACAAGAATAAAAGGGACCGCGCATTTGTATATTGGCGAGGAGGCCGTAGCTGTCGGTGTTTGCCAATCTTTAAATAAAGATGATTATATAACAAGTACGCACAGGGGACATGGCCATTGTATTGCCAAGGGCGGAAATGTAAATCAAATGATGGCAGAGCTTTTTGGCAAGACTACCGGTTACTGCAAAGGCAAGGGTGGGTCCATGCATATTGCAGATATGGAAACATATAACCTGGGTGCAAACGGAATAGTTGGCGGAGGAATTCCGATTGCAACCGGGGCAGGTCTTTCAATAAAGATGAGAAAATCAAACCAGGTAGTTGTATGTTTCTTTGGTGACACTGCAACCAATCAGGGTTCATTCCATGAAGCTGTCAATATGGCAAGTATATGGAGCCTGCCTGTTATCTATGTCTGTGAAAACAATCTTTACGGGATTTCTATAAATGTAAAAGATGCCATGAAAGTGGAAAAAATTTCAACCAGGATGGCTTCATATAATATTCCTGCCGTTACGATTGACGGAAATGATGTATTGAAGATTTACGAGGCAGCAAGTGAAGCGGCCAAACATGCCCGTTCAGGTAAAGGGCCATTCTTTTTAGAGTGCTTAACTTACAGGTGGGAGGGACATTCAAGGTCAGACCCTTGCCTGTATCGTCCAAAGGGCGAAAAGGAAAAATGGATAGAAGAATGTCCCGTAAAAAGGTTAGAGGCTCTTTTATTGAAGGAAGGCTCTTCACAAAATGAATTGGAAGATATCAAAGCCGGTGTCAGAAATGAAATAGAAGAAGCCGTAATTTTTGCTGAAAGCGGCCAGGATCCGGAACCTGAAGAATTATATAAAGATCTTTTCTTTGAAAGGGATGATATAAATGCGTAATATAACATATAGAGAAGCAATAAGAGAAGCAATAATTGAAGAAATGAACAGGGACGAAAGAGTATTTGTGATTGGCGAAGATGTGGGGGTTTTCGGCGGAACCTTTGGGGTAATGAAAGGTCTTCTTGATATTTTTGGTAAAGAAAGAATTTTAAACAGTCCTGTTTCAGAATCAGCCATTGCAGGCGCGGCTACCGGAGCGGCAATAACAGGCATGCGTCCGATTGCAGAAATCATGTTTATAGATTTTATAACTATTGCAACTGATCAAATTATTAATCAGGCGGCAAAGATAAGATATATGTTTGGCGGTAAGGCAAAGGTACCGGTTGTTTTCAGAACCCAGGGAGGGGGAGGAAGATGCTGGGCGGCGCAGCACTCACAGAGTCTTGAAGCCTGGTTCACTCATATCCCGGGACTAAAAGTGGTGATGCCCTCGAGCCCATATTTTGCAAAAGGTTTATTAAAATCTGCAATAAGGGATAATAATCCTGTTATGTTTATTGAGCATAAACAGCTTTACAATGTTGAGGGTCCGGTACCGGAAGAAGAGTATATGGTTCCTATCGGTAAAGGGCATTTGATCCGCGAAGGTAAGGACCTTACGGTGATCGCAACTTCATTTATGGTAAATAAGGCCCTTGAAGCTGCTGAAGAACTGGCTAAAAAAGGCATGAGCATAGAAATCATAGATCCCTGTACCCTGGTTCCGCTGGATAAAGAAATTATTACAGAATCAATTAAAAAAACAAACCGTGTTTTGGTTGTACAGGAAGCTTGCAAAAGGGCAGGTTTCGGCTCGGAACTTGTAAGAATAATAAATGAAGAATGTTTTGACTGGCTGGACAGTCAGCCCTTAGTTTTGGGTGCCGAAGAAGTGCCCATTCCTTTTTGTAATAAACTTGAAAAGCTTGCATTACCGCAAGTTGAAGATATTTTAAAGACAATTGAGAAAAAATACATAAGGAGTTAAACAATGGATAATAAGGAAATAATTGACAATATTAAATCGGTACTGAAGATCGAGGCTGATTGCATTTATGATCTGCTGCCAAATATTGATAACAGCTTTGCCGGTGCAGTAAAAGATATTGCCGGATGCAAGGGACGGATTGTTTTATCGGGAATGGGAAAAGCGGGACATGTTGCAAAAAAAATTGCGGCAACTTTATCCAGTCTGGGCACCCCTTCTTTTTTTGTTCATCCCGCAGAAGCCGTTCACGGTGATTCCGGAATGGTCACAAAAAGTGATATAGTGATTTTTATTTCCAATAGCGGGGAAACCCGGGAGGTCCTGAACTTTACTTTTATTGTAAAACAAATTGGTGCAAAAATTATTTCAATTACGGGAAATCCAAAATCTTCACTGGCTCAAAACAGTGAAATTCATTTACTTGCGAAAGTAAACAGAGAGGCGGACACATTGAATCTGGCGCCTACATCAAGCGCTACTTTGGCTTTAGCTGTCGGTGATGCTCTGGCAGCAACTGTTTCTAAAATTAAAGGATTTACTGCAAAAGATTTTGCTTTTTACCATCCCGGAGGAAGTCTGGGGGACCGGTTAAAAGATAAGAAATTTTAATATTCATATCAAAAGTTTTAAAGAGAAAATGATTTTAATTGTAACACTCAATCCATGTATAGATAAGACGGTTTATGTAGAGAAAAATGAGATTGGGAAGATAATCAATGCATACAATGTTAAAGTTATCGCCGGGGGCAAAGGAAATAACGTCGCAAGAGTATTAAATAATTTAAATATCCCTAATATTTCACTTAATATACTGGGCGGATATTATGGGAAAATAATTGAAGAAAGATTAATCAAAGAGTCAATAAACTATGAGGCCGTTTGGATCAAAGGATCATCCAGGACCGTTACAACGATTCTGGAAAAAAATTTAAGGCAGACAGCCTTTGCGGAACGGGGCCCCGGGGTTTCATCTGAAGAAATTAGTAATATCATGAATGTATATAATGATATTATAAATACAATGAGATCATCCATTAAATTTGTAGTTCTGTCAGGCAGCGTTCCAAGTGAAAATTGCATAAATCTTTATAATGAGATGATTAAAATCGCTAAAGATAAGAAAATAAAAACAGTCTTAGATTCAAGAGGAGAGGCTTTGAAAAAAGGGTTGGAAGCAAAACCTTTTTTAATAAAGCCAAATCTAAAGGAATTGATGGAGATAATGGATATCAGTGATGGCTCCAGATTATTAGAAGATAATAACAGGATAATAGGATATTTAAAGAAACTCAAAGCATATTCAGAAATAGCAATTGTTACGATGGGATCTGACGGTGCCATTTTAAGCTATCGTGAGGAAATTTATAAAGCGAAAGTTCCTGCTATTGAGTTGTAAATCCAATAGGATCAGGAGATTCTTTTATTGCAGGATTTATTTATGGATTAATTAACGAATTGCCTGTTAAGGAATGTTTTAAAATTGCTGTTGCTGCCGGAACGGCAAATGCATCAATTTGGGATGCTGCACACTGCAGCAAAAATCAGATCATGGATCATATGGGATCAGTTGATATTTTAAAATTAAGCTAATGTTAAAATGGGATTATTGAAGGATCAAAAATGACACCAAGACAAAGAATTCTGACAGCTATTAAAGGTCAATTACCTGACATGATCCCCTTTACCGTTAAGTTCCCTCAACCGCCGAATCGGCCTTTCTTCAGCTGGGGTAATGCGGAACGGAGATTACGAAATGATGGAATGGCAATTTGCACCGATGTAATGGTTTTTTCCACCTCACTGCCAAATGTTGAAGTAATAAAGCATCAATATTATAAGGATGGCAGACTCTATATCCGCGAGACTTTTCGTACTCCTGCCGGGGAAGTGGACCAGCTTATGGTAAGCGGAAGCGGAGGGTATGGTTCCAATAAAACAATTCAATATATAATCAAGGCTCCAGAGGATTATAAAGTACTTGAATTTATAATACGTGATGAAATCTATACTCCTGCTTATGAAAAATTTAAAAGAGAAGAAGAAATACTGGGTGACGATGGTTTTATATTTGCAGGTTGGATGCCTCCCACCCCTATGATGCAGATGCTCTGGCAGTTTATGGGGATAGAAAAATTTGCAGCCGATTATTTTGATATTCCCGATAAATTTTTTACCTTATACGAGTTATTATTGAAAAGACAGCTTGAGCAGTACAGGATTGTTTCTGAAGGCCCCGCATTTGTGGCCCATATAGAAGAAAATATGACCAGTGATATGATAGGTCTCGAACGTTTTAGAAAATATGTAGTTCCCTGTTATGATAAATTTGCCTCAATTCTGCATAACAAAGGGAAACTTCTTGCCGCTCATTTTGATGGACGCATGAAGATTCTGGCAGAGACTCTGGCAGAATCAGATATTGATATTGTTGAAGCTTTTTGCCCTGAGCCGGATGGTGACATGAGTATGGCCGAGGCCCGTAAAATCTGGAAGGATAAGATTATCTGGATAAACTTTCCGTCGCCGGTTCATCTTCAAAGTCCGGAAAATATTGCCGCCCATACTCGTAAGATTTTAGCCGAAGTGGCGCCGGGAGATAAGTTTTTACTTGGAATAACCGAAGATATACCTGACAAAATATGGGAAATTTCATTACCTGTTATTTCCGGGATACTGAATGAAACTGTTGTACCTATTAAAACCAAATGATATGTTTAATGAGATATTATCTACGATATAAAAATCCGGAGTCCGGTATTCGGTGACAAGATAATGAGATGTTACGGGTTATTAGCTGTTTGGCGGGTGATGTTTAGAATTTTAAATAATATAAAAAATAAAATAAAATAAGGAGCAAATATTGGAAGACAAAGAATTAACAATCGCCAGAAAAAAAATTATAAAAATTCTTGAAAAGTCCGGGATTTTTTTTACACAAAATGAAATTGAGAAAATGGAGGTAACCGACCTTGGGCTTGGTGACTTTCAAAATATAGGATTGGGAATAATCATTTATGTAAATACAAAAAGGGTATGTGCCAAAGAACTAATCCTGCTTCCTTTCCAGATTTGTCCCCAACATCGCCACCCTGATATCGAAGGCAACACTGGTAAAGAAGAAACATTCAGATGCAGATGGGGTGAAGTGTATTTATATGTTGCCGGGCCTGAAACAAAAAATATTAAAGGTAAAATTCCGGATAAATATAAAGACAGATTCAGTGTTTTTCATGAAATCATTTTAAAACCTGGTGATCAATATACTTTGGAACCTAATACCTGGCACTGGTTCCAGGGTGGTCAAAAGGGTGCTTTAGTATCTGAATTTTCGACCCGCAGCTATGATGCGGGTGATATATTTTACGATAAAAAGATAAAAAGAGTTCCCGTAGATAACTAGATTTTATATCATCAAATACATCTTGTGATGACACTGTCTTTTTTCATAGAATATATCAGTGGCAGTCGGGATTCTATTCAGGGACCTTTTTTTTAAATTCATTTATTTAAAAATAATTCAATTATGGCATAAATGTGTTATAACATTTACTTAATAAGAGAATCAATTGTTGTACGAACTAAAGAAGTTCTAAGAGAATATTTGAATATCCGGATAATTATTTTATTAACATACGGAAAGGAAGCAAATGAAACTTGAAGGGAAGGTATGCCTTGTAACAGGAGGAGGTAGAGGAATAGGCCGTGGTATCTGTATCTCCTTTGCAAAAGAAGGAGCAAAACTTGCAGTAAACTATAATCAAAGCAAAAAGGAAGCAGAGGGGCTGGCAGGTGAACTTGGGTGTAATGCATACGCAGTGAAAGCAGATGTCGGTAAAAAAGCAGAAGTAGACAATATGATTGATAAAGTGCTTGATAGATTTGGAAAAATAGATGTACTTGTAAATAATGCAGGCATATCAAGTGACTGCTCGTTTCTGGACATGGATGAACAGGAGTGGGACAGGACCATTGATACAAATTTAAAGAGTGTATACTTATGTTCAAGAAGGGTAGCAAAAGAGATGATAAAGAGAAATATAAAAGGAAAAATTATAAATATTTCTTCAGTATGTGGTTTTCTTGCCCAGAAAGGGCTTGTGCATTACAGCGCCTCCAAAGGAGGTATCAACATGCTGACAAAGACGATGTGTCTTGAGCTGGCGCCATATGGTATCAATGTTAACTGTATTGCACCGGGTGCAGTGGAAATTGAGAGTACAAAAATAGAACTTCAAAGACCCATATGGAAATCAATTATACCTGCAGGTTTCTGGGCACTTCCTGAAGATATTGGAAAAATTGCAGTATTTCTTGCCTCAGAAGATTCCAAATATATCTGGGGTGGGATTATTTATGCAGATGGGGGACAGTCAATTCAACTTCCAATGATTTATAAATGATTTAATATTTAGTGGATAAATCCGATCAACAAGTCAAAAGTCACTCTTGAAATTGCTATTATTAATATTATTATAAATAATACTTTTATTATTTTGTGACTTAATTTTTTATTTAAATAAGTACCAAGGCTTGACCCACATATTGCTCCAATTCCCAAAACCAGCGCAAGATATATATTAAATTTAACAGAGATAAGTTTTCCGATTACACCTGGAATTGAATTAAAAAATACAGAAAACAGAGATGTTCCAACTGCAATTTTTAAGGGAAAATTAAATAAACAGACCAAAATTGGTACAAATAGAAAACCGCCGCCAAGGCCAAGAAGACCGCCTATAAAACCAGCAACAGCTCCTATAGGTATAATAATAAAGAGCCTTTTTTTATTAAAAATACATTCTTCTTGACTATTATTGTACCGAATTAGAAATAAGACCAGTATTGTAATAGTGGCAATTATATAAACTATTTTGATTGCCAGATTATTAATATATTTTGTAAGAAAAGAACCAAGGAAAGAAAAGGGCATGCTGGAAAGCCCGAAACATATAGCATAATTGGTTTTTATTGTTTTATGAAGATAATGAAAAATAGTCCCTGAGATACTTGCAAAAAAAACCTGGATCATAGACATTGCAGTTGCTGCCTTTGTCTCTACATTCATAATATATAGTAGGATTGGAAGCATAATTACACCTCCGCCAATACCTATTAGACCGGAAACCATACCACCCAGAACACCAACTGAAAAAAATTTTAAGAGATCCAGTAAAATTGTCATCGTATTCATTCCAGATAAATAAATATATATTAAACAAAATTTTTAAGAGCAAATTATAATCATTAAAAATATTAATTTTTAAGATTATATATATAATTAGATTTGGCTTGCTACCAGAACCTCTGAAATTACTAATATTTTGTATCTCTTAATAAAAATATTCAAGATAATTTTTTAATTATTGACAAAATACATTTAATTCTATAATATGTTTAACGTTTGCGGAAACCGTAAAACTAATATGTTTAACTTAAATAAGTATCAAAAAATTATAAAAATATGAAATCAAGAGAAAGAATACAAAGGGCTTTAAATCATAAAGAGGCAGATCGGGTACCAATTGATCTTGGAGGATATCAATCAGGTATCTCATACGAATCTTATATTCCACTTAAAAGGTTAATGAATATTAATACACCAACAATTATTATAGAACCCATACAAGGTCTTGCAAAAATAGATGAAGATATATTGAGATTATTAGGAGTAGATACACGTTATATTTTCCCAAAAACTCCTAATGGGTGGGACGGCACGGTAATTGAGGATGGGTATTTTATAGATAAGTGGGGTATTAAATGGAGGCATTCTTTCTATGACGAATTTGGTATCAAATGGCATCGACCTTCAAATAGCCACTATTATGATATGGTCAATCGCAAATTAAGTGGTGCTACAATGGAAGATATAAATAAATTCCAATGGCCGGACCCTGAAGCTGATGGTAGAATAAATAATCTGGAAAAAGAAGTGAAATTTCTATTTGAGAAGACAGATTATGCAATATTTACATCAGGACCCGGTCTTTTTGAACTGGCATGGCAGTGTTATGGTATGGAAAATTTTTTTATTGCCACCATTTCAGATTTGCAACTGATTAAAAAACTTCTTGATAAAGTTCTGGCTGCTCTTATTGGTATATATGAAAAATTTCTTAGTGTTACCGGTCCTTATCTGGAATGTATGGAATTGTATTCTGATTATGGTACCCAGAGAGGTTCTCTTATCTCACCAAAATTTTACCGTGATATAATTAAGCCAAGAGAGGGAGAGTTAATTAATCATATAAAAAAGAAAACAAATGCCAAAATATGTCTTCATAGCTGTGGTTCCATTTATGAATTTATACCTGATATTATTGATTTAGGATATGAAGTCATTAACCCGGTACAGACCACTGCAGTTTCTATGAATTCTACTAAATTAAAAAAAGAGTTTGGAAATGATCTGGTCTTTTGGGGCGCGATTGATACACAGAAAATTTTACCATTCGGTACGCCAGCTGATGTAAGATTGGAAGTTAGAAGTAAAATTTATGAATTAGGAAAGAATGGAGGATATATTTTAGCACCTTGCCATAATATTCAGGCAAATACACCAGAACAAAATATATTAGAAATGTTTAAAAGCTCAAATAAATATGGCACATACCCCCTAGATTCACAATTAAAGGAGGATTAGTTATGAAAGCAGCAGTAGTTGTAAAACCAGGAAAGATTATTTTACGGGATATTCCATATCCTAAACCTGGAAAGAATGAGATAACTATTAAAGTTAAGAATTGTGGAATCTGTGGCACAGATTATCATATATATAATGGTGATTTTTTAGGTTCATATCCAATTGTCCCTGGACATGAAGCTTCGGGAACCGTACATGAGTTAGGACCTGGGGTATCCAAACCAAGAATTGGTACGAGGGTTACAATAGATCCAACAATTTTTTGCGGCACTTGTTATTTTTGTAAAACAAATAGAGGAAATCATTGTCTAAATTGGCAAGCTCTTGGCGTTACTAGAAACGGCGGTTTTGCTGAATATATGGTAGTACCACAAAAAAATGTTTATACAGTATCAGACAAAATGTCTTTAATAGAAGCTGCATTTGTTGAACCAGTATCTTGTATTGTTTATGGCCTAAACAAATTAAAAATAAAAACTGGTGATAATGTATTAATTTTTGGAGCAGGTCCAATTGGATTGCAGATGGCTCAATTAGTCAAACATGGAAATGCAGCCTCGATCACAATTTCTGATTTGCAACCACATAGACTTAATTTGGCAAAAAAACTGGGATTTACACAAACGATTTTGGCAGATGAAGAACAACATAGAATTCTTAATAAATTTGCACCCCTTGGGTTCGATATCGTAATAGATGCCACCGGTATACCTAAAGTTGTGGAGAATACTTTTTCCTATGCTAAGAATACCGGTAAAATTTTGTTTTTTGGTGTATGTCCCCAAGACGAAGATATCGCATTAAAGCCATTCGAAGTTTACCGCCGTGATTTAGAGATATATGGTTCTTTTTCTCTTTGCTATACTTTTTTTTCAGCAATTGACTTGCTCGAAAATAAAGTTTTATCTGTAGAACCGTTGGTTTCCGATCGAATCCCTTTAGAAACTTTACCGGAAATTCTTGAATCAAAAGTAAGCAAAAATGGAAAAATGAAGATTATTGTTGAATTTTAATTAAAATTATTTTTTCCAATCAGTAAAATTACAATAATTCACAAATATATAAAATCAGTCTAATTAATTTTTAAGAAAGGTTAATAAAAGATGAACAAATCAGCAGTCAAATTTGTTACTTTAGACTATAACAAATTTGAAGCAAAATCAACTTTGCCTTTAAAATTTAAAAGAATGCTTGATACCATTTCATTTAAAAATATAGTTAATGGAAAATCTGTTATTATTAAGATGCATCTGGGTATGGATTATAGTTATACAACAATTCATCCGTTATTTGTAAAAATTCTTGTCGATACTATAAGAAATGCCGGGGGAGAAATTTTTATTACTGATTTATTTGTACTCAGAAAAAACACAGAAAACTTTGCAGTTCGTGGAGCCAAAAATCGAGGATATTCTGAAGAAATATGTGGCGCACCGATTATTCCAATAGCAGGTGTTTTTGATAAATATTATTATTCAAAAAAAGTGGATTTTAAATCTCTTAAAGAAATACAAATAGCAGGTCACATATATGATGCTGATGTATTGATAGATTTTTCACATGTTAAAGGCCACGGTATATGCGCCTATGGAGGGGCATGTAAAAATATCGCAATGGGTTGTGTTACAAGAAAAACCCGGCTTGATTTGCATACTCTAGAAGGAGGTATAATTTGGAAGCAAGAAAGTTGTATTCATTGTAAGAAATGTATAAAAGCTTGTAGATATAAAGCAAATAGTTTTACTAATACCGGAGAATATCAAATTTCATTTCATGACTGTACATACTGCCAGCATTGTGTTGAAGTTTGTCCAAATGGCGCCCTTGAGTTTACCGGTAAAAAATATGAAGATTTTCAAACTGGCATGGCAATCTCTACACAAGAAATCCTGAAAACTTTTGAGAAAAATAATGTATATTACATAAATGTACTAATGAACATAACACCAATTTGTGATTGCTGGGGATTTTCAAATCCTTCTATTGTACCAGATATTGGCATTCTGGCCTCAAATGATCTTGTATCAATTGAAAAGGCTTCGCTGGATTTAATTAAAACCGAAAACCTTATTCCTAACTCTTTGCCTAAAGACAGGAAATTAAGAGAAGGTGAACATCTTTTTGAAAAAATTTGGGGCAAAGATCCATATATGCAGGTTTCAGCTCTTGAAAAAAGAGGGATTGGTAATAGCAATTATGAAATTGAGTTGATTAAATAAATATGAATACTCGCGAAAGAATATTAGCCGTAATTAATGGTAATAAACCAGATAGAATTCCTTTTTATAGTATTTCTGGATTATTTCCAAGAGGCAGTTTTGAAAGAGAACTCAGGAATAATGGGATGGGACTTATAGTTGGCGGAAACCCAATAGTCACAGAAATACCTCACGTATCTACCATAATTAGTAAATCAAAATATGGTGAAGAAGTTAAGTACCATACGCCTGTGGGCGATATATCTTTCGAGAGGTATACTGGCAGAGGAAGGATTGCGACATCTCTACTCAATATAGATGTAAAAGCCAATTTTTTCATAAAACACGTTAGGGACTACGAATCTCTTATATTTATGATTGAAGATACTAATTATTATTTAGATTTAAAAGAATTTATTTTAAAAGATGACGACCTTGGTGGGGATGGAATCATGCGTGTTTCTGGTCCAATTCCCTCTTATACCCAAGCTGAACTATTGATGGGTCTTGAAAAATGGAGTTATGAGCAATATGATCATCCAGAAGAATTTAATAGGTTATTGAATGCCTTAGACAAAGCATCTGAAATCCACTTAAATATGTTAGCTGAAATTGATTATGATATGTTAATTATATTAGGAGACATATCAAATAATATTGGTCCCGATACTTATAGAAAGTATGAAGTTTCTCATTATGAAAAAGCTTTTAAACTTTTAAGATTAAAGGGGAAAAAGTGTGGAATTCATGCACATGCTTCAAAACTTAAGAGGCACAAAGACTGGCTTTCAGAAGTGAGTCCTGATTTTATAGAATCTTATACACCTCCACCCTACAGTGATTTACCTTTAGATGAATTGCGTGAAGCAATAGGTGATGAAGTTGTAATAATTATTAATTTCCCGGAGACTATTTTTTACAAAGGATACAAAGAAACCAAAGAATACACTATAGAGCTATTAAAAAGTGACCCAAGTTATAAGAAGATGATTGGATTTTCTGAAATGGGAATGGCAGGAATTAATAATAATGAAATTCGTAATATTTTTGAAGATGGATTCAGGGCAATAACTGATGCTTTAGATGAGATTGGGTGTTATTAAGTATGAAATTATAATTTGATAACAAACTTTTTATTAATTATTTATAATTTTAGTTTGCTGTTCAATCACAAGATTTTAAGTTAAATTATGTTAAGTAAAGAAAGAATAGAACTCGTTCTTAAACACCAGGAACCAGATAAAGTTCCGATACATGATACTCCCTGGGAATCAACAGTAAGAAGATGGTATGGAGAAGGATTACCAAAAAGTATTTCAGTCGGTGATTTTTTCGAATATGAAATGATAATGATAAATGCAGACGTTTCCCCACAATATTCCAGTAAGATTATAGAAGAAGAAAAGGAATTTATTATTGAAAGAAACAATTTAGGACAGACAGTAAAAAATTTTAAAGATCGCTCTACTACGCCCTTAGTAATTAATTCACCTATAAAAGACAAAAGAGATTGGGCAAGCTTAAAGGAGAGACTTACTGTTAATAAATCCAGGCTTTTTACTTGTCCAATGGAAGCGGACCGTGCATTTTCAAAAAAGATTCTTTCCTGGGACACAACAATTAATAATTATAGGAAAAATAATGAAAAAGGAAAATTTATTTGCTTTTCTGCAAATACGGGTTTTGGAATGATTCAACATTATTTAGGAATGGAAGGCCTGCTTTTAACAATGGTGAATGATCCAAGCTGGGCAAAAGAAATGTTTATTTTTCATTCCAGATTTTTTATTAAAATGTTTGAATTCTTTATTGAAAACGGATTAAAATTTAACGGTATTTTCTTATCTAATGATATGGGCTATAAAAATGGCCTTCTATTCTCCCCAAGATGTTATAGAGAACTCATATTCCCGGGAGATAAATTAATGTGTGATTATTTTCATAGCATTGGGTTACCCGTATTATTACATAGTGATGGTAATATCAGTGAACTCATACCAGATATTATTAATGCTGGTTTTGATTGCATACATCCATTAGAAGTAAAATCCGGAATGGATGTTAGGAAACTTAAAAAGGAATATGGAGACAAATTATCTTTCATGGGTGGTATTGATGTAAGGTTTATGAGCGATTTTAATACCGATAGAATCGAAGAAGAAATAAAAAATAAATTTGCGATTGCGAAAAAAGATGGAGGATATATTTATCATTCAGATCATTCAGTACCCAATAATGTGAGTTTTCCTCAATATGAAAAAGTTATAGAGTTGGTAAAAAAATATTCCTTATATTAGGTTATAGAATAGATAATTTAGAATTTGGAGTTACAAGGAGTCTCAATTGAAAATAGGCTTGCATCTATATACAAATAAGAGTAATAGCGATAGAAATGAAGAGAATGTGGGTTTGAATGATGATAATTTAATATTTGCTAAACAAATAGGTGTAACCCATATTATAGCTCATGCGCCATTACCTGTGGGGGAGGGTTATTGGGATTTTCTAGATTTATTAAGATTACGCAAATATATTGAAAAATTTGGACTTAGATTAGGGGTCATTGAGAATTTACCTTTGTTGCATATGGATAAAATTTTGCTTGGAGAGGAAGGAAAAGATAAACAAGCAGAAAATATCAAAAAAACAATAAACAATATGGGAAAGGCCGGAATTAAATACTTAGGCATAGCTTTTATGATAGCTGGTGTTTGGGGACATTGGAGAACAGGGGAAAGTGGTGGTGGAAGAGGAGATGCCGGAATAACAAGTTTTGATTATAATTATATAGAAAATGCTCCATTTATACCTAAAGGTGAATTTTGGGGTAATTGCAGGGCAGATTATTATAATGATAAAAATTTATTGGGAACTATAAGTAAACAGAAAATATGGGAAAGATTTGTTTGGTTTCTAGATAAAATAATACCGTCAGCCGAAGAATCTGATATAAAAATCTGTGTTCACCCATCTGATCCACCGGCACCTAAATTGCGAGGTATTGAGAATATCCTCAATGATGTAAATGATTTTAAAAAAATGATAGAAATATTTCCCAGTAATTGCCTTGGGCTGGATTTCTGTCAGGGTACTTTTACAGAAATGGAAGGTGTTGGTAAAAATGTTTTGGAAATCATAAATTATTTTGGTAAAAAGAGAAAAATATTTTATGTACATTTTAGGAACATAAAAGGAACTTTTCCAAAATATGATGAAGTATTTATTGATGATGGAGATATTGATATGGTTGAAGCATTAAAAATGTACCATAAGATTGGATTCAAAGGAATTTTAACTCCCGATCATACACCATTAATTAAATGCGGTAGTCCCTGGCATACCGGAATGGCTTTTGCTGTTGGTTATGTAAAGGGTATAATAAAAGCTTTTAATCTCAAATAATTTAATCTTAATCTTTATATCAGAGTATAGCTAACTTTGTGGTAAACCTTTGATTATATAATTGGTCCTGATATTATAAATTCCATATAGTCTTATTTTTACGATTGGTAGAATTCCTGATTATCAAATTTGGTTCAAATTCTATAATGGTATTATTTATTTTCTTTTTTTCTATTAATTTAATTAATAGCTCGACAGCTTGATTTCCAAATTTAGAAATAGGAATATCAACACATGTTAAAGAAGGGTTAATATACTTGCTAAGTGCAATATTGTCGAATCCTACTATGCCAATATCTTCGGGTATTTTATAACCTTCTTTTATTAATCTATTAATCATTATAATAGCTAAAATATCTTTACTTATTAATAATGAATCAGGTTTATCTCTTTTTTTCATTAAATTATCGAGCAGCTTAATTGCTGCTTCTGGGTCAAAATAATTGATTTTTTTATCAGCTATTATATTATCTTCATTAAATTTAATATTATATTTATTGAGAATATTTTTAAATGCTTCAATCCTTTTTTTGGCGTTATACAAATAATCGGTAGATCCTATAACCAATGCGGGGTTTTTATAATCATTTTCTATTAAATGGTTTATTACAATTTTTAAAATTTTGGAGTTGTTATAAAAAATCACTGGTAATTTAGCATCTTCTGAAATTTTTTCCAATGTTACAACGGGTATGTCTTTATTTTCATATTCACTTAAATATGAATAATTGGAAAACCCTGTAGTTATTATTAATCCTGCAACTTTCCTTTCCAAGAAATCTATTATGGCCATCCTTTCATAATCCTTGTTATAATTTGAACATACTAAAAGAACATTATATCCATGTTTTTTTGCAGCTTTTTGCGCATCATGATAAATTTCTGAATAGAAAGAAAATTCAGGTATTAGAATTCCTATATCAAAAGTTCTTTTTCTTTTTAAATTTCTGGCAATCATATCAGGAGTATAATTATATTTTTTAAGCGCTTCCAAAACTATATTTTTAGTTTTTTCACTATAATTACCCTCTTTTTTATTTAATACTCTTGATATTGTGGTAGCAGAAATATTTATTTCTTTAGCGATATCTTTTATTCTCAATTTATTTTTTTATGTTTATCGTTTTCGTAAATTGGAATAAATAATACATAATCAAATTTTAATTGTCAATAATTGAATAAATTGTTACTTAAGAAATAATTCTTTACAAAAATAATAAATTACAAAAAAGCATTTAAAAAAGCATTTAAAATATTGACAAAAATAAGAACTTTATATATTATAAAAAAATAACGATTTCGGAAATCGATAAACTTTAGAAATTTTTAACATTAATTATTCTACAATATGGCAAAATTACTCTGATTTAGAAACTTACACCTGTTTGGGAATTAAATTAATATAGGTATATCTTACATATTATTAAAAAAGGAGGTGATTTTAAATTTAAATTTCTAATATGAAAGGAGGGATATAAAGGGTTAACAAAAGAAAAAATGGGCATTACTTGCTTATTATTAATTTTCTGAAGGAGTAATAAATGAAAAAATTCTTATTATCATTAGTTATTGTTGCTGTCTCAATTTCATTAGTCGGAATATTTTCCTTAAGTAGTTGTACAACTGGAGGAGCTGAAGAAACTACAGCAGCTGAGGTCACAGCAACTGAAACTACAGCAGCTGAGGTCACAGCAGCTGAAACTACAGCAGCTGAACAGATAAATTTACTTTACTGGACCGTTAATGCCAAAGATTCTTTAATGGGTCAATGGGAGCAATGGTGCATAGATGAGTTTCAAAAACAGAACCCTAACATCAAAATAGAGGTAGAAGTTCAACCTGCCTTTGAAATGCAAACTATGATACAAACATTAATGGCAGCTAAAAGTGGTCCGGATATATTGCAACATTGGCAAGGCTTATATTTAATGCCATTTAAAGATTATTTAGTTGATTTTAAGGATTATGTTACCCAGGATCAAATTGATGCAGTTGATTCCAGATATCTGCTGACAACATATTATATGTATGATTTGTCGAAACCATTAATAGGATGGCCCGTAGGCGGAGCAGGTTTTCATTACATACTTTATAACAAAGCAATGTTTAGGGATGCTGGGATAACATGGGAGCCTACAGAAGAAAATAAATATCGTATGAAATGGGACGAGTTTCTAGATGCATGTAACAAATTAAAATCCGCCGGATATACTCCTTTGGGTTGGGGTAATGCTGGCGGCGGCATGTCAACATGGTATTGGGACAGCGGAACCCTGACTAGTTATCTTGAAAAAGATGATTATATAAAAGTTATGACAGGAGAAATGAAATTTAATGATCCTAAATATGTTAATGCACTTACCAGAGTCAAAGAACTGGTGGATGCTGGTTATTTCAATGAAGGTGGCCTAACATTAGGTTGGGGTGAAGGTGTAGAACTGGTTATGAATGAAGAAGTGGCAATGCAGAATATGCATACTGGTATGGATCAAAGAAAGAGGGCATATGAAAAATTTGGAGATGATATGGGTATGATGTTATGGCCGGTTTGTCCCGGACAGGAAGAAAATCCTGTGGCATATAGTTTAAGAGCTTCTGTACCCGGAAGGAACTTTATACCGGTATGGAGCAAGTATCCAAATGAAGCTGCTCAATTTTGTTCCTTTTTAACAAGTATCGAAGCTGCAGCTAAACAATATGAATTAACCGGTACCTTAAATGGAAATAAAGACTATGTTCCAACTGATTTTGAACAAGATCCAACTTTAGAGTTAGTATATAAATGGTTGGATACATATGAATTTTATCCACCACCAGATACTATGATGCTTCCTGAAATTTTTGCAGAAAACCAGGGAAAATCTATTGAATTATGGAATGATGAAATCACTCCTCAGCAATTCTGTGATGCTTTGGCAGATAGATTTTCACAGCTTGATTATGAATGGATTACTTTCAAGTAAATAATAATTGATAAAAATATCCTGAAAACGATTGGCCTGCTGCTAAGCAGGCCAATCATAAAATGAAACAAAATTCATGTATATAAGCGGAGACAGATAGAGATAGATATTTTGTAATATAAAAATGTTAAGATTGTATATTTTTGTAAAATAAATGTGTAATTTTAAATGAATCCAAATTTTAAAAGAAAGATAAAATCGATCACATGGTTTAATTACTTATATATTCTGATTCCTCTTGTTCTAATAATTTTATTTTATTTAATACCATTTATCAGAACTATTTTTCTCAGTTTTACTAAATATAATGGATTTTCTGACCCTGTATTTGTGGGGATTAAAAATTACTTATTTTTATTCAAACATGCTCATTTTCTTAATGCATTAAAAAATAATTTTATAATTGCGCTTACCACTCCGATTAGAATTATTATTCCATTAATACTGGCAATAATATTATTTCAAAACCAGGGACGCTTACTAAATTTCGCAAGAATGTCAATAATGCTTCCATATGCTATTTCAATGACAATCGTTGGAATAATGTTCCGGTCCTTTTTTTCTTTTGATGGAGCAATAAATCAAATCTTGAGAAATATTGGATTGGATTTTGTAGCTATTGATTGGTTCAATAGTTATCCTAATTCCATGTCAATAATTGTAATAACTATGATTTGGTATGCTTTTGGGTATAATACAGTAATTTTTTTAGCTGGTCTTAGTACTATTAATCAAGATTTATTAGATGCTGCTAAAATTGATGGAGCAAATTGGTGGCAGGAGGTTAGATTTGTAATAATACCACAATTAAATCCTATTATCGTATTCTTAGTTGCATTAGGTTTAATCAGTAATTTTAAATCTTTATTTGATTTTGTTTATAATATAACTTTTGGAGGTCCCGGTTTTAAAACCCAAACCATTGAATTTTTGTTATATCAGGAAGGCTTTTTATTTTTAAATATGGGATTTGCCTGTGTGATAGGGTTGATTATGTTTGTAATAATTATTATTTTAACCCGCTTGCAGATGAAGTTTATGACTAGAGAAGATTAATAAAAAATGAAAGAAAAAAAATATAATAAAAATTTAATTACAAAAAAAGTTTTAATTAGTTTTTTAGCTATTTTTTTAATACTAATTTGTATCGGTCCGGTTTTCTTTGTTTTTTGGAATTCTGCAAAAACTATAGAAGAATATGCTAGTTCTTTGTTTAAGCCACCTGAAAATTTTAAAAATTTTATTGAACATACTAAATATTTAATTAAAGATGCAGGAATTTTAAAAAATATCCTTAATTCATTTGTTGTTACGATAATGGCAATATTTCTAAATATAGTATTAGCGGCCACATGCGGATATGCTTTTTCAAAATTAAAATTTCCTGGAAGAAATATTTTTTACTGGTTTGTCATTAGTTTATTGGCAATGCCCACCCAGCTATTCATAATTCCTATATATGTATCTTATTCCAACCTCAAACTTTTAAATAATAATTTCTCTTTAGCTTTATTGTATTGTGTATTCAGTTTTTCTTTTGGGACTTTTTTAATGAAGAGTTTTTATAACGGGGTTCCAAATGAAATATTGGAATCAGCAAAAATTGACGGAGCAAACAGTTTCCAAATTTTTTTGAAAATAATGTTACCGCTCGGGAAACCGGCAATAATTTCGCTCGGGGTAATAAATTTTTTTAGTTACTGGAATGAATTTTTTATGCCTCTTTTATTCAATCATACTGAAGATTCAAGACTTGTGACTGTAGCGATTGCTATATTCCGGCGTGCACAAGTAGAGGGTCAGCCAATGACGAATTGGCCAGTAATATTTACCGGAATGATATTATCTTTGATCATTCCTTTTATAGTTTATTTAATTTTTCAAAGAAGGCTGCAATCAGGAATAACTGTTGGTGCAGTAAAACAGTAATGATAATTAATTGTAAACGAAGGTGAAGGATTTGAAATTAGAATTTAAAGGGTATAAGGGAAAACCAGACAAGCAGAGACTAATCGATGCAATGTTAGGAAAGCCGGTGGACAGGGTTCCTAATATGGAAGCACTAATAGAAGATAAAATTGTTGAGAAGATCTTAGGTAGACATGTCGGCGGAGGAACCTTGGGTAATATGCATGACAAGATTGATAAGGAGGAATTAAGTAAAGCAAAAAAAACTTTTAAGGATATAGAAATCAAAAATACCGATAGGCCAATTTATGCAAAAGATTTTATTGAGATTAATGAAGCTATTGGACAGGATGCTCTTAGAATTGGTGAATTCTCTGCCCCATTTTTAAAAAGAGATTTTTTCGAAGATGGGAAATTAGTTGAGGCCAGAGATAAAAGCTTTAAGAATAGGGAAGATATTAAAAAGAACTTGATCCTACCTACTGAGAATATGAATTATTTTATGAAAATACTGCCATATTTAAATGAATATAAAAAAGAGGCAAAAAAGAAAAATATGGCCGTAATATTAGCTTGTGGAGATTTATTCCAGCAGCTTTATGAGTTTGTTTTTGGTATAGAGAATTTTTCATATCTTTTATATGACGACTATTCGCTTATAGAAGAATTATTAGAAGCAGGGGTAGCATATTGGACAAATTTTACAAAATATTTTGTAAAAGAAGAAATCGATATTATAGGATTTTCGGACGATATAGCCTATAAATCAGGTTTGCTTGTTAAATATGATATATTTAAAAAACTATACCTTGATAAATATAAAAAAGTTATTGAACCTGTCGCAAATGCGGGTATTCCAATATGGTTTCATAGTGATGGATGTCTATACGAAGTTATAGATGATTTGATCGAGATGGGAATTAACTGTCTTAACCCGATTGAACCTTATTCAATGGATTATAAATATTTGAAGAAAAAATATGGGAAAAATTTAACTCTTTTGGGAAATATAAGCCAGGTATTACTTTATAATGGTACACCTGAAGAAATAAAAAAAGATGTTAAAGAACATATGGATGTGTTAAAGCCTGGCTACAGGTATATTTGTGCAAGTTCTCATAGTCTGTGTAATTATATGCCTGATGAAAATATTGTTGCGTTTTTTGATTCAATTCATGAGTATGGGGTTTATTAATTATTTTTTTAATTGATAGGGAGCAATAATGAAAAAAAATATTGATGTAAAAGAATTAGAAAATTTTTTTTTGAATCCACCTTCTGAGTATGGTTCAATAACAAATTACTGGTGGGAATTCGGTAAAATTGAGAAAGATAAATGTTTGTTTCAAATAAAAGATTTAAAAGAAAAAGGATTGTCTGGTGTTCTATTGTATGACAGATACACGCCAACCGAGAAAGGTGGTGCCGACCCCAGTGCTTTTACTGAAAAATGGTGGGAAATGGTAAAGTTTTTTGTTGAGGAATCTAAAAAACTTGGGATGGAGTACTGGTTTTCCAACTGGGAAGGGCAGAGATATTGGCAAGACTTTATGTTAAAAGAAGTAAAAGATAATACAAAACTCGGGGGTCATAGGCTCAGCATATATGATGTTATCTCTTCTAATCAAAAAAAACAGTTAGAAATAATAATTCCTCCCGATGAAGAAATTTTAGATGTAGCAGCATTTAAGAAAAAGAACAATGGACTTGACTTTAGTACAAGAATAAGCCTTAAAAATAAATTAAAAAACAATAAAATTACCTGGTCAGCTCCTGAAAGTGATTGGTTACTTATAGTAATAGTCAGTTCTCCTTACGAACTTGACTATATAGATGGGGAAGCTGCTAAAAGATGGATAGAACTATATTGGAATGAATTCAAAAAGAGAATGCCTGAGCATTTAGGTAAAACTATCAAAGGTTATATACAGGATGAATTTCGTGTTCTAGATGGGAATATTCTTTATTCTAAAACAATAATAGAAAAAATTAAAAAAGACAAAAATTTTGATATAAGTAATTATCTTGTCGGATTGTTTTATGATATAGGAAAAATTACTGATAAGATAAGGTGTAATTATTATGATGTGATGGTCAGCTTACTTGAGAAGAATTTATATGGAGAAATATCAAATTGGCTTGAAAAGAATAATTTGATATTTGGGACATCAGCAACATGGGGAAGACTTGATATTTTAGCACAAACATACCATTACGGTGATTTTTTTAGATTTATGAGACATTTTAATATTCCTGGAAATGAGGATCCCGGATGTAGCAAAATAGGTGAAAGAAGACTAATAGATGATAAATTATCCAGTTCGATAGCTCATATTTATAACAAAGATTCTGCCCTAATGATTGGACCATGGCAAAGCGGATGGGGGCTCACACAGGAAACAAATATTGCCTGGACAAATGAACTATACGCTTATGGTATAAATAAATATGTATGGCCAGCTGGCAGATATACATTGCATGGCGGATGGTTCGAAGCAGTTCCTCCACTAAATTGCTTCTATCCGCCTCACTGGTCACATTGGATGAAATTTGCCGAATATATAAAGAGATTAAGTTACATTTTAAGACAGGGTACCCATATAGCAGACGTAGCTATTCTTTATCCTATAACAACTATTCATGCACACTGGAGTAAAGGAAAATATTTTTCTAACTGGGCTGATTATTGTGCCAACCAAACTTTTAATATTGCACAAGTTATATATAAAAATGATATAGATTTTGATTTTATTGATAATGATTCACTTGAAAAAGCTATTATTGAAAATGGACGAATGTCAGTTAATAACATTAAATTCAGGGTTCTGGTTCTGCCGCCAATGACCACTATCAATATTAAGATATTGGAAAAAATCAAAGAATTTTATGAAAGCGGAGGTATAGTAATTGGATATAATGTGTTGCCAAGTGCATCAGCAGAAAATGGAAGAGAAGATAGGCAAGTATCTACTTTAATTGGGAGCATATTTGGGATTGAATCAAGTGAAACATATGAAATGGAGTGCAAGTTTCATCATGATAGGGGCGGCTATTCTATTCATAAAAATAAAAATAAAAATGGCGGGGAAGCTTTTTTCGTACCGTCTAACGAATTGTTAATTATTGATTTAATAAATTCAATAATCGTTCCTGATTTTAAAGTTTTAGGCGGAACAGATATATATCATGCGGAACAATTTGAAAATCAGGAATTGGAAAACAAAATATTAGGTAAAATAAAGTCGGGTATATTTCATATACATAAAAAAATAAATGATTTGGACATATATTTTTTATTTAATTCAAACAATAGCAAAAAAGATTTAGAGATTATTTTCAGAGTGAAAGGAAAGCCGGAAATATGGGATCAATATACCGGGAAAGTAAAAATATTTAATAGCTTTGAAATATTAAAAGCTGGTACAAGAGTTAAACTTATAATGAATAAATATGAGGGATTAGTCATAGCATTTAGGCCATACGACGACAGTCCCCAGGTAGTTCAAGATAATATAGAATTAATAGAAAGCGTAAATGAAAAGAAAGGTAAAATAAAAATAAGAGGATTTAGTTCAATTGGGGGTAGAAAAAAGTTATTGATTAAATATAAAGACAGGGAATATGTAGCTGAAAAAAGATTTAATAACCCGCCTGAACCATTATCAATTAATAGTAAGTGGAGTTTTAGCCTGAAACCCACAATGCACAATAAGTGGGGAGACTACAGATTCCCTGCTTCAAATGAATTCATAGGCCCTGAAGCCAGAAAATTTAAATATATTCAGGAGAGTGGAAAGGATGGCCTAACTCTTGGGTGGCATAATCCTGAATTTGATGAATCTTCATGGAAAAGTTATATATATACTTTTGGACCATATTTTTGGAGCATTGGCCCATTTACAGAAGAACCGGAAGGGTTGTTGTTTGATATAGAAAATAATAACCTGGATTCAAAGAAAATATATCAGAATAGGAATGGTGCGTACAGGTGGTCACATTATGATTTTTCACAAGTATTTGGGAGTGAAGATAAAGCTGTTCATTATGGCAGTGGCCAAATAGGTATCCAGGGTGTTTCAGAAAATTTTATAACATTTCCCGGTATAAACAATGGAAAGGATGTAACTAGATATTTATATACATATGTTGTATCAAATGAAGAAAAAGATGTTATGCTGGATTTTGGAAGTGAAACAAAAATTATGGACAAATGGACCCAGGATGTGGAATCATTTTTAAACTTCCCTAAAACTGCATGGCTCAATGGTAAGAAAGTGATAAATATTATTGGACAAGAAAGAGCCGACAGCAAAACAAAAATACATCTAAATAAGGGGATAAACAGACTTGTACTTAAGGCCATACAATTAAATGGCAGCAGATTATGGACGTATATAAATATATGTGAAATAAATGAAAACATAGAAGATAATTTTCTTGTTCCAAAACTTAAATGGTTTATAAAAAAATCAGATTTTATTTATGACATAAAACCGGAAGAAAAAAATATTATAGGCTGGTACAGATTTGATGGTCCTCCAGGCTTGAAAGAATTAGAATTTAATATAGAAGCATTAAAATTTTCATGTTGGATTGATGGAGACGAAATAAATATCGAAGGTAATAGAATTATCTTAAAATATCCAAAGGAAAATGTTAGTAAAATAGCTTTAAAAGTTTTACATAAACATGGAATTTACGGTGGTTCAGCTTTCAAAGAGCCTGTTAAATTTAAATGCCAAAAAACAAGAATTACTCTTGATAATTGGGAAAATTATGCTCTTGAGTCTTATTCAGGAGGGGGAATTTATGAAAATAAGTTTAATTTAAATAAGGAGCATTTAAAAGGCAAAGTAATTGTTGATTTAGGGATTGTTCAGATAACTTCTGAATTGATTATAAATGGAAAACCATTAGGTATAAAAATGGCAGACCCTTATAAATACGATATAACTAATTTAGTAAAAGAAGGTGAAAATAAAATAGAAGTTAAGGTTTTTAATACTCTTGCAAATCATTATAATATCGGTTATCCGACAAGATTTGTATTTAAAAACCAAACTATATCCGGGCTTATCGGGCCAGTTACAATTAATTTCTTATCTGTTATAGAAATGGATGCTTTACCTTCGTCGGGCAATGAACTTGAAAAAATTAGGAATTCTAATTCTCAAAATATGGACCAAATGGGTATTTAAGGAGTATAGATATTCTTTTAAAAAAGTATGGTGTTTCAATATAAAAGCAACCTGCTAATGGATAAATCATAAATTAAAAAAGTGATAAAATATAAAAAATTTAAGTTTGACAACCATTAAATAATATTGTATATTACGTTTATCGATTTCGGAAATCGTAAAATCTTTTATTCTGGAGTATAATTTTGAGTATTTTAGGTGTAGACATAGGTACAACAGGCACGAAAGCTATTGTATTCAATGTTTTTGGCGAAGTTCTTGCAAGTTGTTATATTGAATACAATACTATCTTTATAAAAGACGGATGGATCGAACTTGATCCAAAAGTTGTAATCGATAGTACCGTTAACACTATTAAAAAAGTTTCAAAACAAGTAAGTAAATCAGATCCTGTTAAAATTATTGGTATTTCTTGCTTGGGTTGTGTTGTAATTCCTATGGATTCTAAAAATAACTATCTATATAATGGGATGACTTTCATGGATTCCAGAAGTGTGGATGATATTAATAAGAAAATAGGGATGGATGAATATAGCTTGTACCAAATCACAGGTATCCCTATGAATCCTTTTTTTACTTTAAATAAAGTATTATGGCTCAAAGAAAATAAAAAAGAATTATTTAATAACATAAAAAAATTTTTTACCTTTAAAGAACTTTTATTAAAAAGGTTGGGAATTGAGCCAAAAACAGATCACAGTCTTGCCTCTTCAACAATGATGTATGATTTAAATAGGGGTACGTGGTCCAAGGAAATATTTAAAAATATTGATATAAATCCTGATTTATTTCCGGAGATTGTTAATAGCTGGGAGATAATAGGTGAGGTTAATGATAAGTATGCAGGAGAACTTAATCTGAACAAAAATGTGAAAGTTATTGCCGGGGGAGTTGATACAGGATCATGTCCCCTTGGTGTTGGAGTTTATAAACCCGGATTGCTTTCTAATACAATCGGAACTTTTGAAGAAGTTGTTATGCTCTCCGAAAAGTTAATTTTAAATAAAAATATGCTAAAAAAAGGTATTCTTTTTTCCAGAAATATTGTTCCTAATACATATTTTATTCAGGGATTTCCAACCACTGGAGGTTATGTACTTAAATGGTTTAAAAATCAATTCTGCAAATACGAAGAAGAATTAGCAGTTGAAAGAAAAGTTGATTCTTACGATATAATGCTCAAGGATTTAAGTGGTATTAAAACAAAAGTACTTTTTTTACCTCATTTGAGCGGAAGCGGAACTCCAAATATTGATGAAAACTCCAGAGGAGCTTTTTTAAAAATATCCGCAGGATCACAAAAAGAAGAATTTATAAAGTCAATAATAGAAGGGTTAAATTTTGAGATAAAATTAGCAATAGACTTTTTTGAAGAAAAAATTTGTTTTGTTGAAAATATTCATGTGACAGGGGGAGCAACAAAATCAGATGAATGGATGCAAATAAAGGCTGATGTTTTTAATAAAGATGTGCTTTCTCCAAATATTAATGAGGCAGGGTGTTTAGGTGTTTCAATACTTGCAGCTTATTCTATAGGAATATATAAATCTATTGATGAAGCTGTCAAAAATATGTTTAAAATTAAAAAAATTTATAGAAGTAATAAAGAAAATTTAAAATATTATACTAAAAAATATGATATTTATAAAAAATTATATGGAATTTTAAAGTCTATTAATAAATAGTTATCGGATTAGGGTGATTAAGATGAAAGTAAAACCAAAAGTAGGAGTGGTTTTCACAAGTGTTGAAGGTTATGATGTTGATCAGGATAAACTGGCCAAGTTTATGATAGATACAAAACAGATACTCTCTACGCTTGAATTAGAAAATAAGTTTTTAGATTTTACTGTACAAAATACTGAGACTGCAAGAAAAGCAAATAAAATTTTTTTTAAAGAAGATCTGGATGTTTTGTTAATAATATCAGTTATATGGACCCCGGATTCAACAGTAATCACTTTAATTAATAACTTAAATTTACCAATAATTTTATACACGACCTCTATAAGTATCCATGCTGTAAGCATAAATGGCGCCCAGGTTATAGCGGCTACATTGAAAGAGTTGGGTATAAATTTTAATTTTATTTTTGGAGAATTGGCTGATACAGATGTTCAAAAAACAATTATTGATTATTCAAAAGCTTCGGCAATAACTAAAAGATTAAAAAATGTAAGAATAGGCCTCATAGGCAATATACCTGATATTATGGTAAGTTTAAGTACAGATTTGTTTTCGGTAAAAAACACCTGGGGTGTTACCGTAGTTCCTATTACTATTCCAGATGCTAATTCATACATAAAAGCAGTAAATGAAAAAGAAATAAATTCAAGAGTTGAAGATATAAAAAAAATAGTTGGAAAAATAAAGGTGAATAATGAAGCTTTGAAAGAATCAGTTAGGTATTACTATACTTTTTTAAAGATGATTGAAGGGCTCAAACTGGATGCCATGACTCTTAACTGCTTTCCTTCAAGTATTAAGGGCAAGACTTGTCTCGCAATTTCAAATTTAAATGACCTTGGTATTATGGCAGGATGCGAAGGAGATATTAATTCAACAATTGTTATGTATGCTTTAAATTTAATTACAGGCGAAGCACCTATGAATTCAGATCTTATATATGAATACAAAAAGGAAAACGCAATAATGTTTTCTCATTGTGGAGCAGGTCCTTTTTCCTGCGCCTGCAATCCTAAAGACATAGTTCTTGACGAACATTATGAAGTTAAATCCGGAATGGCTGTTTATTATCCTGTAAAAGTTGGTGGAAAAGAAACTACAATAATTAATCTTGTTGGAAATAGGTCCACATATAGAATGTGTATACTGAATGGAATCAGCATACCAACTGAAGAGCTGGAATATCATGGTAATCCAATAAGAATAAAATTTAAAACAAATATTACTGAACTTATAAATAAAATTGGTAATGAAGGTTATGGGCATCATTGGATGGTTTCATATGGAAACCACAAAGACATATTTCAACATTTATGTAAATTTGCAGGGATTAATTGTCAATTAATCGAATAATAATAAGGTAGTAGGAGAATATATGACAGTATTAACTTCACGGGAAAGGTTGCTTAGGACTTTTGAAGGTAAGGAAATTGATAGGATACCCACTTTTGACATTATTCATAATATAGACCTAATCGAATATCTAACTGATGAAAAAGTAACTCCTAAAAATGCTGAAGATCTTTTATGTATAGCTGCTAGTAAGATTTTGGATTTAATAAGACATTTTGCGGTTCCAAATTATTTTGATACCAAAATAGTGAAGGATGAAGATGGTTTTGTTTATAAATATGAATGGTGGAGTGGACACATAATTGAACGCCCAAAATTTGATTCTACTCAAGATATAGCAAGAATGATTGAGAAAGATATTTCTAAAATATTAAAGTGTACGGAGAAAAAAGAAATATGTGATATCGCCCATCTGCACGTAAATTTATTTCAGGAAAAATTTAAAACTTTTGAAGAAGTTAAGGTAGAGTATAAAAGAATCTCTAATAAGCTGAATGGGACCATAATGTTAGCACCCGAAGGAACAGCAGGCATTCAGATACCTCAGGAAAGATATGATTACAAATGGTGGGTCTATTTTTATAATGATTTTCCCGAAATGGCTATAACATATCTCGATGCTTTGGTTGATTATGAGATTGCCTTTATAGATAGTTTTGCCGATTTTGAGATGTGTCCAATTGCTATGTCCAGTGGTCCTATTGGCACAAATGAAGGATTATTATATTCCGCTGATTTTTTTAGGGAAGTTGTTATACCGAGGAAAAAAAAGACAATAAATAAATGGAGAAGTTATGGAATTCATCATATTAGTTTTTTGGATGGGTATAAATGGCCGGTAATTGGAGATTTTATAGGTCTTGGAACTGAAGCAATTTGTCCATTTGAACCTTATGCTCATATGGAAGTAAAAAAATTTCGGGAAATTTATCCGGAAATTGTAATTTGCCAGCCAATAGACTGTACTCAGTTACTTCCATTTGGTTCAGAAGAAGAAATAAAACAAGCAGTTATAAAGGCTATTGAAGATGCAGATAAGAGGAAAATAATTATAGGATCAACTTCTGAAATTCATCCAAAAGTAAATTTCAGAAATGCTCTAATTATGTATGAAACAGCAAAAAATTATAAGCTTTAACTTAATCATTTTACTTTAAGTTTTTTTTATTTATCTTTCATGACATTTTTTGCATATTTGAGATTAAAAAGTTAAGAGAGGAGAGCTGATAAATGTCTTATGAAATTGATTTAAAAAGGTTAAAAATAGGAGCAGAGGTCCATAACCCGTCAAAATTTTATAATGGTTACACGTTATTTGCTCCGATGTACGATGGAAATGCATGGCTTATTGATATGCAAGGAAGTATTGTCCATCATTGGGAAATGAAAAATCCACCTGGAGTATATGGTAAATTACTGTCCAATGGGAATTTAATGTGGATGGATAGAGGTCCTAATGCTAATGAAGCCTTGGATGGCGGAGCATCAGCACTTATAGAGGTTGATTGGGATGGCAAGGAGATCTGGAGGTACGATGATACCTGTTTAAATCATGACTTCCTTAACCTACCAAATGGAAATATCTTGATAATGAGATTTGTTGAAATGCCTGATGAAGTAAGTAGAAAAGTTACTGTTGGGTTGCCGGGTAGTGAATCTCCTAGTGGAAAAATGCTCAGTAATAACATACAAGAAATAACAAGGGGCGGAAAGGTCGTCTGGGATTGGAACCATTGGGAGCATTTTTCACCTGAAAAAGACATAGAATGTCCAATTATTAATAAGATGATTTATGGTTATACAAATTCTTTTGATATATACCCAAATGGGGATATTTTAATTTCTGTAAGACATTTAAACACAGTTGCACGCATAAGTAAAAAAAGTGGAGAAATAATCTGGCGGTGGGGTCCAATGCAACTACTCGGCCATCAGCATTCTGTGAGCGTACTTAAAAATGGCAATATATTAATATTTGATAATGGTCTTCATAGAAATCCTCCGTATATAACGGATAAATCTCTTAGTGAAGTTCAAGAAGCTGAGTTTTCAAGGGTTGTTGAGGTTGATCCACAAACTAATGAAATTATTTGGGAATATAGTGATCCTACAGGTCAATTTTATACACCTTATTGTGGAAGTGCCGAAAGATTACCCAACGGCAATACTTTAATTTGTGAATCAATAAGGGGTATTTTTTTTGAAGTTACACCAGAAAAGGAAGTAGTTTGGAAATATACACAACCATTTGCCATTCCCAGACCGAACTGGTTTGGATGGACAATAAATTATATGGTTTTCCAGATTCGCAGATACGGTTTGGATTTTGAAGGTTTAAAAGGGAAAGATCTTGATCCGTCAAATTATAGTTTAGTGATAAAAAAGGTCAATAAAGAAAAAAGAGATGAAGCTAAGAAGATCATGGAGCGTTTAGCGAAAGCCGGGTATTAAAATGGTTAAAAATAATTTAGTTCCTCCCCATGGCGGGAAACTTGTAAATCAATTATTAAATGAGTCTGAATTGGATAAAGCAATTAAAAAGTCTGATTCACTATTTAAAATTAATTTAAATAGTCTTGAGATATCAGACCTTATAATGATTGCAATGGGCGCCTTTAGCCCTCTTACAGGTTTTATGGGCAGCAATGATTATCAAAATGTTTTAAAAAATATGAAATTATCAAATAATATTTTATGGCCCATACCTATTACGCTTTCAGTGGTCAAAAAAGAAGCTGATAAGATTTCAGAAGGTGACGAAATTACGCTTATTGATCCAGAAACAGATAGGACAATGGGTATCATTTTAGTTGAAGAAAAATATTATTACGATAAGGAAAAAGAGGCTGTGATTGTTTTTGGTACCAATGATAAAAATCATCCGGGAG